>Ga0209697_10002446_pt1 | contig 26733 bp, 31 predicted proteins | sample AliMusrvi5mmetaG_FD_184115 | JGI IMG/M metagenome (GOLD analysis project Ga0209697, IMG submission 184115) | Freshwater lake bacterial and archeal communities from Alinen Mustajarvi, Finland, to study Microbial Dark Matter (Phase II) - Alinen... | ecosystem: Environmental > Aquatic > Freshwater...
CTTAATCACAGACTTCTGCAACAAGAAATTGCACGACGTATTACAAAACTGTATGATGTGCAAAAGCGATTCGGCAACCCTGAAAATCCAAGACAGTCTCGGTAACAGTTAATTATGAGATATATCGTACCCAATAACTTGTGGTTAGTGGCAAAATCTGCCCCCTATCTTTTCTACATCACTGCGCTATTATTATCTCGGTCAGCAACTTTAGGAGCAATCGAATCGCCATGGTGTTTAAATCCGGACATGAAACTCAAGTCAGGTAATAAATGCTGGGTGTTTAGTTTTGAAAGAGTGTCGAGGATTCGGTCCCAAGTTCGAGGTATGTCCTGTTGTTGGCTACAAGGAAGATGACCTGCCAGTTGTTACATTTTTATTAAATATGCATTATCAGCATGAGTGTCAAATGCTGGATGCGCAAAAATTATGAATCGTAGAAGTATTATATTTGCTAGTTTTTTGGCTGTGGGAGTTGTTTGTGTAGTGGGTGGAATTGTGTGGGGAGCTTTTACTTTGCATGCCCATTCAGAAGTAGTTATTGATCCAAATATTTATTATCCAGTTACCTATGTTGTTGATGGAGATACCTTCAAGGTTGCGGTGAATCAAAAGGAGATTACGGTGCGTGTACTCGGTATAAACACCCCAGAAACTGTCGATCCTAGGAAACCGGTGGAATGTTATGGTCCTGAGGCGTCAAAGCAAGCTAAAGCCCTATTAGACGGTCAGAAAGTGCGTTTGGTATTCAATCCAAATAGGGAAACTGTGGACAAATATGGTCGCTATTTGATGTATGTGTATCGTGATGATAGACTCTTTTACAATGAGATCATGATCAAAAATGGGTATGCTCGTGAGTATACTTTTGGTACGCCATATTCTTTCCAATCAGAATTTCGCGCTGATCAAAAAGTTGCTCAAAAAGCTAAGTTAGGATTGTGGGGCGTGTGCAAATAATTATTTCTGTACGTGCAAGTAAGAGTAAATATCCTCGATAGCTTTTACCGCGTCTCCAGCTGCAATATTATTTTGATGGAAAACTCCGTCAGTGCAATCTCCTGCAGCCCAAACTCCATCTACAGATGTACGTTGATTACGAGCGTCTACTTTGACGTGGTTAAATTGATCAAGCTCTGCCAAACCTTTGAGAAAATCTGTGTTTGGTAATGAACCTATTTCTATAAAAATACCAGTTGTTGGGATTTCAATGTCTTTTGAAGTTTTGCTCCTATCACTATCTGCAACAGAATAAACAAGTGATGTAACGAATTGTGAACCCTTAACTTCTTTTGGAATGGCATTTGTAACCACTTTGGCTTTAGGATCCTTCATGACGGCTGCAACTGTACCGGGGTCAGCCTTGATATCACTACGAACGAGCACTGTTACACTTTTGCAATATGCGAGAAGTTGAGCTGCACTTTCGAAGCCAGCATTACCGCCACCAACTACTACTACATCTTGGTCACCATACATTGGGCCATCACAAGTGGCACAGTAAGTCAGTCCCTTATGCTCATATTCTTTTGCACCTGGAACTTCTAATTGGCGACGACGACTACCGCTCGTCACGATAACAGCACGAGTCTCATAAGAACCTTTATCTGTTTTGATGGTGAAAGTTGACGCCGTTTTTCCGCTAGACGTTGAGCTTTCGTTTCCCGCAGAATTTTTTGTTATCGCAGTGCACCCTTCATTTTCTTTAAAATCAATAATTCCTTCAGCATAAGCTTTGGCATGCTGTTCCAAACTCTTTGATAAGTCCAAGCCAGAAATAGCAACTGTTCCAACCCAATTCTCAATTTTTTCTGAAACATTACTTTGACCGAGCCAATCTTTTGTAATGAAAACTGTGCGCAAACGCTTGCGTGCAGCATAAACTGCCGCCGCAGCACCAGCAGGTCCTCCTCCAATAATTGCGAGATCGTAAGTCATGATCAAGATTTTAGCATGATAGATGCCGTTTTCAAAACTAGCGCTATTTATTATTTTTTACTTCAACCTACTTCTTCTCAAGAAAGCTGGAACTGCACCCCAATCATCATTATCCTCAACAGGCTTGGCAGCTGGAGTAGGAGCTGGCTTCTTTACGTCAATGACTTTCTCAACTGAACCAGAAGAATTTGCTGCTTGCTTTGACTCGAGTGGAGCATGGTGAATTTTACCTTTTTCTTTATCGGAACTTTTATTGAAAGAAGCAAGAGTCGATTCACTCATACCACCTGATAGACCGCTATTTGAATTTCCAAACATACTACTAGCTCCACCAACTTTGAGTGGCGTAGCACTGCCTTCTGGGAAACCAGTTGCAATAACAGTGATCTTGACCTCGTTTTTCTTGAGCTTATCATCACGGACTGTACCGAAGATGATTTTTGCTTCTGGATCGATAGATTCTGTAATAACTTTGGCGGCGTCTTGGATTTCGAACATTGTAAGGTCTTCACCACCAGCGATAGAGAAGAGAACACCTTTTGAACCGGTGATAGAAACGTCGAGAAGTGGGGAATTGATAGCGGCTTTGGCGGCTTCGACTGCACGATTCTCTCCAGTAGCAGTACCGATACCCATGAGAGCTGGGCCAGCATTTTCCATGACAGTACGAATATCTGCAAAGTCGATATTGATGATACCTGGAGTAGTAATAAGATCTGAAATACCTTCAACGGCGTGGCGTAGGATCTCATCACACATTGAGAAGGCGTTCTTCACAGTAGTAGCCTTGTCTATAGCCGAAAGAAGACGATCGTTTGGAATGATGATGATAGCGTCTACTTCTTTGCGTAGTTCTTCGAGACCAACTTCTGCAATACGAGCACGCTGACGTCCTTCGAAATAGAAAGGCTTTGTGACAACAGCGACAGTGAGACAGCCGAGTTCTTTGGCGACGCGAGCGACCATAGGGGAAGCACCACTACCTGTTCCACCACCAAGTCCGCAAGTTACGAAAACCATGTCAGCACCTTTGATGATTTCTTGGATCTCATCACGAGTCTCTTCTACAGCTCTGCGACCGAGGTCAGAGTTCATGCCAGTACCTAGACCGCGAGTAATATTCTTACCAATGTGAACACGTTTCTTTGCAAGAGAACGATGAAGATCTTGAGAGTCGGTATTTATGGCAATAAAATCGACACCACGAACTTTGTGGGCGATCATGTGATTGACAGCATTTCCTCCGGAACCTCCTACTCCAAGGACTTTTATACGGGCAAAAGCTTCGATATCTGGGGTTATATTGGGCATGAATGGTTAGTGGAATTTGGGATAATAAATAAAAAAATGGATACCTAAATACGGGTCTGATAGCGCCTATCTTACCATAGAGAATGATAGAAACAAGGGGTTAAGTATTGTGGATTTTTCAGCAGTATCTGTTTTTATGTGGTAGAATATTTGTGTAACCTAAGTGCAAAAAAATGAAAATTCTCAAACTTAGTCATACTTATCGCAATTATATTCTTTGTGCTTCTATTTCAGCGATGATGGTGGTTTGGAATATTACGTTGGCTATCGCTGCTGCTGTTTCGATAACTGGTAAAATGGTTTCTTTGATTACAGTTGCTATTACCTTGATAGATGTTGTTTGCATAATAAAGTTATCTACGAAGGTAGCAACCTTGAAACATCACCCAGTAGAAGAACATAAGATGCATAGCAAGTTTGCTATTACGACTTTGACACTCGCATTTCTACCGACGATAATTTGGGCGTTTATGGTGAGGATTTAGTAGTTAGGTTCTAAACCAACATTTTCGTCACAAAAACTATAATTAGGATTATTGCTATCTGAAAAGGTACTCCTGTAGATGGGCTATTATTGAAATCTTTTTTTGCATGAACCCAGAGATGAAATTTTTGTAGAGCTATAAGGGGTTGGTGGCGCCATTTCCAATACACGAATTGGAGAGAGTCTGGCAAAACAGCACCAACTAGACCTATAAATGGTATCCAGGTAATATTTGATATGGAAATATTACCCCCTTTGAAACCAAAAAACATTAATACCAGAAAAATTCCACAAAGCATATCAAACCCAATTTTTAGTAAATCAATAAAAAAACTTTTATTGATTGGCATATCATCGTTTAGGTGATTACTTTCGTCGGTTTTATAAGAATTTAGTGGATAATCCCAGTGAGGTATAGCATCAAGTAAAAAATGACTAGCAAACGCAAGAGTAAAACCAACAATCGGATGTGTCGGCATTGTACTAGCGATTGTGGCGCCGATTATAGCGTGTGTCGTAAGTGTCATGACTTTTTATAGGAAAATTGGTATGAGAAATAGCTTACGGCAAAAATCTACTAATCCAACGTCTGGCAGCACGGAAAGAATTTTTCATGAAACGTACAGAAGTGTCTATTTCTGGTCCTTCATCAGCATGTGCACCCCAAATACAAAGTCCATAAGCCACAGCCCAAGTAGCATCTTTGAAGGAAGAGCCGCCGTTAGTTACACCGATCGATCCAATACGTGCTGGAAGTTTTAGAGAAATTTTTGCCATTGCTTCAATAGAAGTCAGTCCTGATCCTCCGCCAGTTATGACAATACCAGCAGGTAAGAGGCCATTGCGGCCAATTTTTTTCAAGTGAGCTTCTATGAGTTCAAAAATATCCGACAATCTAGCCGCAACTATTTCTTCGAGCTTTTTGCGGGGATAAGAACTACCGGTGATGGCACCTATCTTGATTTGTTCAGCTTCTTCGAGTGGCACACGCAAACCGAGAGCAATATCATTTGTGATGTCAGTTGAACCAATAGGAAATACTTCCAAAGAAACTGGAATATTATTTTCAAAAACAACTATAGAAACTGTTTCTGACCCTATGTTGGCCAGGACACATCCGGCAATTTTCTGTGTTTTAGAAAGTGTTACGAACCCAGCAGCGACAGGTGATGCCATAATATCTTCTACTTTTACACCAGCTTCATTAACTGCCTGGATAAGATCGGCTACATGATGATCTAAGCAGGTTATAAAGAGAGTCTTGAGTTCAAGTTTGTTACCAGCCATACCGATAGGTGTACCAAGACTAGGTACTCCATCGATTTTGTATAGGAGAGGAATGTTATAAATGATTCTACGGTTGGCGATAATGGATTGTGGGATGTCTTTTTCACACTGCTCATTTAGCTTCTTTACATCAAGATCGGTAATTTCAGCGTCGGCTCTCGATGTAATGAGTGTACTGGTTACTACAGTACTTTCTAGTCCAATACCCCCAATGCCAAGAAAGGCTTTTTTAATTTTGATACCAGATTTTTGTTCTGCTTCAGTGATAGCTTGTTGAATACTTTCGGTAACATCACGTAAGTTTGTGACATAGCCATGTCGTACACCACGAGTCTCAGCGGTACCAACAGCAATAATTCTTGGAAACCCTTTTTCTGTTTTTTCTCGTGCATCAGCGACAATAACCTTAACACAATAAGTTCCAACATCTATTCCTGTGATTATTGATCGTGACATTTTATATATAAAATTCCTTAATATTTTCTGATTACTTCTTTTATACCCCAAATTGTTTTCGGAGCTTGGCTTCTATACCCTCCATTGTAGCGCTATGATCGAAACCTTTCAAATGGACACAACCGTGGATAAATAAGTATTTGAGGAAGTTTTCGTAAATTCGGCCAAATTTCTTGGCTTCTCTACGTGCTTCGGATTTACAGATATAAATTTCACCTTCTTTTTTTGAAAGGGGAAATGACAAAATGTCCGTGGCTTTATTTTTACCACGATAAATAAGGTTCAGCTTTTTTATTTCTGCTGGTGAAATAAAAGAAAAGCTTAAAGAGTAGTTTGCTCCAAGAGTTTTTGTAGCAATTTCTTTTGCCACAACAAAAAAATCCTCTCGGGATGATTTTGTTATGCTTTTCTTGATCGGCATTGTTCTGATTTACCTGCGTCTCTTGGTTTCTACTGGAGCTTTGCCAAGTTTGATAAGTTCTGCCATTTCCGCGCGCTTTGCGAGAGTCTTCAGTGTGCGAACTTTGACTTTGTAGTGAGATTGAACACGGCTGTTGAAACGCAAGCTACGAACACGAGGAATAACACCAGAGCTTTGGACTTTACGGCTAAAACGGCGCAGTATGCTGACACTGTTTTCTCCTGGATTACGGTTGATTTCTACGTTTATCATGGTATTTGTTTGTGGGGTAGATAATAACATAGCGAGCCAGAGCACGCAAGTTTATCTCCAATACTGCGCCTCTATTTTCTTCATATGCTTTGCCAACATATCCAAAGGTACGATTTCTTGAGCGTGAGTATCGGTGCGACGAACAATGACAGTTTTTTCCATAGCCTCCTTTTTTCCCATGACAATAATGTAAGGAGTATGGTGCTTTTCGATAGAAGAAACTTGTGCGCCAAGGCGGTCTTTTGCTAGGGAAAGATATAGAGGAATCTTTGATTGGCGTAGTTGCTCGATGATGATGAGTGACAAGAGTTTTGATTCCAAACTCAATTGAATGAACGAAGTGATAGGACGCTTGGATTTTGGTAATGGCTTACGTAAGGCAGCGACATTATTCTTGATGAGAAGGGAAATACCTACACCTTGAATATCTCTTTTGGCACCAACTTTTTTGGCGAGCCCATTGTAGCGTACACCGACCGCGAGCAAATGTTGATGCGAACCTTTTTTGGAAGTATCAGCATTGATGATAGTGAAGACTGTTTCTGTACAGTACTTACGATTGCCAATAAGACTATTGTTGATAGCATACGGAATATTCAAAGATTCCAAATACTCCAGAACTTCTTCTAAATGAGTTCTGCTAGTTTCTGAAAGGAAATCAATAGATTTTGGAGCATGAGAATTGAGCTCTTCGGCAGATTCATCATGGGAAGCGAGAAGCTCGAAAGGGTCACGCTTTAATATCTGACGACACTCTGGCGTCATGTCGTTTATGTGTTTACGATAATAAGCAGTAAGCTCACGAGTAAAACGAGTAATAGAATCACGGTCGCCGATAGAGTTTATTTCTACACAGGTATTTTCATATTTTTCCTCTGCAAGCATAGACCTGGCAGCTTGTATGAGTGTAGCTTCGGCTATTGAACTAGACGCGCCCATGATTTCTAAATCGGCGTAACGAGGTCCATGACTTTTCTTGAGTGGGCTTCTACATGGATCTTTGAAATACAACATAACTGGTTGTGGCAAGTTGTGCATGTTTTGTTCCTGATATGTTCTGAGAAAGGCTATTTTTTCTTCTGCGTGAAGAGGGAAACGACCGTGGGTATCGGTTTCATCATCTACATGGTCTCCTTCCATGACGTCCTTTGCAGCATCGAGATCAGCTTTTGTGACAGAAGGACATTTCATCGGAGCAAAGCCGTAATATAAAGCCACTTCACCGATTTTGTCCAAATGGTCGTAAGGAACAAATTTTGAATTTGGATTGATCTTTTTTTTCATATGATTTTGTTCAAATTATGGAATCTTATTTTTGTGTTGATCCAGGGAAAACTGATAATGACGTAATTGGTAAAAGTCTCATAATTGGTCGTCCGATAATAAGCTTTGAATCTACTGGACCCCAAGCACGTGAATCATAACTTTGTGCGCGATTATCTCCCATGACGAAGTATTGAGTCGGTCCGAGCGGTGTCGTTTTCAATGTATCAGAAGTCATATGGCTCTGTGCGACGTAGGTTTCGGTGAGTGCAATTTCTGTTGAGCTGGCTTGAGTGCTACTACTTGTATAAACTTGAGTAGGATCGGATGGTTCGATAATAAAAACTTTTCCATCTTTTATATCTACAGTTTCGCCAGGTAAACCGACAATACGCTTAATATAATAGACACTTGGATCGTTTGGATATTTAAAAACAATAACATCTCCTCTTTTTGGTTTAGAAAAATCGTAAGTGAGGCGATCTACTATGAGAAATTGACCAGTAGAAAAAGTCGGATCCATCGAAGCTCCGTCTACAATGAATGGTTCAGCTATAAAATACCTTATAGGTAGAGAGACTAGAAGTGCAATTATGATGACCTTGACCCATTCCCATAATTCTTGTTTCCATGTATGTTTTTCTTTCAAGTCTTGAGTCATGTTGCGCGTATTGTATTCTTAAATTTGCTTCGATGCAAGTTTTGAGTATAATTCACGCATGCCTTATATAATTGTTGGACTTGGAAACCCTGGAGCAGAATACGAGAATACACGTCACAATGTTGGTCGTATTGTTCTTGAAGCTATAAAAAAGGAATTTGCTAAAGGTGGTGAGGGTGAATTTAAGTTTAATAAAAAAATCAATGCGCAAGTCGCTACTGGGAAAATTTGGAAAGAAAAAGTGCAATTTATAGAGCCAGATACTTTCATGAATAATTCTGGTAAAGCTATCGGTTCACTTGTGAAGAGCGCTAAGGCTGCAGAACGCTTGGTAGTTATATATGATGATTTCAATTTGCCACTTGGTCGTATGAAGATTTCTTTCAACAGAAGTTCTGGTGGACATAACGGTTTGGAGTCAATTATAAAAGCTGTGAAGACTGAAGGGTTTGTGCGTTTTCGTATTGGCACAGCACCTGAGAAAGCCAATGGTGATGCCAAAGTTCCACATGGTGATGATAAAGTTCTCAAATTTATTCTTGGACCACTCAAAGATGATGAAATAAAAGAGCTAAAGAAAGTTAATAAGAAAGCTGTTGAAGCTGTAGAAATGCTTGTGAAAGAAGGTCGCGAGAAAGCGATGAGTGTATATAATGCAGGGTAACGCGGTGTAATGTGGTGCAAATAAAAAAGAGCCGTTTTTACAGCTCTAAATGGTAGGGATCGCAGGATTTGAACCTACAACCTCCGGATCCCGAATCCGGCGCTCTAAACACATCGCTTCAGGTGCCGATGAATACCTGACCCAGATTTGTCGTACTTCGAGTGTGGGGCCCAAACAAACGAAGTAAAGGTCACGTCCCGCGTGGGGCATGGTTCCCTGGTTGAGCTAGATCCCTGTCAAAGTTTGGTGAGTCCTAATATCGGATAATTTTTCTACCAGACATGGTCTTCCGCAATTTGGCGTCTACGCAGAGATGGGTTTCGGTGAACATGTTGGTCAGTTCACTGTGCGTCGTGTCTTTCGGACAGCTCACGACGGGCATTGAATCGAAATGAAGAATTCTCATCTGTGCGACCACCTTCTTCAGGCTACGACCACGCAGAGCGATAATACCTGTTTGTGAGTGGAAGACTATTATGTCGAGCGGATATTTCTTCCGCGCCTGGTTGATAGCACGTATTAAGTTCGAATACCAATTCGGACGACGGCGCTGATTTTTTCTCATTTTTACCTCTTTCTATTTACTTTCTAGCACACAAGTTTTGGAAATACTAGTTATTCGTAATGGTTACAGAGCTTGCAAAACTTTAGATATATTCTGTGCATATAATGTATCTAAAATTCTACATATGCAAAAATGACCGTTTTATGGTGAAATTCGTGGCTCTATAGAGCGACTTTTTTCACCACTTTTCGGTCAGATTTGCGTATATGCACAAAATGTATACACCCCTAAAATGAATTTTAGCTACACATTTTTTACACGCACACGTACATTCATCAATTACGCTACGTACGAAAGTGCCATCTTCTGTTCCTTTGGATCGAACAAAGATATTTTGAAATTGTAAGTCTTGCCAAGTTCGAGGGTCTTTTTGAGTTTCTCTTCAGAACCAAATTCTGAAACATGGACTAGACCAGCGATGCCTTCTTCAATAGAAGCGAGTGCACCATGACGATTGAACTTGATGATGACTCCAGATACAGGCATATCTTTCTTGTATTTCTTGGCAGCTTCACTCCAAGGGTTAGACTTGAGCTGTTTCATCGAAAGGGAAATACGACCGTCTTTGATCTCGATAATTTTGGCGCTGACTTTCTGACCAACCTTTACGAAGTGGCGAGGATCATCTACTAGACCCCAATCAATTTCTGAAATATGTATAAGTCCTTCCAAACCTTCTTCAAGTTTGACGAAGACTCCAAAGTCAACGATACCTGTGACAACTCCGTCGACTTCATTACCAATTTCGTATTTACTGACAATTTTCTCTTTTTCTTTTTGTTCTGAACCTTTTTCAGAGAAAATAAGTTTTCCTTCTTTTGGATCGGCAGTAATAATAGAAACGCTGATACGCTGGCCAACGAGTTTCTTGAGCTCATCCAAGATTTTGTCCTTATCACCATCAGCGATACGAGGGTAGTGGTCGGCCTTGAGCTGTGAAGCTGGAAGGAAGCCAACAATACCTTGCCATTCGATAAGAAGACCACCTTTGTTTGCTTCTTTGACAGGGAGGTCAAGCGTTTTCTTGTCTCTAATAGCAGCTTCAGCTTCACTCCAGATGAGAGCTTGCTTGGCCTCTTTGAGAGAAAGTTCGTAGTAACCTTCCTTGTGAGCTGTATCGACGATCTTGGCAGCGATGACATCTCCGATATTTATCTTCTTTATGACATCACGGGCCGTCATGAATTCACGACCATAAATAATACCTGTTCCAAATGGAGCCAAGTCTACGAATATAGAAGCTTTGTCGAGTGCAATAACTGGACCTTCTACTAGATCACCAATCATTGGTGGTTGTTTGGCAGCTGCTGAGAGCTTATCCATGGTCGTTTGTGGTTTTTCATCCACGACAACAACCGTCTTTTTTCTAGGTGATCCTGATTTTGTAAACGCTTTCCACTCTGCTTTTACTTCTGCTGCTTTTTCATTTGTTGTGCGAGCTTCGGTCTTTGTGGCGCTGACCTTTGTTGAGCTCGTGTCGCTATCTGTTTGTGTTGTTGTATCTTTCGATGTGTGACCTGTTAAAGTATCTTTTAATTTTTTGAACATAATTTTTTGCAGTAAATATTACTACATTTTTCACCATACTAATTTATGGTGTGCGGCCAGCTTTTTAAATTGATAATACGGGCGTCTTGGAAGCACGCTCGTCACTACTGGGTTACGCGTCGTTGATAATAGGCTACATTTTTTCCGCTAGAAATTAATGTGGCCAACTGACGAACTGGCGGTAATGTAACAAAGAATAGAGGATTTGTCTATTATTGTGTGTGTTACATATTCTTGTAGGTAAACAGAAAGAGGGCAGGTGTACGAGACACCGGCCCTCTTGAGTTTAGTTGCCCTTCAGTCTTTCTGGTCTGAGACCTAGAATTTAACTTTGAAGAGCTTCGCGCCGGTGGTGGTTTCGAACACACACCGTGTGTTCGTTGGGGAAGTTTTCCCCTTGGCGGAATCTTCCTTGATCCGCCAGTCGGGCAATTTCTCCCACGTGCCACAGGTTCCGGCGGCGACCACAGGTGGCTCATTGGTCGACGGTATTGCGAATGCCGACGAACTGAATGTGACACCGAGAACAAAGCTCACCGCGACGCACATAAATATTTTCTTCATAATGACTCCTATTGGGTTGATTTGTACTTTGCTACTATACTAGCACACGTATAAGTATTTGTCAACCATAATGCCTTTACGTGTGTATACTGCAATAATTTAGCAGTTTGAGATTATTTGTCTCAACTTTCGTGCCAATTAAATTATTTTCTGCTACACTTACTTCAATAACATTTAATATTTTATGATAATTACTTACCTCGGCGGAGAATTTATAAAAGTTCAATTTGGCGATACGACACTAGCTTTCAATCCCATTTCAAAAGACTCTTCACTCAAGTCTTCAAAGTTTGGTGCAGATATTGTTCTTTCTTCTGTCAACCATGAAGACATGAATGGTTTGGACCAAGTTTCATTCGGCGAAAAAATTCCTCTGGCTATCAGGGGTCCAGGTGAATACGAGGCTAGTGGAATTTTTATAAAAGGTTTCCCTTCAGAATCACATTACGATGGTGATGCTAAGTCTGGTGACAAACTCATAAATACGATTTACTCAGTTGCAATAGAAGGCATGAATCTTACTTTTCTTGGTGCGTTGGATCAGTCAGAATTACCAAAAGAAGCGGACGAAGAGATTGATGGTGTTGACGTTCTGTTTGTACCGATAGGTGGTGCAGGTGTCCTAGATCCAGTAAAGGCGTATAAACTCGCAGTTTCTATTGGCCCAAAACTGATTATCCCAATTCATTATGGGGATATTGGTAGTAAGGATGCGCTTAAGGTTTTCTTGAAAGAGGCTGGTGAAAATCCATCACCAGTGTCAAAATTGACTCTCAAGAAAAAAGATTTGGAAGGTAAGGATGCAGAGATAGTGGTGCTGGAGAGAGAGTAGGTTTTAAAGAGTGGATTTACTTGAAAAAAGGTAGGTAATGTGGTAAACTGTTAGTATGAAATCATCAAGTTTTAGCCAATTTTTTATATAAATATTTATAAAAACATATGACCAATATTCAAACCCATCTTGCAAACTTGCGTGCCAAACCAGAGCGTGTTCGTCATCATATTGCTCTGTGGTCTGCAACAGGTATTACCTTGATTATTTTTCTTTTTTGGCTCGGAGGTATGACTGGTGCCACTAGTCAAGCAAGTGATGTTGTGGTTCAAGCTGTCCAAAATACAGGCACACCAGCATCTTCGCTCGTTGCAAATGTCGGTTCATTTTTCAGTGATATCAAGGATTTGATTTTTACCCCAAAGAAAGTTACTTATTCGACAGTGGAAGTCAGACCAGGGAATTAACATATGCCAAAGAAGTTAGCCAACAACAAAGACCAAGAGTCCGAAGCAGTGGCGCCTAGACCAGAAGGCGTCGTTGTTCGTAATATTACGACTGAAATGCGTGAGTCGTATCTCGACTATGCTATGTCGGTCATTACTGCACGTGCGCTTCCAGATGTTCGTGATGGTTTGAAACCTGTGCATCGCCGTATTCTCTATGCCATGCACGAAAAGAATCTCACCGCTTCCGCCAAGTCTCGTAAGTCGGCTGTGGTAGTTGGAGATGTGCTTGGAAATTATCACCCACACGGTGATGCAGCTGTTTATGAATCTATGGTCAAGATGGCGCAAGATTTTTCTATGCGATACCCACTTATCCAAGGACAAGGAAACTTTGGAAATATAGATGGTGATCCAGCCGCTGCTATGCGTTATACCGAGGCAAAAATGTCAAAATTGTCGGCTGAATTATTGCGTGATATCGACAAAAATACAGTTGATTTTCGTCCGAACTATGACGGTACGCGCAAGGAGCCAGTCGTTCTTCCGACAGCAGTTCCGAATTTACTTTTGAATGGAACTCTAGGTATCGCGGTTGGTATGGCGACAAATATTCCTCCGCACAACTTGGGTGAAGTTGTGGATGCTACTTCTTATCTCGTCGACAATTCTGATGCGACTACAGAAGACCTGCTTGGTTTCATCAAAGGTCCAGATTTCCCAACTGGCGCTGTGATGTATGGTGAAAAAGACATTCACCATGTTTATGCTACTGGTCGTGGTGGTATCACAGTACGCGGTGAAGCTGAAATTATCGAAGACAAAAAAGGTCAATATCAGATCGTCATTACATCTATTCCATATCGTGTGAACAAGTCCGATCTTATTATGCGTATTGCCGATCTTGTTCACGACAAAACCGTCGAAGGAGTGAGAGCTATGCGTGATGAATCAGGAAAAGATATTCGCATCGTTATTGACCTCAAGCAAGGTTCATTTCCAGAAAAAGTTCTTAATCTTTTATATAAACACACCCAACTCGAAGACGCTTTCCATGTAAATATTGTGGCGCTTGTTGACGGAGTTCCTCACACACTTGGTCTCAAGACTATTTTGCAGGAATTCGTTAAGCACCGCGTAGAAGTTATTCGCCGTCGTACACAATTTGATCTCACAAAAGCCGAAGATCGCGAACATATTTTGCTTGGTTTGAAAAAAGCGTTGGATCATATTGATGAAATTATCAAACTCATCCGTGCTTCCAAAGATTCTGCTGAAGCCCATGTGAACTTGATGAAGAAGTTCAAGTTTAGCGATAAGCAAGCTGCAGCTATTTTGGAAATGAAGTTGGCTCGTCTTGCTGGTCTCGAACGTAAGAAAGTTCTCGATGAATTGAAGCAGGTTCAGGATCTTATTGAAGAGTTAAAGAGTATTCTAGGTAGTGATAAAAAAGTCCGTGGAATTATCAAGACCGAACTTGGCGAAATTAAACAAAGATACGGTGATGATCGTCGCACAAAGATCGTTAAGCATGGCGTTAAGGAATTTGTTGCAGAAGACCTTATTCCAGACGAGGAAACTGTTTTGGTCCTCACAAAAGGTGGATATATCAAGCGTACAGATCCTTCTGAATACCACAAACAAAAGCGTGGCGGAGTCGGTGTTGTTGATCTGGATACAAAAGAAGAAGATTTTATTACACACCTCGTCAACGCCACTACTCACAACGATTTACTTTTCTTTACAGACAAAGGCAAAGCTTTCCAGATAAAAATGTTCGAGATTCCAGAAGGTAAGCGTGCTACAAAAGGTAAGTCAATCATGAACTTTTTGTCACTAGCAGAAGGGGAGAACGTGACTTCTATTTTGCCAATGCCAAAGAACAAAAAAGATCCGCCAGCTGGCGGAGATGGTTTATCTCTCATGATGGTCACAAAGAATGGTACTGGCAAGAAAACTTCTGCCAAAAACTTCAAAGACGTACGACGTTCTGGTTTGATCGCTATAACTCTCGAGGCTGGTAATGAACTTATCTCTGCTTCATTTGTGGCGTCCAAGGATGAAGTTGTGATCGCTACACGCGAAGGTCAATCTATTCGTTTCAAGGAAAGTGATGTACGTGAAATGGGACGCAACGCGGCTGGTGTTCGTGTTATACGTCTTGTCGAGGCTGATGCCAAGAAAAAGATTACAGCTGACTACGTTATTTCTGCAGATATAGTATCAAAGGACGCCAAAAATCCTGTTTTGTTCGTTATGGGAGCAAACGGTTATGGTAAAAAGACCAATTTGTCAGAATACAAGACCCAAAACCGTGGTGGTTCTGGAATACTTACTATGAATGTTACTCCTAAGACTGGTCAGCTCATGGCAGCCAAGGTTATGACCGATGAAAATGAAGAAATAGTTGCTATGTCCAAGAAGAGTCAGGTTATCCGTGTAGCCACTTCCGAAATTCCTTCTCTCAGTCGTGCCACTCAAGGTGTACGTATTATGAAGTTACGTGATGGTGATGAGTTGGCATCACTTGTGTGCTTGTAGGTAAATTTGGTGTGTTTGTATATAAGTTTTCTATTTGACTTCCAGTTTTTACTTGTCCCCATTTCCTGTCTAAAACTAGCTTCAACCAGAGACGTGATTGCGCTATAATATCAGCATGTTTTCAGATCCTGCCTCAAATTTAGCAAAGTTATGTCTTACAGAAGGAATGAAGGTTGCCGATATTGGTGCTGGTGCAGGTTTCTATACTATACTTGCTGCAAAACAGATTGGTCCTAGTGGTCGCATTTATGCAATAGATGTCCAAAAAGACCTTCTCGAAAGGATACGTTCCATTGGTTCATCTCAAGGCCTAAGAAATATAGAGATTGTTTGGGGAAATGCAGAGAAAATCGGAGGTACGAAAGTCAGAGAGATGTTTCTCGATGGTGTAATTGTCTCTAATATATTGTTTCAAATAGAAAAGCCAGAAGAATTTGTTCTGGAGATCAAACGTATTACCAAGCATGGTGCTAAAGTGTTACTTGTTGATTGGAATGAGTTGACTACGATCGGACCAAAAAATATCGTAACACCTGACAAAGCTCAGCTTCTTTTTGAGAAATACGGTTTCAAAGTCGATCAGTCGTTTAATGCTGGTGATCATCATTATGGAATGGTCTTTACACGCACTTAAATATTATGAAGATTTCAAAATTTCAAATAATTACTTTGCTTGTCTTTGTGGGATTCTTGATCGCCGGGGTGATCGCCTTTGCCACCTTCAAAGGATCTAGTTCAAGCACAAAATTAGCCAGTATCACTGTATGGGGCACATTCCCTCAACAAACACTCGGACAGTACATGGCCACCATCGACCAGACCTTATCTGATCCATTACCTATTACGTATGTCCAAAAATCTCCAGCTACGTTCTATCAAGAGTTTATAGGAGCATTGGCAAATGGTCGTGGTCCAGATGCGATATTGGTTCCTGCTGATATGCTCTATCCATATCGTGACAAACTCGCTGTAATTCCTTTTTCTACTATGACACAGTGGGATTACCAGAATACATATATCCAAGAGGCTAATATGTATATTTCTTCCAATGGTATATATGCTCTACCGTTTGCTGTGGATCCTTTGGTCATGTATTGGAATCGTGACATGTTCGATGCTGCTGGCATCTCTACTTATCCAAAGACTTGGGAGGAATTTTCTACTTTGGGGAATAAGCTGAATATAAAAGATCAAAATGGCAATATCAGAAGAAGTGTCGTTGCTCTTGGGCAATTTAGTAATGTTGATAATGCTCGCGAAATTCTTGGTACAATGTTGCTGCAAACAGGTAATCCAATAACGACTACAGCCACAGATGGAGCTATTGTAAGTACTCTCGTATCCAATCCTACGGGGGGAGCCGACGCGCAAACCGCTACAAAATTCTTTGCTCATTTCGTCGATCCTGCCAATCCTGACTATTCATGGAATCGTGATCTTCCTTCTTCAGATGCAGCATTTTTATCTGGTTCTTTGGCAACATATTTCGGTTTTGCATCAGAACTTTTGGGTTTGCGAGCAAAGAACCAAAACCTCAATTTTGATGTTGCTTTTTTGCCTCAATTTGCAAAAGGGGTGCGAGCCAACTATGCTCGCATGTATGGTTTTTCTTTGATTCGTACATCTCCTAATATAAATTCAGCTTACCAGATCATTTCTACACTTACATCAAGTCAATATCTTTCTTTAATTTCTGACAAAATGTATTTGCCAAGCGTGCGCCGCGATATCATCGGTGCTGGTTCTAATGACCCGAATATCACCATGTTCAATCAAGCGGCTTTAGTTGCCAAAGCTTGGCCTGATGTCGATGCAAATAGTTCAAATCAGATTTTTTCTAATATGGTACAATCATTTACAAATGGTCAAAAAAATCTCTCTCAAACAATTCAGGATGCTAGCAATCAGTACGATATTCTGTTGCAAAGTTCAATCCCGTCAATTTAGTGTATAAAGTAAATCAAACCATGCCTTCAAAAAAATATATTATAGGTCTAGCAATGTTAGTGGTTCTTACTACTGTGTTTACGGTTGGGACTAAAAAAGCGTTTGCGATTTGTACTTATGATGATTTGGGTAATGTTATAAGTTGTGCTGACGCGCCAACAGACACCGCACAACCGACGGATACTACTGGTGGTAATCCAGGTACCGCTTCCCAAGGTACTGTATATGATACCTGTATGACTAATGGTGGTGATGCAGCTACTTGTGGATATAATCAGTGTATGGCAGATGGTGGAACTGTTACCAGTTGTGGTGGCTATGAACCAGCTGGTACCGCTTCTCAAGGTCCTGTATATGACTCTTGTATGACTAATGGCGGTGATGCAGCTACTTGTGGATATAATCAATGCCGAGCAGATGGCGGTACTCCTACTAGTTGTGGTGGCTATGAATCACCGGGCACTGCTTCCCAAGGTCCTGTATATACAGCCTGCATGAACAATGGCGGAAATATAGCAACTTGTGGGTTACAGCAATGTATGTCAGAACCAGGAGGTTCTCTTACCAGTTGTGGCGGTTATGATCCTAGTGCTGTAGCAGCCTTACCCGCATCTGCTACTACTCCATATGCGGTATGTATGGCTTTCAATTCTCCTGATAGATGTGTAGGTTTTACAGGCGACCCTGCCCTTGTTGGAGGTGCAGCCTTTAGTCCTGTACGTACGTGTGGTAGTCCAGGTCTAGCAGTTGGAGCTTATTGTCAAAACAGTAATGGTCAGTATGGTTTTCAGCCAGCTGTTGGTTCAGTGGGTACTGCCGTCAACCCTGTATCTGGTGCACAAATCAATCCTCAAACAGGCATGGCAGTTCCTACAGCTGCCGTCAACGGTGCCAACAACAACCTAAATGGTGCTGGTAACAACAACTTGAATGGTGGGAACGGGGTGGGGGCGAATGGGAATGCAGCATATACTTTGACTACAGATCCTTCAGCAGCTCCAGATGCAACTGGTCGTAATGGTTTCCAGCTGACAGTGTGTGATGGACCAGCATTTTTGAATACTCAGGCGGCTCATAGAATAAAACAATATGATGACACCATCACGATTACGCCTGTAGGTTGGACACCTGACCCAAATTATATTCCTTGTGACTTCAATGGCGCCATGATACAGATTCAACATTTGATCAATATTGCCATGGTTCTCGGTGTGCTCGCAGCAATCGCAGGATTCTCTTATGCTGGATTCCTTCTTATTTCAATGTCTATAACAGGGAAGATGGATGACCGCAAAAAAGCTTTGGATATTTTCAAGAAAGTTATAATTGGTTTTGTGGTTATGCTTGTATCTTGGTTTATCGTCTATCAAATAATAGATTGGTTAGTGGTCAAGGATTCGACAGGTAAAAGTTCGCTCCAATATTTACTGGGTAATAAAACAACAAATTAACATGCCTTCAAAAAAATATATTATAGGTCTAGCAATGTTAGTGGTTCTTACTACTGTGTTTACGGTTGGGACTAAAAAAGCGTTTGCGATTTGTACTTATGATGATTTGGGTAATGTTATAAGTTGTGCTGACGCGCCAACAGACACCGCACAACCGACGGATACTACTGGTGGTAATCCAGGTACCGCTTCCCAAGGTACTGTATATGATACCTGTATGACTAATGGTGGTGATGCAGCTACTTGTGGATATAATCAGTGTATGGCAGATGGTGGAACTGTTACCAGTTGTGGTGGCTATGAACCAGCTGGTACCGCTTCTCAAGGTCCTGTATATGACTCTTGTATGACTAATGGCGGTGATGCAGCTACTTGTGGATATAATCAATGCCGAGCAGATGGCGGTACTCCTACTAGTTGTGGTGGCTATGAATCACCGGGCACTGCTTCCCAAGGTCCTGTATATACAGCCTGCATGAACAATGGCGGAAATATAGCAACTTGTGGGTTACAGCAATGTATGTCAGAACCAGGAGGTTCTCTTACCAGTTGTGGCGGTTATGATCCTAGTGCTGTAGCAGCCTTACCCGCATCTGCTACTACTCCATATGCGGTATGTATGGCTTTCAATTCTCCTGATAGATGTGTAGGTTTTACAGGCGACCCTGCCCTTGTTGGAGGTGCAGCCTTTAGTCCTGTACGTACGTGTGGTAGTCCAGGTCTAGCAGTTGGAGCTTATTGTCAAAACAGTAATGGTCAGTATGGTTTTCAGCCAGCTGTTGGTTCAGTGGGTACTGCCGTCAACCCTGTATCTGGTGCACAAATCAATCCTCAAACAGGCATGGCAGTTCCTACAGCTGCCGTCAACGGTGCCAACAACAACCTAAATGGTGCTGGTAACAACAACTTGAATGGTGGGAACGGGGTGGGGGCGGCAAATGGAAATCCTGGTACAGCTACTTTGTCAAATCCTCTTGCAGTAAATTCGATTGGTGAACTTGTTCAAAATTTTGCAGCTATATTCAGTTACATTGTAGTCTTATTTGCAGTCTTGGCATTGGTCTGGACCGGTCTGCAATTCATCACAGCCCAAGGCAAACCTGAAGCCCTGAAAGACTTACATAAAAAATTAGCTTACATATTGATAGGTGTGGCTATAGTGATAGCTGCGCGTGTCATGATAATAGTTGTGATCAATACCCTGTCAGCCTCCGGAGTAGTAAATTCGAACGTCATTCAACAGGCACAAACAGCCGCTCAAGGTCATTAGTCATGTTATAATACATCCATGAAAATCATCAATAAAATAAAATATTTTACCCCAATCGCCGTGTTAGTAGCTCCTTTCGTAACTTTGGCATCAACTACTGCAACACTCAATACAATCATTGGTAAAATAGCAGGTTATTTGAATAGTATTCTAGCTCTAATGATGGGTCTAGCTGTAGTCTTCTTTATATTTTATGTAGTTCAGTACTTCATGAAGCCCAATGACAAGCGTACAGAGGCCGCAGAATATGTTATGTGGAGTCTAATAGGATTTTTTGTAATATTTACATTTTGGGGTATAGTGAACATCTTCATTTCTTCGTTCTTCACTTCCGGGGCAAATTCGCCAGGTTCATGGAGTAGTTTTATGAGTATATTTCCATCTTAATTAGCAGATAAACATTAATTTTCATTATATATGGCACAAACAACTTTAACTCCCGTCAGTAACATTAGTCAGCTTGCAAGTCGATTATCCAGTATTGGTAATGTGATCGTATATCTGTTGGTTTTCCTTGGTGTTGTTTATCTTATTTGGAATATTGTCCAGTATTTTATTAAAGGAAAGGAAGGTGATGAGAGCCGTCATGAAGCTGGTATGCATATTCTATGGGGCATAGTTGGCTTGGCTATCATTATTTCTCTCTGGGGATTAGTAAATATACTTATTCAGACTTTTGGTACCACTACTACCAATCTTCCAAATGTTCCATCAGCTGACTTTGTGAATCCTAGGTAATATATAGCTTTGCACAAGTGTTCCCTTGGCTTTGCACAAGTGTTCCCTTGTCCACAGATAGGCGTTGTTACGTGTTGGTATAAGTTATATAATTGTCGTACACATAAAAAGTGTAATTATTAGCCATTAATATAATCATAATGAAAAAAGTATCTATAGTTTTGGGTCTACTCGTTCCGTCGTTAGCCTTTGCACAGCAAGGTAATGGTATGTCTACCATCACAGATGCAAACTCTTTAACAGCAAAGTTGGTTGGTATCGGTAATACGATTATCTACCTCCTCATTTCGCTCGCTATTATCTACATTATTTGGAATATTGTTCAATATTTCATTAAAGGTAGTGAAGATGAGGGTACACGTAAGAAAGCCGGTGCTGGTATACTCTGGGGTATAGTTGGTTTGGCAATCATCCTCTCTATTTGGGGATTGGTAAATATTTTGACCAATACATTCAAGACTACTCCTACAAGTAATGCTGTTCCTAATCTTGGTACCGCGACTCAGACTGGTGGTATCCCTATGAATGGTGGTATCCCAACGATTCAATAATTAACTTATTATTCCTGTGTTAATACCGATCGCACACGCCGCAATAAATGCGACTCAGTTAGCCAATGTAATTGACCCTATTCTTGGTACCATTGTCTATCCTATAGTTGCTCTACTCGTTGGAGTAGCAGTAGTCTACTTTATTTGGGGTGTCATAAATATGATACGTGGTGGTGAAGATCCAAAAGCACGTGAGACCGGTAGAACGCACATGCTCTATGGCATTATAGGCTTTATTATAATGCTATCAGCTTGGGCTATCATAGCGGTTATAGCTAACACAATAAAAGCTAGTTTCTAGGTAATAAAAAACAAGCGAATTTGGGAGAGGAAGGTGGTTCAGAACCACCTTCCTCTTTCCATTTTCGCTTGTTGTGTGAAGATCGTGCGCACGCTGTGCGTGTACGCGATCTTTGACAGTTTTCGCACCACCGTGGCGCTAGGCTGTCACCTCACCTCACCAGTAAACCATAGTGGCTGCTGGTGCGGTCACTCTGTCCGAGAGACAGAACCGGACGTCTGCCACCGGCTCCTTCACATCCACAACGCCGTCGGCGGGGAACAGTACCGGTTTATGTCCGTTGATGGACACCCAGTACTCCACTCCCGCAAACCGCCAGCCGAAGTTTTCACCTCCGACCGGGTAGAGTTTTTCACTCCACTGGTGTGTGACGACCAGTGTCCGACGGTGCGGGACTTCCGCTGTTTGCTTCACGACCGTGAAGGTCGGAGCTTGGGCGGCAGCTGCCAGACGGGCAACTTCCATTTGCATGGCTAGTGTTGCCGCAGATTGTCCCGATGAACCACTTGCATGGTCACTGGATCCTCTGACGAACCACGCCCACAACCAGATACCAACACCGATTGCGGCGACGATCTTGAGGAGTTTCTTGCTGAACTTTTGTTCCGTTGCTTTCATAGTTTCCTTTTTTTCTTATTTCGTGACGTTGGCGACATTGATGCCACCTTGGTTCACTGTTTTTTGGAATTTTCCTTGTTTTGCCAGTCGCTCATCAAAGATTTCCTTTCGGATATCAGCGAGTGACGGGCGTTTAGTTGGATCAGGTTCGTCTTTCGTGTACAACTTCGCACGTAACCTGACCTGTCCATTGATGGTTTCTGTGTCGAATTTCTCAGCACTTCGCTGAGCTTTTTCGACCAGTTTGTCATTTCTCGCCCTGATTACATCCTTGTCGGTGCTTAGCACCGCTTGGAGCTTAGTGAATTTAACACCCAGCCCGCGTACGTCATCGAGGTGCGAGTTGCCGTGCCCAGGAATGCCTTCTTGCCCAGATATTCTTCGCAAGAGGATTTCTGATATTTCATTTCCGTTTGTTTCCATCCAAACGGTAGTCTTTTCGTTTCCATCCTCGTTTGCGATCTGCTCGATCCAGCTCGTGAGAATGTCATCGAGCTGGGTCTTGATCCCCTTCATTTCTCCCGCATTGTTGAAGTCCGACAGCTTTTCAGCGCCAGACTTCCTTTGGTCTAGCGGGACTGAATCTGGATCGTCATCACAATCCGGTTCCATACTCACGGATACAAATCCGTAGATATATCCGCCGTCTTTCTTGCAGAATACCGGTTTTTTGAGCAGGAAGTCGTGGTCGATCTTTTCCAGTAAAAGCTCGACATAGCTGACAATTTTCAACGGAAGCCAGTCGAGCAACATTGTTGTTGATCGGGATAGACAATCCGTTTTCTTCCCGAGGAATGTGATAATCCACACTCTCGATGGCGAAGACTCAGGTTCGCGGAATCCTTGAAGCATGAGTCCACCAGCCACGAAGGGGATAAGCCCCAAGAAGTGACCGTCCCACAGACATAGCCCGCCAAATGTAATCAAGGCGAGCATGATCATTACTAACGCTGCACTATATCGGTTGTTCATTGCGTTCCTCCAGTTGGACCTCCTTTGTCTTGCGATAGGGAAGTCTTTTGTTGATCTTTGTGCCACCAAACTGTGAGTTTGGCGACAGTTTTTGCTTTTAAATTGTCAAACCACGGCTCATATAAACGACTTGGGCTATGGGGACTCTTTGCTAAATATCCTACCATTTTATAAGCATAAAGTCAAGGGTTAGTGATAACGAATGTTGGGTGGTCAATATTTACAAATAAGCCTTATTTTACAATACATAGTCGTGCTATTATTAGCTGGTTAACGAAGCTTTTAACCTACGCATATTTCTATGATCAAAAATTTGATTAAAAAGATGAGTTCACATGTTCTGACATTCGACTCGTGGATTTTGAGTGTATTTGGGATTATCTTGATTAGGATCTTCTTTGAGCAATACTCAAATCGGCTTATGAATGGTTTGTACTTCATAGATTTTTCTTCTACGATCATTACTACGGTTTATTTTCTAGCTGTGATAATTTTTCTTATGGCTATTGTCATCTATTTTATGAAGATGAATATACAGGAAGCAGCGTCTTTTACCTTGATTTTGTTTCCGACGATATGGATTGCGCCAATTATAGATATTGTTTTGCATACAAATTCAGCGATGTTATATCCTACTTTTGCTCTAAAAGATTCTTTGGCAGTTTTCTTCTCTATGTTTTGGAATAACGGTTTCGCTGGTGCGACACCAGGTATCCGTGTCGGATTATTTTTGGCTGCAATAGGTTTGTTTATTTTTACATATATATGGTCGAATGAGCATGTTCCCGTAAAAGTCCCAATCAAAAGATTTATTTATGCATTTTGTGCAGGATTTTCTGTTTATATCGCAGTGTTCATAATCGCTAGTGGGGCATCTATGCCTAGTTTTTTCCAGTCGAATTCAACGGTTTTGTTTATTCAGCAAAGTTTGTTAGATTCAAATATAATAAACAACTTCATTCTGCTGACACGTGGAGGTCTCGATACTATTATGCCTATGGTTTTCAATGGGCTAATGACACAGATAAACCTTATTTATGTTTTACTAGGTTTAGTTTTGGTGTGCTGGCTTAGCTATAGAGAAAAAATCAAAATTTTGCTTAGAAATATTCGATTGGAAAGAATCTCCCATTATTCTTTATTAGTTATTATTGGTGCCATTATGGGTGGTGGCAGATATTTCTTTTATTCTTGGGTAAATGTTCTGTCACTCTTCATGACCGTACTTGCATTTGCCTCGGCTTGGATAGCTTCTGTATTGATCAATGATATTCATGACAAAAAAATCGACAGTATATCGAGTGGGCACAGGCCAATTCCTTCTGGATCTTTTAGTGATAAGGAGTTTGGTATGTTTGCCAAAATTTTTCTCCTAATCGCTTTTTTTGCAGCATATTCTTCCAGTATGTATGGTCTTTTCTTCGTCATCCTTTCTTCATTTGCCGCATATATATATTCTGTGCCACCTTTCAGGCTCAAGCGTAACTTTGTTAGTGCCTCACTAGTTATCGGTTTGGCGAGCGTTTCCGCCTTATTATCTGGATATTTTCTTGCATCTCAAAGTCGTGATATTACGGTGTTTCCGCCTATGTTGGTACTGGTTTTGATTTTAGTTTTTGGTGCTATTTCTATGATTAAAGATATCAAGGATTATGATGGTGATCGTGTATCCGGAGTAAAAACACTTCCAGTTTTGATAGGTTTGAAGTATGCAAAAATAGTGACAGCTACATTGATCAGTCTTAGTGCTTTGAGTTTGATATTTTTCTTACACAACACGATTATATCTGTAGCCTCAGGAATTGCGGCGGTACTCGTATGGTACACACTTCTTTTGGAACCTTATAAAGAAAAGAGATTTTTTGCTGTCTACCTAACTTTTCTCGTCGTTTGTGGAGTAGTGATGTTACTTCGATAAAACCTTACTCTCGCCACAAAACTCACTTCGTTCTTTTTGTGCCGGGGAGAGGACTCGAGTCTTACAGACTCGGTATAGGTTTCACATTCCTCCTCGTCCTTGACTCGTCGGAATATGTTCAACCTTTTCTCGTCCTCTCTCGTAAGCTGAATATTCAGCTTACTTTCGCCACAAAACTCACTTCGTTCTTTTTGTGCCGGGGAGAGGACTCGAACCTCCAAGGATTGCTCCGCGTGGTCCTAAGCCACGTGCGTCTACCAATTTCGCCACCCCGGCATTACTTATCCACAATCCGTAAATATATTAACATATTATTGAGAGTATAATAGTTTGGTCTATTATTTATTATTTAGGCGTTAGCTTTACACCCATAAGCTTTCGTCGTGAGGATAAGTGTATCTTCACTAATGTTTCGTTAATTTTTATATGAATATAAAATTTGTTACACCAGCTATTTGTGGATCAGTTTTAGTTACAATGTTGGCATTTTTGCCGAGTACAGCATTTGCTGCTCCTGCTTTAACACCTTATCTTTCACAAGATAATGTTGCAGTTGGTGCAAACACTCAGACAAACGCTTTGGCTACAACATCGGTTGCAGTCACTGCAGGTGCCAATACCCAAACAAACGCTTTAGCTACAACTACTGCCAATCGTGTCGCTGTTGCTCAAGTAAATACGATTACTATTGGTGGTACAGCTGAGGATGGTGATGTCTTTACAGCTATTTTACCAGGACCTGTTAGTGCAATATATACAGCCGTTCCTGGTGATACAAATGATACTATTGCCTCTGGATTGGACGACGCCATATTGTCTTCAACAGGATATGCTAGTCAAGCATTTACTGTAGCGACATCATCAAACATCATTACACTGACAGCAAAAGCAGCTGGAACAGGATTTACTCTTGGAACGACAGCTGTCAACGGAAGTACGACCGATGATCAAACTGCAGCCATTGGAACTAGTTCCGATAATTTGACAGCTTTAGCTCAAGTCAATACTGCTACACCCGGATCGATCGAAGCTGGTGATAGATTTACTGTCATTATCAATGGTACTTCTGTAAGCTTCACCGCCACTTCTTCTGCAGTAGATGAAGTAACAGCTGGACTTACTAGTGCTATTAATGCTAGTGCTGCTTCTTCGTCAGTCACAGCGTCGGACGCTTCAACTCATGTAGATATTACTGCCAAGACCGCAGGAACCCCTTTCACTTTCTCAACTTCTGCTTCGAATCGTGCCGCAGCATCACAGGTAAATACTCTTACGCCAGCTAACGTTGAGGCGGGGGATAGTTTCAGTGTAATTATAAATGGTATAACAGCAAGCTTTACTGCAACCTCTACTGCTGTTAGTGGAGTAACAGCTGGACTTACTGCCGCTATTAACTCTAGTTCTGCAGCTACTTCAGTTACAGCTTCTGATGCTTCTACACATATAAACGTAACCGCGACCTCCACTGGTACACCGTTTGTTATCACTAGTGGAGCTTCAAATTTTGCTGGAATTACACAGATTGTAACCTTTACACCTAGTGCCCCAGAATCATTTTATACATATACCATTACTATTAATGGTACAGACTATGTATATAGTGCAAACCTCGGTCTTACCCAAAAGATTTTGGTTGAAGGTCTAGTTTCTTTGTTGAATGCTGATCCTGCAGTTGCCTGTACAGAAAATGATGTAAGTATTACTTGTTCTGCTAAGGTACAAGGTACTGCTTTTACTTACAATACAAATGTCGTAAATAACAAGAGTGGTTCGAGCGTTAGTTCTGGTGGCGGT
>Ga0209697_10002449_pt1 | contig 26708 bp, 24 predicted proteins | sample AliMusrvi5mmetaG_FD_184115 | JGI IMG/M metagenome (GOLD analysis project Ga0209697, IMG submission 184115) | Freshwater lake bacterial and archeal communities from Alinen Mustajarvi, Finland, to study Microbial Dark Matter (Phase II) - Alinen... | ecosystem: Environmental > Aquatic > Freshwater...
CCCGCTGCTGTTCGCGCTGGCCCTGGTCAACGTGGGCTGGGCCTCCGGCGGAGGCGCGGCGCAGATCCTGTTCAGCCTCTTTGGCGAGACCGTGTTCCACCGGGGTGCGGCGGGGATCGGCGAGGTCTGGGGCTGCGCCGGCATAGGCCTGATTTGCGGCGGCGTTGTCGCCAATGTGTTCGGGCGCAAGCTCACTTTCGAGCGCTACAAATGGGCCATCGTCATCTGCTACGTGGTCCACGGCGGCAGCTACGTGCTGTTCAGCCTGAGCCCCAACTACGGCGCGGCGCTATTCTTCATCGCGCTGTCCCGCATGGGGGTGGCCGTCAGCTCGGTGCTCAACTACACTCAACTACTGCGCCACACCCCGGACGGCTTCCGGGGGCGCGTCAACTCGACTTTTGAATCGATGACCTGGGGCACCATGATGCTGTCCCTGACCGTGGCGAGTTACTATTCTCAGAGTCACTCGCCGCGCGAAATCGGCGTGGTCGCGGGCGTGCTGAGCTCGCTGACCGCCGTGTTTTGGGCTTGGGCACTGCTCACCGGCCGGCTGCCGGAGCCGGCGCTCGAAGGGCACGAGCCGACGGGGGATGAGGAGGTCGAAGTTCATGTCTGAGGCGCACTCGTTCGATCTCGCGGGCAAGACCGTCCTAGTCACTGGCGCGGCCCGGCGCATCGGCCGCTCCATCGCCCTGCGGCTGCACCAGGAGGGCGCGCGCGTTCTGATTCACTATTCGAGTTCAAGAGCCGAAGCCGAACACACGGCGGCGGAGTGCGGCGGCGCGGGGCTGTATCAGGCCAACCTCGAGCACGTCGCTGAGATCAAGCAGATGTTCGGCGAGATTGCCGAGCGCGAAGGCCGCCTCGACGCCTTGGTCAACAACGCCGCACGATTCACAAAGCTCGATCCGCTGCAGGTCACCGAGACGGACTGGGATTTCGTCCACTCGGTGAATTTGAAAGCCACGTTCTTCGTCGCCCAGCAAGCCGCGCTGCTGATGCAGCGCAACGCCGGGGGCGTAGGCCGCATCGTCAACATCAGTTCGATGGGTGCGTTTCTCGCCTGGCGCGAGCACGTGCATTACTGCGCCTCGAAGGCGGGCGTCATCGCATTGACGCGTTCGCTGGCTAAGGCGCTGGCGCCGGCGATCACGGTGAACTCGGTGGCGCCGGGCGTGATCCCGTTCGACGAAGTGAACGAGGATCGCATCCAGACGATGGCGCGTTCGACGCCCGCGGGCAGGCCCGGCACGGGCGAGGAGATCGCCGGGGCGGTTGTCTATTTCCTGAAGGCATCGAACTTCGTCACGGGGCAAACGCTGCAGGTGGACGGCGGACTCAGCCTGCGCTAAAGCGGCGCCGTTCGGAAGGCTTAGAAGAATCGCCCCAGCAGGAAGAACGCCTGCCGGTCGCCGCGGTCTCCCACGGCGGCTCCGAAGAACACCACTCCGATGGGCGTCGAGCCGGCCAGACCGAGCGAACCGCTGTGGTGCGGGAGCGGCACCCCCTGCCTGCTCCAGGCGTTGCCGGCCTCATAACTGGCCATCGCATAGAAGCGCCCGAACAGCGCCAGCGACTGGTTGTTGAGGCTCCGCAGCAGATAGCCTCCGCCGTAGTAGTAGTGGTTGCCGAAGATCTGCTGCCGGTTCATGGCGGCCAGCATGCTCGGCCCCCCCAGGAAGAACGTGAAACCCAGCGGCCTGTCGCCGACGGTGGTTCCACCCGCTGTGCGCGTGATCAAGTGGTACTTGCCGCTCAGGCGGTGAGCCCAACTGAGGTGCGCATCGAACAATGGATACTGCTTCGGTGAGTCCGGCGAGGAGACCACCCAATGGGCCGAGTACTCGGCCAGCCAGCCGGTGGTTGGAATGACCGGATTGTCCTGGCCTTCGTGAACTCCCTTGACGTAGATCTCCGACCTCAATCCGCTCAACGGACCGGACACTAGCGGCCCGACGGTCTGCGAGTAGCGCAGCGCCGATTGTGCCGTGCCCACTCGCAGCTCGTCTCGGGAGTTGAAGGCATAGCCAATATCGAACGACCCGCCGAAGTCGCGCATTGCCACTTCGTAGAGCTGGGTGCGCCGCTGATAAACGGGAACGCGCAGGCTGTCGGCGAACAGTGATGGCGCGACTAACCAGCGTGAGCCCGCCATGCGATGGTAAAGCTCGGTGGAAATGCGGTCCTGAATCCCGAGGTTGAAGTCGGTGCGCCACTCGGACAACGGTCCCGTGAAGTCCAGGAAATTGACCCTGCCGCCGAAGCCCATCTGCAAGCCGCGATGAGGCGCGCCGTCGAGCGTCGTCGAGATGCGGACGAAGGGCGGACCGTAGGCCCGCTCCTTCGTTTCGATGCGGAGCCCGTCCTGCCCGTCCTTCCGGATGAAGCCGTAGCGCGCCGATTCGACGCGTCCCAAACCGACCAGGCCGTTCAGTTCGGCTTCCAATGTGTCCTCGTCGAGCGGGTGATGCTCGCTGGCGCGCAGAGCATTCTGCAGGGCGTCCTTGAGCTTCGCCGGAAGCGCCGTCTCGACTTCTACGAAGGCCGGACTGATCTGGCGGGGACGCTTGCCGCGCGAGCGTTTATCAGCATAAGCGGCGTACTCATCCGGCGCGACGGCCAGCGGGCCGAGGAAGGCCTGTTTGCGCTCCGCCGCCTCGTAGCCGCGCTGGGAGAGGTTCTTCCATTCGAGATACGATCCACCATCGAACCCCTGCAGATCGGGCATCAGCACCAGGTCGGCCTGGGCCAGGCTGCGCCGTTCGTTCAGCGTGATCAGTACGCTCATACTCTTGCGGGCCACGCCCAACAGCGAGGTGTAGGCACCCGGGTCCTCGGGCACGTCCAGCGCCACTGCGATCACGATATCCGCGCCCATCCGGCGAACCAGGTCCACCGGGATGTTGTTCACCAGGCCGCCGTCCACCAGCAGCTTGCCGTGCCACTCCACGGGCGAGAATACGGCGGGCAGCGACATGGTGGCGCGGACCGCGTCAAATAGCGGCCCCTTATCGAAAACCACTTCCTCGCCCTTCCTGATGTCCGTGGCCACGGTGCGGAATGGCGTTGGCAGGTCGTCGAAACTCGAAAGGTCCTCCCAGGGCGCGGCGAAGCGGCTCAGGATCAGGCCGACGGCGTGACCGGCGTTGACACCGCTAGGCAGCCTCACGCTGCGCTGCTTGATGCCGAACTCCATTTGCGAGGGATAGTCGCGCTCGTCCTGTTTCCGGCGGAGTGACAGGTTCTGATAGGCGAGTTTGGGGACCAGGGCGGCGTGCCAGTCGATGGCGCCGACAAACTCCTCAACCTCTTGCGGGGAGCGTCCCGAGGCGTACAGGCCCGCCACCAGCCCGCCCATACTGGTTCCGGCGATGTAGTCGATGGGGATGTGGTGCTCGGCGAACCAGCGCAGCACCCCCAGGTGCGCCAGACCAAACGCGGACCCGCCCGAGAGCGCAAGGCCGACGCGCGGCCGGTGCGCTGGCTTCGCCGGATCGTCTGCCGGGGCGCCCGCGCTAAGGCCCGTGAGCAGCAGCGGCAGCGACAGCAGCACATGCGCGATACGGCGAGGAGAGCCCATGCCTTCATCGTAGGAGAGTGCTGCTGGCGTTGCTCCGCAATTGCAGGCGGGTTGTGTAGCGCGAGGCTTGGCGCGGCTCCGGGTTGAACGACCGCGGGGGAGTGGTTGGAGTCCGGAGCGTCTTCAGAGGCGCTACGAACAGGAAGGAACAAGGCGTGTCAGCCGGCGTGACCACTCTCTGTCGTTCGTGGCTCTGTGCTGCAGGGGCAGCCGGTGGATGGCTGGTTGCGCCCTCGTTCAGAGCTGCTTGAACGGGCTCCGTGCGAGTGCATACTCCAGCGATTCTTTCGGCACGGTGAATTCCGCCATGCCCGTATTGCCCACGAACCCGAGCGCCTTCACGCCGGCGGGCGAGGTGAAATAGGCGTCCACGACCATCCGCCGTGCCCAGTCGAAAAACCGGATGCCGGGGGCAAGCTCCGGAGTCGAGTTCTTGCGGAACGCGATGTCGTCCAGGATCTGCTTGCGGACTTCCACGGCCGCATCGACGAAGTTCCGCCCGCAGCGCCGGCGCGCCTCGTGATCCAGCCAGCCCAGACCGCTGAGCCAGACTGCTTTCAACTTCTCGTTATTGGCCGCCAGCAGGTCAATGAACTCCGCCGCACCAGCACCGGCTCCCCCGGGATCTGCGCCGTCCGGCGGGATGATGATGTCGGCCAGCTCGCGCACCGTTTTGTATTCGTGCGGGCTCAGCAGCTGCGGCTGGTAGGCGCCGCCGGTTTTTGTCGCAGCCTGCGCCGCGTGCTGATGGACATGGCTCGCGTCCTGGGCGCTCATTCGCCCGGCGCCCGCGGCGACGGCGGCCACAGCCTGGAGCAAAGTTCTGCGCGGAAACGGACTGGGCATGGCTTAGAGGTTCCCCTTCTTCATTTCTTCCGCCATATACTCGGCGGCGCGCCACGCCATGGCGACGATGGTCAGCGTCGGGTTCTTATCGGGATTGGAGACGAACGGCGCGGCGTCGGCCACGAACAGGTTTTTGCAGTCGTGCGACTGGCTGTGTTTGTTCAGCGCCGAAGTGGAGGGATCGTCGCCCATGCGCACCGTCCCCAGTTCGTGAATAATCGCGCCCGGCTCGGAGATCGCGTCCGCCTCGCTCTCCAGATTGCGCGGGCCATCGACGCGGCCGCCCATCGCTTCGATGATCGAGGCGAAAGTCTCGTGCATGTGCCGCACCATCTTCAACTCGTGCTCGCTCCACTCGAAGTGGAAGCGCAGGACGGGCGTGCCCCAGCGGTCCACCTTGACCGGGTCGAGCTCGCAAAACGACTTCTCGTTCGGGATCATTTCGCCGCGTCCGGCGAACCCCACACTGCAGCCGTAGCTGCGCAGAGCCGTGTCCTTCAGGCTCTTGCCATAGCCCTCGTGACTGGCGCAGACGTCGTGGAAACTGCCGACTTCGGGCATCCCGTATCCGCCGCCGACCTCGATGTGATAGCCGCGCGGGAAGTCCTTCTGCCGGTCCCACAACCACCACGGCACGTACACGTGACCGCCGCCGTAGCCGTCGTCGTTGTACTTGGGCATGCCCTCGAACGCCGGCACTTGCCCGCTCAGCCCGTAGCCGACCGTGTCGGTGAGATAGCGGCCCACCACGCCCGACGAGTTGGCCAGGCCGTTGGGGTGCCTGGGCGCTTTTGAATTCAGCAGCAGGCGCGCCGACTCGCAGGCGCTCGCGGCCAGCACCACCACGCGGCAGCGCACCTGACGCTCCTCGCGCGTGGCTTTGTCCACGTAGCTGACGGCCCGCGCCTGCCCGTTCTCGTCGGTCAGAATCTCGCGCGCCATCGCACCGGTAATCAGCTTCAGACGCCCGGTCTTCAGGGCAGGGAAGATCTGCACCTGGCTCGAAGAGTAATTCGAGGCGGTGACGCAGCCGCGCCCGCACTCGCCGCAATAGTGGCACGGAGCGCGCCCGTTCAGGGCCTTGGTCAGCACGGCCATGCGCGAGGGGATGCACGGGATCTTCAGCGAGGCGCTGGCCTTCTGGATCAGGACTTCGTGGACGCGCGGCACGGGCGCAGGCAGGAAGTTGCCGTCCGGCGCGCTGCGGATTCCTTCGCGCGTGCCGCAGATGCCCATGAAGCCTTCAGCCTTGTCGTAGTAGGGTGCAACCTCGTCGTATGTGATGGGCCAGTCGAAGCCCAGCCCGTCGCGCGAGTGCGGCTTGAAATCGTAGTCGGCGAAGCGCAGCGAGATGCGCCCGTAATGGTTCGTCCGCCCGCCTACGATGCGCGAGCGGTACCAGCGGAACTTGCTGCCCTCGGCCACGCTGTAGGGCTCTTCGTCAATGTCCCAGTAGCAGTTAGGCGCGCCGAAGAAACCGAAATCCCTGCGGCCGGTGTAGCTTTCGCCCTTGTCGCCCGCGCCGCGGTGAGCGTAGTCGGCAGGAGTCTTGTGTTCCTTGAAGTCCTGCGCCGGATGCAGCATCGGACCCGCTTCCAGCAGGGTCACATTCACGCCCAGATTGGCCAGGACGTGGGCCACCGTACCGCCGCCTGCGCCGGAACCGATCACCACGACGTCGGCCACGGGAGCGCTCTGCTTGACCTGAAACATGTCTTTCAGGTGTACCACAACCGCGGTGCTTCGGTGCGGAAGATTCGAGGTGGCGGGGGCGGTCCTCGGCGGGGCGATCGGCGTCTGGCCCACCGCCGGGAAGGCAGTCCGGGCGCGCGGCTCGTCGCCGGTCTGTAGCGCGACCAACGGAAGGGCGCAGGGAACAGAAACAGCGACTCGGGCTGGGGCGGAAGGGCCCTGTACGTTTGGCGATTATCGCGATGCGCGGAGCGGCTAAGCGGGATTGGGCTGAAGAGTGAAACCGTCAGATTTGACGGATTGTGAAATCGGCCCACGTAGAAGCAATAGCTTAGAAGTACAAATCGTCACATTTGACGGTTTGGGGCATTGGGTGATCGGCGAGTTTCCGGGAAGGCCGTTTTTGAACGAAGCCTGGGCGGCAGACGCTTCGCGTGCGGGTAACTGGTGCGTTTGGTCGTAGCTTGGAATATGTTCGGGTCACAAGGAGAAGCTTGTGACCCATTCACAAACGTTGATGCTCGAGGAACTCGAGCGTCGGAATTACTCGCAGAGTACCACGCGCTCCTACCTGCGTGTGGTTGCGGATTTGAGCCGTCATTTCAATCGGCCTGTTGAAGAACTTCGCCCCGAACACATCCGGGAATATCAGGCGTATCTGTTCCGGGAGCGGCATCTCACGGCCAACTCGGTCAATCAGCGGGTGGCCGCGCTGCGCTTCTTTTTCAACAAAACGCTACAGGGGAACTGGAGCGTGGAACAGACGCCGTATCCCAAGTGCCCGTATCGACTGCCGCTCATCCTGAGCCGCGAAGAAGTGGCCGGCTGATCGAATGCGCGCTGACGCCGGTGCATCGAACGATTCTGATGACGCTGTATGCCACCGGCATGCGGCGCGCCGAACTGGCGAATTTGAAGCTCGGCGACATCGACAGCCGGCGCATGGTGATTCACATCCGGGACGGCAAGGGCCGCCAGGATCGCGACGTGATGCTGAGTCCGAATCTGCTCGACGCGCTGCGCGAGCATTACCGCAGCCTGCGCAAGAAGCCCGCGACGTGGCTCTTTCCGGGCGGCACCTATCACACCGCAGATCGGCCCATCGACCCGAAGGTGGTCTGGCATGCCTGCCGCGAAGCGGCCCAACGCGCGGGTTTGAGTCAACGACTCCATCCGCACACGCTGCGCCACTATCTACCCTTCCTGACTATGTCGAGTAATGGCGCGGCGACCCCGTGGTTCCTGCGAATGCGCGAAGTGGTGTCGACATAGTATGAACTCCTCAGCCTCGTGCCGGGGCTGAAAAGGAGTACATCGTGAATTGCACCATTGACAACCAAATAGTTCTGTCGCGGGCGCCGGAAGGCTGTCTCGCCGCACACATCGGTCCGTTTGCAAGGTCGCTGAGTAAGCAGGGATATGCCCTCGACTCGGTTCACCGGCAGGTTCTGCTCGCTGCCTGCTTTAGCCGATGGCTTAATCGGCAGGGAGTCCGACTGCGCAGCATCAGCTCCGAGCATCCATCGCAGTATTTGCGATATCGCGCTCGACAGGTGCGGCCAGACCGAGGCGATTTTGCTGCGCTCCAGCATCTGCTCAGCTTTCTTCGCGCTGAGGGCGTGATTCCCGCCGAGATAGTCTCAGCGCGCCCACTGACCCAGACGGAGCGCTGTTGGCGAGCATACGAGCATCACCTTCGGGAAGCGCGCGGCCTCGCCCAAGCGACGATCGTCAACTACGTTCCATTCGTTCGCAACTTTCTTATAGATCGTTTCGGCGACGGAGCGGTCACCCTGTCACACCTGTCTGCCCTCGACGTCGTGAGATTTGTGCAGCGTCAGGCGCCGCGTTTGCACCCAAAGCGAGCGAAGCTCCTGACCTGTACGTTGCGCTCCTTCCTGCAGTACGTACGCTATCGCGGCAAGGCAAAGTTCGATTTAGCTGCTGCCGTGCCAGTGGTGGCCAACTGGTCGATGTCATCGATTCCCCGAGCGATCGCCGCAGACCAGGTCCGTCAGTTGTTGGCCAGCATCGATCGGCGCACCGCTATGGGTCTTCGCGACTACGCCATCTTGCTCCTGTTCGCACGACTGGGTTTGCGTTCAGGTGAAGTTGTGTCGCTCGAGTTCAATGACATTGATTGGAATAGCGGACAGTTGCGTGTTCACGGCAAGAGTGGCGAGCGCAACGAGCTACCCTTGTCCACGGAAGTTGGTGAAGCGATTGCCTCGTATCTGCGACGTGGACGGCCGCAATGTGCCAGCCGACGCGTATTCTTGCGCGCGAAAGCCCCCATCCGCGGTTTTGTAGGCTCCAGTGGAGTTGGATCGATCGTTCGACATCGGCTTCAGCGCGCCGGCATTGATGCCCCTACTTGCGGAGCACATCAGTTTAGGCATGGACTGGCCACCGATCTGTTGCGTCAGGGCGCTTCGCTCGGTGAGATCGGCGAGTTGTTGGGCCACCACAGCCCCGAGACAACCAAGATCTACACCAAAGTGGATCTCGACGCATTGCGAACACTCGCTCTGCCGTGGCCGGGAGGTGTGCGATGAACACACTCCGGGAAGCTGTTCAGGAGTACTTGGAGATGCGACGCGCCCTCGGATTCAAGCTGCGGAAAGCGGGCAAGGGTTTAGCTGATTTCGTGACTTTTCTGGAGGAGCGGAACGATCGCTACATCACTCAGGACGTTGTGCTCGCCTGGGCTCAGCAACCTTCAAGAACACACCCGGCGCATTGGGCGCAACGCCTGAGTTTTGTACGCGGATTCGCACGATACCGCAGCGCCACTGATCCCCGCACGCAGATTCCGCCGCAGGGTTTGTTGCCCTTCCAGCCGAAGCGGGCGCGACCTTATCTATACTCCGACGAGGAGATCCGCAGCTTACTGCGAACCGCTCTCAAGCTGCCCTATCGCTATGGGCGCGGCAAGCTGCGACCGTGGGTCTACCATTGTTTGTTCGGGCTGCTGAGCGTTTCAGGTCTACGCCTCGGCGAAGCGCGCGACCTCGAAATCCAAGATGTCGATTTGAAAGCGGCGGTGCTCACGATCCGCGGCAGCAAATTCGGCAAGACTCGCCTGGTGCCATTGCATGCCTCGACCTGCACGGTGCTCGCAAACTACATCGCCAAACGTCAGCGCCATTGGGCACGACGAGTGGTCTCCTCCTATTTGTTCGTTTCGAGTCTGGGCAATCGTTTGGATGGCGGAGACATTCATCGAACGTTCTACACATTGTCTCGGCAGATCGGGCTGCGGGGTGCCTCCGATAGTCGTGGGCCTCGTCTGCACGACATGCGTCACCGTTTCGCGACCAACACCCTTGTGCGATGGTACCGCTCCGGGCAGGATCCCGAGCGACGATTACCCCTGTTGTCCGCCTACCTCGGCCATGTGCACGTCGCTGACACGCAGTGGTACTTAGAGGGCTCTCCGGAACTGATGCGCGAAGCGATGAAACGGCTGGAACAGCGCTGGGAGGATCGCCCATGAACACCCCTATCAGCCTGGCGGCACTGCTGGAGCGTTTCTTTACTCAGCGCCTGATGCGGCAGCGTCAAGCGAGTCCCCACACCATCAGTTCTTATCGTGACACCTTCCGTCAGTTCCTGAAGTTGACCGAGCAGCGACTACATAAGGAGCCGTCTCGGCTGAACTTTCAGGAGATTGACGCACCATTGATAATGGCATTTCTAGACTACTTGGAAAAGCATCAAGGGATCAGCACCCGGAGTCGCAATCTGCGCTTGACTGCGCTGCACTCGTTCTTCCGTTTCGCAGCTTTCGAGGCGCCTGCTCATTCTGCACAGATCCAACGAGTGCTCGCCATACCCAGTAAGCGTTTCACACGGACCCTGGTCCCGTTTCTCACACGTGCCGAAGTCGATGCCTTGCTGTCCGCTCCGGATCAGCACGCATGGTCTGGCCGGCGTGATCACGCATTCATACTGCTGGCGGTACAGACAGGTTTGCGCCTATCCGAGATGACCGGGCTCAAACGCCCGGACATCATTCTCGGAGCCGGCGGCCACGTGCGAGTAATTGGCAAAGGACGCAAGCAACGCTGCACACCTATGGCGAGATCGACACTTGCCGTGGTGAAAGCGTGGTTGCGCGAGCCCCAACGCGGTGACGGGGAGGTGCTATTCCCAAACGCCCGAGGTAAACGCCTCAGCGTCCACGGCGTGCAGTACTTGCTGAACAAGCATCGCGTGAAGGCTTCCAGCAAGTGCCCTTCCTTGCAGCACAAACGGGTCACTGTCCACCGCTTGAGGCACACCATGGCCATGGACCTTCTCCAGTCAGGCGTGGACCGCTCTGTGATCGCATTGTGGCTCGGTCACGAAAGCGTTGAAACTACGCAAATTTATCTCGAAGCGACGCTTGCCATGAAAGAGCGAGCACTTGCGAAAGCCACCCTTCCCCGTGGAAAGCCGGGACGATTCAAACCTGGCGACCGACTCCTCGCCTTCCTGAATAGTCTGTAGCCGACAAAAGACTATGTCGAGTGATGTCCGGGTGATTTGCAGGATGCGAACTGAAATTCTCGGCCAAATCCGCAGGGGCACCTCCATTACTCGACATAGTCAGGAAGGGTAGATAGTGGCGCCTATGTCTCCAGAGACATAGGCGCCATTGCTTTGCCACGCATCTGCTCGAGGCCGGCGCCGATCTGCGCACCATCCAGCTCCTGCTGGGCCACCACGACCTGAAGGCGACCTCGGTTTATCTCCATCTGTCGAGCCGGCACCTGCAGGCGACGGCCAGTCCGCTGGACTCGCTGGCGCTGTTTGAAACGCCCGCCCACGGGCCGCGGACGAAGTAGATGCCGCGGCCACCGCTGGAGGTGGCCGATGTGATCCGCTCGGCGGGCCCGGCGTTTTTCGAGCGCAGCCGCGGATGGCTGACCTGGCTTCACACGAAAGTGCTCACGGCCATTCTGCGCTGCCGTACGCCTCTGCTCGGGGCCCACGTGGACGCCTGTTCGCGCTGCGGACACCAGGCTATCTCTTACAACAGCTGCCGCAACCGGCACTGCCCCAAGTGCCAGGCCAACGCGCGCGACCGCTGGCTGGAGGCCCGCAGCCGCGAGTTGCTGCCGACCCGCTACGCGCACGTCGTTTTCACGCTGCCGCAGCAGCTCGCACCGCTCGCGCTGCAGAACAAGCGCGAGCTCTATGGCCTGCTGTTTCGCGCCAGCGCGGAGACTCTGCTCGCGGTCGCGCGCGATCCTAAATACCTCGGCGCGGAGATCGGTTTCTTCAGCGTGCTGCACACCTGGAACCAGCAACTGCTGCACCACCCGCACATCCATTGCGTGGTTCCGGCCGGTGGAATAGCTTTCGATCGCAGCCGCTGGATTACCGCCCAGCACGGCTTCTTCCTGCCGGTGAAAGCGCTCAGCCGCGTTTTCCGCGGCAAGTTCGTCGCGGGTCTGCGCAAGCTCCACGCGCAGGGCCAACTCGGCTTCTATGGTGTGCTCGCTTCACTCGCAGTACCCAAGGCGTTTGCAGCCATGATTCGCACGCTGTACCGCAGCGACTGGGTCGTTTATTCCAAGCCACCCTTCGGCGGCGCCGAGCATGCGCTGCGCTATCTCGGCCGCTACACCCACCGCGTGGCCATCTCCAATCACCGCCTCGTGTCGCTGGCTGATGGGCGCGTGACTTTCCGCTGGCGCGACTCGGCGCACAAAAACAAGCAGCGCCGGATGAGTCTGCCGGTCGAGGAATTCCTGCGGCGCTTTCTGCTGCACACGCTGCCGCCGGGCTTCGTGCGCATCCGCCACTTCGGCCTCTTTGCGCACCGGCGGCGGCGGGTCCTGCTGCCGTTGTGCCGGCAATTGCTGGCCGCCGCGCCAGCCGCTGAACCGTCGTCCCAGGACGCCGCCCGTCCCACCTGGACGTGCCCACATTGCGGCGGCCCGATGGTGCTGATCGAACGGCTCACGCCGGGGCAAGCCTCACTGCGCGGGCCGCCACTGCCGCTTCGAGAACGGTCATGACTCGATCTTTCCCAGCCTCGATGGTTCGCGCACCCATGCGACAACGCTCCTCGTGGGCCCACCTCGCGAGCGTGCGCATCCAGTGCAGTTCGAACCTCTCGCGCCGACCACGCTACCCTCGAACTCAGTGCTTGAAATCCGACTGCCGGGCCCGGCGCTCACTCCGCTTCCACCTCAACCCAGCCATTCAAACCCCATAGCCCATCTTCCAGGACGGCTTCCTTCAAACCGCCGTATCGAAAGCGGCCCGGCGGGCCAGCCTGGCTCATCCCCGCACAACATGCGCGCCGGGCCGCTCCCGATACAGCACTAAGGTTTCACCGCCCCTTACCGTTTTGCAGCCGGTCAAAACGCCCGTAAGCGCTGCGCGACTCACCATTAGTCATCCGGCGTGCCGCGTTCCACCGGTTCGGCGAACCCGCATTTCTGTTCGCACGACCGGCTGTATATGATGGGGTGGGAACCGAGGACGGCAATGTCACGAATGTCGCTGTACATCGATTCTGCGCACGACGATTTCGAATCGCCCACGGAAATCGTGGCGAATCGCCTCGCCGGGAATGATCCGCGTTTCGGCACCTCTCCGATGGCGGAGGCGCGATGAAAGCCATCGTGCGCGGTGCGTCGGGCTCGCCTGAATTGCGCAATGTCGCCGCGCCGGTCCCGGCGGAGAACGAAGTGCTGGTGCGCGTCCACGCGTCGTCCCTCAACGACTACGACCTGTTCATCCTCGGGCGTCCTCCGCTGCCCGCCCGTATGTTGGGGACGTTCCTGCGTGCGGTGTCCGCCAGCGCACCGCCGCGCGTGAGGATCGGCGGCTCCGACGTTGCCGGAAGCGTGGTCGCAGTGGGCAGCCGCGTCGAGAGTTTTCGTCCGGGCGATGCCGTCTTCGGCGACGTGTCCAGTTTCGGATTCGGAGGCTTCGGCGCGTTCGCGGAATATGTTTGCGCTCCCCAAGCGGCGTTGCTTCCGAAGCCGGCGGGCATGACGTTCGAGCAGGCGGCGGCACTGCCGCAGGCGGGCGCGCTCGCCATGCAGGGTCTCCACGCCGGCGGGCCGCTGCGGTCGGGCCAGAAGATTCTGATCAACGGAGCGGGCGGTGGCGTCGGAACGATTGGAGTCCAGGTCGCTAAGCTGCAGGGCGTCGAGGTTACAGGCGTCGATCGCGCGTCGAAACATAAGATGATGCGGAGCATCGGCTTCGATCGCGTCATCGACTACCAGCAGGAGGACTTCACGAAGAGCGGCAAGCGCTACGACCTGATTTTGGATACCAAGTCCAATCGTTCGCTCTTCGCGTACCTGCGCGCGCTTACGCCCGGCGGCACCTACGTGACGGTCGGCGGCCAGACGGCAACGCTGTTCAGGATGTTGATCCTCGGCGGCTTGATTCGGCTGCTTACGGGCAAGCGGATCGTGGTGATTAAACTGAAACAGAACGCGTTTCTCTCGGATCTGAAGGAGTGCTTCGAGGCGGGACACCTGGCGCCTGTCATCGACGGGCCGTACAAGCTGAGCGACTGGCAAGACGCCTTTCGCCACTTTTCCGCGGCGAATCAGGAAGGGAAAGTGATCCTGACGATGGTCTAATCACCTTCCGGCCTATCGCCTTCGCGGACGGTTCGCGACGATTGCTACTGAGCTACGGCGCAGTGCGTGCGAAGTTCTGCATACTGGACCGAAAGTCGCCTCCCGTCCATTGGCCCCGACCCGTTTGCGGGGCCGGCGCGAGGCTATTGAGGCTTGCGAAGGAGAGTGACAACCGGTGCAGGATGGCTTCCTGCGCCGCGGTTGCCAACCGCCGCCGTTTGAGAGGGGAAGATTGACAGGCCGATTGACAATCGACCACAGTTGACCAAGCTGCCCTACAAAACAAGAGCTTCACACCGTTGCTGAGCCCGGCGGAGGATCGGGCTGTACGGGGCTAACTCCCGCGTTTAGCCCTACGTCTTGGCCAGTTCCACCGGCTCGAGTTCCTTGCGGTACTTGCATTCCTTGTTGGGGCACTCCGCAAAGTGGCCCGACTTCAGGAACTTCTCGAGCAGATAGGTTGACTCGCAATTCGGGCAATGTTCGGCGATTGGTTTTGACCACGCCACGAAGTCACATTCGGGATAGCGGTTGCACCCGTAGAACGTCTTGCCGCGTTTGGAGCGCCGCTCCGCCAGTTCGCCCGTGCCGCACTTGGGGCAGGGCACGCCCGTCGTCTTCTGCAGCACGTACTTGCAGGCCGGGTAGTTCGAGCAGGCGGTGAACTCGCCGAAGCGGCCCGACTTGAGCGCGAGCTGGTGCCCGCACTCCGGGCACTTCTCTTCCAGCAGCACGTCCGGTTTGCGCTGCGCGCCGCCGATCTGCTTGGTCGTCTTGCAGTCGGGGTAGCCCGAGCAAGCGAAGAACGTGCCGAAGCGCCCCTTCTTGAGCACCATCGGACGCCCGCAGTTTTCGCAATATTCCTCGGCGTCCTGCTCCGCGATCTCCACCGGGTTCTCGCCGTCGCCGATCTCGTCGGCCACCAGCGTCGTTTCCCGCGTGTTGGTGCACTCCGGATAGCCCGTGCAGGCCAGGAAGTAACCGTGCTTGCCCCACTTGATGACCATGGGCTTGCCGCAGCGGTCGCAGGTCTGATCGGTCGCAATCTCGGTGCGCTTGACGTCGCGCATCGAGCGCCCAGCCTCTTCGAGATCCTTCTCGAAGCGCTTGTAGAACTCGGCCATCGCGTCGGTCCAAAGGATGGTGCCGTCCTCGATTTCGTCGAGTTGCCCTTCCAGCCGGGCCGTGTAATTGACGTCGAAGATGTCGTTGAAACTCTCGACCAGCAGGTCTGTGACGATCGTGCCGAGGTCGGTCGGCGCGAACTTGCCGCCTTCCTTCTTCACGTACTCCCGTTCCTGGATGGTGGAGAGAATTGAGGCGTAGGTGGACGGGCGCCCGACGCCGTCGGCTTCCAGTTCTTTCACCAGCGTCGCCTCGGTGAAGCGCGGCGGCGGCTCGGTGAAGTGCTGCTCGGGAAGAATCGACTTGAACTTCAGCGACTCGCCTTCGACCACTTGCGGCAGGCGGTTCTTCAGCTCGTCGTCTTCCTCGTCCTTCTGGTCCTTGCCCTCTTCGTAGACGGCCAGGAAGCCGTCGAACTTGGGCACCGAACCGGTAGCGCGCAGCAGATAGGCGGCGCCGTCGCGCCCCTGGGCCGTCACTTCGATGGTCGTCTGGTCGAAGACGGCCGGCGTCATCTGCGACGCGACGAAGCGCATCCAGATGATCCGGTAGAGCTTCAGTTCGTCCTCGCTCAGATACTTCGCAATCGCGTCCGGAGTGTGCTGCACTGAGGTGGGACGGATGGCTTCGTGCGCGTCCTGAACCTGTTTCTTGGTCTTGAAGAAGTTAGGCGTGGCCGGCAAGTATTGCTCGCCGAAGCGCTCTCCGATGAACGCGCGCACGTCGTTGAGGGCGTCGTCCGAGACGCGCGTCGAATCGGTACGCATGTAGGTGATCAGGCCGACCGAGCCCTCCGCGCCGAGCTCGACGCCTTCGTACAACCGTTGCGCCAGGCCCATCGTGCGCTTCACGCTGAAGCGGATCTTGCGCGCGGCCTCCTGCTGCAGGGTGGAAGTGATGAACGGCGGCACCGGGTTGCGCCGCTTCTCTTTCGTCCCGACCGACAGGACCTTGTACTCGCTGCCTTCCAGCGCGCTGACGACGGCCTGCGACCCGGCCTCGTCCGTGATCGCGAGATTCTCGCCATTCCGCTTGGCGACGCTGGTCTTGAGCACCGGCGCCTTCTTCGCGTTCAGGTGGACCTCGATCGACCAGTACTCCTGCTTCAGGAAGGCTTTGATTTCGCGTTCCCGCTCCACGATCAGCCGCAGCGCCACCGTCTGGACGCGGCCCGCCGAGAGTCCGCGCCGGACCTTGTCCCACAGCAGCGGGGAGATCTTGTACCCCACCAGCCTGTCCAGGATCCTGCGCGTCTGCTGCGCGTCCACCAGCGCCACGTTCACCTGGCGCGGATGCTCGAAGGCCCGCTTGACGGCCGTGGCCGTGATTTCGTTGAAGGTGACCCGGAAGAACTGGGGGCCGCCCGCCTTCTTTGAGTGCAGTTCTTCTTCAAGATGGAAACAAATCGCCTCGCCTTCGCGGTCATGGTCAGCCGCGAGGTAGACGGCGTCAGAGGCTTTGGCATCCCGTTTCAGCTCGTCCATGAGCTTCTTCTTGCCTTCGATGACGACGTAGGTGGGGCGGAAATCGTGTTCGACATCAATGGCGATGTCGTTTTTTGGCAGATCCTTGACGTGGCCCAAGCTGGCTTTGACCACGAAGTTCTTGCCCAGGTATTTGCCAATCGTCTTCGCTTTCGCGGGCGATTCGACGATGACTAGAGATTTCGGCATAAAGACGGTTTCAGACTACTAGATAAAGGATAGGTTCGGCAAACCGGCGGTTTCGGCCCCCGGCTCCGCTCTCCACCCTAAGAATACATAAGACGTCAAGCAGGGGTCGGCGGATGCGACCGATTTGGAGCTTCGCCCAATGCCAGCGGCCGAGTGAATCGGTAGCACTAATCAAATAAACGTGATACGAATTAGGAGTGACCTCGCTCGATCGACGCCGCGCCGGATCGCATCCCGCGCTCGTTTCGCTTCTGCTGGGCACGTCATTGCTCGCGTCCGGTAGTGCGCCAGTTCCGGCCGGAGACCGCGCCACCAGCAGCCTGCAAGGCACCGTCACCGACCCGCAGGGCAAGCCGGTTCGTGGTGCCGGGGTCCACGTTTCCGGTCATTTCGGCGGCATCCAGCGGGAAGTGCGGACGGACGACGAGGGGAGCTTCGCAATCGACCGCCTGGCCGCCGGCGAATACACGTTGAAAGCCGAGGCCGTCGGCCTCCACCCCACCGTGCGGACCGTCGACCTGGAACCGGACGAGACGCTGCGCTTAGAGTTGCATTTCTCGCAGGTGGCCGGCCAGAACGTGTCCATGGTGATTTCGGCTCCGGCTCTGGAGCCCGCCATCGACATGCGCAACGCCGAGGTGTTTAACAAGACGCTGTTCACCCGGGATGACCAACTGCTGCAGCAGATGGATGCCGGGATCAACGCCGGGCAGCACGAGGGCGGCGGTAAGTCGCTGGAAATAAGACGCTTTGGCTTCAATCTGGACCATGGCGGCGTAAACGGCGGGCTGAAGGTGATGGTGGACGACGTCCAGCAGAATCAAGGCACGCAGGGCCACGGTCAGGGCTACCTGGGAGCGCTGAAAGCGCTGAGCCCGGAGCTGGTCGGCGAAGTCAACGTTATCAATGGACCCTTCAGCGCCGAGTATGGCGATTTCAGCGGCCTGGGCGTGGTGCAGATCCGCCAGCGCGAGTCGCTCGCCGACGAACTGACGGCCCGTCTCCAGGGCGGCAACTTCAACACCTGGCGCGGCTTCGCGGCCTACAGCCCGAACGTCCAAAGCGTCGATTCCTACCTTGCCTACGAGGGCAGCGACACCGACGGTCCCTTCATCAACCCCGGCCGCTACCGGCGCGACAACGTGAACGGCAACTACACGACCAAGCTGCCCGCTCGCCAGAAGCTGGGCTTTCGATTGCTTTATGGCCGTAACAATTTCTACTCCTCCGGCCAGATTCCGTTGGACCAGGTCGTCGCGGGCCGTCTCGACCGGTACGGCTACAACGATCCGTCCGACGGCGGCAAGGTCTGGCTGGGGACACTGTCGTCGTACTACATCAAGTCCTTTGCAAACGGGGATGTCCTGCGCGGCGACGGGTTCGTGACCCGCAATCTGTTCGATCTCTATTCAAACTTCACCTTCTTCTTGAACGACCCGGGGCACGGCGACGGATTTCAGCAGCACGATTCGCGCCTCACCGAAGGCGCGACGGTGCAATACACCCACGCCGACCGCCTGGGGCCGGTTACGGCGCTGCTCACGGCGGGCTTCAACTATCACGACGATCAGATCAATGTCGGCCTATACCCGCGCTTCGGGCGCGTCCCGCTGGGCGTGACCACCCGCGCGGACGCCCGCATCGCGAACGACGCGGGCTACGTTCAAGAGAGCCTGAGCGTGCTGAGCGGCCGGCTGATCCTGACCGGCGGTCTGCGGTTCGACGCCTTCCGTTGGGACGTTAGGGACCGCGTGATCCCGCTCGCGGGCGGCGTGGAGCAGGCTGGCCGCTGGCAGCCCAAAGCAGGCGCGGCGCTCACCCCTTTCGGCAAGCTGCCGCTCACCCTGTACGCGAACTACGGGCGGGGTATCAACAGCGTGGATGCGCGCGCCGTGGTGCAGCGGCCCGACCGGCCGCGCATCGCAACCACGGACTTCTATCAACTGGGCGCTTCGTCGAAGTTCGGGCGCGTTTCCGTGTGCGCCGACACCTTCTTGATCGACCACTCAAATGAGATGGTGTACATCCCCGACGACGGCAGTTTCGAGTTCAAGGGCCGCAGCCGGGCGTATGGCTACGAGGCCAAGACCTCGCTCGAACTGACCCACCACCTGTCGCTGAACGGGGGACTGACGAAGATCGGGAACGCGTTCTACCGCGGCGGCGATCACCGCGTTTACGTGGATAGCGCACCGCACTTCACGGCCAACGCCGCGCTGACGCTGACGGCGTGGAGGGGTTGGAGCGGGTCGCTGCGGATGCGTGCGATCAATCACTACCGGCTGGACGGCGAGAATCCGTCTATTGTGGCCACGGGCAGCACCGTCTGGGATCTCAGTCTGTCGCGCCAGTTACCGCGAGGTGTGGAGTGTAGCCTGAGTTTTGACAACCTATTGGACAAAAACTATTTTGAGACCCAAAACTATTTTATTTCGCGTATATTGCCGGACGCTCCAGCCGTGGCCCGTATTCATACCACTCCGGGTTATCCATTCTCCGCAGTGATAGAGCTGACTTACCGACTCCACCGCAAGTCAGCGGGGCACTAGTAAGGGTTACGGCAAGACTGCTAAAGTGGCGGCCTCGGCCAAACGCACAAAGAGCGGCTCAGCTATTTAGCCGTTTGCGCCGCAGCCAGAGTGCGCAAGCGCCTGTCGCAATCAAGACGAAGCTCGCGGGCTCTGGAATCGGGTTGACTACCGGGATGTTCACCAGCGCCAAGCCGACTATGTCGTAGCCGCCGATGGAGCCGAGGTCCGTGGCTGCGCCCGTCGCGGTGTTTATGCTGAACCACTCGGAATTGATCCCATCCGGCGAGACCGCCGCATACAGGGTTCCGTTGGTGCCGAAAATCAGCCCGCCGACCGTGTCAACGGTCGGATCGAGTCCTGCGCCGGTCAGTGCCGTGCTGGAGGTGGCTGTGCCTGTCGCGGCGTTCAGCGTGTATAGCGTATTGCCAAATTGATCCACGCCGTAGAAGACTCCGCCGGAGCTGAAAGCCAATCCGCCGACCTTCGGAAATGCGCCCGTGTCGAGTTGTGAAGCCGCGTAACCCGGTGCGTTCACAACGGAGAACAGGCTCCCGTTGGCGCTGAAGGAACCGTCGGCGGCCGCGCTGCTTCCGATGTAGAAGTTCCCGGCATGGTAGGTCAGGTCACCCTTCGTCGGAACGAAGCCCAAGGTGGACGGAACGCCGGCGAGAGGCGTGCCTAACTGACTGGTCGCTCCGGTCGTGAAGCTGGTAACTTGCCGCAGGTCGCCGTTGTTCTGTCCGTAGAGAAACAGGCTGGTCCCGTTCGAGGCGATCCCCAGGGGATTGTAACTCCCGTCCAAAGTGACAAGCGCCGAGCCCACGCCGGTTGCCTGATTGATCTGCACCAGCTGGCTGTCGGCCGTGATGCCGACGATGATCGGAGTCGCGCTCAGGCCTGCGCTCAAGCCAAGCCAGACCGCAATCGAAGATACTGCGCGAGCAGTAGTAATTGTCCTAATAACTTTGACGAAAGACACCGATCCCTCCTCCACTCGGACCAGAGTAAGGGCGTCGCGAGATTTCTTCAAGTGGAAAGATGCTTCCAAAGGGCCAGTTAGCCCCAATTATTGCCAGTCGCATGTACCGACTATCTTTTGATTCAGGCCAGGCAGCGTTTTGTTCTCACAATACTTCTTGACGAGCCGCCAGTGCAAAGTTAAACTCAGCGACAGTCTCCTATCCCGCATGGAACTGCTCGCGGGATAGATGTGGGTTCACTTGGAGGAGAGTTTCGTGCCCGCAAATTCAACCGTCCTCACTTCCAACCGTCGCCGGTTTGTCGCTTTGGCCGCAGGTGGCACTGCGGCTATGTTGGCCAGTCCCACGGCGAGCGCGCAAAGCCCGGGCGGTAGTTCCGGATCGCGTTCTCTGGTTTGTATTCACTTGCTGGGTGGAGCGGATACCTGGGCCGCGGCCGTCCCGCAGAGTATCGCCGAAACATCCGCCTGGAGCCGGCTCCGTCCGTCCATCTCGTCCGGTCCGCGCCTCGTCACGAGCGGTCGCGGCGATCAGGCGATCTCCTTTCACGCTGCCCTTGCGCCGATCGCGGAGCTGTACGATTCGGGTCGGCTGGCCCTCTTTGCGGGGGTCGGATCGCTGGAGCCCAGCGGCTCGCCCAAGCCTCCGGCCGGTGCGATGGAGCATTCCGATCTGCGCGCCACGGCTCTGCCGGGAGGGTACTTGCTGCCTGACTGGTCGAGCGAATCCGGGGCGCTGTACGACTTTCCAGCCCTGCGGAATAGCGCCCAGTCTTCCCCTATCGCCGTCGCGCAGAAGAGCGTGATTCCCAGAAGCATGAACGCCGCCGAGCGGCGGATGACCGCGGCCAACCTGCTGCGCTCCAGCGCCTCGGTCCCGACCCACGGCGTGTCATTCCCTGATACCAGCCTCGGCCGCCAGCTCCAGCAGATTTACGCCCTGATCGCCTCGGGCAAGACGGCCGGCGCCGTCCACTCGGCCGTGCTCGGCGGGTTCGACACGCACTCCGCTCAAGCGCCGGCCGCGGAGCGCAGCTGGGGCGAGTTCGCGGGCGCGGTATTTGCCTTTCAAACAGCCATCGAAAATGCCGGGCTCGCCTCGCGCGTGGCGCTTTACACCGATTCGGAGTTCGGGCGCAGCGTTGTGGAAAACGCCGGCCACGGCACCGGCCACGGCTGGTCGTCGCTGCAATTCGTGGTGGGCGGCGCGGTCGCGGGCGGTCGGGTCCACGGCAGTTTCCCGAGTCTCGCTCCCGGCGGACCGGACGATGTCACCGGGCAGGGCGCGTTCGTGCCGGGCGTCTCGCGCGATGCCTACTTCGCCACGCTGGCTACCTGGCACGGGATGGGATTCGGCGAGGTGATGCGCACTTTCCCCGGAGTCACCTCGGCCGCGGCGTTGTCCACGGTGCTGCTATGAGGACGCCTGCGATGCCCGTGTCCTATTCGATCCCGGAATTGACCCCGGAGCTTTTCCAGGCGCAGCTCAACGTGGTGTTCACCATCGCCAGCGACGACGCCCCGGAGCAGGCGTTTCAGGCGCAACTGATCCGCGTCAACGTCTCGCCGGTTCCGGAATGGCGGCAGCGCTGGGCCGAGGCGAATCCCGGCAAGCGCGCCCAGGGCTTCTCGCTCTTGTTCCACTCTTTGGCTAACCAGTTGCCGGGATCTGGATTGCAGACGCTGCGCTGCCCGGACTTCGAAGCCGGCGGCCTGTTTATCTCCCCGGTGACCCTGCTCGACGGCTCCATTTCCCGGGGCGCCATCGTGCTGGAAGCCTTGTTTAACTGATTCCTCGATTATTCGGCTGGAGGAAGTACCGCATGTCAGAACCTTTCCTAGGCGAGATCAAGATCTGGTCGCTCGGGTTTGCCCCGACGGGCTGGGCATTGTGCAACGGCCAAACCATGGCCATCAATCAAAATACGGCCCTGTTTTCGCTCCTGGGTACCTATTACGGAGGCGATGGGTTTTCGACTTTCCGGCTCCCGGACCTTCAGGGGAAAGTCGTGGTTGGCGCGGGCACGGGTCCGGGGACTTCGACCTACCTCGTAGGCCAGACGGGTGGAGAAGCCGCGCATACCTTGACTGTGGCCGAAATCCCCCAGCACACCCACCCGGTCAAGGCGGCGACCGTGGCCGGGACTTCGGTTGCTCCCGCGGCGGGATCTACCTTCGCCGCGGACGGTTCGACGCACCCGACCAAGCCGTACAACTCGGCTACGGCGGCGGGCCCCGCGATGGCTCCCACTTCGATTCAACCCGCCGGCAATTCACAGCCTCACGAGAACCAGATGCCGTACCTGGTATTGAACTTCTGCATCGCTCTGGCGGGGATCTTCCCGTCAAGGAATTAGAGGTCCCATGGCTACACCATACGTTGGAGAGATTCGCCTATTCGCCGGTAATTTCGCTCCCCAGAACTGGGCTTTCTGCGATGGATCGGTGCTTCCGATTGCACAGTACGAGGTGCTTTTCGTCCTGATCGGAACCACGTACGGCGGGGATGGGTTGACCACTTTCAATCTGCCGGACCTGCGCGGCCGGGTGCCGATTCATCAGAGCGCCAGTTACCCGATCGGATCGCAAGGCGGCACCGAGTCCGTGACCCTGACGAGTGCTCAACTCCCGCAGCATACCCATGCGGCGAACTCCAGCAGTTCGCGGGGCAACACGTCGTCTCCCGCCGGTGCGCTGTGGGCAACGGACGGGACGGGAGTGGCTGCGCCGTATCACAAGCCGGGGAGCGGAACCGCAGTTCAACTCCATCCGGCGACCATCGGCGCGAGTCCGGGCGGGCAGCCTCACTCGAACCAGCAGCCCTACCAGGCGCTGAGCTACATCATCTCCCTATTTGGCGTTTTCCCGAGTCAGAACTGAAGTTGATTGGAGGCCCAGCATGTCAGAACCGTTTCTTGCCGAAGTTCGTATCCTGCCCTTTAATTTCGCGCCGGCAGGCTGGGCGGTGTGTGCCGGCCAAGTGCTCCCCATCTCCCAGAACACAGCCGTTTTTTCGCTGCTCGGAGTGAATTACGGCGGTAACGGGACCACGAACTTCGCCCTGCCGAACCTGCAGGGACAGGTTGCCGTCGGCGCCGGGCAAGGTCCTGGGCTGAGTCCCTATTCGGTTGGACAGACGGGCGGAACCGAGACTGTGACCCTGGTCGCAAACCAATTGGCGGCGCACAACCACCCGGCTAGTGCTATCCACGATGCCGGCAATTCTTATTCGCCGGCCGGTGACTCCTGGTCGGCCGACGGCGCGAATCGGGCCAAGCTTTACCGCAGCGCGGACCCGACCGTTCCCATGGGAGCGAACGCCGTGTCTCCGGCTGGTGGCAACCAGCCGCACAACAACCTGCAGCCCTACCTGGTGCTGAATTACTGCATCGCGCTGGTGGGCGTTTTCCCATCGCGGGCCTGAGTCGTCGAGTTGACGGGGAACTTGCCCAGCGCGACCAGCCTGCGTCCGGCGAGTCCGGATGATGCGGAGTTTCTGTATGCGGTGTACGCCTCAACCCGGCAGGAGGAACTCGCCCAGACGGGCTGGGACGAAGCGGAGGCCCAGCGCTTCCTGCGCGAACAATTCCGGCTGCAGGACTATCACTATAAGACCTATTTCGAGAATGCCGAGTACCTGGTAATCGAGACTGCCGGAAGAGCCATCGGGCGGCTGTACCTGCATCAACGGCGGGAGGAACTGGTACTTGTCGATATCGCCCTGCTGCCCGCCTGGCGCGGCTGCGGGATCGGTGAGCGGCTAATCCGTGATGTCATGGTGCGCGCCGCCGGTCTCGGCTTGCCCGTCGAGTTGCACGTTGAGTACTTCAACCGCGCCCAGTCGCTCTACCGCCGCCTGGGTTTCACTGCAGGTGAGGTCAGTGGCCCCTACGTCCAGATGCGCTGGACGCCACAGGTCTGACGGCGTGCCGGAAACCCATCGTCCCCTGAATTGAGTTTCTCTTTTGTGGCGCACGATTCATCGTGCAGCGTGGACACTCCTGTCCACGTCCGGGAAAATACCAACAAGAGTGCCGGCACTGCACGCTGAATCGTGCGCCTCAGGGGCCAGTCCAAGCACCCGGCCGGCGCGTTCGCACACGCCTGAACTCGCGGCTGCCGTCACAGCCAGCCCTTTTGCCGCGCGATCCGCGCCGCCTCGGTGCGATTGGCGGCCCCGAGTTTGCTGATCGCTTCTGACAGATAGTTCCGGACGGTACCCTCGGACAGGTTCAATTGATCGGCGATGTCCGCCCCGGCCGTGCCCTCCGCCGCCAGCCGCAGCACCTGCCGTTCGCGGTCGGTCAACGGGTCCGGTTCGGTCCAGGCGGCGGCGGCCAGATCGGGGTCGATGACCCGGCCGCCGGCGTGGACGCGACGTACCGCGTTGGCGAGTTGCGCCGAAGGCGAGTCCTTCAGCAGGTAGCCCGACACACCCGATTCGAGTGCGCGCCGCAGGTAGCCGGCCCGGGCGAAGGTCGTCAGGATGATCACTCGCACTGGCGTACCCAAGCGCTTCAACTCGGCGGCCAGTTCCAGCCCCGTCATGCGCGGCATCTCGATGTCCGAAAGCACGACATCGGGGCGCAGGGACCCCGTCATTTCCAGCGCCTGCTGGCCGTCCCGGGCCTGCCCGACCACTTCGATGTCACTCTCGATCTCAAGCAGCGCGGCCAGCGCGCCCAGCACCATGGCCTGGTCTTCCGCGATGATGACGCGTATGCTCATAGCGCCAGTGTTGGACCCGCCATGGGGAGCCGAAGGATCAGCCGCATGCCCGCCGATCCATCGCGTTCCAGCGTTCCGCCGAGCGCCTCCACGCGCTCGCGCATTCCACTGATGCCGCAGCCGTCGGGCGTTGTACCGCCCTTGCCGTCGTCCGTAATCTCCAACTCGCAAGTCGCCAGCCGCTGGCGCAGCCTCAACCGGCAGGAGTGCGCGCCGGCGTGCCGCACGATGTTGGTCACCGCCTCGCGAATCGCCATCGCCAGCACGCTCTCCTGGGAAGGCGATACGGTCACGGGCTCGATCTGGGAATCGAGTCTGATGCCCATGCTGCCCAACGTCTTGCTCGCGTGCGCGAGTTCCGATTCCAGACCGGCGGAGCGGTAGCCGGCCACTGCGGCGCGAACCTCCGACAGCGCTTCGCGGGAGATCCGTTCGACATCCCTGATCTCGGCGATGGTGCGGACAGGGTCGGTCTCGGCCAGCTTCGAGGCCAGTTCGGATTTCAGCACGATCAGCGACAGCGTGTGTCCCAGTACATCGTGCAGATCCCGCGCGATGCGCTCCCGCTCGGCGATGCGGGCCAGACGCCCGACCTCTTCCTCCGCCAGCCCCAGACGGCGGTTGAGCCGGTGGCGCTTGCGCGACTCGGCGATGAACGCCGCCACGAATAGCGAGAATCCAATGGCCGGCAACCAGAACCACAGGTTCAGGCCCAACAGCCAGCTCGCCAGGCCGGTTGCGCTCACCAGATTCGCAATCCTGCGCCAAGCGGCGCGCTGGTCATCGTCGTGTACGACGGCGGCTACCGCGTAGACAACGAAGACCGAGGAACCTGGGTTCCAGCGCGCCCAGGCCAAGCCAATCACGCACATCGCCGCTGACAACACGAACTGCCGCCAGCCCTGCTCCCAATAGCCCCGGAAGTACAGCGGGAGGAATATCGCGATGGTGCCGGCCGTCAACCACCAGTCCCTAGCCGGATGGTTCGAAAAAGCCGCGGGCACTACAAAGTTGAGCAGGTACACCAGCCACATGTAGGGCAGCCAGCCCTCTTGCGAGTCCGCGGGTAGAAACGGGTACTTGCGTGTTCCGGCAATGTTCGCGTCAGCCATGCAGTCTGCTTTCTTCCCGCCGCCACACAAACCAGCCCGCGATCGCGCACAACACGGTGAACTCGGCGAGCGCGAGAACGTGTGCGGCGACGGAGCCGGAACCCGCCATCCCCACGATGGCCTGCCCGATCTGGGCCAGGTGATAGGCCGGCATGGCCGGCGCGACGAACTGCACGAATTTCGGCATGAATTGCACTGGAATGAACAGCCCTGATAGAAACGCCATCGGCATGGCTACCATGTTGACGATGGCCGGTGCGGAGTTCGACGTGGCCACGTAGCCCAGCACGAACCCCAGTGTAGCGAAAGGAATCGAACCCAGCACCAGCGAGCCTCCCAGCAGCAGCCACTCGTTCAAACCCAGGCGCACGCCTCCGAGCGTCGCCCCAACCACGAACAGAATGCCGCTGACCAATGCGCTGAACAACATTGCGGTGGAGAGCTTGGCCGCGAACCAGCCAAAGCCCGGCATCGGGCTGGCGCGCTTTACTTCCAGCCAGCCCAGACCGCGCTCGGATGCGATGCCCGCGCCGAGTCCCATCAACGCGGCGAACATCACTCCCATCACGCTCATGATCGTCAGCGCGTAGGTGGGCGCCGTTACACCGCCAAAGTTCCCCTGGTGGATGATGACCCCGAAGAACAGGTAGAACATGACGGGGAAGGTGATGGTCATTACCGAGTAGCGAGGCATTCGCAGCAGCCCCAGGAACTCGTATTTCACTTCGAGCAGAGTCGATCGGATCATTGATTCACCTCCACGGGCACAGCATTTTCAGTGATTGTCAGGAACGCATCTTCCAGGCCGACGCCGGTCACTTCGAGATCGGATAAGCCGGGA
>Ga0209697_10002454_pt1 | contig 26679 bp, 18 predicted proteins | sample AliMusrvi5mmetaG_FD_184115 | JGI IMG/M metagenome (GOLD analysis project Ga0209697, IMG submission 184115) | Freshwater lake bacterial and archeal communities from Alinen Mustajarvi, Finland, to study Microbial Dark Matter (Phase II) - Alinen... | ecosystem: Environmental > Aquatic > Freshwater...
TATCGGACATATGCTTGGCTGTATCAATTACCACATCGACATTGCCATTGCCGTCATTGACAACGGTACCTTCAAGGTGGCATGCAGCGCAGTGTGCATCGTTAAGAGCAACACCGGTTACGTGATGTGACCATTTGCTGAATTCAGTGGTGATTGCACGTACGCCACTGTTGTCGTCTACATAGTTGCCTTTTGCAGTTGCATCCTGTCCAACGGAGTGGCATGCGATGCAACGGCCACCAAAGAACTGCTTGGTGTTATGCGGCTGATGGCAGGTGGTGCAGTTTGTGGTGGTTATTTGTACGGCATTGCCGGCATGAATAACGGGCAGAGTAGCCGTAGTACCGCTGTGGCAAGCAAAGCATCTGCCGGCTGCGGAAGGATTCCCGACATCATGCTGGTTACCGTGGCAACCGGCGCACCCGGGCTGAGTCGCACCAGTGACCCCTTTATTTGCGAGGTCCGCCAGCTGTGCAGCCGAATAAACGAGATCGTTCGAGTAGTGAGCGGACTGTTTGTAGTTTGCAACCAGATTCTGACCGGTCACATCCTTGGTGCCGGCATGGCATGCCAGACAGGTTACGTTATCTGCTTTAACAACCGGATAAGCAACTTCGATGCTGACCGGTTTAGTGGCGCCAGTGGCTACCGATACGTTGGCAAAGTAGCCTTCGAGAACTACGGCGCCGGTCGAGTCGAGAATTTCTGCGGTAACAATCAGGTTATCGCCAGGATACACCTTGATGCTGCCGCCAGCAGTACCGTCAAATGTTTCTTTGGCGGTCGGGATGGTCGCACCGGTCACCGTCAAGCGGGTTTTTACACCAGTATCGACTGTTACGGCGCCAACCTGTTTACCGAGCTGTTTTGCCAAAACAATTTTGGCCGTGACAGTACTCGGTTGCGCGTTGTTGTCACTGGTGAGACTGTTGGCTCCGCAACCTGTCAACGCAAACAACAGCAGGGCGCAAAGCAAGTACGACATGCTACTCAAACTCTTCCTCATAGTTACTTCCTCCTTTAGAATATTCCGAACCAAAATTCGGCACTGATTTTAATTACGATCAATATAAATGTACAACTATCAATAAAAACATCTATCTCGTTTTGTTAGCATGGCACGTCTATTAATTTTTAATCCGCTAAATAACGTTGATTGCATACGTCATATAACCTTGTATTGCAACAAGCCAATAGCACCTCACATCAAATAACAAGTTAAATCGATGGGTATCCGATGTGGATGTGTCATTTGCAGAAATAATATTAAGAATTACGGCGTATGCGCCGCACTAAATGTGCCAATTCTAAAATAATTGTAAAACGTTCCATCCAGTCAGTGCCAAGATTCTATTTAAGCTGAGGCTGAATGTTGTTTACACACCACGCGCCCTGCCGAGCGCACATAAATAAAGGCCTACCACACGATATGGCAGGCCCTCTCACCGGAAATAAAAGGAGTTAAACCGGTGATCCATTTGGTCGCTAACAGGTTTCGTACGTCGGAACAGGGTCTTATGCCAGTATTTTTAACTTCCCGTTATTACGAGGCATATTCGCTTTATAACCTGTTTCTGTGTTTCTGGCTTAAAAGTCAGGCTTAGAGACTTGCAATAGAAAACATTGTAAAGAAAAAAATTCTATTGAAAGTTTGCTTGGCTCTGGTCGCCACATTGGAAACAAATATATTCAAGCGTGCTACGCATTGGTAAAAACTTTGAACAGGCATTTTAGTCGGAATCATACGACTATGCGGATGTACTGGCTTTTCGCTCCTTCTTCAGCAACGTATAGAGCGCATTCCTCACATTGGCAAGTGCGCGTCCATGGTTGGTTGTACATTGCTGTATCTTGTTAGCGGGGAACTCGTAACCATCGAGATTCGGTATTGCAGCATATGCCGTCTCAACATCTCCATAGAGTTTGATAAGCTTTCTTGAAACCTTCTCACCTTCGGCGATTATCTCCAGAGCTTTTGAAGATTTGCTTACGGGTATGGAAACATCGGTAACTTGCAACGACTCTGTTTCAAACTCTGTTGATAGGATGCTTACTAAATACTCTGACTGGGTTACTTGCAACTCGGCTACTCTCGTTCTGAACTCCCGTATCAGAGTCTTTGGAAGTATTACTGATAGTGTCGCAAGGTCGGGGTGCTTCCGCCAATATCGATCCATTTTTATTTTTGAACTTTCTGCCATATATATCTCATGATGATTGTTTGCGTCACTGCGCTAATGCATCCAGCATTGAAACACAGGCGGGTAATGATGCTCTGGCAAAAGGTCGGGGACCTCTTCTTTATTGCACAGAGTAACACTGTAAGTGCGGGGTTATTGGCTCAGTACCCACCAAGCTGTTAAATGTGCCAATAGTGATTCAATCCGGGAGATTGATAAGGACCTCCTTCCTACATACTCTGTATAATTAACCATTTGCCATCAGTAAAAACAAGTGGATTTTTAGCGGTGCTCTGTTAAATTGGGGGAAGCTCAGACCGACGATAATATTTGAGTTCTAAAAATCGACAGCTTGCATATGGTGTCACTCAAACGACAATTCGCGTGATACCAATGTAGAAAATATTCCCCTGAAGATCGTTTTCATATCCTGCCAGCTTTCGGCTCGGTAGTTGATTGCAAAACAATATAATCATGTAAAATTCTCAATCGGATCGAGGTAGCCCGTACCGCGCCGGAAATTCTTAATCCTTCTTACAAGTCCATGTAATCCACCATGCAATAACTGAGCTAAGCTGTCAATAGTGGACACTATAATTATGGTTAAGCTGCCAATTTTCGCATGAAGCAATTTTTCTCGTATGTTGCTGGCGAAATATATTCCAACCTTGCCTGTCTTCTCTGCCGATTGTAAAATATCTCTATATATTCGCTGACTTCTTGTATTGCTTCCTGCCGTGTTTTGTAATTTCTATGATAAACCAGTTCATTTTTAAGAATTCCCCAAAAACTTTCCATCGGTGCGTTGTCGTAACAATTTCAAGCAGGCTCGCAATAAACAGGTCTGTGTCGGCAAGATAGATCCACTGACTGGTGCATTCGTCCCGTCCAAGCGACTCGACCCCAATCAGGCAGTACTTCGTGATCCAATCGTCACCGCTTCAGCTCGGGTGGTCGGACCTCACCTTGTGCTTGATGCGATAGCCGAGCGTACCGATCTTCGCTCCATAATGAAATCGGTCTTTCCAATGTCGTATCACGAGTTCATGGCAATGGCCTGTTACTTGGCCAGTCAAGGCGGTGCGTTGAGCCTTTGCTCTTCCTGGGCCAAGAGCCATATACCTGACCTTGCCGCTTCGCTCAGCAGTCAGCGCATCAGCGAATTGCTTGCCACTGTCAGCACAGACCAGAAGCAGACCTTCTTTGCCAAGTGGATGAAAAAGCGTCTTGAGAACGATTATCTCTGCTATGACATAACCTCGGTCTCTTCATACTCGGAACAGAATGAGTACATCAAGTATGGCTATAATCGTGACAGCGAACCATTACCCCAACTCAATCTGGCAATGTTATTTGGCCAGAAGTCGGGCTTGCCGGTCTATTACCACCGTACTCCGGGCAATATCAACGATGTGTCGACGCTTCATAACCTGGTCGCTACCTTCAAAACGCTGGAAGCAGGTCGGTTGCATTATGTAATGGACAAGGGGTTCTACAGCCGGAAAAACATTGATGATCTGGTCGCCCACCGTGCCCATTTCACTATTTCGGTACCGCTAAACAACCGCTGGGTGCAACTCGCCATAGATGGGGTACGACAACGATTCGTTCTTTTTGGGGCCATAAGGCCTGAACCTCATGCCCATAAGTTATAGTCCAAATCTGGAGGACATCTACCGGGGTCCTGATCGTAACGGCCGAATCTATTGATGTGGTGAGTCGGGTACGGACTGAGTGCTGCGATCAGGCCTGCATCCAATGGATAGTCGCTCTGGCGAAGGTTATGCAGGGCTCGGCTGAGAGAGAATACGTTGTGAAAGATGGTGCAGTTGGCCATAAGGTGGTTGTACTTGATAATTTTGCGTTGTTCGTCACGATCATTGGTAGAAATGGTCCCATCGCCACCAAAGGCCAACCACTGTGAGAAATTGTTGAATGACTCACTTTTGTTGGTGGCGGCATGGATGGTCGACCGCATCTCGGAATTATTGATATATTTCAGGAGAAAGATCGTCCGAATTACTCGTCCCAACTCTCTAAAAGCCTGATATAGCCGATTCTTCCTGCTGTAGGTTCCCAGCTTCCGCAATAATGTTGATGCAGTAATCCTCCCCGACTTTATTGAGAGCACGACCCGGAGCATGTCCGGCAGATGTGTCTGGATCAGATTCCAGTCAATGGTTCCGGAAAACAGGGCATCTATATAAAGATAGGTGATCAGTTTGTCCGGGCGGTACAATTTCAGATCTTTCCAGTTGCGAATTCGTGGCATCAAACTTATCCCCAATAAAAACGCCAAGCCGAATACCGGCGCACTCTGAGCCTGGGTATCACCATGGATTGTATCCGGTTGAATGTCGGAAAGGTTATTGAGGAGGCCATCGAGTAGGTAGACAGCCTCCCACACGCCACAGGGGATGAAGTGGGAGAAAAGAGCAATGTACGTATCTGATAGGGGAAAGCTTTGCTACAGCTGCTGTTTGAGCAGGAAAAATTGTTATGGAGGGTGTACGCCCAAAGCCCAGATTATTTCCTTGTTGTTGTAAAACAGCATGTTGGAGCATGCAAAAGTTTGTTAACAATTTATCAAGGTCAATAATGTTGTGTTTGTCACGAAAAGCATAGTGGCCGAAAAAATGTATGTGTTTAGGTCCGAAAGATTTCTTTCGTAGTCACCATTCACGGTAAAGGCGGAAAATACGCGAAATTGTGGAAAGACATTCACGACCTCAATAAACATGGAATCAGCCGTATCCATCTGTAGTTACAGTAGAAGTACACCTTTACCATAGTACAACGAACGAATCGTTGCCGTAGTCCAACCTCGACGGCCCGTTCTGCCACCTTGACTGTGTTTAATAATACAATGTTAGATTAATTCAGTAAATAGTAGTACTGATTTTTAATGTGGTAAGGATATTCTGTCACGAAGACAATAAATCATAAAATTAATTTACATAGTTATAGAAGATATGTTAGCCTTAATAAAAATAAACCGGTTTTATAAAATAGTTTAAAAGGGATCATATTATGTTATTAACATGAAAAAATATTCCAAACTACGGAAGCTGCTATGTGTGCTTCTGCTTGCGCTATTCGGAACCTGCTCTATTTCTGCGGCTGACGATATGCCTCTATCCCAGCCTTCCCCATCACCCAAGGAACTGTCTCTCCGTAATGTTGTTCGCGCCACGCTGGCGCTCCAGCCAACCATCATTCTCAGCAAAGAACAGCTTGCTCAAAGTGGCGGAGCAATCACGCTGGCCACAGCTGATTTCGATTGGACTCTGGCCTCCAGCCTGAACCATGCGGCTGATTACCGGCCAACCGGTGCGTCCCTGCTCTATGACCGAGTCAACACGACTCTCTACGACATTCACGTTACAAAAAAGACCCCGTACGGTTTTTCCCTTGAGCCGGCCATTCAGATTAATAACGTAGCATCAAAAGCTGTACCGGGAAATGGTATCGCTTCCGAGACCGACACTTCACTCCGTGTCTCCTTTACTCTGGTAGTGCCAATGTTGCAAGGAGCCGGACAAACCGTCACTACAGCTCGTGTGGCAGCTGCCCGTTACGACTATGAGGCGGCACGACACGATCTGCAACACACAATTTCTCAGGCTGTGTACGACACCGTGTTTGCGGTTGTCAAACAATATACATAGATCTCAGCAGCATTGAAACTGGCACTACATCCCCTTCCAAGCGGGTTGAAATTGACCTTTCAGACAAGTCACTGAGCAATAGGGACAAAAACAAGTTATCAATTGAGGACTTGCGATTTGCCAAACTATTTCTCAACCTTCTAACCGAAGACGATTTTAATTTACTGGTCAAGCAGCATTTTGTGATTAAAAATAATCTGACGGAGAGCGCAACTGCAGACTGCATCGACGCCTATTTTGACTATGATGAAATTGAACGCGATGGTTTAATGTCTGTATACAACGATGTCTTGCCATATGCCAACCGATTGAATATGACGCTGGCAGGTAACTCATACCGAATATTTGATCAATATTGCATAAAATCGAACTGCAACTGCACCTACGCGAATCTAAGCGTGGTAAAATTCAATGAAGTCGCTCAAAGCTCCGAGGAAATAAGTTGTGCGTATGTGAATTACAAAAAGAAAGAATGGAGTAAAATTGACGAAGCGCCATTGGTTGTTGAATTGGATAGTATACGCGCAGCTATTGAAAACCAGATCCCCCAGTTATATGAAGTCCTGAAAAAACGCCACGTAAGACTCAAGTCCATTTATACTTTCAACAAGAATAAACACGTAGCGGCCAAGCAACCACTTATTTTACCAAAAGTTGGTAGAAACGACCCGTGCCCTTGCGGCAGTGGCAAGAAGTTCAAGAAGTGCTGTTCATTATAAAGGTGGATAATACTCACTGGTTTTTACAATTGATACTCCATTTTTAACGTCAATCTACGGTTTGTGATGTTACTCATTTACGAAGGAATCCTTACGGTCCCCCAGCATTGGTTGGCGACTGCAATTGACGCATTACGCTCTGGCGCTGGCGGCGGTGGCATAAGAAGTCCACTCAGCGTCCATATCGCTCAGGACATCTTGCCAATTATCACCTGATAAGATGCGCTGGCAAGCTTTGCGACCAGCAGCGACCTTTTCTGTATTACTCCAGTGCGAATATATTACCCATGCTTCGGCGCTGAGGTAGGCAGACGCAATGGGGTATTCGTCGGCAAGTTCTTTATATTTTTTCTCAGCGAGTTCCATGGATTTGGCTTCCCGGACTGGGTAACCATATTTGCACGCTTGGTTATAGTCATCGCGAGCATAACTAACAATCGAAGAGGCTTTCTTTAGCTCAGACATACCGGGAATGGCGGCAATTTGCTCTATCATGGTATTGTGAGCAATAGTGGCGTTAGTATGGTGAGCTGCTATAAGGGCCTTGATCTCAGAGTTAGGAGTATTACTAAGCATGGTGCGGAGATCCTGGATATAACCTGTAATATTGATATAGCACAGGCCTTCTGTAACGTGGTCGATCTCAATAATCTCTTTAACTGCTGGCATCTTATCGGCTGCTTCACGGGCTTCTTCGATGTTTGTAAAAGTTCTCATGGGTGGCCTCCTGGGCTATTGTCCGGATTTTTACTTTTATCAGGCCCGGTTTGGTATAGGGTTGGTTGTTAGATGATTAAGGGTGGCGGTGGATTTTTCTTGGATTAAATTTTAAATTTTGTGGAAATGAGTAGCAGCTTCCCCCGGCCCGCGTTGCTGGTGATAGTTACCAGCGGTGCGGGGGAGGTTGGGATGTTTTTTGCCGCAGGCTCATCAGAGCTGGTTATGCTGAGGCGATTGCGCATTCATAGCAGCAAGTGGCTTCTGTGGGGTCTTCCATCATGCCTGTAAGATCAAAGCAATAATCAGTAAATTCTTTGCCGCAATGTTTGCATGTTCCGCTGACGGTGATCTTTTTTGCTTCCATGTTTTGCCTCCTTAGGTTTTTCCCGGGTTTTCTCCGGATGGGGTTGATTGTTTAAGCGATCTGGTGGACCAGGATCGTGCTTGCGATAGAGTTATTCATTTCTGTTCTTTCTGCATCGGTAGTACAGCATTCACAGATCCCGCTGAATTTTGCATGGGCATCATTAGCGCCGTGAAGACTCCGGCTCACACCTGACACATCTCTTCCGCAACCACGTCTGCATTTCTGGGTGACAATTTGAATTTTCATGACTGGCTCCTATTTTGCGCCGGGTTCATTTGCGGCTGGGATTAGGGGTTGTTAGAGTAGCTTGGGGATTCTCAGGATCCTGCCAGTATCGCCAGGGTGAAGTCCGGCACTGGCAGGAACGGTGAGAAAACAATTGAAGCTGGATAAAGCTGGTTTGGGGGTTGATTCTCGGGTAAAGCCGTGCGGGTCTGCGGCGGTGGAAACGACTTGAATACTTCTTTATCGTTATAAATACAGTCTGCCACGGATCAAAAATAAAGTCAAGTAAAATCTTACAAGTTATCAAACCACAAAGAGAAAAGTCATTTTAAAAGACACCATTTCTAAGCCCTGACAAGCTTTCTGGTGACCAGAGTCCAAAATCCTGCTTCAGAACAGAACCCGATCCGCGATGCCAGATCCTCTTGCCTGTCTGTCGCCGAGAAGGGGATTCTCAGGGGCCATCTGAGACCTGCATTTTCTTCCATAAAATTATTATCTTGTGAAAGACCGACTTGCTATCAGGTAAAGGAACACAGCATCAAAAACTTGAAAAAAAGTGAAATAAAAGATTATCCCTGCCTTTTCCCCGCCATTCCTGCACTTTGAGCAATGTCATCTTCGGCCGGAGAATCGCTGTTTTGTTTGATAAAAGCCAAATATAGAGTAGGAGGCGTGGGATGGGATTTTTCTCTGTTCGTTGGTCTCGCGGGGCTTTGGTTCCGGATGAAGCCAAAAATGAGCTATATATAGGTAGTGGCCGCCATGGTCGTTTTTCTGGTCGATCTCGGCGGTCAGATGAACCATAGAGGACTCATCAGAGCATTTATGCTGCCTTTCCTGCTGCTTCGATGTTTTTCTCAATTGTCGCCCTTAATTCATCCCCGATAACGTGTTCAATGCAACCTACAAACAAATTGATTATATCCATAAATTCATATGAGCTCTCAATCGTATCCGTTTTCAGATCAAATAGATCTGCAATAGCTATCTCGATGTCTGAACAAAGCTTCTGATAGCCAGCATCACCAATATTAATAGCCCATTTGGTGGTATTACCGGTGTTCACATCATCGATGCAAGCAGTACCATCATTAAAGAAAAAACACAGTATCCCGCTGATTTGAGCGACGAGAGGGTATTCAACACCTCGGAATATGGCAACTGGGCGTATTTCTGCAAAGACACTGGGCGATTCTTTATCTTCATTTCTTGCAATGATCTCGCACTTACTGAGCCCCCGTGTATAAGGTTGGAACGAAAATTCTTCTTTAATTAATTCATCGATAAAGTCCCCAAGGCGCTCTGCAACTTCGTCTTCGATTTCTTCGGACGAAAGACCACGATCAATGAGATTAGTTATAAACTTTTCGAATTTGGTGAGATGGGTTGCGTTCTGGGTTACAGTGGCAGCTGTAGTTGACACGGAGTCCTCCTGTCCGGATTTTACATTTTTCCGGCTCTCCGGCTTGGATGAGGGAGATGTATAGGTAAGGGTTTTATTGGCGGATCCTTGACTTTTTTGAAAAAACTCTTGGTGCCTGGTTGCTTTCCCCTCCCCCGCGTTGCCGGTACCGATGTTGCGGTGGAGGTTGGAATGTTTCTTAGATGCCATATCCAGATCCTCCGATTGGACTCAGAACACCCGATCCGCATCAGCTCCCCCTGCGCCAAAAGTGGAACAATCCCCCGCCCAAAAAAAGACAAGTAAAAATCAAGTGGTAAATTGGTAATACCAATCCGTTAAGCTTGAGAGAAGCCAAAAAAAAGCCAGGCAAAAAGCCCGGCTCTGGTGAGGGAAAGAATTGATTTTGGCGGCCACGGAATCCGTCCGGCCGGTGAGAAGAAGTTGATCCGGAGTTGGTTAGTCTTCTACGACTGGGTGCGCGATTGTTTCTGCTGCATAGTCGATCAGCTGTCGCGAGAGCTTTGGATAAAGATTGCTAACGAGCACTTTGGCGACTTTGCGGCGGAGAGAGAAGTCTTCGATTTCTTTAAGTCCGTCGCGGACGGCACCCGCCCAATCGACGACGATAGGTTGATTGAGTAGGGCGATCTCAAGAAGGCGCTTAGACAATGGCTTGAGGGCTTCTGGCGCGATAAATCCGGCTTTGCAGAGTATGGCAAGGTCGTCTGGCGTGATGTCGAGTGGGTTGACTTGAGTTAATCTGCTATAATCGGATTTAACATGCTGTGGTACAAGCTCTGACGCTGCTCGTGCCATCCCGATGTCCATGAGCACCACAATCTGCTCATTGTATACAACGAGCGACCCTTTATCGAGACGGATTTCGACGGACGTGCAGTCGGCACCGACAAATTCCAGGAAAAAATCAGAAAAGGATTCGTAGACCTGGGCGTGCTGGCGCAGTTCGTGATTGAGCATGGAGTAAAAATGTGGCTCTGTGAGTTGCCCCCCCATTTCAAGAATGTCTAACGATATATCGAGTGCTTTTGCGATTGCACGCTTGACGAGCGGATTTCGAGGAAAACGGTCGCGGCCCTCATATTGGCTGTACGATCCGGGGGATAGCCCGGCTACTTGGGCAAAATGATTTTGCTCAAGTCCAGTCAAGATCCTGAGCAGTCTCAAGCGATTGCCCCATATATTTTCTTCTTTTTCTTTTGCCATTTTTGCCACGATGCACCTCTGTTTTCCATGCTGTTGTGTTCAATTTGCAACAGTAAGACTAACAAAAAGTGCTTTCGAATGCAACAAAAAACTTAGAGTAACTTGTTACCGGCACAGATTGCATCCAGTGTTTTTTATCGAAATCAAAGGTTTTGGTTTTGATCATGGTTTGCCAGGCCTTTGACAGATGGGCCGGTGACGTGGCCCGTTGCCTTTGATTTTCGCAGCAATTTTTCTGGCACAGATCCGCAGATCCCTCGACGCGATCGCGATAACAACTCCGACCTCAACAGGAAGATTTTTGGTTTTTTTCAAAGGTTTTTTGTTCTTTTCAGCGGTATTGCAGCGACTATTCGTAAGTCCAAATCGCCCCGCGCAAGGAAGTTAGGCTTTGTTCTGCAGGATTTTTGACGACCTTCTGGTGGCCTGCTTTGTCAGTCCTTTGGCAACCAAGCCTTTGACCTGGTCTGCGGCATTTGATTTATCCGCGAAAATCTCCCCGGCCCAGATCTGCGGCCCCATGCCCGCGCCTGCGGATAACACCGCCACCTCAACGACAAGGTTTTCTTTTTGGTAATCACTTGATCACTGAAAGACCCGTTAATCGCTAAGCCGATGTGGGTGGTACGAATAAATACAGGTACACGCAAAGGGAAAAAACAAGAACAACAGTAAAGAACCTTACGATCAATGCGGGGGGCAAGTGCATGCTGGTCTGCGGCTATAACGCTAACAAAAGGCATAACACCACAGGGGGATATGCATATTATATAGGGGGGAGAGTATAAACGCAGATAGGGACAAATGACATTTATACCAGGGGAGAATACCCGATGACATTTATACCAGGGGAGAATACCCGATCGAATCTGCATTAATGATTTAATTGCCAGTAGGCAGTTGCCAAGTGCCTGTATGCCTGATAGGGGAAATACCGGCTTGATGGTTACCTCTCCAAGCGCTTTAACACCGCTTTGCCTTAGCTGCATATGCATATAGAGAGACCGCCGGTCAAGATCGACCAACGCGCGCCGTGGCCTTTCATTCAACTTCTTTCGCCTCTGGACTTCCACTTCTTCCGGAGGTCAACGTGGACCAAAGAACAGCAATTTTACCACCGGCAGCGCAGGTGCTACTGCCTCAGATATCGTCTGTATTTCTCTTTTATTCCGCTTTTTTTTGAAAAAATATTTCAGCGGAAACAACTGCCAAATCCGTCGATCCGAGAAAAAAATATTCCAGAAATGCCAGTATGAATCAGAAATAAAATATTCCATGACTGGCAATCTGCAAGAGATATAACCGCCTGCCAGTAAAAAAAATATCTCTCAGAAAGCGGTATCAGAACTACTAAGATTGAGAGAAAAAAAAGTTGATTGAAGAGAAATCGAAACCGCAAGATCAATAAAAAAATATTCCAATATTGGCCATTTGTCTTCGGCAGAAGTAGAAAATAAAAAGTCAAAATAAAGCGAATTTACCCCCCCTGATGCAGAGATAAAATATCTCGATATCCGCTTTCATTTGACTTATTAAAACCGGAGAAAAAAAGTTGATTATCCCACCTGCCCAACCCTTTGAATCCGGAAAAAAATATTCCATTTTGCCGCTATGTTGAACCGCCAGAAACCAGCGAAAAAAGTTAAATATAGGCTACGGGTGACCCCCTGCAACGAGAGAAAAAAAGCCAAATAAAGTGAAAAAGTAGAGTTGAAAAACAGGTTTTTCCCGCCGCATTGGGGTTGCCTTTCAATCAACTTTTTTCGCTTTTGCTTGGCTTTTTGTAGTTAAGGTTTCCGGTCTTTTTCAAGCCGCTTTTCCTTGGTTTTTGATCTTGATTATACAGGCCTGACCGCCGCATTGTGGTCGCCTTTGACTTTGCATTTAAGTCAACTTTTCTTTCTCTTTTACTTGGCTTTATGCAGTAAGGTTTTCAATCTTTTCACACCGCATTTCTTTGGTTTTTGATCTTGATTTTCAGGCCTTACCGCCGCATTGACGTGGCCTTTGAATCTGGCTTTTATTCCACTTGAATTTCCCTTCTATTCAGCTCTCATTCAAACCGATATCAAAGCTGAAACAGAGAGAAAATAAAGGCTTTTCCAGTCTTTTCAAGCCGCTTTGCCTTCGCCTTTCAATCCACTTTTTTCTCTCTTTTATTCGACTTTTATTCAGGGTTTTTCAGGCCTTACCGCCGCATTGATTTGACTTTGATTTTCCAGGCCTTGACCACCTTATTTCCTTGGTTTTTGATCTTGATTTTCCAGGCAAGACCCCGGCTCCGATCACCCCTTCCACATAGAGAGAAAATGAAGTTTGGAAAAAGGAAGGAAGGCTATTGCACGCGTCACAAAGAGAGACAGTAAAGAACCTTTGCCAACACTGCATACCGGTGCTGGCACCATGGTCGTGCTACCGTGAGTATGAATCAGGCAAAAATCAGTAATCATGCCGTAACTGGCCCCGTTGGTATGGCGTACATACTTACCAGAATAGATCGAAACATACTACCGGTACCAGCTATATAGTCGTGCTACCGTCATACATTAATACTGAAATACTAAGTAGGCAAAGTTAGTAATTATCGTTACTGCTTGATATCTCAGTATCACAAACATGCTACCGTAGCTGGCCCCGTTGGTATGCCATACCGCCTTTCCAAAAGCTTCCCAAACGTACTACCGGCACCAGCGATATGTACATGCTACCGTGAGTAGGTAATCTGAAATCCAGAATGGCCTTAAATACGATTATGCTCAAATACTGGCTTACTGTAGGCCTCTCCAGGCTCTTAAACGCCGCATTGCCTCACCACACCCTTGCCAAATCAAGAATGTAACCAGAAGCCGTTTAAACGGTCCAAAAGAAAAGCCACCCCGCCCTACCCCTTCTGCATGCTCACAAAAACGATTGCAGGGGCTCTCAGGACGTCTAACACATATCCAGATCTCAACTCACTACAACACATCCGCCCCATATCAACCACTGCCACCCAAAACGACTACTCCGCCCTTTCGAAATAGTCGTTATCGCAAACCTCCCACCACCTACCCCAGCACGCATCCAGAAATGCCCATTACTTTGACTACCTCTTCTTTTATCAAAGAAAGTCAAGGGTGAGTCAAAAGAAAGCTCAATGCATTTGTAACATTTGACTATCCCTTCTGCATCCACCACCCCGCCTCACGATCCACCCCTTCCATCCGCAAACTTACCCCCCGATCAACTGGCCGCACCCCCGCAACTGCCTCCAACTTCCGCTTTTATTCCACTCATTTCACACTTCTCAAAACAGCACCAGCAACAAAAGTCAAGATGCAGCGCACAGCGAAAGTTGACCCAACCGCAGGAAAAAGACAAAAAAAGGTAGTGAACCACGTAAGACACCCCAAATTCACCACAAGCCGGCCAACCGCCACAACGCCAAAACTCTCCCAATAGCCAGAAAACAGCTGAATTAAACCCCCAACTCACGATCACCGCAACAAAAGTCAAGCTCCACTGCACAGAGAAAGTTGACCCAAACCAAAAATGCCCGCACGAGAAAGCACTCGAAAGGCAAATAAAAGCTGATTTAACCCCCCCCCAAATGCCAGCAAGCTAACGGGTGAACTCCGTAAGATGTCTCAAATTCACCACCGCACCGCTAACCAAAGCCACTCTCCATTCCACTCTCCAGCATGCCAACACCCCGACTTACGATCCGCGATCAACACAAGCTCACGATCACCATTCCCTTTGGGCCAACACCCTCCCACTCACCGGCCTCACACACTCTCTTTTATCTCTTATCTCACTTCTCTGGGGCTGCTTCTCCGTGCAAGGAAAACGTAGGCAATAATGAGAAATGGAGGATGTCAAAGGCGCGGACACAAGGGAAAAAGAAGATCTTAGGGCGGAATAAACATGGAAAAACACTGGCATAGGGGAAAATGGTAGGCCCAAGGACGAAAAACCATGGAAAAACAAGGCCATAAGGGAAAAAAGAGAATGAAAAGAAAAGGATGCCACGGAGTGCCGGTTGACACCTGGCTCATATCTGGCTTTTCTTTCGCTTCTCTGCGGGGGGGGACATTAAACTCATATCTGGCTTCATATCTGACTTCTCTGGTGCTGGCTTCATGTCTGCTTGTTTAAACTTGTTTAAAAATGCATAAGGAAAAACCCGGACATAGGGGAAAAACTGGTTTCTCGTTCCTCTGGGGTGAACTTGCCACGGAGTGGCGGTTACTCTCTTTTTCCCGGGTCTATGGGTTAAACATGGGGTCTGAAAACGCTTTGGTCATTTGGCCTTTTCCCGCTTTTAGCTTTCTTCCCGCCGGCCAGGCAAAACTTAACCCCCGGTGAACTCTCTATATTATTAAACAATAGTGTTGCGTTCATTTTTGGTTTTTTGGGTGGTGTCGGGGATTTTGGGGACGGTCTGGATAGCTGGTGCTGGCGGCGAGAAGATGAAAGTTGCTCTGGTTCCATGGTTGAGATATGGTCTGCCGGTGACCTTCTCGGGGGGGGCGCCGGGGAGCAGTCATCATGACAACGGATCCGTAGGCATCAGTACAAGAGACAAAATCACAGGCGGCGCGTGGACGATCTTGCCGTCCGGACAGACAGAGCCAAGTGATGGGGGAGAGCGGTTGCCGGCGGAGAAGACGGATCTGGATAGCAACAGGATGACCGGCCGGCAGTCCGGTGGAAAACTGCCCCCGGCGTCGCGGTAATAAAGGGACTTCCAAATCTCTCTCGTCGGACGGTGGGATATTCCCTCTTTTTTGGCTTTTCGTTCAAAGTCCCTTCTAAGTATACTTAGAGTATCAAGGGCACTTCACCACAATCGGGGAAAAAGCCCCTGCCAAGGGATTTCCAACGGTTGTGGCGGACAGGAAAATGAAAGTCCCTTAGCCGCGGGGTGGCGGGGGAGAATGGAAGACCATGGGAGCGATGCCAGGAGCGGTAATTTTGACTATCTCTTCTTGTATACAAGAAGATCAAGGGGGAGTCAAAAATGAGCACCCTGGGCAAGGGAAAAAGGGCGGTTTTGGGGGTGGGTAGAATGGAGCTTTGGGGGTTATGAACCTCCTGGATGCAGGGGCGGATTGATGTGCTGTTGGTGGCAGAGGTTTCTCCAAACGAAAATAATTTCGCAGATCGTCAAGAAAATCGGCAGGGGCTCCTTTAATGGGTAACAGATATGCAAAGTCGATCGACCCCCGGAGGCAATATGGTCAGAAAAACACAAAACAAAAAAGAAGCGACACCTACGGCTAACGTCAACGATTACTCCAAATTCTTTCCTACGAACAAAGGTGGCGCGCTGGCTCTTGATAGCGTTGACAAAAAACTTCTTATTTCGTCACAATTCGTCAATGGAAGATTTCAGGTTTTGGATCTCTGGTACAAAGCTGTTTCTGATGCGGCTCCGATGGTCAATCTCGATATGACAATTTTGGAGTGCCAAGGATGGATTCTGGATAAGGGTTCTAACGTCAAAGATCATGGAGAACTTCTCTTCACCTTTCTTCGTAGGAAAATAAAAAAAACGATAGCAAATGGCAATGATCCGCTTAAAGAAAAAACAGATGGATCAAGCATCGCTTTTATTCCACAATATGACGGCGATTTGGGGTTCGATATTATCTGCACTCAACATGTTAATGATAAGAAGGTGACTAAGAAAAAAACAGTGAATATTGCCGCCAGGAAAGATGCCGTGATCAAGCTCAACCGGACCATCATCTTAGACATGTGCGCAACTGTTGGCGGAGGAAGTAAAAAAGGCCCGTGGATGTTCAAAAGAAGTTGCCCTGGAAATATAACCAAAATAGCTACGGCTGATGCAAAATTTTCTATCACTGAATTGTTAGCCCTTTGCCGGCTGTATAAATTAATTCAAAGCGATTCTCACCCATATACAAAAACAGCAATTCCAACTGTCTCTAACGATGTGGTTGATGAAGTTATTGCGATCACCTTCAAAAGCTTATCAGACCTCGCATTCAAAACATGTAATCACAACAACCCAAAGGCAGCTGCTCACACATGGGACATTATGTCCAGCTATGAAGAAAAATATTTCGACATCACAGGCACGCCCCTCTTAAAATGCAAGCCAATTTATAAATATTCCAAAAATCCGGAAACGGGTGCTTATACGATCCTCCTTAGCTACGAATCCTACATCCAGATGCTAACAAATCGAGAAAGCGGTTGGCTATTGAACATAGATAAAATCCTGAGGGTGAAAACAAACACCGCCCAGCTGTTTTGTTTCCACCTCGTCCAATCAACACAGAAAATATACACGGTTGATGAAATTGCAGCTCTTCTACAACTTGAAGGTGCCACAACATGGAAAGAGCTTGCTGTTAAAAATATCGTCGACAACCTTATCGAGGGAGGTTTTTTGACGGAGGCGTCAAAGTACGATAAGAAGAAAAGAATCGCTTATATCTACAGATTGTCAGATGAAGATACCAAGGCTAATTCTATCCCCACATCTCACCCTCAGAAAGTAAGAACAAGAAAAATTACCGATATCAAGAACGATGCCGCAGATGTTGTAAATGTGGAGATCGACATGGACGAGGATTTTTAACTGGTTCAGCAACTCCAATTTGATATCGAATTCGAATAGGGGCGCCTTTTAAAGTGGTGTCCCTATTTTTGTTGGACTCAGAAGTTTCGGCCAGACATGATCTATTGATCTGATCTTGGCAAAATCTCTTTTATCAGAAGGCAGAGGATATCGAGACGCATTAACTTTCTCCGGCAAAAAATAAAGCCCCATAATCATTAAAAAATGCAAATTCCCCAAAACGCTTTTAAAAATCCCCAAAACACTTAGAAAATAGTCACTAAGCCATATGAGATATAGCGTTGACCCCAATTTGTCAAGAAATCCCCAAAACACTTTGAACAAACGTACTCATATAGCTGTTTTTAAATGATAATAGTCTTTATTTGCCCTGTTATGCAAAACACCCAAAACGCTTTATAAATTAAAACTAATATAAAAATAAAATATAACAAAATAAGCATGTTGCAAGTATTATTAAAATACACAAATTCCCCAAAACACTTTTAGAAAAGATTACAAAAATGGGATTGCAACAGTAGAGCGAGCAAGGGTTTGAGGCGGTTTTTAAAAAGCTGTGAAAACCCCCCTATTATAATCTTATTATAGTCATAAAATAAGTAACTAATTACGAGTGCCACCATTTGCGGCACCAGACAACATCCGATGGTATGCAAAAATTTAAGGACAGCAAGATCAGTACACGGAAGGCAGATAAACAGAAAGTAAGGCCTCGGTATTTGGGACTGTATAGCTATACTCAGTCATTACCACGGATTCAAGCGAGCTTCTATTATTAAAAAACACTAATACAGTTTTTTTGTGCGTTAAATCCATGATCACCGGACATACTTAGCCATCATGAAACAGAAGCCTTTCCTCCTGACTTGAAAATCGACGCCAGTGGCCCTGACGTCCCAAAGGGGGCCTTAGCTGCGTCTCCGGCTTACCTTGGCATGGCTCAGGGTGCCACAAGCGCTTAAAAGTCAAATGCGTTCGTTTTATAAATTTCCTAATTTATTCCTGTCGCGATCATGAAAAGCCCAGTAAAATGATGGACATTCGTCTTGACTTAGCGTCCTGCTACGAGCCCCCAAAACACTTGGAAAATCCCCAAAACACTTAGAAAAAATACGCGTCAGAATCATGGGATTAAGCGCTTTTGCTGAAATTAAGTGCTTGAATATATTGGCAGTATTTCACTATTGCTTTTTATTCCGTGTCCCTTAATCGGGCGTATAGCTGTGCATAAAAATGAACAGTTTATTGTTTTAAAAAAGTGACCTATCACACAGGGCGTCTTTAGTTTTATAACTGCCCAAATGTGCGCATAGCCCGGTCAGCATAGAAGCAATAAAGCCACCAATTTACCGGCAAAACACCTATTAGACATCTCCTGAAGCCTTTTCTGCTATGATGTTTTGATAAAGAAAATATGCCTGTTTTGCAAGACAAATCATTATGAAGGCAAAAGCAAAGTTCGATCAAAAAAGCTTTCATTTAATTGGTAATACCAATCTTGCAGATGTCTTTTCGACTGAACAAAAACCTCCAGAAGGGCCATGGCTGGCAACGCAATTCAATGGAAAGCCCATTCTGTTTATTTCTCCCCTCCGTGTACTGATTTTCTTTCGGAACTCGCCGACTCCTTCATGCCGCCGGTATCAATACAGAAATCCAAACAACCAGAGTGGGATCTTTTTATTGAACCCTGTCTCGATATTGTCCGCTGCTATATACGCCTCCGGCACTCCGCTAATCTGTTTTAATCCTTTGTTTTTGCCGCCAACTTCAAAGGTATATCGGCCATTGACTACAAAATCGCCACTTGCGGCAAGTTCAACACTGTTTTCCAGCAGTTGGGGATGGATATTGTTGGCATTTCGCATTTGATTGACGAAAAACAGTTCACGCAACGCTCCGGTGTTTACCGCGTCGGTTATGGCATACATCAGGTTGCCGTTTTCCAACAGGATTTTCTCTGGACGTGTTAGTACCTCGTACCCCCTGCCCTGACTCCGCACCAGATTAATCAGCTTTGCGTCCTGTAGATTTTCCAGATATTCATAGAGCCGTGGTCTGGAGATGTCCGTAGCCTCTGCCAGTTTTGCAATATTCGGAACGAACGGCACACTGGTCGCCAGTAGGTAGAGTAACTTTTTAAGTTTCGATATTTGCCTGGCTTCGATCCGATTGACAAGGGGGAGATCCACTTCAAGGATGTGGTTGATAACTTCTCGGACTTTAAATTTATAGAGAGATTCCCCTTCGAGAAAAAATGGGTAGTGCCCGGTCTGAAGGTAGTCATTAAATTCTTTCAGTGGTTTTATCTCTCGGCAGAGTTTATTGGCAATCTGCTGGTGGTCTGCCAAAATTGTTTCAAGTGAATATGTGGGATAGTCTTTGACGTGTACAAAGTTGATATATTCTCGCAGAGAAAGTCCATGCAGGTTGTAAACAATCGCTCGTCGGCTCAAGTCACCTTTTTGTTTTGAAATCTGTAACAGACTTGACCCCGAAAAGACCACTTTCAAGCCAGGCATGGAATCGTAGATCGATTTTATATGCAGAGACCAGTCCGGGTATTTATGGATCTCGTCAAGAAAAAGCGCTTCACCCCCGACCTGATGAAACTCTCTTGCAAACTCGAATAGATTGCGAGATTGAAAGTAAGGACTATCAACCGAGACATACAGAGCCTTATTGCCGGTAGGCCAGACAGCTTTTATCTGCTGCAGCATCAAAGTAGTCTTACCCGTTCCTCGCGCCCCGAGAATGCCGATGCATCGCTCATCCCACTCCATCAAGCCGTGGAGATAACGCCTGGTGGAGGTTAAGGAATCAATAAGTTTTTGCTGTTCACTAAAAATATGTTCCAATTATCACCTCGCTGTTTGTAAAATGGATATTACAATAACGTATAAAAAATGTAAATAGCATTTTACATAGTGCTTTGATTCTCGCCCTACAACTCTCAAAAATAATTATCGCACTGTAGCAGAATTGTGTTGACTTTCTACTGCACACATGAAATAGTGATAATGAGAGTAGTGATTAGTCGAGCGCAACCCCTCCCCCGTATTTCTTCACTCCCGGCAGCATCCCAGATTATCCAAAAACAAGAATCTCCTTTGTATCACTTTGTGTCTCCCAAGCGTTAAAAGTTTTTCTGGCAGCAGAATCCAGCATCGCCAGATTCTCAGAGCCAAAATAAGCCAAGTAAAACCAGCTACATGCGTCACCGCAAAAATTATTTTCAAATTATTTCAGAAATTATCAAGAAAAACGATGGTCGCGCCTTTACTTAATAGAAACAGAGAAATAGCAAAAAATTAGGCAAGAACAAGAACCGCCCAAACCCACCACCAGTCAAAAAAAGGAAATTACAATGACAACTGAAAACCAAAACCAAACCCCCACATTTCCGGCATTTCCCGCATGCACTCCAGCAGACGAACTGGAATTCGCTGAACGTGCTCTTAGAGAAACGCTGGAAGAAGGAAGTGAAGACGGAGAGTCGCTGCGTAAGTACTGCGCTTTTGTCGGCTTTCTCGGCAGCTACTTTGCTGAGTACGAAGACGTCCTGAAGTTTAATCGCGACGCAAACATTATGGACAAAACAAGTCAGCTTCTGAACGCTGCCACCAATACGGTTTTCGACCTGCGTATGAAAATCGATGAACTTGAGAAAAAACTGGAAGCATCCACAAAAAGGGGAGAGTCCGACGAGGGCTAACTAACGGTCAAAAAGTAAAACAAATGGCAAATACAAGAAATCCTTACGACGTCCTGGGCGTCGCACATAATGAAACAAGCGCCAACATCAAGAAAGCATTTCACAGAGCATTGCGGGAAAATCACCCTGACCTGCACCCTGGGGACGATTCAGCAGAAGAAGCAACAAAAGCAATTATTGAAGCCTATGGCATTCTCTCTGATCCTGTTCGTCTGTCGGCTTGGAGAAGTGGAGCCACTCACAGCACTACTGAAACTCATAAAGCAGATGAGTCCACCAAGGCATATGCAAAGAAGTACGTGCGGACGGCCTCACCAGAAATTCAGGCTCAGACGGATGCTATGCTTAAAGGCTTTCGCGAAAAACGTAACAGAGAAAAAGCAGAACGACTCGCAAAAGAAGCTGCCCAACTCAAAAAAGAAGCAGAAGAGCTTGCAGCAAAGGAAAAAGCTGCAAAAGAGCGCAAAGAGATGCTGGTACAAACGCTTTACAGGGCTTTTTACAGTTTCATTGGAAGCATCGCCGCAGTAAGAGCATGCATATATGTGAGCTCGTTGTGTCACTGATATTAACAAATAACCATATTCAGAAAGGATTGAAAAATGGCAAATAAGTCAATTACTGAGGTAATGCAGGAGCATCGATCTACTTTTGATGGACAGGCGACCGACCAAATCGCCGATATAGAGGGGGCTTTAAATTCTGGAGGTGATTTGCATGACACTGTTGCAACTCAGATGACGGATAGAGAAGCATCAAGGTCGAATTTCGAAAACGACGTCCGCAACTCTCCAGAATTCAAGTCAGCTCCCGCTGAACATCAGAAAACGATGGCTGATGTCTTTGCCGAGGCCGATAAAGCTAACGCCGCCCATGAACAGAAAAATGAAGCTCTCTCAAAACCTCCTGCTAATGGTCAACCCACACCTGGTCAAAATCAAGTGATCGCACGTGAAGCTGTTGGTAATATTAGAGACGGTCAGGCAATGCAGCAAGATCATTTCGACAAGCTTAAAGTGGAGGTTGATCGAATTCCTGAGCGCATACAGAACGAGAAGGCCAGCTTAGAAGCAAACCTGCGCGACAAAACAAACCTTGGCCAAGCGAAAACTCCGATTGATCAAAAGGGCCATGACAGAGCGGTGCAAGCAGAGATATGCAGACAAGTTTCTTTGTCTGAAGGTGATGGCCGTAATCTTTCAAAAGCGGACATAGCATATAAAGAACTCGCAAAAGCCAAGAGTGAGGAAGGTCTGCCCAGTCAGGCCGTTGAGACTATATCTGACAAGCCCGGTGGGAAAAATGGGGGGAGCATATCTCACACAGTGACGCAGCACGCCGTCGATAAAACAGAGGCTTGGGACAACTACAACAAAGCAGTCAAAGCAATGTCTCCCGCTGCACGTAAAGAGCATAATGAGTACACAGCAAAAATGGAAGCCCATGCCAAAGATATGGTCAAGCTTGATGGCAAAGAAGCTGGCGTTGCTAACAACTCGGATACGAGAGTGTCCAACAACAAGCTCCCCTTTGAGATCAGGGCAGATGCCGCAAAGGACCTCAAGCAATATGAAGACAGGCTTGCTAACAACCCTAATCATCAACCATCTAAGATCGAAAGAGCGCAGATGGACTTGCTTGCTCACAAAGCTACTGAAAAAGATCCGAGTATGGATAGCAGAACTCACAACGAGCAAAGAGCTAACCTGACGGCTCAGTTTAATCGTGAGTACCTCAAATCCAACACAGAAGAAAAGGTAGCTTTTCACAAAGACCGTGAGGTCGTCACTGGCAAGGAAGATCCTTTGCTCAAGACCAGGGATTTTGCGGCTGAAAGAAGCATGCGCGCGAACCAAGCTGAAAAAATGGTTGGTGAAGGTCCAGCTACTGGCCTTGACAAGCTCTACCGCGATGCAAAAGTAGCAGAAGCAAAATATGGGGAAGGCTCGAAAGAGGCAATAGCAGCTAATAAAGATTATGCAGAAAACAAGGCAACTGCTGGTAACCGCTTTGGACGTATTCTTGGTCAAGATAAAAGTCTTGCAGACCATGAGGCTCGTGTTGCTCAGGCAGAGTCTACTGTGAAGTCAGATATAGCGAGAATTGAGGCCAATAGCAAAGGCACTTCTCCTTCACCTGCTACTCCCGGTGCTGCTCCTAATGCTGTACCACCTCCTGCTGGCCCGGGTGCCACTCCAGTTAATGCTGCGATCAGCGCCGCTGCTGCAACTCCTGTTAATGCCGCCCCCGTGACCCCTCCACCAGCTGCTGCGCCTGTTACGCCTGCTGCCGGGGCCACTACACCTCCGCCGGCTACCGCAACGCCGGCCACTACAACAGCTACGCCTCCGCCCGCTGCATCTGTTGCCGGTGGCGCTGCTACGCCTACCGCTACTGTTGCTTCTGCACCGCCTGTTGCCAACACCACTACACCATCGACAACCGCAGGGGCTCCTGCTAATGCTACTCCTGGCAATACAAACACCCCAGCCCCCGGCAACGCTAATGGCGCAGATCGTACCCGTGAAGAAGTCGTCAAAGATATGTTGAAGGACGCATCAACCAGTGCGGTCAAAGAAGCCGTGTCCGCAGAAAAGATCAAAGACGTGGAATCCGGAGCAAATATTTTTGGTGGTCAGAATGCCGCAGAAAAACCATCTGTCGCCGACCAGCTATCCGCTGCAAAAGCTGAATATGAGGCAAAAATAGCTGAGATAAAGTCTTCCCCGGAGTTTAAGGCCGAGGTTCGTGAGTCTGTTGCCGCTGATAACAAGGTGAATATGAGTGATGGCCCGGAGCCGGGGAAAACGCTGAGCGGCCACGATATTCCAGGTGGGTCTGCTCGTGGTGAAAACAAGCCGGGAGAAGGCATGAATGAAGGCTCCTACAAGAACGACCAGACAGCGACTTCCACCTCACCCGCTCCGGAGACCGATAAGATGACTGCTCCGTCGGGACTTGACGGAAAGGGTGAACCTGCTCACTCCCCCGCGCCTGAAACAAATGCCTCTGATCCGGCTTCTGGTAAACCTGCTGACGCTGAGCCTGTTGCAAAAGCAGAGACGGTTGCACCTGAAGGTACCACCCCGCAGGAGCCTGTTGCAAAAGCAGAGACGGTTGCACCTGAAGGTACCAGTACCACCCCGCAGGAGCCTGCTGCAAAAGCAGAGACGGTTGCACCTGAAGGCACAGGTACCACCCCGCAGGAGCCTGCTGCAAAAGCAGAGACGGTTGCACCTGAAAGCGCCACTCCGGATACCACAAAAGCAGAAAGCTCAACGCCCGCTGCCGATCCTGAATCAGCGCAACCAAAGTCGTATGAAGAGTTGTTGGCAGAGAATGAAGCATTGAAGAGTGAGAACGAAGCGTTGCAGAGCAAGGTAGGAGAGTTGGAAGGCAAGAATGAAACGCTGGAACAAGCGAATACCGAGTTGAGTGTAGAGAATAAAGACGTTGGCGCGCTGGCCGATCAGCTGTGGAGTGAGAAAGATGCGCTGAGTGAGAAGAATGAAACGTTGGAACAAGACAAATCCGAGCTGAGTGGGAAAGTCGAAGACCTGACTGCTGAGAACGGGGCGCAGAAGGAAGAGATTGGTTCATTAACACAAGACAAAGCCGAGCTGGGTGAAAAGGCGGATAGCCTTAGCAGTGAGAATGTAGAGTTAAAAGAAGAGAACGGTGGGCTCAAAAACGAGATTCAGGAGAAAGATGCTGAAATTGAAAGTCTCAAAGCCGAGCTGGATGCCACAAAGGACCATGCTGGTGCTGATCCTACTACAGATGTCGCGCCTACCGATACCCCGGAGGCAGTACCCAGTTCTGCGCCGGACGCCGAGTCTGCCCCAGCTTCTGATAATAAGTCGAATGAAGTTGATCCTGCCACTGTTGCGGCTGCCCCGGAGGAAGCTGTTGCCACTACCGCCCCTGGTGCTGAATCTACGGCGTCGGAGTCAGTTGAACAGGAGACGGTTGTTGCCGGTACTGAGACTGTTTCAGAGCCTGTTTCCCAAGAGTCTATGGTTGTAGAGGTCTCAACAACCGCTCCTGAAAACTCGACTACCGAGCCTCGGCCAGAAAATTTAAAAGATGCTCCAAGTAATGAGACTGAAGCTCCTTCTACAGTAGAGATCGGGAAAGAATCTGAGTCCCAGACCGACACTCCATCTACTCCGGACACTTCGTCAACCGCACCTACTGATTCCGCAACCGCAGTTGATGGCAAACCAGTAGAGGAAGTGAAGCCGGGAGCGGGTGAAGGGCTGGGGCAAGGAGATGGCGAGGCAAAGCCAGAAACAAGGGAAGAACTTCACGCCAGCATAAGCGCTCTTATGCAGAAACAAGAGAGTACTACTCCTGAACATTCCACCCAGGATCTGGCAGATTACGCACAGGCACAACAATTTTTAAATGGAGCCGCTAATACAGTTCTTGAGAATGGCTATAACGATGGTCCCAAAACAGGCGGGTTGGAAGCTGACAATCCGGCAACAACCGGGCCTGCTAATGACGATCCTAATTCACCTGATAAAGGATGCGTCATACTACCACCTGAACCAGGTGCAGATACGACCAATGATCCAAAAACTCCAGAAGACCCTAACACAACTCCTGAACCTCCTGAAATCGATGACGGGCCTGATTAAGAAAAAAAACTGCAATCAGCGCCGCAGCTTAACCCCTGCGGCGCTAACAAAATAAAGCCAGAAAAAGGACAACAATATGTCAAAAGAAATCCGCATTATCAATGGTCGAAAGATCTCGAAAAAGTCTGAGGTAGCTCAGTTGAATACCGGCATCTTTCTCGGCAACGCGTCTAATTACTATGCCTACGCAAATGAAGTAGACCTCTATGATCTGAAAACTGAGGTCTTCGGACAGCAACCTGTTTATGTCGATCCTCAAGACTTGAACCGTATCAATCTCTACGTGGGTGGAATGGGGAGCGGCAAGAGCAAACTTGGAGATCGTATTATTGATAGTTTTCCAGAAGCCCGTATGCTGCTCGCAGACCCCAAAAGAGAAAGGGTGACCTGGGCTTACGACAAGGACAAGGATGTAATTATCTGTTCTGCTGACAAGCGGGGAGCTTGCCTCCATATTTTCGATGACCTGAAAAAGAGGAAAATTCTCATCAACGAAGTTTTCAAAATCATGGAAAAGAGTCAAAGAGGTGCTGGCTCTGGGAATTCTCAAAACCAAGAGTGGAGCGAATTTATGATGATCCCGGTAAACCTTATTTGCGACAAGGTTTTTACCGCGATGGATAATGGCGCAACCGCCGATAACCTCTACTATGTTATTGCCCTCGCATATAAAGAAGTTGAAGAAGAGTATGCAGCTGCCAAGAACAAGATGATGGAATCCGCTTTGAAAGTTGCCACCCCGATCATCAACGCCTTATTCCAAATGTATTACATTGGCTCTCAGGAAAAGCGGCAATGGGTGTCGATTCTCGATCTTGCAAAATACCGCAGAGTCTTCATCTTGGGCCATCCGAGTTTCAACGCAACCCTCAAACCCATTAACAACGCATTTTTGACTATGTATGCGATGGATGCAATGTCAAAAGACGATGTCCCTGACGACAAGATCACCGAGAACTTGACGTTTTGGTTCCTCGAAGAGTTCCTCTCCGGCATCGATCTTGATGAGAGCCTTCTGACTGAGGTTGTGTCGCAGTGTCGTTCGAAAGGTATCTCCATCCATATGTTCCTGCAAACTCTCGACAAAGAAGCTTCTGACAAGTTGAGGAAGCTGTTATCGCTCATTAAAACAAGCCGCTACCTAGTTTCTGTCCGCGAAGACAACCTGTTGAAATAACAGTATAAATAGGTTAAGATTGTACATATTTTTCCCGCTTT
>Ga0209697_10002463_pt1 | contig 26621 bp, 21 predicted proteins | sample AliMusrvi5mmetaG_FD_184115 | JGI IMG/M metagenome (GOLD analysis project Ga0209697, IMG submission 184115) | Freshwater lake bacterial and archeal communities from Alinen Mustajarvi, Finland, to study Microbial Dark Matter (Phase II) - Alinen... | ecosystem: Environmental > Aquatic > Freshwater...
ACTGCCGCTGGTGAGGAACTCAATGATCTTGCCGGCGCTCCAAGCCGTCGGCGCGAACGTCTGGATGCCGTGACGCCGGTAGATCTCGGCGCGCTGCGGGTCGTAGATGCGCGCCACCACGTCCGGCACGCGGAAGACCTCTTTGGCGACGCGCGCGGTGACGGCGTTGGTGTTGTCGCCGCCGCAGGAGGCGACGAGCGCGTCGGCCTCCTTGACCCCCGCCTTCTCGAGCGAGTCGCGGTCGAAGGCATAGCCGACGAGCGTCGACCCACTGAAGTTGGGCGGCAGCCGCCGGAAGGCGTCGGCGTTCTTGTCGACGACGACCACGTCGTGGCCCTCACGGGCGAGCGCCGCCGCCGTGTAGGCTCCGACCCGGCCGCACCCGACGATGATCACCTTCATCAGGCTGACTCCCCTCCGTTGGCGGTGGCAGTGGCGATCGCCGCGGCCTTCTTCGCGTCCTTGCGGCGCAGCGACCATTTTCTCGCTTCTTCGGCGAAGAACAAGACGACGGCGGAGATCACGAGGAAGACCCAGTCGACAAGCGTGAGCGGGCCGGTCTTGAAGATGTCGGCGATGAACGGCACGTAGCTGATCGCCAGGATGATGCCGATGCCGATGGCCTCGCCGAGCAGCAGGAAGCGGTTGGTGAGCAGCCCGACCTTGAAGAGCGACTCGCGCTCGGTGCGGCAGCCGAGGCCGTTGGCGACCTGGCCGAAGACGATGGCCGCCTGGGTCATCGTGAGCGCCTCGCGGTAGACCGCGTAGTGCGGGCTCGCGGGGCTCATCCAGCTGGCGTCGCCCCAGCTCCAGCCGTGTGACAGCAGCACGAAGAGGAAGCCGGTCATGGCGAAGACCGACTGGATGGCGCCGATGAAGGCGACCCGCCGCAGCGTGGCCGGGCTCAGAAGGCGCTCGCTGCGCGGGCGCGGCGGCAGGTTCATCACGCCGGGCTCGGGCTTCTCCGTGCCCAGGGCGAGGCCCGGCAGCACGTCGGATCCGAGGTCGATGGCCAGCACCTGGAGGGCGCCGAGCGGGACGACCCTCATGCCGGTCAGGGCGGCGAACACGAAGGGGAACAGCTCGGCCATGTTGTGCGAGAAGATGTAGGTCACCATCTTCTTGACGTTGGCGTACACGCCGCGGCCCTGCTCGACCGCCTTGATGATGCTGGCGAAGCTGTCGTCCAGCAGGATCATCGTCGCGGCCTCGCGCGAGACGTCCGTGCCGCTGAGGCCCATGGCGACGCCGATGTCGGCCTTCTTGAGGGCGGGGGCGTCGTTCACACCGTCGCCGGTGACGGCGACGATCAGGCCGGTCTCCTTGAGCGCCTTCACGACCAGCATCTTGTGCTCGGGGGCCACCCTCGCGAAGATCACGTCCTGGTCCTTGGCGAGTTCCGCTTTGAGGTCGTCCTCGCTCATCTTCTCGAGGTCGGTACCCGTGATGACGCGCACTTCGCGATCGCCGCGCACGATCCCGATGCGACGCGCGATCGCTTCCGCGGTGAGGCCATAGTCGCCGGTGACCATGATGATGCGGATGCCGGCGGTGAGCGCGTGCTCGACGGCTTCGCTCACCTCCGGTCGCGGTGGGTCGATCATGCCGACCAGGCCGAGGAAGGTGAGATCGGTCTCGACGCTGTCCGGCGTGTACGTGGTGAGCTCGTTGGGCAGTTCGCGCTCGCACACCGCGAGGACTCGCAGCGCCTGGCGCGACATCTCGTCGTTCTGCTCGACGATGCGCTCGCGCAGCTCGTCGGTCATCGGGACCAGCTCGCCGTCCAGGCGCGCCTGCGTGCAGCGCCCGATGGTCTCCGACGGCGCGCCCTTGACGAACGCCTTCTGGCCGTCGCCTTCCACGTGCACCACGCTCATGCGCTTGCGCACGCTCTCGAACGGCAGCTCGTAGATCTTGGGCCGGTCGATGAGCTCTTGGTCGAGGTCGAAGCCGGCTTTGCGCGCCGCGACGAGCAGGCAGCCCTCGGTCGGGTCGCCGATCACGCGCCAGCCCTTGTCCTCCGCCGGCGCCAGCACCTTGGAGTCGTTGCAGAAGCTCATCGCGCGCATCATCGGCTCGAGCCGCCGCAGCGCCTCGTCCTTGGGCAGCGTGGCGTCGTCCAGGACGAAGTCGCCCTCGGGCTCGTAGCCGGCACCGGTCACCTCGTAGTCTTGGCCGCCCACGTACATCGCCTTGACGGTCATCTCGGCCTTCGTCAGCGTGCCGGTCTTGTCGGTGCAGATCACGTTGGTGCACCCCAGTGTCTCCACGCCGGCCAGCTTCTTGATCAGCGCCTGGACCTTGGCCATGCGCTGCACGCCGACGGCGAGGGCCACGGACAGGGTCGCCGGCAGGCCTTCCGGCACCAAGGCGACCATGACGCCGAGCGCGAACAGCAGCGCCGCGACGAGGGGGAACTTGTACACGGCCAAGGCCAGGATGAAGAGGACGACGCCGCAGCCGAGGGCGATGAGCGAGACCGTGCGCGCCATGCGGTCGATCTCCTTCATCAGCGGCGACTTCTCTTCCGAGACGCCGGCCGTGAGCGAGAAGATCCGCCCGAACTCGGTGTTGAGACCTGTGTTGTAGACGACCGCACGACCCGTGCCCGCCGCCACGCTGGTGCCCATGAACACCATGTTGGGCATGTTGATCGCGGCCAGCTCCTCCTCGATGATCGGGTCCGCGGTCTTGCGCACCGCGTCCGACTCACCGGTGAGAGCGATGTTGATGGTCGACATCTCGTACTGGCGGATCACGCGCGCGTCGGCGCTGATGCTGTCGCCCTCCTCGAGGACGATGATGTCGCCGGGGACGAGGTCGGCTGCGGCGACGATCGTGACCTCTCCGTCGCGCACGGCCTTCGCATTGGCCGGCACCATCTTCTGCAGCGCCTCGGTCGCCTTCTCGGCGCGGTACTCCTGGAAGAAGCCGATGGTCGCGTTGAGCAGCACCACGCCGATGATCGCGATGGTGACGTTGATGTTGTCCTGGCGGCCGGCGCCCGTGGAGAGCATGGCCGCGACGAACGTCAGGAGCGCGGCCACCTCGAGCATGATCGCGAACAGGCTCGTGAACTGGTCGAGGAACTTGAAGATGACTGGCCGCCCCACTTTGGCCGGCAGGGTGTTGTGGCCGTGCTTCGCGAGGCGCGCGAAGGCCTCGTCTTCAGAGAGGCCCTTGGGCGACGTGCCCAGCGCTTCGTAGACCTTCTCCTCGGGCAGCGCCCAGATATCTGTCGGTTCGGTCGTCATCCATCCTCGCGGCAAACGAAAGGGCCCGGAGGTCGTGCCGCCGGACCCGGTGCCATGCCGTATGGAACAGAGGATACGCCTCAGCGAATAAAGGATGCGTGAAGACTGCTGGCGGCGGTGTTAAGAACCCGTAAAGACCAGCCTCGCCTGCTCGCGATCAGGTCTGGTGCCAGCGCCCGCGTGTGCGGTAGTAGCGATGCTCCATCAGGCTGGCACGGCAGAGTCCCACGAGGGAGATGGCGACAACGAGGATGCACGCGATCATCACCACGTAGATGGCGTCGATCTCGATTCCTGCGATCGTCATGGCTGCTCCTGTCCTCGACCCTTGCGCACACCGACGTGACCCGCCGACTACCGTGCTCCCATAGTCGGCTGCCCCGGGTTATGCGGCCGTGAAGAAGACGGTGACGGGCATAAAGATGTCGTTAAGGCGCCCCCTCGGTGGGACCGCCGGAGTCCAGTTCTATTCCGGCTCAGGTGCGCGCGATGTCTTGCTCGGGTCGGCCACGACCAGCAGGTCCACATGATCGCTTTCGCGCATGATCCGAGCGACGAGTGAACCGTGGGCGATCTCGTGCATCCGCGAGCGCTTGGACTGGCCCATGACGATGAACGTCGCCCGCTTCTCGCGGGCAAAGCGCAGGATCTCCACGGCGACCGAGTCGCCGTCGACCTCCATGACCTTGCCGCCGAGAGCGGTCGTCAGGTCGAACAGGGCCTGCAGGTCGTGGCGCCTTCCGCCGATGACCTGGCCCGGCGTCTTCACATGGAGCGTCCAGAACTCCCCCTGGAAGCGCTTGGCCAGTCGGTACCCGCGGCGGATCATCTTCTTGGCCTGGTCGCCGGGGCGCACGCAGACGACGACGCGGTCTTCGGTGCCCCAGGGGTGCTCAGGCTCGTGGTCGACCAGGTACTTCTCGAGGTAGTCGTCGACTTCTTCCGCCGTCTTTCGCAACGCAAGCTCTCGGAGCGCGACGAGGTTGCCGCGCTTGAAGAAGTTCTGGAGCGCGCCGGGGATCTTGTCGAGGTCGTAGACGACACCGCGCTGCAGACGATTGAGGAGCGCCGCGGCTGTGAGGTCCACGAGGACGATCTCTTCCGCGCGGTCCACGACCGAGTCCGGTACGGTCTCCTGGACGCGCACGCCGGTGATTTGGAAGACCGTGTCGTTGAGGCTCTCGAGGTGCTGCACGTTGACCGTCGTGATGACGTCGATGCCGGCGGCAAGGATCTCCTCCACGCTCTGCCAGCGCTTCTCGTGTTTGGTCCCTGGGACGTTGGTGTGCGCGAGTTCGTCCACGAGAGCCCACGCCGGCGCCCGTGCGATGACGGCCGCAGTGTCGAGTTCCTCAAAGGTCTTGCGGCGATACTCGATGAACTTGAGCGGCACCTGCTCGAGACCGACGATGAGGTCGCTCGTCTCCTTGCGGTCGTGCGGCTCGACGAAGCCGATCACGACGTCCTCGCCGCGAGCAGCCCGGCGGTGAGCCTCCGAGAGCATCGTGTACGTCTTGCCGACGCCGGGCGCGTAGCCGAGGAACACCTTGAGGCGCCCGCGCTTGCGCAGGGTCTGCAAGGAGAATCCCTCCGCCGCCGCCGGTGGCTCCGTCTGTGGCTTGCGCGCCATCACGGTCCCGTGGTGCCTTGGGTCGCGTCGAGTGCCAGGTTGAGCTTCAGCACGTTGATGCGCGGCTCGCCGAGGAAGCCGAACGTGCGGCCGGTGGTGTGGCTCGCGACGAGCCCAAGCACGCTGGCCAGGCTCACTCCGCGTGCCGCTGCCACACGAGGCGCCTGGGCGCGGGCGTTGGCCACCGTGATATCGGGGTCGAGCCCGCTGCCGGACGCCGTCACCATGTCCACCGGGACGGCGCCGAAGTGGAGACCCGGGTCCCGCGCGAGTTGCGCCCGGACACCGGCCTTGACGCGGTCCACGAGCACGCTGCTCGTCGGGCCGAGGTTGGAGGCCGACGAGGCCATCGCGTCGTAGCCGCTGCCCGCAGCGGACGGTCGTGGCTGGAAGTACCCGGCGGCCGTGAAATCCTGGGCGATGAGGCTGGAGCCCACGACGTGGCCGTTCATCTTGACGAGACTGCCGTCGGCGGCCCCTGGGAAGACGACCTGCGCGATGCCGGTGATCGCCAGCGGGTAGATGAGGCCGAGCACGATCACCGTGAGGATCGTCATGCGGATCGTGGTGCTGAGATAGCGGGTCATGGAGCCTCTCTCCTCATACCTTGACGCGGAGGGCGATGAGGAGCATGTCGATGAGCTTGATCCCGATGAACGGGGCGATGATGCCGCCCAGCCCGTAGACGAGCAGGTTGTAGCGCAGCAGCGCGGCGGCCGGGATCGGGCGGAACTTGACGCCGCGCAGCGCCAGCGGGATCAGCAACACGATGATGATCGCGTTGAAGATCACGGCGGAGAGGATGGCGCTGTCGGGGGAGTGCAGGCGCATCACGTTCAGCGTCGTGAGTTGCGGGAAGGCGATCATGAACATGGCTGGGATGATCGCGAAGTACTTGGCCACGTCATTGGCGATACTGAACGTCGTCAGCGCGCCGCGCGTGATCAGCAGCTGTTTGCCGATCTCCACGATCTCGATGAGCTTGGTGGGGTTGGAGTCGAGATCGACCATGTTGCCGGCTTCCTTGGCCGCCATCGTGCCGGTGTTCATGGCCACGCCGACGTCCGCCTGCGCCAGCGCCGGCGCGTCGTTGGTGCCGTCCCCGGTCATCGCCACCAGCTTGCCCTGCTGCTGCTCGTGCTTGATGAGCTCCATCTTGGCCTCAGGTGTGGCTTCAGCGAGGAAATCGTCGACGCCGGCCTCCTTGGCGATCACCGCCGCGGTGAGCGGGTTGTCGCCGGTGATCATCACCGTACGGATGCCCATGCTGCGCATCTGCTCGAACCGCTCGCGGATGCCGCCTTTGACGATGTCCTTGAGGTGGATGACGCCGAGGGCCTTGTCGTTGCGCGCGACGGCGAGCGGCGTGCCGCCCTTGCCGGAGACGTCGTGCATCGTCTGTTCGAGCTCCGGCGGCACTAGGCCGCCCTGCTGCCGGATCCAGGCGACGACGGCCTCGCCGGCGCCCTTGCGGATGGACACACCGTCGACGTCGATGCCGCTCATGCGCGTCTGCGCCGTGAACTCGATGAAGCCGGCGTGCTCCGGGTCGATGTGACGCCCGCGGATGCCGAAGTCCTTGGCGAGCACGACGATCGAGCGCCCCTCCGGCGTCTCGTCGGCGAGCGACGCGAGCTGGGCGGCGTCCGCGAGCTCCTCCTCGGGCACACCCGGCATCGCGATGAACTCGGACGCCTGGCGGTTGCCGAGCGTGATCGTGCCGGTCTTGTCGAGCAGGAGCGTGTTCACGTCGCCGGCTGCCTCGACGGCGCGGCCGGACATCGCGAGCACGTTGTGGCGCACCAGGCGGTCCATGCCGGCGATGCCGATCGCCGCCAGCAGACCGCCGATCGTCGTGGGGATGAGGCAGACGAGCAGCGCGATGAGCACCGTGACGGACACGCGCGCATGGTCGTAGATGGCGAAGGGCTGCAGCGTGACGATGACGATGAGGAAGATCAGCGTCAGGCCGGCCAGCAGGATCGTGAGCGCGATCTCGTTGGGTGTCTTCTGGCGTTCGGCGCCCTCGACCAGGGCGATCATGCGGTCGAGGAACGTTTGCCCGGGGTCGGAGGTGATCAGCACCTTGATCTGGTCGGAGAGCACGCGGGTGCCGCCGGTGACCGCGCTGCGGTCGCCCCCGCTCTCGCGGATGACCGGAGCCGACTCGCCGGTGATCGCCGACTCGTCCACCGAGGCGATGCCCTCGACGACGTCGCCGTCCCCGGGGATGGTCTCTCCGGCCGAAACGACGACGATGTCGCCCTTGCGCAGTTCGCTGGCCTTCACCTGCTTGACCACGCCGTCGACCTCCACATTGGCCAGCGTCTCCGTCTTGGTCTTGCGCAGGGTGTCCGCCTGAGCCTTGCCGCGGCCTTCGGCCATCGCTGTGGCGAAGTTGGCGAACAAGACGGTGAACCAGAGCCAGCCGGTCACCTGGCCGGCGAAGGCGGCGTCCGCGCTCCCGTTCAGCAGGCCGGCGATGAAGTAGACGGACGTGACGACGCTGCCCACCTCGACCACGAACATCACCGGGTTGCGCGCGACGTCGCGCGGGTCGAGCTTCGCGAACGAGCTGCCGATCGCCGGCCAGATCAGGCGCCGCATCGACGCGGCGCTCCGCTTGGGGGCGCGCCGTACCTGCTGGTGAGTCTGTTCTGTCATGGCTTCAGACGGCTCATGAGAAGAGGTGCCCGGCGTGCATGAGGAAGTTCTCGACTATCGGGCCGAGGGCCAGCGCGGGGAAGTACGTGAGCGCGCCGACGACCAGGATGACGCCCACGACGAGCACGACGAAGATGCCGCCGGTGGTCGGGAAGGTCCCGCTGGACTCGGGCACGGCCTTCTTGGCTCCGAGCGAACTCGCCAGGGCGAGGCACGGGATGATGAAGAAGAAGCGGCCCCACAGCATGACGAGGCCGCCCGTCGTCGACCAGAACCTGCCGCTCACGGTGAGGCCGGCGAAGGCGCTGCCGTTGTTGCCGGTCTGCGAGATGGCGGCGTAGAGGATCTCCGAAAGGCCGTGCGGGCCGTGGTTGAGCACGGCGTCCTTCCCGGCAGGGATGACCGCGGCTATCGCGGCGAGCCCCAGCGCGGTGACGCAGAAGTAGAGGGTCGCGAGGACGGCGAGCTTCATCTCGCGACCCTCGATCTTCTTGCCGAGGTACTCGGGCGTGCGCCCGACCATGAGGCCGGCGATGAACACCGACAGCACGGCGAAGATCAGCAGGCCCATGATGCCCACTCCGACGCCGCCGAAGACCACCTCGCCGAGCGCGATGTTGAGCAACGCCATGCCGCCCGCCAGGGGAGTCAGGCTGTCGTGGGCGTTGTTCACCGCGCCCGTCGAAGTACCCGTCGTGATGGTCGAGAAAAGCACCGAGCCGCCGATGCCGAACCGCACTTCCTTGCCTTCCATGTTGCCGCCGGCCTGGGTCGACGTGGCGACCTGGCTTACGCCGGCCTTGGTGAGATTCGGGTTGCCGCTCTGCTCGCTCCAGTACATGACGCCCACGCTCATCACCAGGAGCACCATCGCTGCGGCGAACAGCGCCCAGCCTTGCCGCTGGTTGCCCGCGAACTTCCCGAACATGTACGTGAAGCTCACGGGGATGGCGAGGAGGGCGAGCATCTCCACGAAGTTGGTGAGCGGCGTCGGGTTCTCGAACGGGTGGGCCGAGTTGGCGTTGTAGGAGCCGCCGCCGTTGGTGCCAAGTTCCTTGATGATCTCCTGCGACGCGAACGGGCCTTGCGCGATGGTCTGGTGCGCCCCCTGGACGGTCACGACATGCGTGGGCGCACTGAAGTTCTGCACGACGCCCTGTGACACGAGGAAGAGCGCGCCGACGACGGCGAGCGGCAGCAGGACGTAGAGGATGCTGCGCGTGAAGTCGACCCAGAAGTTGCCGAGCTCGCGCGTGGAGCGGCGCGTGAGGCCGCGGATGAAGGCTACGGCGACGGCCATGCCGATCGCCGCCGAGACGAAGTTCTCGCGCGCCAGCGCGAGCATCTGAGTGAGGTAGCTGACAGACGCTTCCGGCACATACGTCTGCCAGTTCGTGTTGGTCGCGAAGCTCACGGCGGTGTTGAAGGCGACCCACGGGTTCATGTCCGGCACGTGCGCGGGGTTGAGCGGCAGATGGCCCTGCAGCCGCAGCACGACGTACATGAACACCAAGGCGAGGAAGTTGAAGACGATGAAGGCGACGGCGTAGCCGGCTACGCCCATCTCCCGCTGCTCGTCGATGCCGCAGACGCGGTAGACGAAGCCTTCCACCGGCCGCAGCACGGGGTGGAGGAAGGTCCGCTCGCCCTTGTAGACGTGCGCCATGAACGTGCCCAGCGGCTTCGCGATGAGCCCGAGCAGGACGAGGAAGACCACGATCTGCAGAATGTCCCAACCCACGGTGTCTCTGCCGCCTGGATCAGAACTTCTCGGGTCGCAGGAGCGCGTATAGCAGGTACGAGAAGAGCGCGGCTGCAACCAGTCCGAGGACGAGATACGAGACGTTCATCGCGCGTCGCTTAGAGTCGCGGCGCGAGGCGCGCGTAGGTGACGACGAGGACGAGGAAAAGGGCGATCAGCACGATGGAGACGACGTCGGCCACGGCGCGCCTCACTGCCTGCTCGCGGGGAGCGCAGGGTTACTGAAGGAGGGGCGCCGGGTCTCGGTCGCGGCCGTCGCCCTGCGCATCCGGGGCCTGCTGCGCAGCAGGTACTGCTCGAGGATCGTCGCGTAGGTGAGGTAGCCGAAGCAGGCGACCGCAGTCAGCAGCGCAGCGACGAACGCTCCGATGACGACGATCTCCGCGACCAGCATCCCACGCCTCCTCAGGTGTCCGCTTCCGCGGACTCACAGCGACGACGGAGAGAAGCTACCCGGGGGTGCGTGAAGGTGGAGTGAAGCGGCAAGGCCGCAGCATCAAGAGTTCATCAAGCCTGCCGCGGTCGCCCTGCGGCAGGCTCGAGGTCGAAGCGGGGTCAGCCCGCCGGCGTCTCCGGGATGGAGAAGCGGAAGCCGACGCCGGGCTCGGTGACGATGTAGCGCCGGCTGCCCGGGCTCGGCTCGATCTTCTTGCGCAGATGGCTGACGTGCACGCGCAGGGTCTGGGCGTCCTCGACCCACTCGGGACCCCAGACCTCCTCGAGGATCATCTTCTGGGTGACCACGAGGTCGGCGTTGCGCGCGAGAAAAGCCAGGATGTCGAACTCGGTCGGGGTCAGCGCCACGTCCTCACCGGCGAGCGTGACGCGGCGGCGGGCGATGTCGATCACCAGATCGCCCGCCTCCACGACCGGCGGCGGCGAGGTGAGCGCTGCCGCCCGCCGCAGCAGGGCGCGGATGCGGGCCAGCAGCTCGCCGGCCGAGAAGGGCTTGGTCAGGTAGTCGTCGGCGCCCTCGTCGAGCGCCTGGATCTTGTCCGCCTCGTTGGAGCGCACCGACAGGATGAGGATCGGCGCCGTCATCCACGTGCGCAGCTCGCGGCAGACCTCGATGCCGGACCGGTCCGGCAGCATGAGGTCAAGGACCACGAGATCCGGTGGGTCGTCGATCGCCTTGAGCAGCGCGTCCTCGGCGGTCGCCGCCAGCTCCAGGATGTAACCGCGCGAGCGCAGGATGGACGTGAGCGCGCGGCGGATCTGTTCTTCGTCGTCGACGACGAGGATGTGTGTCGGTCGTTCCGGGATGGTCATGTCCCCACCTTCGCGGCGGCGGTGCCGGCATCCTGCGTCGGCAGCAGGACGACGAACCTCGCGCCATGGGGGCGCACGTCCTCGACGTGGATGGCGCCCCCGTGGGCGCGGACGATCTCGCGCGTGATCGCGAGCCCGAGTCCGGTGCCCGACGGGGCCTTGGTGCCGGAACTGCGCCCTCGGTAGAACTTGTCGAACACGGCCTCCTGCTCGTCGGCGGGGATGCCGGGCCCCTCGTCCGAGACCCAGATCCGGATGCCCTGCGCCGTTGCCTCGGCGCCGGCCGTGACCGGGCTGCCGGCGCCGGCGTAGAGGAAGGCGTTCTCGAGCAGGTTCTGCAGCACGCGCGCCCACTGCGCGAAGTCGAGGGCGACCGGCGGCAGGTCATCCGGCAACTCGATGAGCACGCGCGCCCGCTCGTGGGCCGGGAGGGTGTCGACGCCGGCCGCGATGATGTCCTCGAGATCGTAGAGCTCGCGCCGCGGCTCCCAGGCGTGCGCCTCCAGCCGCGACAGGTCGAGCAGAGCGCCGATGCTGTTGTTGAGACGGGTGACGTCGCCGACGATCGCGCGCAGCTCGTCGCGCACGCTCTGCTCGTCCCAGTCGACGTCGCTCTCGAGCAGGTTGCTGACCGTGGCGGTCAGCGCCGCGAGCGGTGTCTTGAGCTCGTGCGAAACGGACGAGAGCAAGCTGGACTTGAGCTGATCGGCCTCTCGCGCCGCATGCGCCCGCGTGGCCGCCGCCTGCAGGTTCTGGCGCTCGAGAAACACGCCGACGAGGTTGGCGAGGGAGGCCGCCAAGCGCGCATCGGCCGCGCTGTACTTCACGCCGTCGGCGCGGCCGGCGATCGTGAGCACGCCGGACGCCCCGGAGGGGCTGCGCAGCGGCAGGTACATCCCGCCGCTGTCGCCGACGGCCTGGAACGCCGGCGCCGGCGGGCCCGCCTCCGGATCAGCCTCCGGCAGCCCCAGCGGCTGCTCGTGCCGGAAGACCCATTCGGCGCGCTCGACCACGCCGCTGCTGGGCACCTCCTCCGGCGGTGCCGCACAGTAGCTGTGCAGCCCGTCGCGCTGTGCCACGAAGAGGTCGGCGTGCTTGGCCTCCAGAAGCGCGATGATCTCGGCGAGCGCAGTCTCGGCCATCGCCTCGGTGGACGTCTGCGACACCAGCTCGGCGCTGAGCCGATTGAGAGCCGCGGTCTCCTGCTCGCGCGCCACAGCGCTGGCCTCGCGTTCTCGCATGCGCCCCGCGAGGATACCGACGATCACACCCACGATGAGGAAGGCGCCGAGCGACACCCAGTCCTTGGGGTCGCGGACCGCAAGCGTGTGGTAGGGAGGCAGGAAGAAGAAGTTCCAGGTGAAGAAGGCGAGGATGGCGGCCAGGACCGACGGACCAGGGCCGGCGACGCTCGCCACCAGCAGGATGACGAGGATGTAGAAGAGCGCCCACTGGCCCTTGGCGAAGTCACCACGGCCGGGCAGGAAGAGCAGCGTCGACACCGCTATGGCAGCTGCGGCCAGCACGTAGCCGTGCCGGGCGAGACGTTCTGCTGTCTTGCTGATCACGCCGTCACGTACTCCCGTTCGCCGATCCGTCTCGATTCTAGCAGCGCCTGTGCAGGCTACACGTCCGCGTGCCGCCGGCCGCACGCGAGTGGGCTCCGCGGTTGCGCCGGGACGCGATGCGATGCAGCATGGGTCTGTTGATCGGATTCTGTGAAAAGTGGTGGATGATCGCCATGCGCGGCGTCGTCGCCCTCGGATTCGGTCTGCTGGTGCTCCTCTGGCCTGGCATCGACGCCAACGTCCTCGCGCTCGCCTTTGGCGTGTTCGCGGTCGCCGACGGCCTGGTGCTGGCCGGTCTGGCCCTCGTCGGCCGGGACGTCCTGGAGAACTGGTGGGTCGTGCTCGCCGAGAGCGGTGCCGGCGTGATCCTCGGCGTACTCGCCCTGTCGTGGAACGACATCGGCGGCCTGCGCCTGCTCGCCCTGCTCGCCACCTGGGCGGTCGTCACCGGTGTCTTCGAGATCGAGGCCGGCGTGCGGCTGCGCCGCCTCGCCACGGGCGAGACCTCGCTGCTGCTCGCCGGCGTCCTCTCGGTGGCCGTCGGCATCATCCTCGTCGCCGTGCCCAAGGACGATCCGGTGGAGATCGCCTGGGCCATCGGTCTTTTCGGCATGGGGTACGGCGCCTTGCTCGTGCTCGTGGCGGAGCGCATGCGCCGCCTGGCGGTCGCCGCCAGGCCTTCCTCGCGAGGGTGAACGCGGCGCCGGGGCTGTCTGCGCGCCCCATGACGGCCGCGGATCTCGCGGCCGTGACTGAGGTCCTCGCCCTCGCGTTTCCCGACAAGCTCGCCGGGATGCTGCCTGGGAAGGCGCTTGCGGGCGCGCGTCTGCTCGCGCAGACGGCCCTCGAGTCTGGCGATGCGTGGGTCGCCGGCGACGGCGCAGGCGATGGGTCGGTCGACGGGCTCGTCACGTTCCAGGATCGCAAACGCCCCTGGTATCGGCACGCGCACTGGCGGCTTGTCCGGCGACACGTCCCGCTCACGCCGGCGTTCCGCGCGGCCCTGTTCCTCATCATGTTCCACGCCGTCGACTTCCCTGCGGACGAGCTGTACCTGGAGACGATGGCGGTACACCCGCGCGCCCAGGGTCGCGGCATAGGGCGCGCGCTGCTGCGTTTCGCGGATGGCGAGGCACGGCGTCGTGGCCGTCGCATGCTGAGCCTGTACTGCATCAGCACCAACGTGCGCGCCCACGCCCTCTACGAGCGCCACGGCTATCGGGACGTCCGTCGTGAGGACCTCTGGTGGTGCGCCTGGGCGCTCGGCTTCCGGTTCACCGACCAGATGCGCAAGAGGCTACCCTCCGGCTGAGTCCCGGCCCGTGAACCCGCCGGCGCACGCGGCCGTCTCCAGGGCGGTCGACGACGTGACGGCAGCGCCCGGGACCAGAGCGCCACAGAGACACACGGGAACGGCGCTCGCGGCTCCGGCCGCTCCCGTGGTGCTGCCGCCCGTCGCCGCCGGGCCGCCCACGGCGACCCAGATGTTTCGTTTCAGACAGATTTGCCTAAGTTTCCGTCGTTCGCTGCCGATATCTCCCGTGCGAAGCAGCAGGCCACGGCGACGAGGACGACTCTGACAACGGAACTTCTGAGCGTGTCGCAGGCGGCGGTGGTGCTGGGCGTCAGCCCGGCGACCGTACGCCGCGCGAGCGACGCCGGCGTCCTCCCGTGTCGCAGGAGTCCCGGCGGTCACCGCCGCTTCCTGGGCACGGACCTCGCCGGGCTCTCGCGCAACAAGCTCCTGAGCGCCGGCCGCGCCGGTCACGAGCTCGGCCACGATGCGCTTGAAGCCCTCGCCGGCCTGGGTGAAGCGGTGAACCAGTGGACCGACCTGCACGAACTGCTGCACACCATCGCCGGCCACCTCCTCTCCGCGACGTCCGCCGTCTCCTGCGACATCTTCAGGGTTGAGCGCAAAGGCTCGTTCCGCTGTCTCGTCAGCCAGGACCGGGAGGGATCCGACGAGGAGGCGACCGGCAGCATCCTGCGGCTGAACCTGTACCCGGTCGCCACGGAGGCCATCAGGGACCGTGACGTCAAGGTCGTCGAGGACCGGTCAGACCGCCGCCTGAGCGCGACCGATCTCGAGGTCTACGAGGAGCACGGCTTCGAATCCGAAGTGCTGCTCCCTCTCTTCGCGAAGGGTAAGATCGTCGGGCTCATCGACCTGTACTCCGATCAGCCGGGCGCCTTTGCGGCGTCGCTCGACTACACGCGAGCCGCCGCCCACATCGTCGCCGGCGCGTTCGACAAGGCGGTTCTCATGGAAGCCCTCGAGGATCGCGAGTCGGTCCTGCGCGAGATGCTCGCGCTCGCCGGCCTGCTCTCTCGGGCCCGTGACGTGGAGCAGCTCCTGCGCACGTTCTCCGACCGCCTGCTGAGCGCCGTGGACGGAGACCACTGCGACGTCTACCGCCGGGACGGGGAGCAGTACCGCTGTGTCGTCTGCGTCGAACGGGACGGCTCGACGACCGGGTTCGAGGGCAAGGCCTGTGACGTGGGAGGCCAGCCGGACGGCGCCGTGGCGCGTGCCCTCTCGCGCCGGGAGCCCGTAGTGATCGCCGATGCAGAGGTAGCGCACGTCTGCGGGCCGGATGCGGAGGAGCCTGCGGAGCGGGGGTGGCGGAGCGAGATGGTCATCCCCCTGCTTGTCGGCGACGCCGTGCTCGGCTTCGTCGACGTTCACGATTCCAAGGCGCGGGACTGGAGAGAGGTCGCCGACTTCGCCGGAGGAGTCGGGCAACTCGTCGCCGGTGCGCTGGACAAGGCCGAGTTGCTCGACCGGCTCGAGAACGGCAACCGCGAGTTGCGGACGCTGGCCGACAACAGCCTCGAGTTCGGCTCCACGCTCGATATGGACCGGGTCCTCATCTCGATCGCCCGCAGGATGCGCGCCACGGTCGACGCGACGGCCTGCGACATCTACTCGGTGGAGGGAGATGTGCTGAGGGCCCTGCTCGCGGTCAACGAGGCGGACGTACTCGATGCGACCTGGCCTGGAACGGAGCTCCCGCTCGCCGCCTTCCCCCTGAGCAGCCTGGCACTGCGCGGCCGGCAGCCTGTCGTCGTGAAGGACCTGACGACGGACGAGCGGTCCAGCGAGCGGGAGCGCCAATCGTGGTCGGCCTACGGGCTTCGCTCGGGAGTGATCATTCCGTTGATCCACGGCGCACGGGTGGTCGGGATCGCGGGCGTGTTCAAGCGTGAGCCGGGGACGATCGGCGGCCTCGACCTGCTCCGCGGTCTGGGGCAGGTCGCCGGTCAGGCGATCGCCAACGCGCGCCTCTATGAGAAGTTGGACCGGAGCGCGCAGCGGGCGTCGCTGCTCAACACGCTCAGCGCCGAGCTCTCGGGGACGCTCGACGTCGACTCGCTGCTGCGAACCGTCGTCGAGCGTCTGCGCGAGGCCATCGGCGTGAGCGAATGCGCCGCGTTCCGGCGCGTCGATGGAGACGTTCTCGAATGTGTCGCCGCGGCGGCGGCAGGTCTCGCCGAACCACAGGCGACGGGCCGAAGCCGCGATCTCGCCGACATCCCTATCAGCCGCCTCGCGATGGTCAGCCGGCGCGCGATCGCGGCGGTCGGCGCCGGCGACCCGCGTCTCAGCGAGCGCGGCCGCGCGGCCCTGCGGCAGCGCGGCGTGCGCGGCTTCCTCGTCGCGCCGCTGGTCGTCCAGGGAGCCGTCTTCGGCACGGTCGAGCTGTCGGACATGGCCCGCGAGCGCGTGTTCTCCCGCGACGAGATCGACCTCGTCGAGGCGGTCTGCCGGGTCGCGGGGCTGGCCATGGACAACGCTGTGCTCTTCGACGACCTCGAACGCCGCAACCGCGAGGCGGAGCTGCTCAACGAGATCGCGGCGCGCACGTCGGCCAGCCTGGACATGATCCAGATCGCCGACGCCGCGGTGGGTGGTCTCAAGCTTCTGGTGGATGTCACGGGCTTTGGGCTGTCGCTGCTCCAGGGGGACGAGTGGCGCGTCGCCTACGCCTCGGAGCCCGAGTGGATGCGGATGCAGCTGCCCGAGGACGGAGCCCCGGCCGGCGGCATGCTCGCGCAGCTCGAGCGACACGCCGTTCTGATCACGTCCGGCGCTGCCGACGCCGCCGTCGTCCGGGGCCACCCCGGCAGAGACTTCGTGGGGTCCAAAGCCGCCATCGGGCTGTTCGACCGCGAGCGGCTTGTGGGAGCGCTCATGCTGGGGAGCGACACCCCGGGAGCCTTCGAGTCGGTGGGCCGTTCGCTGCTCGAGCGGGTCGGCGTGCACCTCTCGCTGGCGGCGCACAACGCGCGCCTCTACCAGGAGATCAAGACCCTGCATCTCGGCAACCTCAAGGGGCTCTCGACGGCGCTCAACGCCAAGGACTACTACACGCTCGGCCACGCGGCCCGCGTGGCCGCGTACATGGTCTTGCTGGGCCGCGAGCTCGGCTGGGACGCCGGCCAGATCGAGCAGGTGCGCGAAGCCGCCTACCTGCACGACATCGGCAAGATCGGCGTGTCCGACAGGGTGCTCCTCAAGCAGGGCAAGCTCAACAGCGAAGAGTGGGAGCTGATGAGGCAGCACCCAGCAGTGAGCGCCGACATCATCGCGCCGCTCTTCCCGGAGGAGCTCGTTGCCGGCGTGCGCCACCACCATGAGCGTTGGGACGGCTCGGGGTATCCGGACGGTCTCGCCGGTGACGACATCCCGGAGATCGCGCGCGCGATGTGCGTGGTGGACTCCTACGACGCCATGTCCCTGCATCGTCCTTATCGGGGCGCTCGCACATACGTGGACTGCGTGGCCGAGCTCCGGCATTGCAGCGGCGAGCAGTTCGATCCCGCCATGACGGACGCGTTCCTGCGCGTGCTCGACGAGCTCGCGCGGCTGCGCGAGACGTCGCGCCACGCGGCCGAGGCGGCAGCGGCGCGCATCGATCCGTCCCAGCACAAGGCTCTCCTCGCCGATGTGTCGGTGGAGCGGCCGGAGTACGCTCACGTCCATCAAGTCCTGCGCGAGGTGCGCGACGCCCATCCGCAGGTCCGCTTCATGACCACCGAGGCCTACGTGGACGGCCGCTGCGTCGTGGTCGTGGACGGCGAGGAAAGTGGGTCGGCCAGCTTCTCCCCGCCGGGCGAGGACGTCATGGTGGATGACGCGGCCCGCCAGGTGCTGGCCGGCCAGCCCATCGTCTCCAACGTCCTGTTCGTGGACGACCACGGCGTGTGGGCCAACGCCATCGTCCCCCTCATCGGCGACGACGGGGAGATCGTCGCGGCCGTGGTCGCCGACACACCGGCTCTGGGCTGGGATGGCGGAGAGGGCCTGGCGGTGCGGGGCGTCGAGACGCCGGTCTCCACGCTGCAGAGGGCAGCGGTGCGCCTGAGTCGGGCGGAGATCGACGCGATCACCGACGGCCTCACCGGTCTGTACAACCACCGTCATTTGCACGAACGCCTCGCCGAGGAGATCGGGGAGCCCGGACAGGGTGGCCGCGCCTTGTCGCTGCTGTTCTGCGACCTCGACTTCTTCAAGGACTACAACGACCGCCACGGGCACGCCGCCGGCGACGAGGCGCTGCGCACCACGGCGCGCATCATCGAGCAGTGCACGCGCCGTGACGACGTGGCGGCGCGCTACGGCGGCGAGGAGTTCGTCGTCGTGCTGCCCGGTGTCGACGAGGCACGGGCGCTCGAGATAGCCGGCCGCATCCGCAGCGCCGTCGCCGAGCGCCACCTGGTCCACGGCGGTCTCACGATCAGCATCGGCGTCGCCGCGTTCCCGGCGGCGGCGCGTTCCAAGGAGGCCCTGCTCGAGGCGGCCGATCGCGCCATGTACCTCGCCAAGCGCCTCGGCCGCGACAGGGTCGTGGCGGCGGAGAAGCTCGGCTACTGACGACGGCGAGGGCGCGTCGCCGTGCCGGCACGCAGCGGCGAGTCGGCGTCAGCCGGTGTGCATGAAGTTGATCACGTCGCCGTCCTGGACGACGTACTCCTTGCCTTCGGTGCGCAGCAGCGCCTTCTCACGCGCGGCGTGGAATGACTTGAGCTCGATGAGGTCGTCGATGCCGACGACCTGGGCGCGCACGAAGCCGTGCTCGATGTCGCTGTGGATGCGCCCGGCGGCCTGCTTGGCGGTCCAGCCGCGCGGCAGCTGCCAGGCGCGCGACTCGCTGCTGCGAAAGTCGCCGGTGAAGAACGTGATGTAGCCCAGCACCTCGTAGGCGGCGCGGAGGACGACATCGAGCGTGCCGGCCTCATCGGCGCCGAGCTCGGCGCGGAACTCGGCGGCGTCCTCGGGCTCGAGGTCGGCGAGCTCGGCCTCGAGGCGCGCGGCGACGGCGACCACCTGGTCGCCCCGGGCGCGCGCCCACTCCACGAAGCCGGCGTGCTGCTCCAGCGCCCCCGCGGCGCTCTGGTCGTCGTCGGTGTTCAGAACGAACAGGACCGGCCGGTCGCTCACGAGCGCCAGCTCCCGGAAGAGGGGCTCGTCGTCCGCGGAGCGCTCGATGCGCTTCGCCAGCCGTCCGTCGAGCAGCGCCTCGTTGAGCGCCTCGAGCACCTCGAGCTCGTGCTTCGCCGCCTTGTCGCCGCTGCGCGCCGCCTTTCTGGTCTTGTCGAGGCGGCGTTCCACCAGCTCGACGTCGCTGAGCACGAGCTCAGTCTCCACGAGGTCGACGTCCGCCCGCGGGTCGAGCTTCTCACTCACGTGCGCGACCTCGGGGTTCGTGAAGACGCGGATCACGTGCGCTACGGCGTCTACTCCGCGGATATCGGCGAGGAAGCGGTTGCCGAGCCCCTCACCACGGCTTGCGCCCTCGGCGAGACCGGCGATGTCGACCACGTCGATGGTCGCGTTGACCTTCCTCGGCGTCTCGAGGACCTCGTCCAGCCGGTCGAGCCGCGAGTCGGGCACGGCGACGACGCCGAGGTTGGACTCGGCGGACGTGAACGCGTAGGCGGTCGCCGCCGCGTTGGCGTGCGTCAGCGCGTTGAACAGTGTGGTCTTGCCGACGTTGGGCAGACCGACGATGCCGAGCTTCACGGGCTTCTCCCGAGTTTGCTGGTGAGCAGGACGTCGAGCACGCGCGAGAGATCGCGGAGCTGGCCGGCGACGCGCCCCGGGTACTTCTTCTCGACGTAGGCGACGGTGTCTTTGCGGGTGTGCCACAGGCGGCCGTCCTCGGCGGTCACGACCGCGCCGGTCTTGCCGCTGAGGCCCCAGTTGAGCGCCGTGAAGGCGGCCGTCGCGACGCCGGCCGTCGCGAAGACGTCGTCGTCGCTGGACGCGAGGGTGATCCCGGCCGGGCGCCCGGCGACTGCTGGGCTGCTCTGCAGCGGCACGCCGAGCCCCTTGGCCGCGCTCAGCGCGTCGTCGCGGAGCCAGGTCGGGCCGCCGAAGCGGCTCGTCACCGAGAGTTGGTCGCCGCCGGCGACCGCGTCGAGGTCGATCATACCGATGGTCCTGCGGAGCTCGCCGCCGGTCATCGAGCGCACGTAGTACCGGGAGCCGAGCGTCCCGTTCTCCTCGGCGCCGAAGGCGACGAACACCAGCGTGTAGGGCGTCGGGCGCGTCTTGAGGCGCGCGGCCATCTCGAGCAGCAGCCCGATGCCGGTGGCGTTGTCGAGGTAGCCCTCGCCCACGGCGGCGGAATCGTAGTGCGCCCCGATGACGAGCTGGTTCGCGGAGTCGCCCTGCTTGACGACGATGAGGTTGGCCGAGTGCAGGCGCCGGCCGGCCGCGTCGGCGATGAACTCCTGGGTACGCGGCATGTAGGCGTACTGCTGGAACACGCCGGTCACGAACCTGCGCGCGCTGATCTCGCCCCAGGTGTTCGCAGCGCGCGGGTGCACCGTGCGCGCGTATGTCTGCGCCGTGACGACGGCGAGGGCGCCGTGGCGTGTGGCGGCAGCAGCGCGCGAAAGCCGCACGGGCTGCGGCCTGGATGCGCCGCGGCTGCCGAAGATGCCGGCCGCGGCCACGCCGATCACGAGCACGAGGGCGGCCGCGACGATGATCGCCAGCCGCCCCCCGCGTGTGCGCAAAGCGGACACGTCAGTGAGGCGCCGGGACGAGCAGGATCCACGCGGCGCCCCAGACGAGGCCGTACACCACTCCGCCGAGCACGTCGCCGAGGTAGTGCACGCCGAGGTAGACGCGGCTGAAGCACAGGACCAGCGCCAGCAGGACCAGCGCCGGCACCGCGGACGGGTACAGGGCGCCGATGGTGAAGACGCCGACCATCGCCATGCTGGCGTGGGACGACGGGAACGACTTGCTGAGCGGCAGCGGGATCTGCCGCGGCTGCGTCGGATCGGCGATCGGCGGCCGCGGCCGCGCCACCCAGCGCTTGATCGCGAAACCGGTGGCCTCGACGGCCGTCACGGGTACCGCGACGAACAGCGCTTTGGCCAGCGGCCGCGGCTGGCCGGTCAGCCAGGGGAGGGCCGAGAGCCCGTACCAGAGGATGCCGTAGTTGGCGGTCAGCGACAGCGCGCCCAGCGGCAACGTGAACCAGCGCGGGTGCGGCAAGGCGATCGCGGCGCGCCGGGACAGGGCGCGGTCGAGGCTGTCGAGGCGGCCGGGAGGGTGCGGTGGCGCGGTGTCTGCGGAGCCGGGAGGAAGGGGCATCAGAATCACCGTCTAGTATACTATCCGCCTGCTCCCGCCCACCGATCTCGAGGGACTTCCCAATGCGCACCACGGTCATCGTCACCGCACTCGGCCCCGACAGCCACGGGCTCCTGGCGCACGTCGCGACCACGATCGCCGAACAGGATGCCAACGTCGACGACGTCAGCCAGACCGTCGCCAACGGCATGTTCACGATGATCATGTTCGTCTCGTTCGACGAGACCGAGACCACGATGTCCAGCCTCAAAGCCGCCCTCGAGGCCACCGGCGAGCGCATCGGGCTGCAGATCTCCGTGCAGCACGAGAACATCTTCAAGTTCATGCACCGCATCTAGCGGCGCGTCTTCCCGTCAGGAGCCGCTGGTGGTCTTCATCACCGAACAGGAGATCCTCGAGACCGTCGGCATGATCCGGTCCGAGAACCTCGACGTGCGCGCCGTGACCATGGGCATCTCGCTCGCCGACTGCTCCGAGCGCGATCCCCACCGCACGGCCGAGCGCATCCACGCCAAGATCGTCCAGCGCGCGGGGCGCCTCGTGAAAGTCGCCGCGGAGATCGAGGAGAAGTACGGCATCCCCATCGTCAACAAGCGCGTGTCGCTGACGCCCATCGCGCAGGTCGTGGGCGGCGACGACCCCGCCGCCTACGTCGAGGTCGCGCACGCGCTCGACGCCGCCGCCGAGGAGATCGGCATCGATTTCGTCGGCGGCTTCAGCGCCATGGTGCAGAAGGGCTTCACGCGCGGAGACGCGGCGCTGATCGAGGCGATCCCCGAGGCGATCAGCTCCACGCAGCGCGTGTGCTCTTCGGTCAACGTGGCGTCGACCCGGGCCGGCATCAACATGGACGCCGTGGTGCGCATGGCCGACGTGATCAAGGCGCTCTCCAAGCTCACGGCAGCCAACGACTGCATCGGCTGCGCCAAGCTCGTGGTGTTCTGCAACGTGCCCGAGGACAACCCGTTCATGGCCGGGGCGCTGCACGGCAGCGGCGAGCCCGAGGTGAGTGTCAACGTGGCCATCTCGGGCCCCGGCGTCGTGCGCAACGTCGTGGAGCACCACCCCGAGGCCTCGCTCATCGAGCTCGCCGACCTCATCAAGCGCACGACCTTCAAGATCACCCGCGTCGGCGAGCTCGTGGCGCGCGAGGCCTCCCAGATGCTGCACGCGCAGATGGGCATCATCGACCTCTCGCTCGCCCCCACGCCGGCGGTCGGCGACTCCATCGCCGAGATCCTCGAGAGCATGGGGCTCGAGCAGGTCGGCGCGCCCGGGACGACGGCGGCGCTGGCGCTGCTCAACGACGCCGTCAAGAAGGGCGGCACGATGGCGACATCGTCCACCGGAGGGCTGTCCGGCGCCTTCATCCCCGTGAGCGAGGACGCCGCGATGGCGAAAGCCGCTGCCGACGGCGTCCTCAGCATCGAGAAGCTCGAGGCGATGACGGCGGTCTGCTCGCTCGGCCTGGACATGATCGTCGTCCCCGGCGACATCCCCACCAACGCTCTCGCCGGCATGATCGCCGACGTCATGGCGATCGGCATGATCAACTCGAAGACGACCGGCGCGCGCCTCATCCCGGCCTACGGCAAGAAGGTCGGCGAGTGGGTCACGCTGGGCGGGCTCTTCGGGGAGGCGCCGGTGATGGCCGTCAGCCAAGCCGGCAACGACGCCTTCATGCGGCGCGGCGGGCGCATTCCGGCGCCACTCCAGTCTCTGACCAACTAGTCGAGCCGCTCACCAGCTGAGCTTTGCGCGGGCTGGTCCCGCGCCGCCAGGCCTCAGCCCGCCTGGATCTCCTGCATCATCTGGTGGATGTGCCGGGCCGCCTCCTCCATCCCCAGAGCGCGCGAGATCTTCTCCGCCTCCGTGAGCTGGAGCACCGCGTCGATGGTCTGGCCGTCGCGGCGGAACTGCGTCGCCTGGTCGATCTCGAACTTGACCAGGTCGGTGAGCATGCGGCGCACCTCGGGATCCTGCACGTCGACCATCTTGCGGCTCGTGGTGACGATGATGGAGGAGAGCGGGACCATGCGACCGCCGGCGCCGGACTCCGGGGCCGCCTCGGGGGCGACGGACCCGCCCTCAGCAGGTCGCGCAGACTCCGGCGACGCATGGTCGCCGCTCTCTGGGAGTGGTGTCGTTGGTGCCGAGGCCGGACGCTCCGGCGCCGAAGGCGACGGCGCCTTGACCGGTGGAGCAACGGCCGGCGCGCCGCCGGCTCCTTCCGCCTCGCCGGGACGGGAGCCTGCCGCGGCGGCCGCTCCGGCCGCGCCCGCCGGTGCGAACTCGCCGACGTCGCTGCTCGACGGCCCCCAGTCGAGGCCGAGGCCGCCCCGGGCGCTCTGGGGCGGGACGTCTGAGGGGGCAGGCCGCGTGAGTGTGCCGAAGAGCGCCGGGTGCGCTGGCGCGGCGGCCGCCCGCGCGGCCTCCTCGGCGCGCCTCGCCTCGCGCTCCATGGCGGGGTCGATGGTGACGTCCTCGACGGGCTGCTCGGCTTTGCCGAGTCCTGCGAACGAGTCCTGGGGAGCCTCGTCGAGGAAGGAGCCGCGGCGCGGTCGGGCTGCCGCTGGCGGTGCATCCTGCTCTGCGCCCCGGCGGCGGGTGACCACGAGGACGATCACGAGGACGAGGACAACGGCCGCCGCGACGGCGATGCCGACGATCTGCACTGTCGTCATTTCTGCCTCATCCTCAAGAAGTTCCTCGTCAGGCTGCAACTTACTCCTTTGCGGGACCAGCCGCCATTCCTTGAGGGCGGCACGAGTACAATGGCCCGATGATCTCTCGAGAGACGATCGCCACCACACTCGCCGATCTCGGGGAGCCCGCGTATCGCACGCGTCAGGTCTATGAAGCCCTCACGCGTGGCTTCGCGACTGACTTCGCCGAGGTCACGACGCTGCCCGTGGCGCTGCGGCGGGCGCTGGCGGAGCGCTTGCGCCCGCTGTCGCTCGAAGCAGTGGAGTCGAGGGCCGCGCCGCGCGGCGCGGCGCGCAAGACGCTGTTCCGCACCGCCGACGGAGAACCGGTGGAGGCGGTGCTCATGACCTACCGCGCGCGAGCCACCGTCTGCGTCTCGACGCAGGTCGGCTGCGCCGTGGGCTGCGCGTTCTGTGCCTCCGGCCGTCTCGGTCTGCGCCGCGACCTGAGCGCGGAGGAGATCGTCGACCAGGTGCTGCACTTCGCGCGCGAGCTGAGGCCGGCGGACCGGCGCGTCACCAACGTCGTGTTCATGGGCATGGGCGAGCCGTTCCACAACTACGACGAGACGCTGCGCGCCTGCCGCATGCTCAACGACGAGGACGGGTTCGGCCTGGCGGCGCGCGCGATCTCGGTGTCCACCGTCGGCGTGGTGCCCGGGATGGACCGGTTCTCGGAGGAGCCCGAGCAGTTCAATCTCGCGGTGAGTCTTCACGCCGCCACCGACGCGCTGCGCGACACGCTCGTGCCGCTGAACCGAACCTACCCGCTCGACGAGCTGTTCGCGGCGAGCGCGCGCTACGTGCGCCGTACGCATCGCAAGCTCATGTTCGAATATGTGGTGCTGCGCGGCGTCAACGACACCGACGAGCAGGTGCAGATGCTTTCCGCGCGCGTGCGGCCGCCGCACTACCACCTGAACCTGATCGCCTACAACGAGACAGGGGGCGATTTCCGGCGGCCCAGGGCGGCCGATCTGGACGATCTGCGCGCCCGGCTGGAGTCGGTGGGCGTGAGCTGCACGGTGCGCAGCTCGCCGGGCGGAGAGATCGAGGCGGCCTGCGGGCAGCTCGCGCTGGAGCACGGGGCGCGCTCGGCGGACTGAGGTGCCGCCGGCCGGCGGCAGCCTCCATCGGCCGGCGCGGAGCCTACGCGGGCCGACGCCTTCAGGCGCCCGGCAGAGCTTGGCGCAGCGCCCGCGCCGCTTCCTCCGGGTCGAGACTCACGAGTGCGATCTCGGCGCCCAGCTCGAAGCCGGCGAGGCCCGTGACGCGCGGCGCCACCTCGATGTGCCAGTGATAGCCGCCGCGCAGATCGGCAGGTGCCGTGTGCAGCCACAGGTTCAGCGGCGCGCCGGTCGTCGCGACCCGGGTCGCGACCAGCGCACGCCGCAAGGCTGAGGCGAGTGGCGTGACGTCGGCCTCGCGAAAGTCGGCGGCGTGCACTTCGGGAGCGATCCACAACTCGCCCGGGAACCGCGACGCGGCCGGCACCCAGGCACGTACCGGGCCTTCGAGGACGGCCCGCTCCCCGGCGGACTCCATCTCTGCGCAGAGCACGCAGCCGCCGTAGCGGTTGGCGAACCGGTCGAACTCGAGCAGTTCGTCGAGCAGGAGCGGCGGCACGACGGGCGTCGCGAAGAGCTGTTCGTGCGGGTGCTCGAGTGACGCGCCGGCCTCCCGCCCGCGATTGACGATGAGCGTCGCCGCGGCCGCGCCGCTGGCGAGTTGCACGGCGATCCGCCGCCGCCAGAGCTCGAGGACCTCGGTGAGGGCTTCGTCGCCGAGGTCCTCGAGCTCCACGCCGTGCTCCGGGGAGTGGACGATGACCTCGTGCATGCCCGGCAACGCGGGGTACTTGTTGGGCACCACCCGCGCGCGCCAGCCCGGGGAGTCCGGCGCGGATCCGGACGGACGCAGGGCATCCACCTCGGGCGGCGTCTGCGACTCGTTGCCGGCGCAGAACGGGCACGGCGCCGGGGCGCCGCCGGCACCACGCGCGTCCAGGTCCGTGGGCCGGGCCGCGCGGCCGGGCGCGATGATCGTGAGCTTGCCGTTGACCGGGTTGCGCCGCAGCTCGCCTATCTCGATCCCTTTCGTCCGCCGTGTCGGCGGGGAGAACGCTACTCCGAGTCGAGCGAGGCGTCGAGCATCGTCTTGGCGTCCTCTTCCCCGGAGCGGTAGAGCTGGCGCGAGTCGCGGAGCCTGTCGTAGCCCTCGTCGAGCACGGCGCCCATCTCACGCCAGAGGCAGACGTCGTTCTTGAGATGCTTGATGCGGATCTCCGCGGTGCACTCGTCGGAGATGGGGCAGGCGTAGCAGACTTCGTTGTCCACGACGTCGACGGACTTGCGCGCCTTCTCGCCTTCGTCGATGCGCCGGTACGCGTCGAGCAGGAGGGCCTGCACGTCACCCTGGATCGCCACCTGGAAATGCGGCATCTGCTCGGGCTCGTCGTAGACGAACACCCCGTTCTGCCAGTGCGCGAGCTCGAACACCTGGTCGTAGGTCTGTCGCCCCATGACCTCGCGGATCCGGGTCTCGCTGGTGAATCCCATCTCGATGAGCCGTTGCCCCAGCGGTGCGAGCTTCTTCTGTTCGTGCGAGAGTGTCGAATCCTCCATCAGCGCCTCCGCGAGCTGCTGTTCCGTGAGGCAGCCGGCCTTGACGAGGCGTGTGCCCAGCTTCTCGTCGGTGACGGGAAGGGAGATCGCCTCGACCTGTCCCTCCACGAGGTAGATGAACCCGTACTCCTCGAAATCGCGGATCTCGAGCACGCCGGTGGAGGCGTCCTGGGCGAGGAACTGCAGGACGCCGGCCAGATGGAAGCGATGGATGGACCCTTGCAGAAGCATCATCTCGCCCGCGCCGGAGGCTCTGTTCACTGCGGCTATCGGCAAGATGCAGGGAAATGCTTAGACGGAGGGGCCATGCGCCGCGCGGCGGAGGCCGGCTGAGCCAAATTGACCCGGCCTCCGCCGCGCGGCTATACTGCACGTTCTGAGTAGCGACGATCATGCGAGGAAGCAGTGAAGAGGACCTATCAGCCGAACACCCGCAAGCGCAGCAAGACGCACGGCTTTCGCAAGCGGATGAGCACCCGCGCGGGTCGGTTGGTCATCAAGAAGAGGCGGCAGAAGGGGCGCAAGCGCCTC
>Ga0209697_10002468_pt1 | contig 26589 bp, 26 predicted proteins | sample AliMusrvi5mmetaG_FD_184115 | JGI IMG/M metagenome (GOLD analysis project Ga0209697, IMG submission 184115) | Freshwater lake bacterial and archeal communities from Alinen Mustajarvi, Finland, to study Microbial Dark Matter (Phase II) - Alinen... | ecosystem: Environmental > Aquatic > Freshwater...
AAATCAAGGCCGGATATAAGTAAGCAGCCGATTCTTTTACAGAACAACACAAATTCTTCTTGCTATCCGGGAGGCATCCATATAAGCCCGCAATGACAACGGTGCCACCCGTCATGCCGGATTTGATCCGGGGACCGCGCTGACGACATTGCCTCGCTTTGTTCGCGAACATCTTCATTCTGAATCCTGGATTCAACAACGGCGCTGACAGTTGCACGAAAGTGCTGACAAAGCCGCAGCCATCACCGAGAATCGAACGCAGGCAAAACAAGAAGTAACGGAGACAAGCCATGGCGATTCCATCACCGCAGGACGGCGGCGCTGTGCGCAGCGTCGCAGCAGAACTGTTCCAGCAAGCCGGCGCGCGCAAGGAACTGAGCCGCAGCGAGCTCGAGACCCTGCTCGGCGCGCTGGGCATCACGCTCGCGGGCGAAGTTGAAGCGGCGGCCGCCGCCAGCAGCGGCGAATTGCAGTTGAGCCTGCGCAACAGCCGCGAGTTCGGCCTCGTGCTCAGCGCGGGGGCCGCGGGGCTCGACGGCGCGCTCGATGCGCGCCTGTTCCGCAAGGGCCGCTCGTCGGCGCAGGCGCTGGCGGCACTCAGCAGCGGCGCCGATTTTCTACAGCGTTTCCAGCAAACCCTGGCCTGGCAGAAACTGCGGCTGCGCGCGCAGCAGCGCCGCGAAGCCGAACCGGACGCGCCACTCCTGCAACTGTTCGAGCGCTTGCTGGCATTGGCCAGCGACGCCTCGGCAAGCGGCGCCTGCACGCTGCAGGCGCTCGATCTCACGCTGCTGCTGCGCCAGGGCCAATTCATCGCCGCCGACGCCCGTTGCACGCTCGCCGCGCCGGCGCCGCAGCGCCTGGCGCGCCCCATCGCCAAAATCGACCAACTTCTGCACCCGGCGACGATCGGCCTGATCGGCGTCTCGGGCAGCGGCATGAACTTCGGCCGCATCATCCTACGCAATCTGGTGGGCAGCGGTTACCCCAAGTCGCAGCTCACGATCATCCGCCCGGACGACACCGAGATCGACGGCGTGCCCTGCGTCGCCAGCCTGGGCGCCTTGCCGCACACGCTCGACCTGCTCATCGTCGCCGTCGCTGCCGACGCCGTCTACGGCCTGGTCGACGAGATCATCGCCAGCGGCCGTGTCGAATCGGTGATGCTGATCCCCGGCAGCCTGGGCGAGACGAAGAAGAGCCGCGAACCGGCCGCCGAGTTGGCACAGCGGATCAACGCTGCCCACGGTCTGACCGGCGGCGGGCCGATCTTTCTCGGCGCCAACTGCCTGGGCGTCGTCTCGCATCCGGGGCACTACGATTCCTGGTTCATCCCGCTCGAGCGTTTGCCTAAGCCGCAGAAGAAGCCCGAGCGCAACTCGGTGATGCTGAGCCAGAGCGGCGCCTTCATGATCACGCGCCTGAGCCAGAACCCCTGGCTCGATCCGCGCTACATGCTGGCGCTGGGCAACCAGACCGACCTCACGCACGGCGACCTGCTGAGCTACTTTGCTGAAAGACCTGAAATAGAAACCCTCGGTGTCTACATTGAGGGCTTCAAGGATGGCGACGGGCAACTGTTCGCCCAGGCCGTGCGCCGCGCCGTGCTCGGCGGCAAGCAGGTCGTGGTCTACAAGGCCGGCAAGACGGTGCCTGGCGCCGCCGGCGTGATGGGCCACACGGCCTCGATCGCCGGCGAGGCGTCGCTGTTCGAAGACGTGCTGCGCCAGGCCGGCGCCATCGTGGCCGAGGACATCAACAGCTTCGACGACCTGTTCTACATCGCCGGCGCCCTGCACCACAAGCGCATCGGCGGCAATCGCCTGGGCGCCATCAGCGGTGCCGGTTTCGAGGCCGTCAGCATGGCCGACGCCATCGACAGCGACGGCTTCTCCATGCGCATGGGCGAGTTGCAGGACGCGACGGTCAGGCGCGTCGAGGACATCCTGCTGGCCAAGAAACTCGCCGCGCTGGTCGAAGTCCGCAACCCGATAGACATCAACCCCGGCGCCGACGACGAGGCGCATTTGCAGATCACGCAAGCCTTTCTCGACGACCCGGATATCGACGCCGTGGTGGTCGGTCTCGATCCGACGGCACCGATGGTGCGCGCACTGGAGAGCAGCAAGCTGCGTCCCGGCTACGACATCAGCGATGCCAACAGCACCGTAAACCTGATGCCGGCGCTGGTCGAAAGCAATGACAAGCCGGTGCTCGGCATCGTCGATGGCGGCCGCCTGTACGATGCCATGTGCGCCGGCCTGATGGACCGCGGCGTGTGCGTCTTTCGCAATTGCGCCCGCGGCACGCGCGCGCTGGTGCAGTACGTCGGGACGCGGCTCGCGGCCGATGCGATGCGCGCGGCGGCGAAGAAATGATTGACCCACTACCAGGACAAGGAGAAGCATGAGCGAGACATTGAAAACGGGCCTGAGCGCCACGCGCCGCGTCGAAGTCGACCGCGCGCGCACCATCAGCTTCATGGGCGAGGACTGCCGCGTCTATTCGACCCCGAACCTGCTCTACGACATCGAGATGGCCTGCCGCGACCTGCTGCTCGCGCACATCGAAGCCGGCAAGGACTCGGTCGGCACGCGCGTCGAGCTCGACCATGTCGGCGCCACGCTGCTGGGCATGTGGGTGGACATCGCGGTCACCATCAACGAGGTCAACGGCAACGCCGTCACCTTCGATTTCACGGCGCGCGACGCGCTCGAAGAGGTCGCGCGCGGCAAGCACAGCCGCTTCATCGTCGGCCTCGAGAAAACCGCGCAACGGCTCAAAGCGAAACAGGCCAAGGCAGCGGGCTGAGCCTGGACTGTCATCGCAAGCCGGCACGATCGCCGGCCGCTCGTCATTGCGGGCCCCGACCCGCAATCCATGTATCGCGTGGCACGGGATGCTGGATCAAGTCCGGGATGGCATCCAGAGTTACTGAAATGAGGTTCTCGGTGAATCTCATCAAGTTGTAATAATGTGGTAACAATGCATTGACAATCCGGTCGCATAGTGGCAACATTGTTGCAACAGAGGAAATCATGCAGATCACGATACGAGACATTGGCAACAGCAAGGGCGTGGTGCTGCCCAAGCTGCTGCTGGCGCAGGCCGGACTTGACGATCAGACCACGGCCGACTTGACGCTTGAGAACGGCGCCATCGTCCTGCGCAAGCCGGCGCAAGCCCGTCGCGCGGGCTGGGCGCGAGCGGCGCAGGCCTTGGCCGAAAAAGGCGGCGACGAACTGCTGATGGGTGAATTCGCCAATGCGGATGATGCGGAGTTGACGTGGTGAAGCGCGGCGACATCTGGCTGGTGAACCTGGATCCGACGGTGGGCAGCGAAATCAAGAAGACCCGGCCCTGTGTGCTGGTCTCCCCTTCCGAATTGCACGAGCACTTGCGAACCGTGATCGTTGCGCCGATGACGTCCAAGGGTTTTGCTGCGCCATTTCGGGTGCCGGTGACGCATGGCGGAAAAAAGGGCCTGATCGTGCTCGATCAGATCCGGACCATCGACAAAGTGCGTCTTGTCAGGAAACTGGGTGCGGTATCCGCGAAGACGCTGACTGCCGCCTTGGCCACGCTGCAAGAGGTCTTCACGGAATAGCGCAAAACGTCAGGCCGCGGCCGCCTTGCGTCCGCCGATGCCGAGGTAGGTCTCGATGATGCGCGGGTCGCTCGCCAGATCGCTCGATTTGCCGGTCAGCACCATGCGGCCCATCTCCAGCACATAGGCCCGGTCCGAGACCGCCAGCGCAGCGCGCGCGTTCTGTTCCACCAGCAGGATCGAGACGCCACGCTTGCGCAGGCCCACCACCACCTGCAGCACCTCGCGCACGATGTTGGGCGCCAGGCCGAGCGAGGGCTCGTCGAGCATCAGCAGCTTGGGCTTGGCCATCAGCGCGCGGCCGATGGCCAGCATCTGGCGCTCGCCGCCCGACAGCGTGGATGCGCGCTGCGTGCACCGCTCGAGCAGGCGCGGGAAGATTGCATAGACCTCGTCGCGGCACGCGACCTGGTCGCGCACGCCGCCCCACCAGCGCGAGAAGCCGCCGAGCAGCAGGTTGTCCTCGACCGACATCTCACCGAACAATTCGCGCCGCTCGGGCACCAGACCGGCGCCGCACTCGACCAGCGCGTGCACGGTGGGCCGGCGGATCAGCTTGCCGTCGACCTGGATCTCGCCGCTGCTCGGCAGCAGCCCCATGGCAGCGGACAGCAGCGTCGACTTGCCCGCGCCGTTGGGCCCGATCACGGTCACGATCTCGCCGGGCTCGACGAACAGATCGACCGCGTGCACGGCCTCGACCACGCCATAGCAGACGCTCAAGCCCTTGAGTTGCAGAACCGGCTGCGCCATGCCGTCAGTTGCCATCGACACCCCCCAGATAAGCCGCAACCACCTTGGGATCGACTTGCACCTGCGCCGCCGTGCCGTGCGCGATGACCTGGCCGAACTCCAGCACCGTGATGCGGTCGGCGATGTTCATGACGAATTCCATGTCGTGCTCCACCACCAGGATCGCCATGCCTTCGCCGCGCAGTTGCGTGAGCAGCTGCGCCAGCGCCACCTTCTCCTGATGCGGCAGGCCGGCGGCGGGCTCATCGAGCAGCAGCACGCTCGGCTGCCCGGCCAGCGCGCGCGCGATCTCCACGATGCGCTGCTGACCCAGTGCCAGCGATGCGGCGATGTCGTTGGTTTGCGAACCGAGGCCGCAGCGCTCGATCTGGCGCCGCGCCTCCTGCATCAGCGCGGCTTCCTCGCCGCGGTCCAGGTGCAGCATCGCGGCGAGCCAGCCGCTGCGCGCGCGCAGGTGCGCGCCGAGCGCCACGTTGTCGAGCACCGGGCGCGGCCCGAGCAGGCGCACATGCTGGAAGGTGCGTGACAGGCCGGCGCTGGCGAAGAAGCGCGAGGACTGGCCCTTCATGTCGCGGCCCAGCAGTTGGACCGTGCCCGAGGTCGGATCGTCGACGCCGGAAATCAGGTTGAAGAAGGTGCTCTTGCCCGCGCCATTGGGGCCGATCAGCGCATGGATCTCGCCGGCGCGCACATCGAGGTTGACCTTGTTGTTGGCCAGCAGGCCGCCGAAGCGCCGGCTGACATCGCTGGCCGCGAGCACAACGCTGCCCTTCTCGGGCAGCTGGCGCTGCGCCAGCGCGCGCATGGCCTTGGCGTTCACCGCAGGCGCTGTGCGCAGGTAGCGGCTGACCCAGCGCGCCAGGCTCGGCCACAGGCCATCGGAGAAACGCTGCAGCACCAGCAGCATCAGCAGGCCGAACACGATCACCTCGAAGTTGCCGCTGGTGCCCAGCAGGCTCGGCAGCACGTCCTGCAGGTACTGCTTCATCAGCGTGATCAGCGCGGCGCCGAGCAGCGCGCCCCACAGGTGGCCGGCACCGCCGACGACCGCCATGAACAGGTACTCGATGCCGATGTTGAGATTGAACGGCGTCGGATTGACGAAGCGTTGCAGGTGCGCGTAAAGCCAGCCCGACAGGCTGGCCAGCAGCGCGGCCAGCACAAAGACCTTGATGCGGTAGCGCGCCGTGTCGACGCCCATGCTCTCGGCCATCACGCGGCCGGTCTTCAGCGAGCGGATGGCTCGGCCCTCGCGCGAGTCGAGCAGGTTGTGCAAGGCCCACAGGATCAGCAGCAGCGCGCTCCAGGTCACCAGGCCCAGTTCGCGCACCGAGCGCAGGGTCAGGCTGCCCAGCGTGAGGGCCGGCACGCCGCCCATGCCGGTGTGGCCGCCGAGAAACTCCAGATTGCCGAACAGGAAGTACAGGCTCAGGCCCCAGGCGATCGTGCCCAGCGGCAGGTAGTGGCCCGACAGCCGCAGCGTCACCGAGCCCAGAACCCAGGCCACCGTCGCACTCAACAGAAAGCCCAGCGCCAGCCCGATCCACGGCAGCGCCGTCGAATCCGGTGCCAGCCCGAGCATCGCGCTGGCCGCCGGCACGGTGCAGAACCAGGCCGTCGCATAGGCGCCCAGACCGACAAAAGCGGCCTGCCCGAACGAGGTCATCCCGGCCACACCGGTGAGCATCACCAAGCCGACGGCCACCAGCGCGTACAGGCCGATGTAGTTGAGCATCGTGACGGTGAACTCGGGCAGAAAGCCCCAGGCCCCGAACAGCAGGACCACCGCGCACAGCGTGAACTGGCGCTTCGTCATTCCTCGTCCTCAACGTGATGGCTGTGCAGCGAGCGCCACCACAGCACCGGAATGATCAGCGTGAAGACGATCACCTCCTTGAAGGCGCTGGCCCAGAACGACGAGAACGACTCGAGCAGGCCGACGATCAGGGCGCCGGCCAGGGCCAGCGGATAGCTGGTCAGGCCGCCGATGATGGCGGCCACAAAGCCCTTCAGCCCGATCAGGAAGCCGGTGTCGTAGTAGACCGTGGTCAAGGGCGCGATCAGCAGGCCTGACACGGCGCCGACCAGCGCCGCCAGCGCAAAGCTCAGGTCACCCGAGAGCTCGGTCGGGATCCCCATCAGGCGCGCGCCGATGCGGTTCATGGCGGTGGCGCGCAAGGCCTTGCCCACGATGGTGCGCTCGAAGAACAGGAACAGCGCGATCACCAGCACACTGGCCACGCCCATCACCACCAGCGACTGGCCGCTGACCGGAATGCCGCCCAGGTCCAGCCGCAGTTCCGAAAATGGCGTGGTGCGCGAGCCCTCGGCACCGAAGAAATAGAGACCGAGACCGACCAGCACGCCGTGCAGCGCCACGGAGACGATGAGCAGCGTCAGCACCGTCGCATGCGCGAGCGGCCGATAGGCCAGGCGATAGAGCAAGGGACCGAGCGGCGTGATCAGCAGCAGGCTGGTGCCGGCCTGCGCGTACATCGATGTCGGCCGCACGACCAGCACCAGCAGCGCCGCCACGGCTGGCAGGAGCACGGCCCAGACCACGGTGGACTTCCAGTCGACGGCGACGCCGCGCTGGTGCCGCACGGCCTCGACCAGCAGCGTGACCGCGGCCAGCGCCAGCAGCAGCCACAGCGTGCCAGGCGCGCGAGCGCCCTGCAGCGTGGCCATGGTCAGAGCGCCGAATGCAACGAACTCGCCTTGCGGGATGAAGATCACCCGGGTGACCGAAAACACCAGCACCAGGGCCAGCGCCATCAAGGCGTAGACCGCCCCGTTGACGATGCCGTCCTGACCCAGCAGCAAGGCGATCTGACCGTCCATCAGGGCTGGAATTTCCAGGCACCGCCCTCGATTTTTACCATCACGCGCGCGCGCTGGTCCAGACCCAGATGATCGGCCGCCGACATGTTGAAGACGCCATGGGCGCCGGCCACTTCCTTGACATTCTCGAGCGCGTCACGCAGCGCGATGCGGAATTCAAGCGTGCCGGGCTTCGCCTTCTTCAGAGCCGGGCCGACCGCCGCTTCCATCAGCTTGCCGGCGTCCCAGGCGTGACCGCCGAAGGTCGAGACCGACCCCGCGCCATAGGCCTTTTCGTATTTCGCGACATAGTCCTGCGAAGACTTCTTGAGCGGATGGTTGGCCGGCAACTGGGCGGCCACGAGCACCGGGCCCGAGGGCAGGAAGGTGCCTTCGACATCCTTGCCGCCAACGCGCAGGAAGTCGTTGTTGGCAACGCCATGCGTCTGGTAGAACTTGCCTGTGTAACCGCGCTCTGTGAGCGCGCGCTGCGGCAGAACGGCCGGCGTGCCGGAGCCGGCGATCAGCACGGCGTCGGGTTTGGCCGCGACGATCTTGAGCACCTGGCCCGTGACCGAGGTATCGGTGCGGTTGTAGCGCTCGTTGGCAACGATCTGGATGTTCTTCAGCGCGGCGATCTTCGCGAACTCCTGGTACCAGCCCTCGCCGTAGGCGTCGGAGAAGCCGATGAAGCCGACCGTCTTGACACCCCGGTCCGCCATGTGCGCCGCGATCGCCAGCGACATCATGATGTCGTTCTGCGGCGTCTTGAAGACCCAGCGCTTCTTGGCGTCCTGCGGCTCGACGATGCGCGCAGACGCCGCCATCGAGATCATCGGCGTCTGCGCCTCGGCGACGACATCGATCATGGCCAGCGAGGCCGGCGTGATGGTCGAGCCCAGGATCACATCGACCTTGTGCTCGCTGATCAGCTTGCGCGTGTTGGTGACGGCGGCCGTGGTGTCCGACGCGTCATCGAGCACGATGTAGTTGATCTTCTGCCCGGCGATTGTGGTGGGCATCAGCGCAATCGTGTTCTTCTCCGGAATTCCCAACGAGGCAGCCGGCCCGGTCGCCGACACGGTAACGCCGACGTTGATGTCGGCATGAACCACCGTGGCCACCATCAGCGCGGCCAGCAGGGGCAGGGTCTTCTTGATGCTCATTGTCTGTCTCCGATTAATCATGTTTTGAATGCAGGACATGTGCGGCGGGCTGTCAGCGGAGCGACCGGGTCAAGCCGCACGGCACCCGCGTCATCCAGAAAAAAACAATTGCCCTTGCTGTCATCGATGTTGCTTTCAATCTGATAGGCACGCATCATCATAAGCACGAGTGACTGAAATCGAACCCGGGGTTTACCAGCAAGAAGCCCGGTTTTGCTCAGTCGTCATAGCGCGGCGGATCGGGGTCCTGATCCCAATTCGCATCGGGCTGCGGCACCTTCTGCAGCCAGACCTTCACCAGTTCCGCGTGGTCGTGTTCCTCCTGCTGCAGCGCCAGCGCCGCCTGGCGCACCGGCTCATCGGTGGCGTGCTGCGCGAGCTGCGCGAAGAAGGCTTCTGCCCGCTCTTCACTTGCCAGCGCCAGCTGCAGCACGTGCCAGGGTTGCATCAGGTAATGCAGCTCGTCGCCGGCCGCGCCTTCGACTGCGGCAAGACCAGCGCGCAGTGGCGCGCTGGCGGGCAGCGCCGGCACCTCGCGCCAGCCCATCTGTTCCATGATGTGCGCGGCGTGCTTGCCTTCGATCACCGCCATCTTGCGAAACCAGGCACCGACCTCGGGGTTGTTGTGCACGTCCATCATGTCGGCAAACTCGTTGTAGCGCTGCGCGGCTTCGAGCTCCATCTGCAGCGCCTGCGCCATGAACGCCTCAAGCGTGGCCGGCACCGCGGGCCCTGCTGCCGGGCTCACAGCGCAAACTCCGCTTCGAGCTCGGCCACGCTGCAGCGCGGCGCTCGCACCGAGGCCGGGTACGGCGCGCGGTCGCCGGCGTAGAGCACGCCGATGTTCATGCCGTCGTCCTTCATCAGGCGCCGTGCCGCCAGCGCAGCGTCGTCGGTGACCGGTGCTTCGGCCGCGTGCACGGTCTTGCGCCAGTCGCGCTGCTCGGGCCGGAACGTGACGCACGGGCTCAGGATCTCGACAAAGGAAAAGCCGGGGTGCTTCATCGCCTGCGCGATGATGTCGGCCGTGCCGTGCAGGTCGCCGGCGAAAGCGCGCGCGACGAAGTTGGCGCCCGAGGCCAGGGCCACCACCATCGGGTTGAAGACGCGCACGCCGGTGCCACCGGGCGAGAGCTTGGAGTCCCAGTCCGGCTCGGTCGTCGGCGAGGGCTGGCCCTTGGTCATGCCGTAGACATGGTTGTCCATCACCAGGTAGGTCATGTCGACGTTGCGCCTGCAGGCATGCAGGAAGTGGTTGCCGCCGATCGAGTAGCCGTCACCGTCGCCGCCGGCCACCAGCACCTGCAGGTCGGGCCGCGCCACCTTCAAACCCGTGGCCGCCGCCAGAGAACGCCCGTGCACGCCATGAAAGCCGTAGCAGGTGGTATAGGCCGGGATGCGCGAGGAGCAGCCGATGCCCGAGACCACGGCGCAGTCCTTGGGCGGCACGCCCATGATGGACAGCGCCTTGGTGACCGAGCTCAGCACGGTGAAGTCGCCGCAGCCCGGGCACCAGATCGGTTTGTAGCCCGACTTGAAGTTGGCCGCCGTCAGGCCGATCACGACGGGCTCGGCTGCGGCTTCGGGATTGAGGGCTGTGTTCATTTTCCGTTCCTCCATTCAAGCAGGGCCGCCAGCAGTTCGGCCGGGCGCAGCGGCAGCGGGCCAGGCCGGTGGTAACTGGCCGGTGGCGCCGGAAAGTCGTACCAGGCGCGCAGGTAACGGTAGAGCTGCGCGCCGTGGTTCTGCTCGACGACGATGACGCGACTGACACCCTGCAGTGCGGCAGCCATCTGCTCGGGCCGCGCCGGTGCCAGCAGGCGCAGCACGATCAGGCGCAGATCGGTGCCCTGTGCACGCGCGCGCTCGATGGCCTCTCGCACCGGCCCCGAGGCCGAGCCGAAGGTGATGACCGCGGCGTCGGCGTCGCCCTCGATGTCGGCCCAGTAGCTGCCATAGTCGTGCAGCGTGAGCTTGCGCGCTCGCTTGTCGAGCTGCATCACGTGGTCGCGCGACTGGCTGCTCGGAATGCCGGCCTCCGAATGTTCGAGGCCGTCGGCCGTGTAGGTCACGCCCTCGGTGCCGGGAATGGCCATCGGCGAGACGCCCGAGGGCGTATCGCGGTAGCGCTTGTAGTCGGGCGTGTTGGCCGCCGCCGTCACGCGCCGGGCGACCAGGCCGTGGTCGGGCGGGCGGTCCGTGATGACACGCGACTGCCCCATGAACTGGTCCGACAGCACGATGGCCGGCGCCTGCAGCGCCTCGGCCAGGTGCACCGCCCATTGGGTTGCGCCCAGGCAGTCGGCCATCGAGCTCGGCGCCACCACCAGGCGCGGCGCATCGCCGTGCAGGCCGCTGACGGCAAACGACAGGTCGCTCTGCTCGCTCTTGGCCGGGATGCCGGTCGAGGGTCCGCCGCGCATCACGTCGACCACCACGATCGGCACCTCGGACGCCACCGCCAGGCCGATCGCCTCGGTCATCAGCGACAAGCCGGGACCGGCCGTGGCGGTCAGCGCCGGCACACCGCCGTAGGACGCACCGATGATCATGTTGATCGAAGCCAGTTCGTCCTCGGCCTGCAGCAGCGTGCCGCCAACTTTCACGAGGCGCGGCGCCAGCCACTCCAGCACCTCGGTGGCGGGCGTGATCGGATAGGCCGCGACAAAGCGCACGCCGCCTTTGAGGGCGCCCATGCCGGTGGCCTCGTTGCCACTCATCATCCAGCGCTGCGCGCCACTGGGCGCACTGACCTGCAACTGCGCCATTGCCCCGCCCTCCTGCGCAAGCTGCGCGGCGATCTGCGCCGCCGCTGCCGCACCGGCGGCCACGGCGTTCAGGTTGGCATCGAGCGTGTCGGGCTTCTTCCAGGCATCGCGCACCGCGTCCTGAAGGGCCTGCAGCGGCAGGCCAGCGAGCGTGCCGGAAAGCCCGAGGGCAATCATGTTGACCCAGCTGCCGGGGATGGCCTTGGCCATCTTCTTCAGGCCCAGCGGCGCGTAGCGCGCGCCGGTGGCCTTGAAGACCTCGGGCGCCTCGCCCTCATCCGGGTCGCCGATCAGCACGCTGCGCGGCCCGAGCACGATCTCGTCGGCGAAGCGGTTGACGTTCTGCCAGTCGATCGCGAGCAAGAGGTCAAAGCCGTCGTCGAGCGAATTCAGGGGCTGCGCGCCCAGGCGCAGCATCGCGGCCGCCTCGCCGCCGCGGATCTGCGGCCCGCTGGTGCGCACCATCAGGCCATAGGCGCCGGCCTTGGCGGCTGCCGCCAGCAGCATGGTGCCAGCCGTCATGACGCCGCTGCCGCCGCTGCCCGCCAGCGCGATCGACACACTGCTGCTTGCCGCCATCTGTGTTTGCAAATTGCTCTCCTCGTCGGGCCTGCGCCTGCGCCTGAACCCGTTATCCGGTCAATGTTGGTATTAAGGTACTAATATACGACATTAATCGGGGAATCCGGTCGATTGACCCTTTGCAAAGCCGGATTTGCCTGTTTCCGGCGACTCGGACCAGCTTGTCGTGCCGATGCATCGCTGGCACCGTGAGCCGACATAATGACAGCCATGCACGATCGCAGGCAGCAATGCCCGATCGATTCGTCAAGCAAGGGCATCCCCCCGATCAAACAAGACATGGCAGATCCACAGACCCTGAAAATCACCACAGCGGACCTGCATCGGTTCGACGCGACGCTGCACCTGACCGAGGATGCGCGCGCGCCGGTTCTGATCTTTCTGGCCGCGCTCGGAACGCCGGCGCGCGTCTACGGGCGCTTTGGCCGCGAAATGATCAGCCGTGGCGTTCAGGTCTGCGCGCCGGACTGGCGCGGCATCGGCAGCAGTTCCGTGCGCGCCGCGCGCGCCAGTGACTTTGGCTACCGGCATCTGATCGAACTCGATCTGGCCGCGCTGATCGCGGCCGTGCGCCAGCGCCTGCCCGACGCGCCGATCTGGCTCGGCGGCCACAGCCTGGGCGGCCAGTTGACGCTGCTCGGCGCCGCCGCCAAACCCGAGGGCATCGCGGGCGTGGTGCTGATCGCCAGCGGCAGCGTGCATCTGCCCTGCTATTCATGGAAGCTGCGCCTAGGTGTCGGCTCGCTGGTGCTGCTGTCGAGCATCGCCGCTCCCCTGCTCGGCTATTTTCCGGGCGGTCGGGTCGGCTTTGGCGGGCGCGAAGCGTCCGGGCTGATGCGCGACTGGAGCCGCGTGGCGCTGTCGGGTCAGTACCGTCCGGACGGATCGGACATCGACTACGAGCGCGCGCTGCGCTCGCTCACGCTGCCGGTTCTGGCGCTCACCTTCGCCGCCGACCGCTGGTCGCCGGCCCCGGCCGCGCAGGCATTGCTCGGCAAACTGCCAGCGCATACGCCGGATCATCGGCACTGGAGCGAAGCAGACACCGGCGTGGCGGTCGATCACTACTCATGGCTCAAGCAGCCGGCACTGGTGGGACCGGCGGTCGCGCAGTTCATCCATCGCTGAACAGCAGCCGTCAAACATCGCCATCAGCGCCTGTCGATCTTGTCTAGCGCAACATGTCCACATGCAAGATGCCGTCCTCGTCATAGGGCGCAGACACGGCCTCGAAGCCGAAGCCGGCATAAAAGCGTTGCAGATGCGCTTGGGCGCTGATCCGGATGCGGTGGCCCGGATGCTGCTGCCGGGCGTGCGTGATGCCTTTTTCCATCAATTCAATCCCGATGCCTGCGCCGCGACTGCCTGAAGTCGTGAGGACGCGCCCGAGTGACATTTCGGCAAACTTCGCGCCCGGTCGAAGGCACCGCAGGTAGGCCGCGAGGCAACGCTTGCCGTCAACCTTGCGCCATCCGAGCAGGTGGTGAGCGTCCCGGTCCAGACCATCGATGTCCAGGTACAGGCATTTCTGTTCAAGGAGAAAGACTTTTTGGCGCGCCGCCAGAACCTCATAGAGGTCAGCGCCGGAAAGTTGCGTAAAGCTTTGCCAATGCCACTCCATGCTGTCTGTCCCTTTCATCATTGGGCGCCATGGCCCGGCGGCGAAAAAACGACCGCAACAGACGATTGAGCAACGCATCATCGCACATTGCACGCAGATTGCCGCGTGTGCGAAATGCCTGCAAGCGCCATGACCGACGCGCGGCCGTTGCCGGCCGCGCGGCAATTCGGGTGGCACATAGAATGCAATGATCTGACCGGTTTCCCGGGCAGCAGGTGCCCGGGCACTGCCATGCGCCACAGGGCCATCGTTCCCAGGTTTGGCGTCGGACAAGCACCTCATGGTTATGGATTTCTGGACTACTTCACTGCTGCTTTCCAGCGCTGCGTTTGCGGCCGGCGTGCTCAATGCCGTTGCGGGCGGCGGCAGTTTCCTGACCTTGCCAGCGCTGATCTTTACCGGCATGCCGCCCATCATGGCCAATGCCACCAGCGCATTGGCGGTAAGCCCCGGCTACCTCGGCAGTGCGCTGGGTTTTCGACCGGAATTGAGAGCGATACCGCTGGCGCGGCTCAAACGCGAGATGGCGATTTCTGGCGTCGGTGGGATCGCTGGTGCCCTTTTGCTCATGATGACGCCAGCCAGAGTCTTCGCCGGGGTCGTTCCCTGGCTGCTGTTGTTTGCCACGCTGCTGTTTGCGGCCGGGCCCGGGATTGCACGACGCGCCAGCCGATCCCCGCATGCAGGAGCCGACCCCGCGAAGTGGCGCCAACCCGGCTTGCTGCTCGTCGCCATCTATGGCGGCTACTTCAACGGCGGTTTGGGAATCTTGCTGATGGCGCTTTACAGCGCCACCGGCGAGTCGCGAATTCATACGGCCAACGCGCTGAAGAACGTCAACTCACTGGTGCTGTCCTGGTTGTCAGTCGCGACATTTCTGGCCGCAGGGATGATTGCCTGGCGTGAAGGCGCTTTGATGATGGCGGCGGCCACCGCGGGCGGGTTCTTTGGCGCCCGCTGGTCAAAACGGCTGCCCGCACCGGCGGTGCGGGCGGGCGTCATCATGACCGGACTGGCCATGAGCGCGCTGTTTTTCCTGCGCAACGGCCAAGCTTGATCAGGCATGATCAGGCGACAGGCCGCTGCGCGCCCGGCGTCAAGTTCGCCTTCAGACTGCCGACTGTTGGCCAGCGCACAGTCTCGCGTCAAGGCGGCATGTATGTTTGGAACCAACAACGCCCGATCGAATCCAACCAACCTCCTCAAAGGAGCGCAACATGATCTACAAATTCAAATCGCAAGCGGATGCCGACGTCATTATGCTCAAGTCCACCGGTGACCAGATGCTGACCATCATTGGCAGGGAGCCGTCAGACCGGGGCATCATCACGGTAGCGCAGATTCCCGCAGCGCTCGCTGCGCTGGAGGCGTCAGTCATGGCAAACAATGCCGCAGGACCCGCTGCTGCCGAGCATGCCGCGATGGAACAGGCAGACGGCGACGACAGCGTCCCGCTGCACGCCCGCGCCGCCCCCTTCATCGAGTTGCTGCGCAACAGCGCAAGAGCCGGCAAGGATGTGGTCTGGGGCGTGTGACCGGACATGACGCATCACGCGGCGGATCCTGCGAGCCTCAGTCAAGAAAAAAGCACCTAACGTTTCCGCTAGGTGCTTGCTTTCATTACCAATGATTTGGTGGGCAGTGCAAGTTTCGAACTTGCGACCCCTGCAGTGTGAATGCAGTGCTCTACCCCTGAGCTAACCGCCCTGAATCTGTGTCAGGAAGGGCTGAATTATGCCCTATTTTCAGGCCGTCAGACGCCACACGGTCTTGTTTCCGCTGGCTTTGTCGAGTTGGCCCAGGATCGCCTCGTGCGCAGCAATCTCATGTTCGCTGGCCTGCAGCACCGGCAGTTCGATGGCGCTTAGATCAAAGGCGGCGACGCTGTGGCCCTCGCCGGGTTCGGAGCCGGCGTCGATCAGCAGGGCGTCCTGCCCGCGCGTGAGGTTGATATAGACCTCGGCGAGCAGTTCGGCATCGAGCAGAGCGCCGTGCAGGCTGCGCCCGGAGTTGTCGACGCCGAGGCGTCCGCACAGCGCGTCGAGCGAATTTCGCTTGCCCGGAAACATCTCCTTGGCCATGAGCAGCGTGTCGGTGACGCTGGCCACGCACGCGTGCAGCGCGGGGCGCCTGATCAGCGCGAGTTCCATGTTCAGAAAGCCCAGATCGAATGGCGCGTTGTGGATGATGACCTCGGCCCCTTCCAAGTACGCCAGCAGTTCGTCGGCCACCGCTTCGAAGGCCGGCTTGTCCTTCAAAAACTCGCTGCTGATGCCGTGCACCTTGAACGCCTCTTCATGGCTTTCGCGCCCGGAGTTCAGATAGAAATGCTTGTTGTTGCCGGTGAGCCTGCGGTTGACGAGTTCAACGCAGCCGATTTCGACAATCCGGTCGCCACTGTCGGCCGACAGGCCGGTGGTCTCGGTATCCAGAAAGATTTGACGCATGCGGCAATGCTAATGTTTTTCTTTGGCGTGGTTGATGGAGTACTTGGGTATCTCCACCACCAGGTCCTGCTGCGCCAGGTAGGCTTGGCAGCTCAGGCGTGAGTTGGGCTCTAGGCCCCAGGCGCGGTCCAGCAGGTCTTCCTCGTTCTCATCAATCTCGTTGAGCGATGCAAAGCCCTCGCGCACGATCACGTGGCAGGTGGTGCAGGCGCAGCTCATGTCGCAGGCGTGCTCGATGGCGACATGGTTTTCGAGCATCGCTTCGCAGATCGAGGTGCCGGCCGGCGCTGAAATCTCGGCTCCCTGCGGGCAGTAGTCGGGGTGCGGCAGGATCTTGATGATGGGCATGGTGTGTTCCGGTGGAGCGTCTTCAGACGGTCTCAATATTGCGTCCGGCCAGCGCCTGCTGTATGCCGCGGTTCATGCGCAGCGCAGCAAAGGCTTCCGTTCCCTTGGCCAGCGCCTGCGTGGCCGCCTCGATCGGCGCCGGCTCCTGCAGCGCCAGGGCGGCGCGCGTGGCGACCATCAGGGCGTCGATGTCAGCGCGCTCGTCGGCGGAAAGAATGTCGCCGTCGGCGGCCAGCGCGCTGGCACTGGCCAGCAGCATGCGGTCGCAATCGACGCGGGCCTCGACCAGCGCGCGCGCCTTCATGTCGATCTCGGCGGTTGTGAAACTGTCTTGCAGCATCTTGGCAATCTGCTCGTCGCCCAGCCCGTAGGACGGCTTGACGTCGATGTGCGCCTCGACGCCGCTGATCTGCTCCTTGGCGCTGACCGTCAGAAGGCCGTCGGCGTCGACCGTGAAGGTGACGCGGATGCGCGCCGCGCCGGCAGCCATCGGCGGAATGCCGCGCAGCTCGAAGCGTGCCAGGCTGCGGCAATCGGCGACCAGATCGCGCTCGCCCTGCACCACGTGCAGCGCCAGCGCGGTCTGGCCGTCCTTGTAGGTCGTGAAGTCCTGCGCCTTGGCGGTCGGAATGGTTTCGTTGCGCGGCACGATGCGTTCCACCAGGCCGCCCATGGTCTCGATGCCGAGCGAGAGCGGAATCACGTCGAGCAGCAGCAGCTCGCCGCTCGTGTTGTTGCCCGCAAGCTGATTGGCCTGGATCGCGGCGCCCAGCGCCACGACCTGATCGGGGTCGAGGTTGGTCAGCGGCGCTCGACCGAAGAAGTTGGCAACAGCCTGCTGGATCTGCGGCATGCGCGTGGAGCCGCCGACCATGACCACGCCCTTGACATCGTCCTTGTCCAGTCCGGCATCGCGCAGTGTCTTGCGCACCGCCTGCATGGTGCGCTGGGTCAGGCTGGCGGTGAGCTTCTCGAACTGCTCGTTGACGACCTCGAAGCGCACGTTCTCACCGCCGATGCAGGCATGGCAGGCAGCGCAATGCGCGGCCGACAGCTCTTCCTTGCAGGCACGCGCCGCAATGATGGCAATCGCCTTGTCCTGCGGTGTCTTGACCTTGACGCCGGCCTGCGCCATGACCCAGTCGGCCAGGGCGCGGTCGTAATCGTCGCCGCCCAGCGCCGAATCGCCGCCGGTGGCCAGCACCTCGAACACGCCGCGCGTCAGGCGCAGGATGGAAATATCGAAAGTGCCACCGCCCAGATCGTAGAAGGCGTAAACGCCTTCGCTGGCATTGTCGAGCCCGTAGGCGATCGCGGCCGCGGTCGGCTCGTTGATCAGGCGCAGCACATTGAGACCAGCGAGTTGCGCCGCATCCTTGGTCGCCTGGCGCTGCGCGTCGTCGAAGTAAGCCGGTACCGTGATCACGGCGCCGTACAAATCGTCTGCAAACGTGTCCTCGGCCCGGTAGCGCAGCGTGGCCAGGATCTCGGCGCTGACCTCCACTGGCGACTTCTCGCCCTGCACCGTCTGCAATGCGAGCATGCCCGGCTTGTCGATGAAGTGATAGGGCAGCTTCTCGTGTCCGATCACGTCGTCCAGGCCCCGCCCCATGAAGCGCTTGACCGAGACGATGGTGTTCTGCGGGTCCTGCGCCTGCGCGCTCTTGGCATCGAAGCCGATCTGGCGGCCACCGCCTTCGAGATAGCGCACGATCGACGGCAGGATGACGCGGCCTTCGCCGTCGGGCAGGCATTCCGCCACGCCGTTGCGCACAGAGGCCACCAGCGAATGCGTGGTGCCCAGATCGATGCCGACGGCCACGCGCCGCTGATGCGGATCGGGCGAGTAACCGGGTTCTGAAATTTGTAGCAGCGCCATGTTTGTTATTTTCGAATTAGCCCTATTGTCCCTGCTCCGCGGCATCGATCCGGTCCATCTTCGCTTCAACGTCGCCGGCAAAGCGTTCGATGAACATCAGCGCGCGCACCTGGCGTACCGCCGCCACGTAATCGCGCTCGACATCGAGCAAACGGGCGCATTCCTGCAAGGCGTCCTGTCGGACCGAGCGGACCTCGCTGGCCAGGCGGTCGAGCTCGACCGCATCGCGCGCCTCGTCGAGCGCCTCGCGCCATTCCATCTGCTGCATCAGGAACGCCGCCGGCATCGCCGTGTTGTCCTCGGCATTGACCGGCGCCGCGTGCAATTCGCACAGATAGGCAGCCCGCCTGAGCGGATCCTTCAGCCGGCGATAGGCCTCGTTGATGCGCACCGACCATTGCATCGCCACGCGCTGCGCCGCAGCGCCCTGGGCGGCAAAGCGGTCCGGATGCGCCTCGCGCTGCAGATCTTTCCAGCGGTCATCGATGGCCGCGCGGTCCTGCTCAAACCGGAGGGCAAGACCAAACAGTTCGAAATCGTTCGATTGAAGATTCACACCCGAAACGACTCGCCGCAGCCGCAGCGATCACGCTCCCGCGGGTTATTGAACTTGAAGCCCTCGTTCAATCCTTCACGGACAAAATCGAGCTCCGTGCCATCGAGGTAGGCATAGCTTTTCGGCTCGATCAGAACCTTCACGCCATGGCCTTCAAAAACCATGTCTTCGGGGTCGATCTCGTCGACGTATTCGAGCTTGTAGGCCAGGCCTGAGCAGCCCGTGGTCTTGACGCCCAGGCGCACGCCGACACCCTTGCCGCGCTTGGCCAGGTAGCGACTGACGTGACGGGCCGCAGCTTGTGTCAGCGTGACAGCCATTTCAAATCGCCTGCCCTGCGTTGTGCTTCTGGCGGTAGTCGTTCACCGCCGCCTTGATGGCATCTTCGGCCAGGATCGAGCAGTGGATCTTCACCGGCGGCAAGGCCAGTTCTTCCGCGATCTCGCTGTTCTTGAGCGCCGCAGCCTGGTCCAGCGTCTTGCCCTTGACCCATTCGGTCACCAGCGACGAGGAGGCGATGGCCGAGCCGCAGCCATAGGTCTTGAAGCGCGCGTCTTCGATCACGCCGGAAACCGGATTGACCTTGATCTGCAGCTTCATGACGTCGCCGCAGGCGGGCGCACCGACCATGCCGGTGCCGACCGATTCGTCACCCTTGTCGAACGAGCCGACGTTGCGGGGATGCTCGTAGTGGTCAATGACCTTTTCAGAATATGCCATATCAGTACCTCTTGAATTTAGTGCGCCGCCCACTGGATCGTGGAGATGTCGATGCCTTCCTTGTACATGTCCCACAAGGGGCTCAGGTCACGCAGTTTGGCAACGTTGAGCTTGATGGTCTCGACGGCGTAATCGATTTCTTCTTCGGTCGTCCAGCGCCCGATCGTCATGCGCAGGCTGCTGTGCGCCAATTCGTCGCTGCGGCCGAGGGCGCGCAGCACATAGCTGGGCTCGAGGCTGGCCGAGGTGCAGGCCGAGCCGCTCGATACCGCCAGACCCTTGATGCCCATGATCAGGGACTCACCCTCGACATAGTTGAAGCTCATGTTGAGGTTGTGCGGCACGCGCTTCTCGAGGTGGCCGTTGATGAAAACCTGCTCGACGTCCTTCAGGCCCGCCAGCATGCGGTCGTGCAGGGCGCGGATGCGCACGTTCTCTGCGCCCATTTCCTCCTTGGCAATGCGGTAGGCCTCGCCCATGCCCACGATCTGGTGCGTCGGCAGCGTGCCCGAGCGCATGCCGCGCTCATGACCGCCACCGTGCATCTGCGCTTCGATGCGAACGCGCGGTTTGCGCCGCACGAACAGCGCGCCGATGCCCTTGGGGCCGTAGGTCTTGTGCGAGGTCAGGCTCATCAGGTCCACCGGCATGCGGCTCAGGTCGAACTCGACGCGGCCCGTGGCCTGCGCTGCATCGACGTGAAAGACGATGCCCTTTTCGCGGCAGATCGCGCCGATCGCCGCAATGTCCTGGATCACGCCGATCTCGTTGTTCACGTACATGACGCTGGCCAGAATCGTGTCGCTCCGGATGGCGGCCTTGAAGACCTCGATGTCGAGCAGGCCATCGGGCTGCACATCGAGATAGGTCACTTCAAATCCCTGGCGCTCGAGTTCGCGGCAGGTGTCGAGCACTGCCTTGTGCTCGGTCTTGACCGTGATGATGTGGCGGCCCTTGGTCTTGTAGAAACCCGCCGCGCCCTTGAGCGCCAGGTTGTTCGACTCGGTCGCGCCGGAGGTCCAGACGATCTCGCGCGTATCGGCGCCGATCAGCGCGGCGACCTGCTCGCGCGCCTTCTCGACGGCGGCTTCCGCCTCCCAACCCCAGGCATGGCTGCGCGACGCCGGGTTGCCGAAATGCTGACGCAACCAGGGAATCATGGCGTCCACCACCCGCTGGTCGCAGGGATTGGTGGCGCTGTAGTCCATGTAGATCGGGAAATGCGGGGTTGTATCCATCACGGGTTCATTGTTGCTGTTGGTTGAAGGACCGATTGTCGGGCAGCTCAGTTCTTGGAAAACGCGTTGCCGAGGGCAAAGACCGAGTTCGGCACGTTCATGCGGATCGGCCTGACCGTCGGCATGCTGGAGATGGCGCGCTTGAGCGTGGGCTTGTCCTCGACCCGGAACCCCTTGGCCAGCTGGTCGTCGACGAGCTTTTGCAAGGTCACGGATTCGAGGAACTCGACCATGCGCACATTGAGCGCAGTCCACAGATCGTGCGTCATGCAGCGCTCGGCTTCCCCGAGGCAATTTTCCTTGCCGCCGCAGTGGGTCGCATCCATCGGCTCGTCAACCGAGCTGATGATCTCGGCAACGGTGATCTCGGACGGATTGCGCGCCAGTGTGTAGCCACCGCCTGGTCCGCGTGTCGATTCGACCAGTTCGTGGCGGCGCAGTTTGCCAAACAGCTGCTCCAGATAGGACAGGGAGATCTGCTGGCGCTGGCTGATGGCAGCCAATGTGACGGGGCCGTTGCTCTGACGCAGACCGAGGTCAATCATGGCGGTGACCGCAAAGCGGCCTTTGGTGGTGAGTCGCATTTGATGCTCCTTCAGTCTGTTTGGTTGACTAACGTAGTCAAGTATAGCAAGAAACCCTGTAATTTGCTCGGGTAAGCGCCCGATTCAACCGGATTTACGAAGCTTTACCATTGGTCGCCAGCACCACGATGTTGTCGCTGCCCGCCGCGCCAAAGGCCTGCTCCTTGAGGATGCCCAACTGGTCGCGAACGCGCGCCGCCTTTTCGAACTCGAGGTTGCGTGCGTGCTCGAGCATGAGCTTTTCCAAACGTTTGATTTCGCGCGAAATGTCCTTCTCGCTCATTTCTTCCACCTTGGCCCGCTGCACCGCATCGCGTTCGAGCCGGTCCGCTTCCTTGCCCGCCTTCTCGCTGTAGACGCCGTCGATCAGGTCCCTGACCTCCTTGACGATGGAGCGCGGCGTGATGTGATGCAGCTCGTTGTACAGCACCTGCTTGGCACGGCGGCGCTCGGTCTCGCCGATGGCGCGCTGCATCGAGTCGGTGATCCGGTCGGCATAGAGGATGGCGCGCCCCTGCAGGTTGCGCGCGGCGCGGCCGATGGTCTGGATCAGCGAACGCTCGGAACGCAAGAACCCTTCCTTGTCGGCGTCGAGGATCGCCACCAGCGAGACTTCCGGGATGTCCAGGCCCTCGCGCAGCAGGTTGATGCCGACCAGCACATCGAAGGTGCCCAATCGCAGGTCGCGCAGGATCTCGACGCGCTCGACGGTGTCGACATCGCTGTGCAGGTAGCGCACCTTGACGCCGTTGTCGCTCAGATAATCCGTCAGCTGCTCGGCCATGCGCTTGGTCAGCGTGGTGATCAGCACGCGCTCGTGCTTCTCGACGCGGATGCGGATTTCCTGCAGCACGTCGTCGACTTGGCTGGTAGCGGGACGCACCTCGACTTCAGGGTCGACCAGACCGGTCGGGCGCACCAGTTGCTCCACCACCTGCCCGGCATGGTCCTGCTCCCACTGCCCCGGCGTGGCCGAGACGAACACCGCCTGGCGCATGCGGCGCTCGAATTCCTCGAACTTGAGCGGCCGGTTGTCGAGCGCGCTGGGCAGGCGAAAGCCGTACTCGACCAGCGTGCTCTTGCGCGAGCGGTCGCCGTTGTACATGCCGCCGAACTGCCCGATCAGCACGTGGCTTTCATCGAGAAACATCACGGCGTCCTTGGGTAGGTAATCGGTCAGCGTCGCGGGCGGCTCGCCCGGGGCCGCGCCGCTCAGGTGCCGGCTGTAGTTCTCGATGCCTTTGCAATGCCCGACTTCGCTGAGCATCTCCAGATCGAAGCGCGTGCGCTGCTCGAGACGCTGGGCCTCGACCAGCTTGCCCATGCCGGTCAGCTCCTTGAGCCGGTCCGACAGCTCGATCTTGATTGTCTCCACGGCTGCGAGCACCTGCTCGCGCGGCGTCACGTAATGGCTGCTAGGGTAGACGGTAAAGCGCGGGATCTTCTGGCGGATGCGCCCGGTCAGCGGATCGAACAACTGCAGCGATTCAATCTCATCGTCGAACAGTTCGATGCGCAGCGCCATCTCGCTGTGCTCGGCCGGAAAGACGTCGATGGTGTCGCCGCGCACGCGGAACTTGCCGCGCGAGAAATCAACGTCGTTGCGCTGGTACTGCATGCGCACCAGTTGCATGATCAGGTCGCGCTGGCCCATCTTGTCGCCGGCGCGCAGCGTCATGACCATCTTGTGATAGGCCTCGGGCTGGCCGATGCCGTAGATGGCCGATACGGAGGCCACGATCACGACGTCGCGGCGCTCGAGCACGCTCTTGGTGCAGCTCAGCCTCATCTGCTCGATGTGCTCGTTGATGGCCGAGTCCTTCTCGATGAACAGGTCGCGCTGCGGCACATAGGCCTCGGGCTGATAGTAGTCGTAGTAGCTGACGAAGTACTCGACCGCGTTGCGCGGAAAGAACTCCCGGAACTCGCTGTAGAGCTGTGCCGCCAGTGTCTTGTTCGGCGCGAAAACGATGGCCGGGCGACCGAGACGGGCGATGACGTTGGCCATGGTGAAAGTCTTGCCGGAACCGGTCACGCCGAGCAGGGTCTGGAACACCTCGCCGTCCTCGATGCCGGCCACCAGCTTGTCGATCGCCTCGGGCTGGTCGCCGGCCGGCGGATAGGGTTGGTACAGCTCGAACGGCGAACCGGGGAAGCGCACGAAGATGCCGGCGCGCGACGCGTCGGCGTCGTCCGTGGCGGACGTGACAAGGGGTGCGGCAATGGACATGGCAGGCGATTGGAATATGGGTCGCGCGATGCGCGGAACAAGAGATGGTAGCGGGTTGCGCCGGCACCGTCCGGGCCAGCGCGCCACACAGGCTCAGGCACCGAATCCGATCAAGGTCAATGTTGTGTGAAAAAGCGCGGCCGCTCTGGCAGCGGCGCCGTTAAAATTCAGGGTAAACCCGCAAGCTGCACCGTTTCCGTTTCCGTTCTTCTTTGACTTCTCTTAACAGGACTTTCCCATGTCACTCTTCACCGCTGTCGAAATGGCCCCGCGCGACCCGATCCTGGGTCTGAACGAACAATTTGCCGCCGACACCAACCCGAACAAGGTCAATCTCGGCGTCGGTGTCTACTACGACGACAACGGCAAGCTGCCTCTGCTGCAATGCGTTCAGGCGGCCGAAAAGACCATGATGGACAAGCCGACGGCGCGCGGTTACCTGCCGATCGACGGCATCGCCGCGTATGACGCAGCGGTCAAGTCGCTGGTGTTTGGCGCTGACAGCGAGCCGGTCAAGTCCGGGCGCATCGCCACCATCCAGGCTCTCGGCGGCACCGGCGGCCTCAAGGTCGGTGCGGACTTCCTGCAGCACCTGAATCCGAAGGCCAAGGTCCTGATCTCGGACCCCAGCTGGGAAAACCACCGCGCCCTGTTCACCAACGCCGGTTTCACGGTTGAAAGCTACCCCTACTACGACGCTCAGACACGCAGCCTGAATTTCGCCGGCATGCTGTCGGCGCTCAATGCCGCCGCGCCCGGCACAGTGATCGTCCTGCATGCGTGCTGCCACAACCCGACCGGCTACGACATCACGCCAGCCCAGTGGGATCAGGTGGTCTCCGCGGTCAAGGCCAAGCAACTGGTGGCCTTCCTCGACATGGCCTACCAGGGCTTCGCCAACGGTCTGGCCGAAGACGGCGCCGTGGTGCAGAAGTTCGTCGCGGCCGGCTTGACCTTCTTTGTCTCGACCAGCTTCAGCAAGAGCTTCAGCCTGTACGGCGAGCGTGTCGGCGCCCTGAGCGTACTGTGCGAGAACAAGGAAGAGGCAGTCCGCGTTCTGAGCCAGCTCAAGATCGTGATCCGCACCAACTACAGCAACCCGCCAACGCACGGCGGCGCCATCGTGGCGGCCGTTCTTTCCAATCCGGAACTGCGCGCGCTGTGGGAAAAGGAACTCGGCGAAATGCGCGTGCGCATCAAGGCGATGCGCCAGAAACTGGTCGATGGCCTGAAGGCCGCCGGCGTCAAGCAGGACATGAGCTTCATCACCAGACAGATCGGCATGTTCAGCTATTCGGGACTGACCAAGGACCAGATGGTGCGCCTGCGCAATGAATTCGGCGTCTACGGCACCGACACCGGCCGCATGTGCGTCGCAGCGCTCAACAGCAAGAACATCGACCACGTCTGCGCGTCGATCGCCAAGGTGCTGTAGGGCAAACGAGCGTTTCGCAATGAAATTGCCGGGGTGATAATGCCGACTCGATGAGTTCTGCACCAGTCACCCCGCCGTGAGCCAGCCCTGCCTGCTGGCGATCGACAACGGCACGCAAAGCGTGCGCGCCCTGCTGTTCGACTTGCAGGGTCATCTGCTGGCCAAGGCGCAGGTCGCCATCGACAGCTACCACTCACCACAGCCAGGCTGGGTTGAAAACGAACCCGAGGCCTTCTGGCAGACGCTGTGCCAAGCCTGCCAGCAACTCTGGTCCAGCACCGACATTCCCAAGAGCAGCATCGCCGGCGTGGTGATCACGACCCAGCGCGGCACCACCATTGCCCTGGACAAACAGGGCCAGCCTTTGCGGCCGGCCATGCTCTGGCTCGACCAGCGCCGCGCCGAGCACGCACCGCAACTGGCGTGGTGGTGGGAGGCTGCGCTGCGCGCCATCGACATGCGTGCCACGGTGCGCTATTTCCAGCATGAGGCCGAAGCCAACTGGATCGCGCAGAACCAGCCCGAGATCTGGGCCAAGACGGACAAGTACCTTCTGCTATCGGGCTACCTGAACTACCGCTTCACCGGGCGTTTCGTGGACTCGGTGGCGTCCCAGGTCGGCTACATCCCGTTCGACTACAAGCGCGGCCGCTGGGCCGCCCCGTGGGACTGGAAATGGCAGGCCATGCCAATCCAGCGCAGCATGCTGCCTGAACTGGTCGCCGCCGGAACCATCCTGGGTGAAATCAGTGCAGCGGCGGCGCGCGACACCGGCATACCGCAAGGGCTGGCACTGATCGCGGGCGCCGCCGACAAGGCCTGCGAAGTGATTGGCGCTGGTTGCCTGACGCCCGAGATCGCCTGCCTGTCTTATGGCACAACGGCCACCATCAACACCACCACCGCGCGCTATCTGGAAGCGACGCGTTTCGTGCCGCCCTACCAGGCGGCCATGCCGCAGCACTACAACACGGAAATCCAGATCACGCGCGGCTTCTGGATGGTGAACTGGTTCAAGGAACAATTCGGCCTGCACGAACAGCAACTCGCGCGCGAGCGCGGCGTCACGCCGGAAACCCTGTTCGATGAACTGGTCAATGCGGTGCCGCCCGGCGCCCAGGGCCTGATGTTGCAGCCGTTCTGGAACCCCGGGATCAAGGTGCCGGGACCGGAAGCCAAGGGCGCTGTCATTGGCTTTGGCGATGTCCACACGCGCGCCCACCTCTACCGCGCGATTCTCGAAGGCCTTGCCTACGCCTTGCGCGAAGGCAAGGAGCGCATCGAGAAGCGTGGTGGGCCCAGCATCACCCGTGTGCGGATTTCCGGCGGTGGCTCACAAAGCGATGCCGCGATGCAGATCACGGCCAACGTCTTCAACCTGCCGTGCGAACGCGCCCATCTGTACGAGACCAGCGGACTCGGCGCCGCAGTGCTGGCCGCGGTGGGCCTGCGGCTGCATCCCGACTTCGCCACGGCGATCGCGCAGATGACGCGCGTCGGCCAGGTCTTCATGCCCGAGTCGGTGCACGCCGAGACCTACGAGCAACTGTACCGCCGCGTCTACCAGCGCATGTACCAGCGGCTGCAGCCGCTGTACCGCGATATCCAGGAGATCACGGGCTATCCGCAAAAGCGGTGATGCATCTCGTGTGCGCGGTCAAGGCTCGCGCTGGACCGGATTGCAACAACGACCGGCGGAAACGATCGCCTAGTGTCCTGTCCCACTGATACGTGAGCAAAGTCGATGCAACTTTTCCAGGATCGAATCTGCAGTAGCCGTCCATTGGAAGGGTTGGCTGTGGGCATTGTGGTGAGTGACAAACTGGTCGATGCGC
>Ga0209697_10002469_pt1 | contig 26580 bp, 25 predicted proteins | sample AliMusrvi5mmetaG_FD_184115 | JGI IMG/M metagenome (GOLD analysis project Ga0209697, IMG submission 184115) | Freshwater lake bacterial and archeal communities from Alinen Mustajarvi, Finland, to study Microbial Dark Matter (Phase II) - Alinen... | ecosystem: Environmental > Aquatic > Freshwater...
GATTTGATTTCCGGGGATAATAATCGAATAGCCGAGTCCTTTAATTCCCGGCAAATTCAGTTCATATTTAGATCGTTCAATGAATTTTTTCCAGGCTCCACGGCTGACGGAATCTGAGGCTTCAATAAAAGCGGAGCCGTTTAATAAGAGTTGGGCAGTTGTCCGAAGCCTGTTGGCTGTCTTAATCCTGATCTCATTACAAGTTGTCGTAAATTCACGTTTAGCATCGGCATTAACCTCTTTTTGGGCATAATAGGTCGCTATCCCGGTCAAAAAGAGACCGATTATTAAAACCATCAAACCCCATAAGGCATTTTTCGTGGTCGTTTTCGGAAGAGGAATTTTATATCTTTTAGTGGTTAAATTCACCATTAGTGTTCAGTTTTTTTTGGATTAATTCAACTATTTTCTCTTTTTGAATGGGCTTTAGGATGAAATCGTTACATCCTGAATTTAGGGCCTCTTCACGGTCGCTTGTAAGCGCATGCGCTGTTTGTGCAATTATGACAACTTCCGGGTTAAATTGCCGTATTTGTCGGGTCGCAGTATACCCGTCCATGTCCGGCATTCTGATATCCATAAGTACCAGGTCGATATCCGGGTTTTCCCGGCAGGTTTCCACTGCCTCGACCCCTGTTCGCACGATTAAAAGCTCCCTGTAAAGCGTTTTAATAACTATGGAGAGGAGCATTGAAGATGCCTCGTCATCTTCAGCGAGTAATATTTTCAGTAATTCAGGCTTCTTTTCAGGTTCATTTGAAGATGAATTATTCAATATTTTATTGTCTTTATATTCAGTTTGATAAGGGATTGTAAAACGGAATACTGACCCAACACCCAATTTGCTCTCGACCCCAATAGTTCCTCCCAGCATCTCGGCAAAAGCTTTGGCTATTGTCGTTCCCAGACCGGAGCCTTCAAATTGTCGGGTATTTGAACTATCCGCCTGGATGAATGGCTCAAATATTGTCTGAAGTTTATTTTCAGGAATACCAATCCCGGTATCCGTTATGGAAAATTCCAATTCCGTTGATGTAGAGACATGGCATGCCTTGTTTCTACAATCTGAAATATTGTTTCCCGTTTCTTTCATTCGAATGCCTAATTGTACCGAACCTTCCTTTGTGAATTTTATGGCATTACTTAACAATTTATTCAAAATCCTGATTAATTTTAGGCGATCGGAAAATAAATTAGTCACCTTTCCCGGTAATTCATTACGAACCGTTAATATCAATCCCTTCGTCCTGGCATCGGGTATAAACAGGTCAATGACCTCTTCTATAAGCCTGGGAATACTGAAATCTGATACATTTAAGCGGATTTGCCCCGTCTGGATTTGTGACAGTTCTGTGATGTCGTTGATCGTATTCATCAGTCTGTACGCACTTTCATTAATTATGTTAGTGTATTCTTTCCGTTCGGAAGAGGTGAGTTCATCATTTTGCAGGATTGAAAGAAACCCAAGAATTCCGTTAAACGGGGTTCGTATTTCGTGGGATATATTATTCAGAAATGCAGTTTTAAGGTTGTCGTTTTCCTCTGCTTTCTCTTTGGCTTTAAGTAGTTCTTCATTGATATTCTTTATAGGCGTGATATCGGTTTTGATGGCGACAAAGTGAGATATTTTGTTCGTTTCATTGTAAATCGGAGAGATAACAGCTTTTTCCCAATAAAGCTCACCGTTCTTTTTCTTGTTATAAAATTCACCTTCCCACGTTTGACCCGATTTAATGGTATTCCAGAAAAATTGATAAAACTCCTTGGAATGATACCCTGACTTTAGAACCCTTGGATTTTGGCCGATATATTCTTTCTGAGTGTATCCGGTAAGTTCTGAGAAAAAAGGATTGGCAAATTCAATCAGTCCGTCTTTGTCTGTAATCACCACGGATACCTTTGCATTCTCGATCGCTTTTTGCAATTTCCTGACATTTTCCTCGGCCTGTTTGCGCCGCGTGATATCTCTCATAGACCCATCGATATGATCAGGTTTGCCGTCGTTATCAAGACTAAGCCGGGCATTAACTGAAACAACCTTTATCAGGCCGGTTTTAGTTTTTAATTGCAGTTCAAAATCATTGACAGCTCCTTTTTCCCTGATGGTATTTAAAAATTGAGTCCGCTCATCACGCTTATAATAAAAGCGCTCTACCTGGCAACCGATGAGCTCATCGGAGTCAAATTCAGAAAGATCTTTGATGGATGGGCTTATTTCAACAATAATTCCCTGATTATCGATTTGATAATAAACATCCTGTATATTCTCCAGAACGGAACGATATTTTTTTTCCTTTTCCTTTAGCGATTTTTCTGACTGCCTGACCAGGGTGATATCAACTACAGTTATAAGGCAATGGTCCCCATTTGCATCAGCTAGTCCGGTCAGGTAGACGTGAGTTGGTAATTTGTCTGGAATGGAAAGAATTATTTCACAAGATTCCTTGACCTTGCTGTCAAATAATTTCCCGAGAAAGTCATTGAAAACTGATAGTGTATCGTCGGATACAAAAAAGCCGAACCTGCTGTTTTGCAAATTTGAACGATATTTTCCTAGCATCTCTGCTCCGTAAAGGTTAGTCTCAATAATTTCACCTTGCCTGGAAAGCGTATAATAGCCTGAAGGGGAAAAATCGTAAAGATTTGAATATTTTTTGGCGACAGTTTCAACTTCGCAAAGGGCACGTTTGAGTTCATCGTTCTGCAATTCCAACTCAATGCGATATACCTCAACTTCGTGCAGGAGTTTCTCTAATTCTTCCTTTTCCGACAGATTTAGGGGTTGAGATGCAGAAGGGCAAACGGGTAGCCGGATTGATGAGTCTGATAATTGATTGGTTGAGAGGTTGACAGGATCCTGACACGCTACAGTCTTCTCTGCTTTGCCGGCATTCCTTTTCTTCAGAATATCTTCTGCTTTTTGGCGAATGATTGAGGCCTTTGGTTTGATCCCGTTTCTCATACTCAACAATGGTTAGTTTTCCGATTTTTCCATACGAGCGTTACAAAGTTATGAAAACTATTTAAAAATCATACTTGTCAATTCTCGTCAACTCAGAGAATACCATTACTAATCAGTGATAATTCAATGGTGTATTAAGGAGAGTAAATTCTGAATGTTAAGTCTCTTCTGTAAAAAAAAGTACATTTTCTACATTAAGTCGCCCAATGGTCCCAAATTGATATTTAAATCCCTGTCAGTGAGGTTGAAATGTTTTTTTAATTCTTCCATTTTCAATTCAAGATTCATGAGAGTTTCGCCAAGCCGCTCTATTTCAGCATCGGTCAACGATCCGCCATCGACCCTTCGCATAGCCTGTTTTTCGACCAGCTTACGGATTAGCTCAACCAGAGTGAGCACTAATTTGGCCAGTCCGGAATCAGCATTGTCGGGAGTTAACTTAAGTTTCGATTCATCAACATTATTTAGTTTTCCGATCTCCTGAGTAAGCTCATCGAGTGATCCGGTATTAAAGAGAATTTTATTTTCACTCATGATTCCATTTACTTTATGGTGGTTTCAACAAAGTTATAAGGAGGCCAGGGTCCTGTCAATACGAAGTTTAGCCCCGGGAATTGTATTTGAAATTCTTCGATTTGATGAATCAAGGGATCTTTCAGGCTATTTTCCAGTAAAATAACGGCATCAATGATCATTGTTTCAGTCACCATTTTTCTGAATTTGCAAACTGCATTCAGTTGGTCAAGATGATTGGTTATCCCGGCTATCACAGAATCGACATGGGCTAACAACATCTCTTCGAGTTTGTGTGCTTCCAGTTTTTTATTGACATATTCTCTGAACACCGAAATTTGTGGTTCAGGAGTTTGATGAGGTGGTCGTGCTGTTTTTGCTTCAGATATTCTGATGAGTTCTCCCTTTAATTTCTCGGAATCACAAAATACCTTTAGTCCAAATTCAACTTTGTTTTTAACCTTCAGAAGATTTTTCTCAATTTCGGGATGGTTTCTTTCGAGCATCCTGAGGATGGCACCAGTTGATTCCATTATCGAACCAAACCGCATAGGTAACAATGAATATTGTTGTGCAAGCGTCTCAATTACACCGGCATAAGCAATTGCATTGGAGCTATTGGCAATTAGATCAGTTCTGTTGATATCCGATACGATAGCAGTAGTCGCATTAAAGGAAACCGAATATAAATCAGCGCCGGAAATACCTTTTATCCCGGTCAATATCGAATCCAGCTTCCCGGAATCACTTTCTAAGGATAATATGGCATAGATCATTAATTCCATTTCCTTCATTCTTTTATTTCCTTGATTGCCTTACCGCTTTTTAATTGTTCCATCGTTTCCACAGAGCTCAACATCAGTTTTACCCCTAAATAAACCAAATCAATATCTGCCACTGAAATGACGATATCACCAGTCAGTATAACACCCTTGTTCAATACCCTGTCGAGCAGTTCAAGGATGGTAATATCTTTTGACTGATCAACAACATTATTATCCATATCTATTTTTCTTTTATCGAAATAAAACTAAACGGTGGCCATGGTCCTGTTGTCTCTATCAAAAAACCAGATGCGCCATCATTTTTTATCAATGTGTCGCCAACGATTTTAAAATCAACAACTTTATCTTTCCTGACTAAAAAAGTGGCATTGAGGATCATGGTATCCTCCCTCCCGGTAAACTCTTTCGGCAGGAGATTATTCAGGCTGGTTGATTCACTCAGGCTACTAAATTCATCAAAATACTTTTGTCCATAATTCTTGCTTATCCGATCCATTTCATTTTCAATCAGATCGGTTTTCTTTCTCTTTAGAAGGTAAGCTTTACCTGGCGAACTCTGCATGATCTGTTTTTCCAAAGCGGCTGCGTCCTCACTTAATTCATCAATTTGGTTACTCAGCACCTTGCGATCGCAATAGATTTTAACGGACCATTCCTCTTTACCCCCGATGAGATTGAAATTTTCTGCCAGTGAGCTGGAATAATCGGACATGAATTTTTTTAAACTATCCTCTGCCACAAAGATAGTCCCGAATTTAAACGGAATTACTGAAGCTTTTTCCATTATTCCATTGATTACCTCTACATGTTCTCGGGCGTTGGCTTCCAGCCAGGGCAGATCCGATAAGTGCTTTTTGAAATTTTCCTCGGAGAAATCGTTTACTGAAACATTTCGGACCACTGCATAATAGTTATCAACAAGAACCGTTCTTAATCCTTGAATATCTGTAATATGCATAATATCAGGTAATTTATTGACCAAGCAATAAACATAAATCAGTTCATTGTTCATTTGCTTCCGGTTTAAAGTGATTACTCTGAAGCGAAATCAATACCTTCAAAGGAATTCAGTCGTTCGAAGGCCGTAATTTCAAGATTATCATCCATTTTAATGGAATAAAAGAGTCTGACTTGTTTGGGAGGGAGGTTCATCGATTTTAGAAAAGAATCGTCTTCATACACCTCTGCCACAGCATTCCAGGTGTCTTGGATCTTCCCTATCTTTATAACCGTCACATCGTAGCAGTTAATGTTCTCTTTCAGAAACTTAACCACCTCTTTTTTTACACTGATAATATTACTCATCTTTTTTCCTCCTTTTATTAGGGGTTTATCTTTTGTATGTCCTGATAGTCTTTGGTTCTCTTAATCAGGTTGTTTACTTATTCTGTTTCTCTTCACGAATATTCTCCAGCAATTTTAGCAATTCATCCTCCTTTTGATCGTATTCCTCTTCATTGATTTCATCCATCTCAAACTTCAGTTGCAGTGCCATCAACCGCTCCTTAATCGCCCCCTCATCTGACGTTTCTTTCAGGATTACCTCATTTATTTTCTCTGCGATAAATATGACCCCTTTCAGAGGAGCAAGAAGCAAATCATCGATTAAAAACATGTTATATTCCTTTCGTATTTATGACCAGATTCACAAAATTATAGGGTGGCAGGGTTCCAACATACTTAAAAGTCATGTAGTTTCCATATTTGGCATCCAGATTATTTACGGCTTCGTCAAAAGCGGGTTCTGCAGTATTTTTTATGAGAAAGGCAGAGTTAAGGATCATCATTTCGCCATAGTTGTCATTGATCTTCACGTCATCAGCGATAGGGGTCAAACTGTCGAGAATCAGATTCTTGAAATTTTCAGTCTCTTTTTTGAGTGCCTCAGCCACCATTTCGCCGATCTTCATACGCTGGTAATGGGTTTTGTCGACTGGCAGGTTGATCAGTTTATCTCTTAACGAACGGATATTGTTATATTTTTCGATGATACTTTCGTAGATTGGAGCTTCATGAGCAAGTACTTTAAGACCAAGCTCTTTCTTTCCCTCCATTTTGTCGAGTATCTCGTCGAATTTTTGGTAGTCTTTTTCAAGGATTCTCAAAATTCCGGCTTCATCATCGTGTTCGGAGATCGTAGAAAAACGGACAGGCAAAACAGTGTATTGTTTCATCATCTCTTCGAGGACCTTTTCATGAGTGATCATGTTAACCCTCCTGGCTTCATAGATGATGACCGGGGAATTGCTGACGATGGCACTAATCCCCTTATAGCTGATTGCGTAGACACGGTCTCCCCGTTTCCCCATTCCAATGGGACCATAGTCCAGAGGCTCAGAATTCCTGATAATTCCGTAAATATATTTTCCTTCCTTTACTAGTTCCAATGGGTTATTCATGATAATCGTTTTTATTTGATGTTACATTTCCCATTTTTCAGGGAAGATTTTAAGATCAATAAAGTTAAAGATAGGAAGTGGAGCCGTGTAGACAAAATCGCTTCGGTCCTCAAATTTTGCTCCCAGGGCAGCCATGATATGATCGAATTCAAGCTCCCTTCCACTGTTCATCAGGAATGCGGTATTCATAAACATGGCATCTCCGGTAGTTTTATTTTGTTTATACTCAAAAACTGATTTGCGGAAGGCGTCGATTATGAGGGTTGTCTCCTCCTCTTTCTTTTTAAGAAGTGCCTGTTCCACCATACTTCCGGCTTCAGCAATTTTCAGTTTCTTTAACTCTTGATTATCAAGATGTTCTATTTCTGACCTGATCTTTTGGAGTTCAACATGTTCCTTGTCGATCTCCTTATAGATCATCCCCATATTTTTCCATGTCCCCCTGACATTGAGCTCCATTTTATTTTCGAACTGTTTGAGCAACTCCATGAATTCAGAGTACCTTCGATTAAGCAGATTACGTATCTCATCGGGTGTAGCTGCGATAGTCCCGAACCTGATTGGCAGAACACTCCGGAATTCTTTCATCACCTTTTCGATAACTTTTTGATGTGCAACCATATTTTCGGGATTAACTACAAATCTGCTAAGCGGATGGTCGCTTACCACCATACTTAATCCATCAAATCCGATTGTTGAAACCAGGTCACCACGTCCTCCTACTCCGATAGGTCCCAGATTGACATCGTAATCAGTGGCAACGATGCAATAGATGTATTTTCCGTCGCGTTGCATACTATTCGTCCTTTATTTTTACCAAAAACAGGTTGTTAATCACTTTATCCTTTGTCAGGAATATCGATTCATTTTTTGAGGATTGCTTTACTGCAACAGAATAGTCGAGGATTGTATGATAAGCCTTGTTGATCCGGGCAAAGCTCTCCTCTGTGCCATTACCTGAATTTGCATCCGGATGGCATAGCCGGGCTTTGCTGAGATAAACCTTCTTTATTTCGGATTCGGTGGTCTCTTCGTTCAATCCAAGTTCTTGTTTGGCCAACTCAATATGGTTGGGATCGAGAATCTTCATTTCGATGGTGAAAAAGCTATAACAGGGAAGAGGTCCAACCAGTTTGAAGTTTAATAATCCGTTAAAAGTTTCATCAAGCTGATCAATAATTTTTTCGAAATTTTCCTTTTTATTTCTGTTCAGAAGAAAAGCCGAATTGGTAATCATCTGATCATTCATTACCTCGTGTGTTTTAATATCGACGCTATAAGGGGACAATGAGTCCAGAATTTTCAATTCCATTGTCAGGTTTTTTTCCTTTAATTTTGCCTGAACAAGCATCCCTATTTTTACCTGGTCTACCTGAAACATCTTACCTGCATTTTTCTGAATCTCTTCCTTCATCTTAAGAATCTCTGGATCACCGGCGATTTCACTTAAGGTTTCTGAAAAATCGGCCCAGGTAACTGCCAGGTCAATCTCTGTAAGGAACTGCATTTTTTTAAGCACGTTCATAATCAGTCCGTGCCCGTTTGCCAGTATTCTAAGAACCTCTTCCTTCGAGTTTACAATGGTTCCAAGCCTCATCGGGATTATCAGGTTAAACCCGTTCCCGATCAAAGCTTCAATGGTTTTCTGATGATGAACCAGCAGATAACCAAGTGTCTCTCTGTCCGTGTAGTCCAGCAGAGTACTCTCCCGGTCGGAAACAATGGCAGATATATTTTGATATGGGATTGCATAAACTGCTGAATCATCAAGCGACCTGAACATATCTGCACTATAAAAGTTCGGGATAACTCCATAAATATATATTCCTTTTGTTGTCATGTTTAATTAGTTTGAAGATTTGAGAGTTTCTATTGGTTTCTGTTGTTCCTTTTTTTCTAATTGTTTCTATAGTTTCTGTTGTTTCTATTGTTTCTTCGTTGAATTTTGTTTTAGCACCAGCTCGATTGCCTCCTCGAAATGGTTTTCGAGAATTGTAATTTCCCCTGCAACTTCAACTTCCTGACCACGGGTCTGATCGATCAGGTTTCGGATAGCGAGCATTGCCGCTTTCCGGCAAATAAATTCAATATCTGATCCGGTGAGCCCTTCGGTTTTTAATGCAAGTTTATCCAGATGTACTTTTTTCCCGATGGGTTTGTTCCTGGTGTGAATTTCGAATATTTTTTTCCGGGTTTGGACATCGGGGGACGGCAATTCGAAGATCAGGTCGAACCGTCCGCTTCTTAACAAGGCTGGATCGATTAAATCTATCCTGTTTGTGGCAGCCAGCACGATTACTCCTTTAAGGTCTTCTATGCCATCCATCTCGGTAAGAAACTGGCCGATTACCCGCTCGATCACGCCGGAACCTGAACCGTCATTGGTGCGCCTAGGTGTAAGACTGTCAATTTCATCCAGAAACAGGATGCAGGGGGAGGCCTGTTTGGCCATCCGGAATAATTCACGTACCCCTTTTTCTGATTCTCCGATATACCGGCTTAAAATCTGAGGCCCTTTTACCGAAATAAAATTAACTCCGCTTTCGCTTGCCAACGCCTTTGCCAGATAGGTTTTGCCGGTTCCGGGCCTTCCGTGAAGAATAATTCCTTTGGGTGGTTTGGTATCCGCTTTTTTAAACAAATCAGCATATTTTAAGGGCCATTCCACGGTTTCCTTAAGTGCCTCTTTAATCTCCTCCAAACCGCCGACATCATTCCATTTTACATCAGGGACTTCCACGAAAACCTCCCGTATTGCTGACGGTTCGACCTCTTTCATCGCATCAAGAAAGTTGTCCATAGTTACTTCAAGTGACATCAGCAACTCATATGGAATTTCTGCCATTTCAAAATCAATTTGCGGGAGTATTTTCCGTAAGGCAGTCATCGCAGCTTCACGGGCGAGTGCTTCAAGATCGGCACCTACAAAGCCATGGGTGATCTCGGCCAGTTTTTCCATATCGACATCCATTGACAATGGAATTCCCCGGGTATGAATATGTAGAATTTCAAGTCTCCCTTTTTTGTCGGGAATAGAGATTGAAATTTCGCGGTCGAAGCGTCCGGGTCTTCTGAGTGCCGGATCAATGGAATTCGGGATATTGGTTGCCCCGATTACGATTACCTTTCCCCTTGATTCGAGGCCATCCATCAAAGATAATAATTGAGCGACAACGCGTTTTTCAACCTGCTTTTCACCACCCATATCTTCTCTCTTTGGGGCGATAGCATCGATTTCATCAATAAAAATAATGGAGGGTGCATGTGCCTGAGCCTCTTCGAAGAGTTTTCGGATCCTACCCTCGCTTTCACCGTAAAATTTCCCCATGATTTCGGGACCGGAAATATTGATGAAGTAAGCTTCTGTTTCATGAGCTACGGCTCTGACAATTAAAGTCTTACCTGTTCCTGGAGGGCCATACAGAAATACCCCTTTAGGCGGCTGAACACCGAGCCGTTCAAAAATTTCAGGGTATTTCAGTGGGAGTTCAATCATCTCGCGAATCCGCTGAACCTGATTCCCAAGTCCTCCAATATCTTCGTACGAAACCTTGCTTTTACTTTCACCATCCTGTTTTACCAGCTCCAATTGACATATCGTATTGGGATTTATCATGACCAGCCCTTCAGGACTAGTACCAGTAACGGAATAGTCTACAGAACGGGAACCAAATAAATTGGCTCTGACCTTGTCTCCTTTCAAAACCGGCAAACCATTGATCAGGGAACCGATATATTTAGCGTCATCTGCTTTAAACGAAGAGCCCGATTTTGAATAGGGTTTAAGTTTTATTTTTAAAGCCTGGCGGCAGGCTGTTATGACGATCTTCACTTTCTCATCAATACCGGCCTGAGCATTCTCGCGTGTAATTCCATCCACCTGGATTATGCCTTTATCCCGGTCTTCAGGAAAGCATGGCATAATTTTGACAGGTGTTGCTCTCTTCCCTTCGATAGTGATCACATCGCCACTCTCAAGTCCCAGTAATTTCATATCTTTTGGATCGATCCTGGCAATTGCCCTTCCAACATCCTTTACCAGAGCTTCTTTTATTCGTAATGTAATTTCGTCTTTCATCTTGCTGTAAATGTTAGGTCGATTTATTGTATTGATAATCTGTGGATTGATTGTTGTTTTTCTTGTTGTTAAAAGAGACTTTTCCTTAACCTGATCAAGGTTTCCATCCCTTTTATCTCTTCTGCAAACATTGGTACTTCAACCTGATTCAGATCAGAGAATGTTTTGCTGATCTCCTGTAAATAGGGTAATTGTCCTGCCTTTCTTCTGTTACAGAAGTCACCTCCATCGGAAACCATCACATTGTTCACGACAATCTGTCTTGGAATAATTCCGGATTTGTCAAGATCTGTAAGTAATCTCACCGTTTCCATAATAGCCATCGCCTCGGGGATACAGACAGGGACAAACTCACATTTGGTTTTATCGCGCAAAAGATTTTCGATTCTTTTGACCGTTTTTTTCAGATTGATCAGAAAGGTATCCACCTCATCGGGTTGATATGAGCCGGAAAAACTGGTGATCATAAACCGGTATTTCCATCTCATTTTAGCCGCTACCTTTATCCATTCATCGAGTAATTTAGGTGATGTAATCAGTCTTAGGGCGTGACCTGTGGGTGCCGTGTCTACCACATATTTATCGTATTGGCCCTCTTCGATAAAATCAATGATTGTTTTAAAACTCATTACTTCATCAATTCCCGGGATCGACAAAGTGAGCATTTGATCAATATCCTCATTGTCAAGATTTGTTGAGGTCTCAAGCAGCTTTTTCATTTGCTCCTGGTGCTCATTCTTAAATCTTGAAAGCGCTTCGTCTGCAACCACTTCAATTGCCGATAAGCCGGGGACTCCATTGATTTTAACTACTTTAAAACCTATTGGCTGTTCAAGGCAATCGGAGAGAGAGTGAGCCGGATCAGTGGAAATAAGTAATGTTTTGTAGTTTTCGGATAATGAGAGGGCTGTAGCAATGGCACAACTGGTTTTTCCAACACCACCTTTCCCGCCGAAAATGATGAGTTTTAGGTCGTTGTTTTCTAAGCCGTTAAGTGCCATCGTCCTTATTTTTTTATCCTGATTTCAAGTATGCCGTTTGTAAATTTTTGACTCAGATCCTGCATTGTAGCTTTAATTGGAAGTAGAAGCTCTTTACGGTAGGTTCTGGTTTTACTGACCGCTGAAATTTCGAGAATATCCTCTTTTAAGTCGATTTTAATAACATCCTGTTCAATCCCGGGCATCTCGGCAATGACTACAATTTCATTTTCCTCATCAAAGATGTCTGTTATCGGTTCCCGCTCTTCATCAACTTTAGGCCCTTCAGGAGTTTTTCGGATGTTTCCAAAGGTTTCCACTTTTGGGGAGCCTCCTCCGGCGGTGTTAATGGTGAAACCATAAACCCCTTTCATCCCTTTTCTGAGATGATCGAAATTGATTTCCCCTTCTTTGCTGATACCCCCTTTTTCTTCGAGTTTTCCTGCCAGATCAACTAATTTTTCAATTCCTTTGAACAAGCCACCCAGACCAAAAAGGTCAAAATTAGCTTCTTCCTTTTTCTCGTTGTGATTATCCTTTTCCATGATTTTTATCGGTTTTAGAATTCCTGCACTTATAAAGTATGATTGAGTGCTTCCAGTTTTTCAAGGCGGGCTTCCAATGTTTCCTGCTGTTGCATCAACTCTTTCTCGCGTGCTTTGGTTGATAAATATGTATCTTCCTGCCACCAGTTAATTCCCATCTCCATGGCTTTGTCCACCGATGCAACAAGTAATCTGATCTTAATGGTTAACAGATCGATATCGGCAATCTGAATTTTAATATCTCCCGCAATTACGATCCCTTTATCGAGTACTCTTTCCAGAATATCGGCCAGGCCGGTCGCATTGATAGAATGGGTAGGTTCTGACATAATATGGTATTTTTTAGTAGTCGATGGACATTGTTTTAAAATCAGATTTCACACCTTCGGGTTTCTTTTGTTCTGACTCAGCCTGTTTATCCGGAAGGTGCATTTCCGATGCTTTTTCATCATTATACTGCTGGATTTCCCGCAACCTGCCCTGTATAAATTCGAGCCTAAGCAAGATCCTGATTTCTTCACTTTTTAACCTGGTTCTCTCTTTTTCGAACATATACAATTTTATGAAATCCGATTCCTCCTTATTGGGGATTCCCGATTTACTTACATTTTGCATTGATTTAATGCTTTGCAGTCCTTTTATTGCACTTGATATTGGCATGACTTTAGGTGTTAAATATATGTTTCAATTAATTCGTCCACGATAGTTTTAACCTTTTCCTGGTTCGTTTTGGAGCCAATCCGGCTGGTTTCCGAGGTAAGGATATCCTGGCAGATCTTCCTGAATAATTCCCGCGATTCGGATGGAGTTGTATTTAAGGTTGCCAGTGTTTTTGCAATCATAATTGATCCCCGGATGGTTGGGTCAAATTCGGTTTTCCCCGATTCGCGCAATCCTCTTACAATTTTAACGATGGTTTCAGTATCTTTAAAAGAGAGTTCCGATTTGGCCATGGTTATCTTTAATTCGGTTTCATAGTCGAAATGGTCGAGGTCCATAGTGACCATCCGGTCGCGCAGCGCATCCTGTGTGCGGTTCACCCCGGCATACTCTTCCGGATTTGAAGTAAAGATAGCTCTGAATTCGGGGTGGACTTTCATGTAATAATCCTCCTCCTTTGCTGCTGAGGTACTCAGCATTCGCTCCTGCAATATTGGAAGCAGGATATTATTTGCTTCGGGACGCGAACGGGTGAATTCATCGTAAATAAGTGTAAATCCATTCTTCACAGCGATAGTTAACCGGTTATTAACCCATTGTTTGCTCATATCTTCCTCATACTTATGAACAGAGTGAATGAACTTGTCGTCCAGCTTTTTGTATTTATAACCTTGTTCGCTGCCAATAAGATCAGATGTTTTATACTCGGCATCCCCATGAATGATCACTACCGGCCGGCCGATCTTACTCGCCAGGTGCATTGCTACTGTTGTTTTTCCGGTACCGGAAGGACCTCTGAAATGGACAGGAAATCCTGCTTTGATATAAGTAAGACCACGGTCGGTAATGTCTTTAATGTAATCCGTTTCTACGAAATTCGACATTGGCCTAAGCTCTAAAACGGTGTTCATTTCATTGTTATTACTCATGATATTTTGGGTTAATGGTTGTTACGTTTTCTTTTGGTTACTTCCCGAGGGTTGCTTTTTGCTGGCGTTGGGGAGTTGAATTCCAGCCCGGGCAATTGTTCCAATGTTTTTATCCAGATATTCCGGGCCTCTTCAATATCCCTGGTGATTTGTTCGCTGATAACCAGAAACTCTTCTCTCCGGGCTTGAAACCGTTGCATGGCTTCCTGACCTTTCTGCAAACTCTTTTTGATATGTTCTCCGACATTTTTCATTTCTCACTTAAATCCTGTACCTCCGCAACGCGTGCATGGGAGACTATCGTTCGATCTGCCGGTTCCTTTGCATTGTGTGCATTTGGCATTACTTTTAATATGATTCATCCCTTTCCCGGAGCAGACGATACACGGAACCCTGGCACCAAGCGGGTTTTTGCCTGAACCTGAACAAAAAACACATTTTTTCAGCGGTACAGCCATTTCAATATGCCCGGTGCCGTTACATACCAAGCACTCTGATAAAGGGGAGAGTAAATCAAAGGGATCTTTTCCATTTCCGCCACAGAATGCACATTTTATGATATTTGACATGACTTTTGAGGAGTTTTGGGAGATAAATTATGGATGTCTTCTATACGATTAACACTATCTGAAAACACTTTGCCAATTTTAAATCCGGTTAATGAAATTTCAATTCCATGTGAAAAGTCTGAACGCTGAGCCGGATCTAAGTATTCGAACTGACTCAGCGTTTTGAACTTATTTTATCGGAAAATAAACATTGTCCATTTTCTGTACTTTGCCCTCTTCCAGCAAAGCCTTTGCAATAAAGCCAAGCTTCATCCTCGTTTCTCCCAATGGTTCTTCCATTTCTGAGATTTTTACCCCCATGGGATGTTTGCTGATATAGTCAAGGACTTTCTCCTCAAGTGTCATTGGAGAGATCGTTTTTAACCTGGGTTTAGCAGGAACCTCAGCCGGTTCCTTTGAAAATTCGATTGGAGTCTCCATAAGAGAATCAACCATGACCGGTTCTTCTTTCAGAGTGTCCTCCTTTACAGGTTCAGCCACGGCTTCAATTTTTACTTCCTTTTTTTTTTCCGCTTTAGGTGCAACATTTTTTTCCGGCTTAACTACTCCGGTTTTTCTTAACTGAGCAATTGTCTCCTGCATTTTATTCCATTCTTCAGCACCCTGACTTCTTTCCTGGGAATAATCCCCGATCAAACTGTTACTTGCCTTTTGGATATCGTTTACTTCTTTCCGAATTTCTTTAATGGAGGTATGGATATTTTGCAGTAATGATTTGTAGTCAGAAAGCCTCGATGATTCCCCGTTAGCAAGGTCTTTCCGAAGCTCATTCGCCATTTTTTGATTCTCTTTGCTGATCTCTGACAATCTTTCTTGAAAACCGTGAAGTAAGGTTCTGGTATATTCGATCCTTTCGGCAAGGTTTTTACCTAGTTCGGCCCTTAGTTCAGCAGACATGTTAAAGTGCTGTTTGTCAAAATTATCAAGCAATTCATTGGTGTTCTTAAAGATCGCCAAAACCTCATTATTGATCGTAAAAATATCATCGTTGATGTTTTTCATCAGGGTATTAAATTCGATCATCCTGGTTTTTTCATCTTCAGCCCGATCGGCTCTTCCAGCGGCAAAGAATTGGTTTAACTCAACTGCCATTTGGGTTCTGTCGGCAGCGAATTCATTGATCATGTTAAACGCAGAAGTTTGGATTCCAACTACTTCTGTCTGTATAGAGGCGATTGTGTGATGGATATTGCTCATTAGTTCGTTAAAAGCACTTATCCGTTCTTTCTCTCCGTCTGCAAGGTCTTTTCTCAAAGCCATGGCGTTAGCGTTTAAAATTGCAGCCATCTCCTGATGATCCTTATGAAATCCATCGAGAGTTTTTTGGACCTCACTGACAAGCTCTTCATTTTCAATGATTCGTTGTTTGAAAGAAGCGAGTAACTCCTCGCTCAAATTCTTCATTTCTGTTGATAGTCCCATTTTGTTATCTCCTGTTTAATTAATGAATATATAGTTACCTATGTTAATTGACCCGATGCAACTCCTGGTTTGCGGGATTGATCTCCTTAATTAATTGATTCTTTAGTTTTTTTATGTCCTGAATTAGAATGAATTCCCCTTTTCTAAGTAAGTTTTCAAGGCATTCCATCATTCTGTTATTCATTTGCTGAAATTCCATGAACGTATGTATGGCAGTTTCCTTTCTCATTTCCTGTAGTACGGAAATCTGCGAAAGTTGTTCTTTGATAAGCATTACCTTTTCTACTGCATCCTGACCGGTAATATCTTTGATATCCAGAAGGGTGTTTTTCAGGGATTGAGCACTCTCTTTTTGGGCTTCAATATAAATCAAAAACTGACTTTCAGCTTCCCTTTCCTTTTGGTCGAGTGCACACAATATCCCCGACATCATAGTGTAATAGTCTTTTTTGCGCAGTGACCCGTTTTTTGCAACAATTTCGCAAAGTTTTGAATTGAGCAGGTCTCTTTCCTTCCTGAGATCGGTTAAGGAACTATGGACATGATCGAATAGGAAGTGAGTTGATTCCGTAATATTTTCGGATGACTGGAATGCGGTTTGGATTTTTTGAATCCTGGTTTCGTACGAGTTGATGATGTTGTCAAAAAAAACATCAATACCTAATTCGGGATGGGTACTCATTGTAGAGAGGGAGTTAATTGGTTGATTTATAGGTAGGTTAGAAGTATAAATAATTGATGGGTGGTTTTACCCGAGAAAAAAAGTAATTCCTGGTAACCATGCTTTCAGGTATTTCACTGCAAGGATGTTTTAGCAAGAATAACCACTTAACTGCAAGATGCCTTATGCGGCCTTAGCAGTTAATCCAATAGCTTCAGCATATTTCAGATAAGTTTCAACGGAAGCAACAACGATCCTGGCTTCAATTGCAAGTAGTTCAATACCTACTAAAGATACTCTTACCCATGCATCAACAACAACACCTTTGTCCAAAATACGGTCGATAACCTCTACGAGGCTTGAAGAACCGATAGTTTTTTCTACTGCCATGATTTTAATCTCCTATTATTAGTTAATTGAATACCGTGCTTAACATTAGAGGGACGGCTTACCTCTTTTGACCCGACTTAACTAGTTAGATGCGAAATCCTGGATGTGCCGGATTCATCGTACTAACATTTTAACCCTTGTGAACTGGTTAATGCAATGAATGTGCCATAAATAAAATGGAGAGAAAACAGAGTAGCAGATGGGAGTTTAAAAGCCTAAGCCTAAGGATTAAAAAAAAGAAAAATATTTTTCGAAAAGAGTAAAACAACATAATAAATGTGAAAAATGTAGCCATTCTACCGGAAATAATCGCACACTTGTGCGGAATTGGGGTACGGAAAAGAAGGAAATATTCAAAAAGATATGCAAATGCAGAGTGCAAGGTACAAACTGCAATAAGATTCACTATCTGCTTACAATTCTGAATATTAACAATTAGTACTGCCTAATATTAACACATAATCCGTAAACAAAATTCAGGATCTTGCAGCCCTGAAGATCTTGTTATTTGAACATTTCATCGTTGGGTTTGTTTATTTTTAAACGATAGAGTGAATTTTTTAAAGAGGTTCGTCTCTGACCCCTTTTACAAATTTTAAAGAAATATTTAAGATGAAAAGATTATTATATATCCCTATAGTTCACAATCAGAGTGATATGGGATCACTTGGAAATACATTATCCAAAGAGGGAGGGGGAAAGTATGGCAGCGCTGTCTGGCAGGACCATATCGAACAGGTTGATCAATCATGGTATAAGATAGAAACTGAAATTACCAACCGGATTATTAAAATATCACCCGAGAAGATTAAAATTTATCAGGACGGATTACCTGTTGTAGATGAAATGGGGATTAAAATCGTCAAAGATGCAGCAGAAAAGGGGAGCATAAATTACAGTATAATTGACAATTTACTTACCCGGGGTGCAAAACTTGAAATCGCAGAAAATAAGGATTATCTGCTCACGGAATATTATCTCCTGGCTGATATAGCAAAAGCTGAAACGCCGGAAAATACTTTAAAAGCATATCTTTTGTATCAGGAGGGATCCAAAAAATTATTGGAGCAGAGAGATACATATATCGCAAACCAGATTAATCTGACTCTTCAGGATGGCGAAGTCGGGATTGCATTTTTTGGCGCCGCCCATTCCATTACCAATAAACTGGATAAAGATATTGATGTTGACATTATACAGATGTTCACAGATCCTGTCTCTCTAAATTTAATTCAGGTATGAGTAGGCGAGGCATCCCACCCATAACATCAACCGGAAGTAACAGGAAAGCATCCACCCGGTCAGATGGACTGGCCCATATGTCCCTGGGCCGGTATATGTCGGAAAAAAGAAGATCAGACGATAAGGATGATTCGTGGGACCTCAAAAAACATTCAAAATCGGAATTTAATAAACGGACACAAAAGAGAGAAGTTAATCCTGTTAGTTATAAGGAAGAACAAATAACGAGTATGACCGATATATTTTATGATTACAATAACGAGGGTGATTTAGCCATTATCATAGAATTTAAAGGATTTGAATTTTTAGGTTCCACCTTTGACAGAGCTTTAGGTAATTCTGAACCTTTGGGTTACAATATTCCCGTTAGTTATAAGGAATTAATGTCAAGTCTCTGTTTAACCTCAACCGGGGGTATTTTTGAATACAAAATATGTAAAACATCAGATGATTGTCTGTTTGGAAAAACCCTGAACATTCCTGAATTAATGCATCAGTACGATTCAGAGACCATGACCCCAACCTTAAAAAATAATTGGGTTATTGTTACCTACAAAAGAAAAATGAAGGGGACTGATTACTTTTAAAGTGTCTGTCACTGTTCCCCTTTGCTGATGGATATCTCGTATTTTTTCATTTTCCGCATTAAGGCGTCACGGGTTATTCCCAGAATATCTGCAGCAGCCTGCTGATTACATTTGGAGTTATTCAGCGCTTTATGGATCATTTTGATTTCCAGAGTTCTCAGATTTATAGCCTCGTCCTGTGGATCTAAATTTTCCTGTTTGTGGGGTTTAACCCGAAAGTCATTTATTCCTAAAACATTACCTTTGCAAAGAATGATTGCTCTTTCGGTCATATTTCTTAATTCCCTCACATTTCCAGGAAAATCATATTTTTGGAGTTCCTTGAAAACATCCTCCGAAATTTGCAGACTTGGTTTGTTAAATCGATGGCCGAAGAAATTAATAAAATGAATTACAAGGGGTTTGATATCCTGAGTTCTTTCGCGCAATGGGGGAATATGAATATGAAGTGTATTTAACCGGTGAAGCAGGTCAAGCCGGAAAGTTTTTTTATCAACGCAATTTTCAATATTATAATTTGTGGCTGAGACAATCCGGAAATCTGTGCGAATCTGATTGGTATCTCCCACCCTAGTGATCACCTTCTCTTCGGTTGCCCGTAGAATCTTAGCTTGCAGGCTAATAGGCATATCTGCAATTTCATCAAGGAAAAGAGTGCCCTGATGACAAACTTCAAAATAACCCATTTTATCGGTGATCGCACCGGTAAATGATCCTTTTTTATGACCAAAAAATTCACTTTCCAAAAGAGTGTCTGTGATGGCGCTACTGTTAACCGCACAAAAAACATGGTCTTTTCTTAAGCTCGAATAGTGGATAATTCGGGCGATGTTCTCTTTCCCGGTCCCACTCTCACCGGTAATCAACACATTGGCTTCAGGATAGTTGGCGGCAGTAATAGCCTGATCAAAAACCTCAAGGATTTGCGGACTGACACCAATAAATTGCCGGTCGATTTTTTCTTCCAGCGTTTTTGATATCAAAGAGTTCTTTTCTTCCATTAACTTCAGTTTTCGTTGAAGTTGAAGGTATTTCTGAGTACGTTCAATGGCAATCTGGATGTCGATAAACCGGAAAGGTTTTCTTAAATAATCAAAGGCTCCTAACCTCATAGACTTGATTACCGTGTCCATATCGCCGTGGGCAGAGATGATGATTACTTCCATCTCGGGATATTGAACTTTTACCTCTTTGAGAATGTCCAATCCGTTAACTCCAGGTAGCCTTACGTCCAGAATAAGCAAATCTATTGCATGACCCGATAATATTTTTTTCCCTTCTGCAGCGGTATTTGCTTCAAAAGGTTCGAATTCTGAATCTAAAAAAAACCCGCTTAATTCCTCTGTAAATTGCTTCTCATCATCGAGAATCAGGATCTTTATTTTCTCTTTGTTTTCCATGATTATTTTCCTTTTTGGATATTCAAAACCAATTTAATGATTGTTCCGGTTAATTTGTTGCTGGCAATTTCAATGGTTCCACCCATATCCTTAATAATCTGATAGGAAATTGACAATCCAAGTCCAGTGCCTTTCCCTTCTTCTTTTGTGGTATAAAAAGGAAGCATAATATTGTGAAGATCCTCATTGACAATCCCGATACCATTATCGGCAATTTCAACAAATAAAAATTGATTTTCCTGGTGAGTTTGAATGGTGACTAAAAGGTCGGTGAATCCTTCCTGTCTGTTTTTCTTTTCAATTACAGCATCTTTGGCATTGGTCAGCAGATTTACAATAACCTGTTCAAATTTATAGGTATTGCCAATAATCTGAGGGATCTGCTCATCGAGAATCAGCGATAAGGTTATTCCAAGATGTTTGAATTGCTCTGCAATCATTGAAGCCGCATTTTCAATACTCGCATTCAGATCAAAAGCAGTCAATACATAATCGTCATGACTTCTGGAGAAGGCCCTGACATGATCGATGATATTTCTGATCCTGGTAATATTGTCAAATATTTTGTCTGCTTTATTGATAAGAAATCCGATGTCGATAAATTCTGTTTTGGCAGTTTCAAAGAGAATTTTATCCATTACCATTGAGATGATATTTAGCGGCTGGTTGATCTCATGGGCAATACCAGAAGCCATTTCACCCAGATTGGCCATGCGATCTGCATGTATCTGTTTGGTTTCCATTTTTTTACGGAATGAAATATCACGTATGATGATCATGAAGGAAAAAGGCTTTCCATCCGCACCCTGAATTAAGGTAGAGCTTGCTTCAATTAAAAACAACGCCTGGCTTTTCTTTTTGATTCGTATCTCAACATTTTGAGCGATCCCTTCATTCATGGTCTTGGTGATGATGTCCATGATCGTTTTTTTACCTTCCGAAGGAACAAAATTCAGAAAATGCTTCCCGATCAGCTCTTCTTTGGAATCAAATCCAAATAATTCGATGCCAATTTCAGAAACATCGGTGATTCTTCCGTTAAAATCAATTAGGAAGATGCCATCAGGTGAGGCATTTAGCATAGTCCGGTATTTTTCCTCGCTTACTTTTAGGGTCTGCTCGGCCACTTTACGGTTGGTAATATCTTCCGAGATACCCAATAAGTATTCAGGATCACCCATTTCGTTCAGAATCGGGACTTTTTTAGTATGAAGAATCCGTACTTCGTTATTGAGAGTCCGCAATATTGCATCCGGAATATCAATCATTGCTTTGGCTTGTATAACTTCCAGATCTGTTTTATTGAATAACTCTGCCTGATCCTTTAAAAAAGACTCGAAATCAGTTTTTCCTAAAATTTGTTCCTTGGTCAGGCCGAACAGTTCTTCCCCGGCACGGTTGAATCTTAAATACCTTAAAGCCTTTGCATCCTTAATAAATACTGTATCCGGAATATTCTCAATGATGGAGTCGAGAAAGCTGTTTGCCTGGCGTAGCTCTCTTTCAGCTAATTTTCGTTCTGTAATATCCTGTACGGTTCCAATACTCCGTTTGGGTTTTCCTTTTAAGTCAATTTCCATTCGGCCCTCCCCATGAATAAAATGGAGTGATCCATCCGTATGGATAACCCGGTATTCAAGGGTATAACTATCGCCTAATGCCAGATTCCTGTCCATATTTGCGGTGAACAACTCAATATCGTCAGGATGAATCACACTAAATAAGGTTTCCGGTTTGCCGTCATAAGTTTCCGGATCAATATCGAATACCAGAAACATCTCCTTCGACAATTTCACCGTATTGGAGATCATATCCCATTCCCAACTTCCGATGTGCGCAATCCGTTGTGCTTCGGCAAGGTTTGATTCGCTTTCCCTGACAAGATTTTCTGCAATTTTGCGTTCTGTGATGTCTAAAACATTCAGAAATATCTGTTGATTATTTCCGACAGTTCTTCCTTCAATGTGAACATATTTTCGCTTATTGTCAGCTGTTTCCAGCATTATTTCGACTGCTTTTCTGGTTTTGTCATACAAGATATCCTGGATAAATGAGTTGAAGAGAGGCAGAAAATCCTTTGATACAAAAAAACAAAAATTACTCTCCTTCAGATTTAAACGCTCTTTGCCCAAAATGGCAGCTGCACTATGGTTTAATTCACTGATCGTATAATTGTTGGATATTGTGAGATAGCCTGTTGGGGCAAAATTGTAAAGTTCAATATATTTAATGGTGGCGGCTTCTGCCAAGTTTCTGGCCTGTGTAAGTTCTTCGTTTTGCATCTCCAGTTCAATCTGGTAAGATCTCAGATCTTCCTCCATTTTTTTGCGCCGGGTAATCTCCTGGGTAAAACAAAGTATGCTGGTCTCTGCAAATTTAACTGCTGAAAGGCTCCACCAATGGACTAACTGATGTTTATCCAGGAACGATAGCTCAATCTTGGAAGTCCCTGTTTTAAGCACATTGTTTAGGAACTTAAGACCACTATAACGAGAAACTTCGGTAAGGAGATCTGAAACAGACATTTCCAGGAGTTCATCTTCCGAATATTCTGTGGCAGAACAAATTGCCTCGTTTACTTCAAGGAATTTCCCGGTTTCATCAGCAACAAAAACCCCTTCAGGGGCATGATCAATGTAATTCCGGTATTTTTCCTCGCTCTCCTGAAGAGCAGCTTCAACGCATTTACGTTCGGTAATATCTTTATCAACACCCCGGTAACCCCTGAAATTCCCAAATTCGTCGATGATCGGTACTCCATTGGTGAGGAGACAGATTCTTTCTCCGTTTTTCCCGATATTCCAGCTCTCATAATCCTTTATAGCCGCTTTATTAGCCATGATTTCAGAGAAGATATCCTCTGCTTTTCTCACCTCATCCGGTGACATGAAATCAAACGGGGTCTTTCCTATAATCTGCTCATGAGAAACACCAAGAAGCTCAGGACCTCTTTTGGAACTATAGGTATATACTCCGTTCTCGTCCATTTCCCAAACCCAATCTGCCATGCTGAACATGATATCCCGGAGTCTCCCCTCGCTCTTTTTAAGGGCTGAATTGACCTTTTTTAACTCATCTGCTGATTCTTTAAGCAATATAGAATCCCTGACAACATTCTGCTTCTGAATGAACAGGTCAAGAAATATGTTGATTTTTGAAATTAGAATTTGAGGGATGAACGGCTTTGAAATATAATCGACAGCGCCTGAACTGTATCCTTTGAATACCTCTGTTTCATTTATATTGCTGGCAGTCAAAAAAATAACAGGAACTTTATCCTCTTTTCTATTTGAGTTCATTTTTACTGCCAATTCATAACCGTCCATGCCAGGCATCCGAACGTCAATGATAGCCAAAGCAAGATCAAGCCCTTTGGTTTTCTCTAACGCTTCCTCACCTGAAAGAGCCTTGATCAAATTCACTTTGATTTTTTTTATCAACTCTTCGAGAAGGAACAGGTTAACCTCAGCATCATCAACAATCAGAAGGTTGGGAAGTGACTTCATGGGAATCTGATTTGTTTGTTATTTGAAAGAAAGGTACAAAAAAATACTTTTTATTGGTTAATGCGTTCAATTATATAAATATAACTGATTTAGGATGCCCTGACATTTTAACCACGATTTTAGAAAACAGTCATAGTCAAAGACTCTGCCCTGGAATATCGCGAATAATTTCAGATTCATCTGCCAAGAATCACATTAGACACAATAAAGTTATAATAACTGAAGATTAATTCAAAAGAAATCAGGAAAATTATCAGTTTTGGTTTATCTGATTTGGGCACCAACTTCGCGCTCAAATGCGCTGATCAGTCGACTCATGGTTTTTTCTATCTGCTTGTCATTCAGTGTTTTTTCGTCATCCTGCAGCGTAAAGCTAACCGCGTAGGATTTTTTTCCCTCCGGAAGATTTGCTCCCTGGTAAACATCAAAAATATTAACATTTCGCAGTATTTGTCTTTCAGTTTTAAATGCAAGTGCCTTGATGACACTGAACGGGACATCCTTGTCGATAAGCAACGCAAGATCCCGTTTTACTTCAGGGTATTTCTGAAGCTGGGAGTAGGCGACCCTGTGATTTTTAATGGTCTTTAGAATGGCACTCCAACGGAGATTCCCATAGAACACATCTGAATGAACATCATTGTTTCTGAGTATTTTAGAATTTAAGTAGCCAATCTGGCCGATTGAAATTTGGTTAAAGCGGTATTCCAAACCTTCAGAAAAAATGTCATTTGAGATCGATTCGATAGAACAACTCACAGGATTGATCCCCAGCCTTGAAAGGATATTATCAACATTAGCCTTTAAGGTAAAAAAGGAGGTTGGTTCATCTTTGATATTCCAGTTTCCAGTCTCTTTATTGCCGGTAATCCAAATCCCGATATGTTCCTCTTCAGTGTAATTCCTGACCGGATTATCATAGGATTTACTACCGTCAAAACGGTATACATTGCCAAATTCATAGAACCGAAGGTTGGAATTTCGGAAGTTGGTATTGCGGTTGATCGCTTCAAGTCCTCCAAAAAGCAGTGTCTGTCGCATTCCATTCAGATCAGAACTGAGCGGATTGAAAAGCCGGACTGTATTTTCGGGTTTAAACGAGGCCAGGTGATCGTAATAAGCCGACTTTGTCAAAGAATTGGACATGATTTCATTAAATCCCCTTGCGGTAAATATTTCAGAAACCAGGTTTTGCAACTTCATTTTATCGGGATGAGGAACATGCTGAATCGTTGACTTGATTAGATTGTTCGGTTCAATATTGTTATACCCATAAATCCGTAGGATCTCCTCGATAATATCCACCTCTCTCTTAACGTCAACCCGATACGGTGGCACTGCCAGATTCAACCCCTGTTCAGACTCTTCTATGATCACTATTTCAAGAGAACGCAGAATGCCTTTAATGGTCTCTTTTGGAAGATCTTTTCCGATAAGCCGACTGATATTTGACCAGCAAATCTCCACCGGAAAGAATTCCAGGATTGAAGGGTCTGCAATTATATCAACGATATCAGAAGAGATATCTCCTCCGGCAATCTCTTTGATTAGCAATGCGGCACGTTTTAAAGCATAGATAGTTCCATTCGGATCGACACCCCGTTCAAAACGGAAGGAGGCATCGGTATTGAGGCCATGTCGGCGAGCTGTTTTCCGGATGTAAACAGGATTAAAAAAGGCACTCTCCAGAAAAATAGAAGTAGTGTTTTCCTTTACGCCAGAATGCAAACCTCCAAAGACGCCTCCGATGCACATCGCCTCATCAGCATTACAAATCATCAGGTCTTTATCCGACAACTCCCTTTCAATGCCATCCAGTGTGACAAATTTAGTGCCGGCTGTTTGCGTTTTCACGATCACCTGATCCCCTTTAACAGCAGCGGCATCAAAGGCATGAAGCGGTTGACCCGTTTCGTGCAGTACAAAGTTTGTGATATCAACGATATTATTTATGGGATTTTGACCTATTGCCTTTAGCCTGTTTTGGAGCCAATCCGGAGAGGGAGCCACAGTAACCCCGGAAATGGTTAAACCACTGTACCTTGGGCAAGCTTCAGGATTTAAAATGATAACTGATATTGGAAGATTATGATTGTCAGGTCTGAATGCATCAATGTTGGGCCGGTAATATGGAACGTTCTTTATTTGACTCAGAAATGCAGACAGATCACGGGCTACTCCAATATGTGAAGCACTGTCAATACGATTGGGGGTAAGATCAACCTCAAGGACAAAATCGTTCTGAATATTAAAGAAATCACTGGCAGGGGTCCCGGGTTTTGCATCCTGGCTTAAAACCATTATCCCGTTATGGTCATGACCGACACCAATTTCATCTTCGGCACAAATCATTCCCATCGATATCTCGCCCCTTATTTTCGATTTCTGGATCGTAAATTTTTCATCTGCGTTGTACAGAACGGTTCCAACGGTAGCAACAATAACCTTTTGACCGGTTGCAACATTGGGTGCTCCACATACGATAGGTAAGTCTTCCTCACCACCAACATTCACAGTTGTCACACTTAAATGGTCTGAATTCGGATGTTTATGGCAGGAAATAACTTCACCAACCACGAGCCCTTTGAGCCCACCCTTTATCGATTCAAATTCGTCGATGCTTCCGGTTTCAAGTCCAAGTTGGGTTAAGGTAGCCGCAATTTCAGCGGGTGAGAGTTCCGGATTGATATATTCTTTGAGCCAGTTGTATGAGATATTCATCTTAAATCTTCTGCGTGATAAAATAAGACGGCAAATATAGGTATTTTATTAGTTTTAGGGTAGATTTCAGTTCTTCTGCTGTTCAAAAACGGATAAATTGAGTTTTTTTTTGATATTTTTTTAAAAACTATATAATTAATGACTTGAATTATTATTTTGCACCACTTAAACTAATAGCAATTTAAGTTCGATGAAGAGTATTAATCACTTCCAGTACAATCTATTAAAGAT
>Ga0209697_10002472_pt1 | contig 26565 bp, 22 predicted proteins | sample AliMusrvi5mmetaG_FD_184115 | JGI IMG/M metagenome (GOLD analysis project Ga0209697, IMG submission 184115) | Freshwater lake bacterial and archeal communities from Alinen Mustajarvi, Finland, to study Microbial Dark Matter (Phase II) - Alinen... | ecosystem: Environmental > Aquatic > Freshwater...
CCCCAATCCACCGCACAATGTCTTCTGAAACCCTCAAGTTGGTATTGCCCGATTGGTGCAGCTTGGACACAGTTCATCGTTCTCCGCTCCCGTTCGCCCTCTGGACCATCGGCGACCAATGCCTGCTTCACCATTGGTTGGACTACGCGGTCAACCAAGGCATCAGCAATGTCCATGTGTTTGCCGCCGATCGCCCGTTTACGGTCCGCCGTATTTTGGAGGAATCGTCGCTTTGGCCTCTGAAAACCGAATTCACAGCAATCAACTCGACCGCCGCCGCCCCCGCCGAAGCCATTCATATGGACTGGCTCCCCGGTGAGTCCTCGCCCCCTGCTCCCCAAAATGGCTGGGAGCTCATTGCCCGCGCCGCAGCCATGGAAAAAGTATGGCTCGACCGCATGGCCAGCGAAGCGGATTTCAATCTCGTCAGCATGGGCTTTTCCTGCAAGATCCATCCTGAAGCCCAATTAATCCCCCCCTATTTCATTGGAGACAACGTTTTCATCGGTCCAGGTTGCGAAATAGGCCCATATGCCGTGATTGGGCCGGGTTCGGTAATCGTGGGAGCCAACCTTGTGGCTCGCTCACATCTTTCCGCCCATTCATACGTCGGTCCTGTCACTGCACTCGAAGACTGTTGGGTGGATAGTGGAATTCTCTTCAACCTGAAACATCAGGTGAGACTCGACCAAATCGAACCGCACCTTGTTTCTACCATGGAAAGGTTAGCGCCGATAGTCCCTATCCGAGATCGGATTCGCGCCATCTGGCTGTCGTTGCGGCTCGGGTCTACCGGAGCCGCAACCACTTCATTCGAGACCTTTGATGGCCGCACACTGCCCGGCGATCCCGCTGCCGGTCTGAGCAACCGCGCCGCATGGCTGCCTCTCGTCTGGCAAGGGAAACTGCCTTTGTACGGCGTGCTACCCCGCACCAAGAAGCAGTTGGAGTCCCTCAGTATGGATTGGCAGATTGTGCTTCGCCACGCCCCGATAGGCGTTTTTTCCTACGCCGATAGCCAAGGATGCCATACGCCCGATGATCCGGAAGAGGCTATCCATGCAATCTATCAGTCGACTCTTCCTTGTAACGCCCTCAACGATGCTATTGCCAATTTTACCCGCTCGTTGAGACCTTCCGATCTAACCCGCAGTGCCCAGCCCTAATGAGTTTACACCAACTCCTGCCCGCGCCCGTCGAAGTGATCCGCTTTACCATCCAAGCGGTTGAGGATCATGTCGAACCGCTGCGCAAGCGCTTCCTCGACACCCTTTCCGATAGCGACCTGACCGACGCGGATGTGGCGCAATGGGAACTGGTGTTTCAGGAGATGCTAATCAACGCCCTCAAGCACGGTGCGCATTTCGATCCCGCTCAATCCATCACTGTCGAGTGGAGTAACGCACAAAATGCGATCATCCTCTCTGTCAGGGATCCCGGCCAGGGACCCGCGGACTCTGTGCTAAGTGCTCCGGAGCTCCCGGAAGATCCGCTCTCCGAGTATGGACGCGGACTTTATATTATCGCCAAAGGGACAGATGAGCGACGTTGGTGGCGGGGCCCTGAAGGATTCTGTCTTGAGGTGCTGAAATATCATCCTGGCAAAAGTCTTCCCTTGCCTAGCAACCCGGAAATGAACAATGTTCTAGACGAGCTCTCGGCCTGTTATGAGAGCCTGTCCGTGTTCCATCGGCTGACTGGGAATCTAATAGAAAGCAGCAATCTCCGGGAGTTCATCGGCAGTTCTCTTGATGAGTTCATTACTTTGCATCCACTTGACCGGATCTTTTTCCAGGGTTCTCCCACCATTCCGGAGACCATTCACAATATCCTCAGCACGGCCAGTTGGTTTATTGACCAACAAGCCGCCGACTCAACGCTGAGAACCCTTGGCGCCCTTACCCGTGAGACTATCTGGGAGAATTTCGAAGATCTTGCCCGTCAGGGAATCGACATTATGCCGTTCCGTTCGGTTGGTGCCGGCTGCGTGTTTCCGATCGTGGCCGGAGGTCTTCACTTTGGAGCCCTCATCGTGTTGCGCAAGCCCTCCGTCACCGAACCCAAAAGCCGCTCGCTGGGCACACTACGCACTCTCGCCGACCTGTGCGGCATCGCTTGTGCTAACGCCCACCTATCGTATATCCGTGATGAATCGCAAAAGGACCTGCGTGAACTGGAGATTGCCATCGAAATCCAGAAGGCGCTCCTGCCCATTATTCCCGCCCCTGCATCAGACCTTTGGCAGGTTTCTATCTATCAGGACAGCTCGCTCAGTATCGCTGGTGACTACGCGATCGCCAAGACCGATGCGGATGGCAACCTCGTCATTGCCATCATTGACGTCATGGGCAAAGGGGTATCCGCCGCGCTGCTTGCCATTATATTCCGAACCGCTTTAGACCTTTCTCTGCATATCTCCTCCGCGAGCGGCATCTTGGAAACGATCAATAACACGTTATGTAACCAACTTGGCAATCTTACCATGTTCATTACCTGTGCCATTGCACGGGTAACTGGGGACGGAAAGCTCCTCGAGTATGCCAACGCAGGCCACTGCCCGACGTTCTTCTTCAGCGCGGATGGAACCCGCACGTTTCTTGAACCTTCGGGCCCACCAATCGGTATTTTGACCGCTATCAACTACACCACGGAAAGCATCGCCTTGGAAGGAGGGGAACGCCTTCTCTTCGTCACGGATGGTTGCTATGAATGGGACCGCTACGGAAAAGATTCGGGATGGCAAAGCCTCGTCACCCACCTGGATGAGGAACGGACCTCCTCACCGCAGGCATTGTGGACACGGCTGCGCTCGCGCATTAGCGACCAATCTTGTGGTCCTTCCCTTGAAGACGACTGCACCCTAATAACCCTTGATATACTCAAATGAAACGCATCCTAGTCGCCGAAGATGACATTGTCATTTCCAAGCTCTATCAGTTGCACTTCCTGCGCAATCAACTCCATGGGAGTTTTTTCACCACAGGCGACGGTGTTATCCAGAGCGCCAAACAAGAGCGCCCGGATCTCGTGATACTGGACTTTGAATTACCCGGCCAAAGCGGTCAGGAGATTATGTGCGAACTGCACCAAATTCCCGGGTGTGAGAATCTGCCTGTGATTTTTGTCACCGGTCGGGCTACTCCGGCAGTCGTTGAAGATCTGCGCAAGGCGGGTGCCTGTGAGGTTTTTGGGAAACCGTTTTCGCCCGTTCAACTCGTTCGCCTCATTCTAAATCTCACGGAGTCCAAGGCTAAATGAAGCCTCGTATCGACATATTTATCTTTGCCGATGCCCTCGGCTGGGCAGAGGTTACGCGCCGCCAATTTGCCGAAGAATTGCTCCCGGTGCGCAATCCTTGCGAGACTCTGCTTGGTTATTCCTCCACTTGCGATCCGACCATTCTCACAGGCGCTCTGCCCTGTGAACACCAACATTTTTCGTTTTTCATCAAAGCGCCCGGGCGCTCACCGTTTGCATCACTGCGGCATCTTGGGTTTCTGCCGGAAATTGTCGCTGGTCATCATCGCATCCGCAACAAGGTTTCAAAATTCATCGCACGCCGCCAGGGATACAGCGGCTACTTTCAACTCTACAGCGTGCCGTTCTCGAAGTTGCCCTACCTTGACTACTCGGAAAAAAGGGACATCTATCAACCCGGTGGTATCACCGGCGGGCAAGCCACAATTTTTGAGCATTGGCAACAATCCGGCAAACCCTGGGTGCGTTCAGACTGGCGACTCTCAGATCCTGAGAACTTCTCCCACGCCCGCAGTGAGATTGAAAGGGGAGACGTCGAATTGCTCTATCTTTTCACCGCCCGCCTTGATGCTGTCATGCATAAGCACGGGACCGATCACTCGCAAGTGGACGCAGCGTTCGACCAGTTCCATGCCAATCTTCAGTCTTTAGCCAGCTTGGCATCCCGCCATTACCGCGACGTGCGCATTCATCTCTTCAGCGACCACGGCATGGCCAATGTCAACGTCTGTTCGGACCTGCTGCCACGTTGGGAAAAACTCGGTCTCAAATATGGCCGCGACTACATTGCCGTTTGGGACTCCACCATGGCCCGCTTTTGGTTCAGCGACGCGGCATCACGTGACACCGCCACGTCGTGGCTCAGCGAGCAGGCAGACGGAGAGATTTTGTCAGACGAGCGACTGGCCGGTTACGGATGCCTATTTCCCGACCGCAAATACGGCGAGTTATTCTATCTACTGCCTTCTGGATCGCTGTTTGTTCCGTCGTTTCTCAACCAACGCAAGGTCACGGCCATGCACGGTTACGCCCCTGAGCACCCGGACAGCGCTGCTTCCTGGCTCTCCAATACCGAAACTCTCCCGGTCGCTGCTCTCACGGATATTTTCCCGGTAATGCGCGCCGCCGCAAGCATCTGACCCCCATTGTCCCATGTCACGCATCCTGCATATTCCACGCCGGTTCGCACTCGACGAGTGGGGTGGCACGGAGAGCGTCATCTATAATCTATGTAAGCAGCAACAGTTGCTCGGCCAGCACCCCGAAATACACACCTCGCGTGCCCTCGCGCCCACCCCGCGCGAGGTCTGGCGGGACATACCTATCCACCGCTACCGTTATTGCTATCCGTTTTTCGGCCTATCCAAGGAGAATATCCTCGCCCTCGATAAAAAAGGCGGGAACTTGCTTTCGCTTGATCTCTTTGCCCATCTGCTTGCAGCTTCCGACGTTCGCATCTATCACGCCCATGTCCTCAAGCGCATGGGAGGTGCCGTGCTAACAGCGGCACGCCTCCGTAATAAACCCTGCGTTGTCACCCTACACGGGAATGTCTTCGACGTCCCGGACGCCGAAGCTGCCACCATCGTAGAACCCCAGTCAGGCCATTTCGAGTGGGGCAAACCTTTCGGGGCTATCTTCCGCTCCCGCCATCTTTTGGAAGATGCCGATGCCGTCCTCTGTGTTGGGTTCTCCGAATACGAAAAAGCCCGGTCTGTTCTAAATCACGACCGTGTCTATCATTTATCTAATGGTGTCACTGCGGAAGCCTTTTCAGGGGGTGATCGCGCCGCCGGACGCCATGCCCTCGGCTGGCCACAAGACGCCATCGGCTTCGGTTGTCTCAGTCGCATCGATCCCCAGAAAAACCAACTTTTGCTAGTTGAGGCCTTTGCCGCGCTGGTGGCTGCAGCGCCGCAGCAGCCATACCGGCTGTTGATAGGCGGTCCGGTCACCATGCCAGCTTATGAACAGGAACTTCTTGATCTCATCCAGCGGCACCAGCTCGAAGCCCGAGTCACCCTGCATCCTGCCGTAGTGGCGGAATCCACCCTGCACCGCGACCTTCTCGCCGCCCTTGACGTCTTTGTGCTGCCGTCCCGCCACGAACCCTTCGGTATTGTTATCCTGGAAGCTTGGTCCGCTGGCCTGCCTGTTATTGCCTCTAACATTGGAGGTTTGAGTAAACTCGTCACCCATGAACAAGACGGTCTACACTTCCCCTCTGGTGACGCTGCCGCGATGACAGCCGCGCTCACCCGCTTGGCCAACGATCCCGGCCTGCGCCATGCCCTTGCCGCGGCGGGGCAGGCCAAAATTGCGCACGACTACACTTGGCAAGCTGTCAGCGCCCGTTTGGAGAATGTCTATCAAACCTGTGAGGCCCGCCAGCGATGAAAACCAATCCGCAAGCCGTATCAGTCGTCATGCGCAGTTTCAATGAGGCGTGGGCCATTGGTGAAACCATCCGCCAACTTTATTCCCAAGACTTTGAGGGCGAAATCGAGCTGATCATCATTGATTCAGGCTCCAGCGACGGATCGCTTGAGATCATTAAGGAGGCCAAACCTGCCAAACTCATCCAGATCCCCCTTGGTACATATGTCCCGGGCGTTGTTATTAACCAGGGGGCTCGTGAAGCCACACACGATTGGATTATCTATCTGAATGCCGATGCCACTCCGGTTGGTAGCAATTGGCTAGCAGAAATATTGGCGCCTTGTCTGGCCTGTGACAAGATTGGCGCTGCGTTTTCCCGTCAAATTCCCCGCCCTGACTGCAAGGCTGTGTTTGCCCACGACTACGACCGCTGCTTCGGCCCTGCCCGCGAGTCCGCGAACTGGGAGCACTTTTTCAGTATGGTCAGCTGTATTACGCATCGGTCTGTTATAGCCCAAAATCCTGTGCGCGAGGATCTCCAATACGCAGAGGATGATGAGTGGACACGCCGTCTCGCCGGAAGCGGTTTCGAGATCGTATACGCGGCCAATTCCGTGGTCATGCATTCCCATAACTACAGCCTGCGCCAGAGTTACAAGCGTGCCTGCGGCGATGCTCTGGCGATGGCCTCCGCCGGCACCACAAAGCCGCCGAAGAATGTCTTGCTAGGGTGGCTCGCCGACACTCTCCGGGATGCCAAGTGGTGCATCAAAAACCACCGCATCGGCAGTCTGCCCTATGCCAGCGCAGTCCGCCTCGCCCAGCGCCTCGGACGCCGTAGCGGAGATGCTGCCGGACGAATTCATCACAATCACCCCTAAACCACCATGTCCTCTAACGTCACTCTCGTCACCGCCTGCGACAAAAATTATCTGTGGGGCGCCTTTCTTCTCGCCGCTAGCACTGCACGCAACCTTCCCAATGTGCCCATGCACGTCGTCCAAACCGGATTTTCTGATGAGGATAAAACCTTTTTCAACCAGTTTCCACTAGTATCGGTTCTGTCACTCGCGGCGGATGATCCGCGCAACGTGGCTAACCGCAAGGCGGAGGCCCTCCTCACAGCGGAAACCGAATACGTAGGATGGCTCGATGCAGACTGCATGATCGTAGGCGACATCGAACCGATGCTGATCCCGGAAAATGGTGAGTTCCAAATCCGGCTGCGAGGGGAGGCTGAAAATACCCAAGTCTGGAGCAACCACTACGCCGCTGGGGAGGCCCATCATGGCGTCCCAGCAGCTGTTCTTGCCCAGTGGGGTGCCGATGTTGGGCAATTGGCTATCCCCACCCATAACACTACATGTGTGACCAATGCCTTCATTCTACATCGCCGCCATCTCGATTTCATCCGCCAATGGAAAAGCCAAATTGCCAAAGTCATAGCTCCCGCCAACACTGGCGTGGTTGACCGTCGCTCGCGGCCCTATTTCATGATCGACGAATCCGTCCTCAGCTCTCTCCTCGCATATTCAGCTATTGCCCCACCTGTTGCCTCCTATCGACTCGATCAGGTTCACCAAGCTCACGTCGCACACTTCGGCGTCAACCCGAAACCATGGAAACGCTGGAGAAAACAATTCTGGCCATACCATACCGCAGTCATGGATCTTATTGATTGGCTTCGCTCGAATGACCTCGCCGTTCCGCCCATTCCTTGGTCACTCCGCCGCGAAAACACCCTACTCGCTTGGTCTATAGCACAGGCCGACGCCCCATACGCAAAAATCCGCACATTCGTTGGTGATTTACTACGGCGTTGGTCATGAGCACTTCTCCTAATGACATGGGTATTCTCTTCTATGATGACAGTCCGGTGTTTGGAGGCCACGAGGTAATGTCTCTATTAGGTCTTTCGGCCGTGCTCGAACAATTTGCCGGACCGGTCCATTTCATGGCCGCCTCTGCCAATACTAAACTCTGTGAGCAAGTGGCCGCTATCGCTGACCGTCATCGTAATCTATCACTTATCCAGCTTGGCTACCACTCCTCCAAGCTGGAAGCCCTCCGCAACCGTTTGCTGCCATCCCGGATCAGGACTCTGGCTAACCAATTCAGCCAACTCCAACCATCGCACGTCGTTGCCATTCAGGGTAATATCGAGCACTCCTCGCTAGCGCTGCATGCCGCCCGCCAAGCCGCCATTCCATCTGCCAGTTATATTCCCGTCCCTCATTCTAACGCCAATATGGGTGCGCGCTTTGGCGCTCTGCGCGACCTAGGGACCTCCCGGATTTTCCAGCTTCCCGACGCATTCATCACCATCACCGATGAAATGGCCCATCTCCTCCACCTCCGCGGTGCCGCCGCCCCTATCCATATTGTGTACAACGGCATTGACACTTCACGATTTCAACCCGGAGATCCAACAAGCGCCTGCCGCCAACTCAATCTACCAGAGGACAAAATTCGCCTCGGTGTAATTGGTCGCATCGAGTTCCGCCAAAAACAACAGCACCTTCTCGTCCAAGCCCTGGCTGCCAACCCTTCACTCGCTTCATCATGTCATCTCGTCTTTGCTGGCGATGGCCCCGACCAACCCGCTCTCTCTCGTATCATACAGAAATACGGCATTTCCAGCACACATCTCGCATGGTGCGATCCAGTCCCCCTCTATCAGGCTCTCGACGCCTTGATCATTCCTTCCCGCTATGAAGGGCTGCCCTTAGTCATGCTGGAGGCGCTATCCTCCGGCACCGCCGTGCTCGCTAGCGACCGCGATGGCATGAAAGACCTACTTCCTCCCGCATGGCGCTTCGAACCTAATAATCCAGCTGCGCTTGCTGCAGCGCTCGAACATTTCATTGCGATGCACAAGCCCAGACCCGATCCCGAACTGGTTGCTCGGGTCCGAGGCACTATGTCCCTGCCGTCATTCCAACAGGCCTTTGCCAAAACCATCCTCACTCTAGCCGGTCATTTCGAAGTATTGCACGCCAGCACTCCCAGCCGATCCACCCCATGAGAAAATTGCGTGTTCTAATTATTGCCGAAGCTGCCAATCCAGACCTGACTAGTGTTGCGCTAATTGGTTACTCCTTGAGTCAGGCCTTGGCTGAAGTCTGTGAAGCCCACCTTGTCACAGAAAGCCGCAATGAGGATTGCCTGCTTAAAGCCGGGGTTGACCCACGAACTTTCACCGCTATCACCAACCCCGCGCAGCGGGTTGCCTTCCGCATCGCCACATTCCTGCGCGGAGGGACCAGCCTTGGATGGACCATCCACTCAGCTCTGACCACATTGGCCTATCCACTCTTCGAACATAAAGTCTGGCGGCATTTCTCCGCCCGCTTGGCCAATGGCGAGTTCGACATGGTTCACCGCATTACCCCGCTCAGTCCCACCACGCCAAGTTTGCTGGCTAAGAAACTCGCTCGACTCGGCGTGCCGCTCATACTTGGCCCGCTCAATGGAGGCATCCCATGGCCTTCCGGATATGATCAGGTGCGTCGGGCAGAACGCGAATGGCTCGGCTATTTCCGAGATCTCTATCGCATTCTTCCTGGCTTGAAAGCCACCCGCAAACTCGCCACTTCGCTGATATTGGCATCCCGCCATACCTATGATGAAGTCACGGCCGGGTCTGCGGATCTCGAGAAAAAATCCATTTGGCTCCCCGAAAATGCCATCGATCCCGCCCGCTTCCCGGAAGTCCATTGCGAGCCCGCAGCACCCATCGCAGGATCGCCACTTCGCGTCGCATTCCTTGGTCGCTTGGTTCCTTACAAGGGTGCTGATATATTATTAGAATCTGCCACTCCATTGCTGCGCGAAGGTAAAATGACTCTTGAGATCATTGGTGATGGGCCCCAAATGCCTGAACTCAAAGCTTTTGTAGAGCGGGAAAATCTTGGAGCTGCCGTGCAGTTCCCGGGCTGGGTCGCCCACGACCAAGTGCGCCGCCATCTTGCCAACGCCCAGATCTTCGCATTCCCCAGCATCCGTGAATTCGGGGGGGGCGTAGTCCTCGAAGCCATGGCTCTAGGCCTTACCCCTGTGGTCATTGATTATGGTGGCCCGGCCGAATTGATCCCTGAAGGCTGTGGCGTGATCGTGCCGATAGGCAGCCGCCAGGAACTCATCCACTCGTTCCGTAGCGCATTGATTCGCCTAACCGAAGACCCGGCAGGTGTGCATGCCATAGGCCTACATGCCCAGCACCACGTGCGCACCCATTTCACATGGCAGGCCAAGGCCCTTCAACTCCTCAAGGTTTATGCGTGGGCTCTTGAGGGATGTCCAGCGCCCAAGCCAGATTTGCTAGTGGATTTTAGTGACTGAACCATCAAGAACGCTGTTCTTTCTTCAGAAAGATTCCTTTGATCAAATTCACAGGCAACCCGCAAAGGGTAGCCACAATCGAACGTCTTTCCCGGATCACATCATGTGAGTTGGCCATGAACACCACAAAACGTCCGAAAATACGCATAAATCCCCAACGGTATTCTATCCCGAGATTTCTTTTCAGGTTGTATTGGGAAAGCCGCCGTCCGCGCGTGCGATGTTTTTCCAGGTTATACCCATATCCCATGTAGTGATAATGAAGCAGTTTGAGTTCCGCAGTCTGGCTTTCCACAACCGGACCTTCCGGGTGGCATATGTGGCAACATGGATTATAATTGATGTCCACATCAGGGCGGAAAATGATACGCTTGCTATACCAAGATGCCGAGCGGCCGTATCGCACTAGCTCCGTTATGGGACGCTCACCCTGTGGGAAACACCACGCAAACATATTGTAGCCATCGATACGGGGCAAGGTGATCCCATCCCGTTTGTACTTGCTCAGAATCTCATGCATTCTCGGGTGATACAGCAATTCATCGGCATCAACCACGATGACGAAGTCCGCCACGCCACGGGTCTCCTTATAGGCTTCATTCTTAATTTCCACGTTGGCTAAGTCATTGAATGTGCCACCCGTATCGAATTGACGTAACTCCGCGTTGGGGAAGTCGCGCACGATTTGCGGCGATGCATCGGTAGAACCATTGTCGTAAACAATGATTTTCTCGGCGAAGGTCGCGTAGTGCCTTAAGAAATAAGGAAGAAACTTCTCTTCATTCCAGCATACCGTGTAAACGAATATGCGTAATGCTGGTTGAGGTGCCGCAGACATATTCATCATAATGTGGGAATTAGGGTTATGCGGGCCGGAATGGTATCCATGAGGTGAAAACCCATGTGCCGCGATGATAGCCTCCCGCCTGACAATTCCAAGAATTTATTGAGGATACTTTGCTAGCGCATTGCGGCATATTAAATGACATCCGGATGAGAACACTCACGGGAATCATGAGTCAGAAGAGCAAAATCGAATATTTTTGGAAAGCGGCCGTACACGCTATGCGAGTCGTAATCGCGCCAGAGGTAGCACGCTGGTTGACGAGGCAAACAGTGTCTTTGGCTGGGATTGAACGCAGACGATCAAAGCCCTAAACGGCAGCGAACTAGGATCGATGCCACCCCCACCGATCTAGAGCGGGCGTCATGAATCAAGGAGTAAAAACTCCAGCCCGTTGGCCTCATCTTGAGATGGCGTAACACAAGGGTCTCTTCCGAGACCTAAGGGAAGTCAAGGGATTTGGTTATCCAGCTATTCCAGCTTGCAAAGACAGGTGGATCCGGTTCACTCTTAGGCCATACGAACCTTGAACGACCATTCCTCAGGCCCTGCAATTCTTTCATATGGCCCGGACTCCGCGCCGGAGTCACCAGGTGTTGCGTCCGATAAACAACCCAGCTTTCGTTTTCCGCTGCCCTTTGATCCGGTTCGCATGGTCGCTGGCGTGTTCTCTCGCTGGCCATGGATCGCTAGTGGAGTGATCGTTTCTGGCATCCTTGGCGTTCTGGTTGGCATTCTGATCACTCATCGTTCATACTCCCTCTCCGTCTCCCTGATCAAACGGCGGGTGACGCAGACCGTGGAAACCTCCGAATCCGGTCATGCCTATCGGCCCGTGGATCTCAATGACGCCACCCTGCTTGCCACCCTGCTTGCCACCGAACCGCTCGACATAACCCTCAAGCGTGCCAATAACGGCTTAAACCCAGACCGCATCAACACCTTCGTCGAGGCCAAACAACTCCCTAGTACTGACATCTTCTATATCACTTACAACTCGCCTGTTAGCCCGCAGGATGCAGTCACTTTCACCACTATCTGGGCCGAGGAAATCAATACCTACACCCAGCGTCTGCAACAAACCGAGGCTCACGAGGTGCGCCTCATCTTGCAGAAGGAAGTCACCGATCTTGAACATCAGCTCGATGCCAACAACCTCGCTATCCTTGATTTCTCAAAAGCCAATGACTTTCTCGGCGGTGAGGCTCAGGTTACTGCGGCCCTCTCCAAACAATCGCAACTCGAAATCCAACTCGAAGCCGCCCGCGCAACCGCAGCAGCCAAAGAAGAACAACTTAAGAGCTACACCGAGCAAATTCACCGCCAAAGTCCCATCGAATCGCAGCTCAAGACCGTCAACGACGAGCTTGCCAACCTCCGCGCTACTTATACTGACGCCAATCCGCTAGTCCAAGCCAAACAGCAAAGCATTGACTACCTTAAGGCGCAAATCGATGAAAGTGCCAGCAAAGGTCAGTTAGATCTGAACTACTACACCGGAACCCCTCTCGGCAATCAGCTCTACATTGCCATTCTCACTCAGCGCAACGAACTCCAGGAAGCCACCAATCAAATCCATTCCTTGGAGAAAGTCTACCAAGCCACTGTCAACCGGCTCGCCCAGTTTCCAGCCATCGTCAGTGCCTATGACTCTCTGAAAAAAAAGAACACGGCTATCACTGGAGAACTCACTATCATGAATAACCGGCTCAAGGAAGCCGAGATTTACGACTCCTCTGCACCAGGATACTGGCAGATCTTCGAACCCCCGGACCCCCGTCGCATCGTCCCATCATCCTTGATAAAAAAACCCGCTATTCTTGGTGCCGTCTGCGGAATTCTCGGTGGTGGTCTTGCCACCCTGCTTGTGCTGCTTCTCACCCAGAGATCCCCGAGGCGTTCTGTGCTCGAATGCTGTGCGGCAGTTCGTGCACCCCTAGTGGCCTGCATTCCTAACGCCAGCGATGAAGATGTACAGGATGCTATCGATCACTATTGGCTCACAAATTTGGCTCCTCTGCTCAACTCTCCAAACTCGATTTTATGGTGGACGCCCTCATTGGAACCTGACGAAGAGCGCCGCTTCTGGACGATGCTCGCAACAGCAGCTTGGAATGACACCGGCAAGCCCATTCATATCCACGATCTCACTCCCGACGCCCTCTGGGATAATGTTGATTGCGCAGAATCCTTGAAATGGCACTCGGATCCGCCTCTGAGTGCTAATCCTCATCCTCTGCTTCTCTCCCCTAACGCTACAACCCTTTTCCGCGCCTCCTCGCTACCGCATTCTGAGGCTCGTGAATCATTGATGAAAATTGGATACTGGATGGCCGTCCTATCAGGTGATAAGGAATCACTCAGCCGTGCCAGCCAATGGCTACCGATAAGCTCCACCTATCTGCCTCCATGCAACGGAACTATTGCTTGGATCGAACCCCCGGTCGGGCGCATCCGCGCTGCCGCTGATGCCCTTTCGCTCTTTCTAGCCAAACGCTTTTCATAGGATTCTCCTGTAATGCAGAGTGCGCTATCCATCCTCTTGTTCCACGCCTTCATGCTCGTCGTGCTTCACGGCCAAAGTGTCGACCCACTAAGTTCTCAGTCATCACCTCCGCGTGCCATTGTGTCTGGCAATAAGCCTCCTGCTGGGCCCACTTCGTGGCGCGTGCGCTACGAATTAGGAGCAGGGGATGTGGTCAACTTGGCCCTTTTCGGTCGCCCGGAACTTGCCCGTCCGTCATACCGAATCGCTCCCGATGGTACCATCAGTTATCTCCAGGCCCAGAATGTCCAGGTGGCCGGTCTCACTCTCGACGAGGCCCGCATAGCTATCGAAAAGAGCCTCACCGACCACTTCCGCTCCCCACGCGTCATCATCACCCCTCAGGAAGTCGCTTCCAAACGCTTCACCATTCTCGGGAAAGTGGCTCACAAGGGTGTGGTCACACTCGAACGCCCCATCACCTTGGTAGAAGCCATCGCCAACGCGGGCGGACTCGAAACCGGCATGTTTGATTACAAACTCATTGAGCTCGCCGACCTTGACCGTTCTTTCATTTCACGCGGCGGCCAACGCCTGCCGGTTGACTTCCGCCGACTTCTCCATGAGGGAGACATGAAATTCAACATAGAAATCGAGCCTAACGATTTTATCTATATTGCATCGAATATCTCCAACGATTATTACGTCATCGGGGCAGTCGGGGCACCCGGCATTCAAGGTCTCACTGAGGATGCCTCCGTAGTTGCCGCAATCTCCCGACGAGGCGGGTTCACCGAACGTGCGTGGACCAGCCGCGTGCTGGTCATCCGTGGTAGTTTTGAAAAACCCCAGACCTTCATTGTCGATGTGAAGAGGGTTCTCGCTGCTAAGGAAAAGGATTTCAAACTCGAACCGAAGGATATCGTTTATGTCGCAGATCATCCATGGATGGCGGTGGAGGATGTGCTCACTGCTGCCCTTTCAGCCTTCTCCTCCAGCGTTGCAACCAGTTGGGTTGACAAGAACCTTCATCCACTCATCATCGCACCCTGATGTCTCACACGTTCATCATTCGTGTAGCGTTGCTTGCCTCCTTTCTGCTAGGTTCCGCATGCCAACAGAGTATTCCCAAATCCAATTTTGATGCACGTAAGGTTGACCAAACGGTTGCCAACCTCACGTTCACCAACGTCAAAATCAAACGTTCTCTGGATTCAAAACTTCTGACTCCCCCCAAGGAAACCTACATTCTTGGCCCTGGTGACATCTTGGAAATCGAGATCGCCGAAGTCCCAGGTACACTATCAAGCACCTTTGTGATGCCCGATGGTATGGTGTACTATAACCTAGCCGGCGGCGTGCGGGCGGAAGGACTCACCCAGGCAGACTTTGCTAAAGAACTCACTAAGGCTCTAAAGCGCGATTACTCCAATCCACTGGTCAATGTTAGCCTCGTGGAAGTCCGCTCACGCCGATACTGGATTCTCGGACAACTCCTCCACCCGGGGATTTTTCCCCTCCGCCAGCCAACCACCCTGCTGGAAGCTATCGCTCAGGCAGGAGGACTCGCCATGACCGGCTTGTCTGGCACCTCCGTGGAAATCGCAGACCTCGGCAGCAGCGTGATCATCCGCGATGGTGATATTCTGCCGGTGAATTTTGAAAAACTTATCAAGGAGGGTGATACCTCTCAAAATATCTATCTGCGACACAACGATTTCATTTACCTTCCGTCCTCCAACTCCTCTACTGTCTTGTTGCTAGGCGCTGTCACGATTCCACAAGCCATCCGCTACAAGGAGACTCTGACTTTGGTGGACTGTATTGCCCAAGGTAGAGGCCCTACCAAAAACGCTTACCTCGACCAAGTTGTCGTTGTCCGCGGCTCACTCAAGAAGCCCAGTGCCGCCATCGTCAATCTCAAGGCTATTCTAACTGGAAAAGAGACTGATGTGTTGTTGCAGCCAGGCGACATTGTCTGGATTCCGCAGCGTCCTCTGGGTCTACTCGAGTCTACTGTTCAACTGGTCTTCAAAGATGCCGCCCGCAGCTACGGAGTAAGCCAAGGGGCGGCTCTCACTGGCGGCACACAAAACACCTCAGTTCCCATACCTCTTTCCACTCCTTGATACCAATAGGGCGGATGAATCAGGGAGTATCAGTTTAGCCGCTTGCGCCTCGCAGCTTCTTGTCGCCGCCACCATTCGGCACGGGACAGGATCGCACAAAAGATAATCCATGTTGTCAGATTCTTGGTTTGGACCAGAATCCGCTCCACTTGCAGGTGGAAGTAATTGACCATTAACGACACGGTCACACCCCACAACAATAACCCGAGTGGTGTCCGCCAGAAAGCCACGGTGGAGCGCAGGCCATGCCACAGCGTGAGCGCAGCGAACAATAGAAACGTCACAAATCCCAGTGTCCCGGTTTCGGCTAATGCCAGCCAATAGAAACTTTCAGTCAAGGCATTGGCCATGAATTGTTCGGGGTAAATTTTGCGCCCCCGGTTTTCTTCCCAGCGTTCTATAATTTGAGAGTATTTCACACCCAGTGGCCTGCTGTTGGCCAAGCCGAAATTGTTCCAGCCAATCCCTAGAAGCGGGTGATCATTGTGCATCGCGGCCGACTGTAGGTTCAAGGCCATGCGGAAATCGTTCTTAGGCGAGTCATCCCCTCCCATGCGGGCCATGAACGTGTTCGCCGCCTTTGCCAGAACTAATATCCCGCACACCGCCCCGAATACTCCAAGCGCCACCCGCCGTACTGTTACTCCCTGCAAATAAGCCCCCATCATCACCATCACCGTTCCCACCAAGAAAGCAGCCAGTGCGGCCCGAGAAACCGAGAGCACCACCACCAAACCCGCCGCCCCGAACGCACAGAAGAACAACATCACATCACGCGGCGAGGTTTCCTTGGAAAGGGCTAGCCCCAATAACGGAAAGGCCAGCGTATATGACCACATCGCCATCGGGTTCTGATGTTCAAACCAACCTGTCACCCGGTACCCACCCTGCACATAACGCCCCCACAAACAGACTACCACCTGCACGAGCAAGGCAATCGCAAAACCTCTCATTATTGCCATCAGGTCGCGTCTGTCATGGAGCGCAGCAAAAATTCCCACGAAAACAAAGCCCATCTTGGCGAACTTGAAAACAGGCATCAGTGCATATATCGGATTGATCGCGCCTGGCACTGACAGTAAGCCTACACTTACCCACAAAAGCCATGCCCACAAGGCCGGCGGGAAAAACCGGAAATCCCGGCGCTTTTCCAATAATGCAGCCAGTGCCAATCCAAGTGCTATAGCCTCCAAGTAGTTGAATTCAAAACCCCGGCAATGCCCACGGTATTTGGGAATTGCATACAGCATCAGGGTGAAATCCGAGGGTGGCCGCACCAGCCACCACGCCATCACCCCCAAGGTTACCTGCCGGGCAAGATCCTTCCCTTTCAGAAAGAAACCAAGCAATGGCCCAATTCCCAAATAAACCGTGGCGATCACCAGCACCTTTAGAAGCGTCTTGACGATTTCCATGCGGTTGGCGGTCACTCCACCACCATCCCGCCATGATAGCGAGCAGATTCTCACTCCTCGCCACAGCCCTGCTCCACGCGAGGGCTCACTGACGGGCGCACGCGCCTTTAGCTTTATGCCAAGGCGGCGTTAATTTGTTTTTGCCACCCCTCAAACAAGCTCGAAACTTCCTCGTCCTTCTCACCCATGCGCCTGAAATTCCTGTTATGCTTTGCCCAAATCTGGGCCTCCCGCAAATCCCAGAAACCATCCCTACCTGTGAGTTTCAGCCATAATGCCCGCGCTCTGAACAGCAGCGGCATCACTGCGGCATATCGTTCCTTCGCCTTCCACATGGATGACGTCACATAGGGATCATTTCTCCACCGGGGGTCCACCGCATCCAGCAGTTTTCGATACATTTGCTCTGACGGAAACGGCGTGGGAGCCAACCAAGGCTTGGCCTTGGAGGTGAAATGCACATTGACCGTGCGGGCGGCTAGCGAAGGAATCACATCAATGGGATCGAAATACATATACTGACTCTGGACATTCCATGAGTTATCCAACACACGCGTTTCCCCATTCAACACATAATTGATCGCACTTTGATCATGCCATCGGCAGGATTCCGGAAAATTACTGAGAATATCCAGTGCCTTGGAAAAAACACCTGCCTGTTTCACTTTATTCAGATCCAGAACTAGCAGCCCTGCATTCAAATAGGGTTGGTCAGGATCTAAATCGACGGGTTTCACCTTTGGCATGTCTTCCGCAATGATTTTCTCAGCCACGCCACCAACCCCCGTCGCAGGCAGATCCAGACGCACCAACTCGCTGAGGTCTTTCAGCACAAGGATGTCCACATCAATGTAAATTAGCCTCTCCATGTCCACCTTCTCAGGCAGCAAAAGGCGGGCATACGACATGGTCGAACCAAATGAAAAGGCTGGAAATGACCCAAAATTAGCATCCACCCGCATGAATTCAACTATTGGCGCCCGTTTCAATTTCGCCATGGCATCAAGAACGCGCTGCTGCTCATTCTGAGTCAACCGATCATGGAGAAAAATCACCCGTATTTCCGTTTCCAAGGGGACTGCAAGCCGAATACTCGCCAAGGTGCCAATAGCCCCTGTAAGATAACGAGCGTCAGAAGCGACAGCCAAGTGAATCACGGACGAGTTCATGCGAATCATGCATACCCATGGATACCCTATTTTGTCCAGATCAATTGCTTGTATCTTATACCGCGCCCTGCAATTATTGGCTCGAATAAAGTCTGCTCATGGCTAGACTCGACTACGACAGCACTGAAGTGATCCTTCACTTCCTTCCCTAACCAGGTATCGGATGCCAGCTTTCAAGACCATACCCGCCTGTTCCACTTGTAAGCCAACAACAACTTCAAGAGCCCCACGCCACTCCTCCTGAATTCTCATCAGTGATGCTCACTTCCATCCCCATCCCTAGTTTATTGCCGCCATGAGCCATGCACGATTTATCGCAGTGGTTGGTGGTAGCGGCTCGGGCAAAAGCTGGCTCACCACAAAAATCCAAGAGACTCTCGGCCAAGAGGCTGGGATACTGAGCTTGGATGATTTTTACCGAGATCTGAGGCATGTATCAGAAGAGGCGCGCAACCAAGTGAATTTCGATGATCCTGCGGCGATCGATTGGGATGCTCTGCGTGAAGTATTGGCGTGTCTAGAACGTGGTGAGTCGGCCCGGATTCCAATTTACGATTTTGCTACTCACACGCGATGCGCAGAGATACGGCATTTGTCGCCGTCCCGGCTCATCGTGTTAGATGGCCTTTGGCTTCTGCATCATGAGTGGCTTCGGGAAAAGTTTGCGTTCAGTGTCTTTATTGATTGTCCGACCGCGGAACGCATGCGGCGGAGGATCGAGCGGGACGTCAGAACTAGAGGCCGCAGCGTAGACTCGGTAATCCGACAATTTGAATGCCACGTGCAGCCAATGCATGAACTGTATGTGGAACCGCAGCGCCGCTGGGCCTCGCACTGTGTCAATTCCCCAATGACGGAAAGTGACCAGTCAGACCTGGTCGCGGCTTGTGCGGGAATTTAACAAACTACTATAGGAACCTGTTTGATGGGCTGCCCCCTGTTCCCGGATCAGATTGATTTTGGCCACAGCAGGACTTGCCAGCCGCGTCCCCGCAATTGAAGCGGGTGGGCATGCTGCCGAACTTGTTGGTGGCCTTATTGCTTATTGTCCTGTGCATCCCGAGAAAAGAGTTGTGGACCGAACCAAAAATTTTAACTATGCCTTAAGTCTAATGAAGTCTGATTCAGACAATTACCCCTGCCTGACGATAGGCTTGCTGGTTGGCAGCCTTGTCACGATCGGCTCCGGATCACTACTCGTTGTGTTCGCCGGATTACGCGAAAACCAAACGTTTTGGACGCAGGTTGGCAACTTTCCGTTATGGCTTAGGGATTTGGTTTTTTGGTCTTTCATGCCTATGTTTCTTGGAACGGTTGGGCTGCTTTGCGGGCTTAGCATTGCCCACATTATTAATACCAAGGGAAAGCTGCGGTTATTCGTGATGGAGTCCATATTGATACTCCTTGGATGGGGCTTGGTAACTACTGCTGCGTATATTGCATTCGACAACAATGTCCGCAATATCATCAACGGGGCACCCCTCCACAGACACTAATAAAGAGACCCTCATGAAATCTGGAGGGTTTTCTCTCAAGCAATGGAGTGACTCAGGATTTGGACATTTCACGGAGTACTTTGCGCCCGAGAAACAGAAGAGGTGCCATGCATAGTAGGCCACGCCAACCCAAATCAAAAAAGTTGCTGTGGTCCGATGCGGGGCACCACAGAACAAGCCCAGCCAAAATCAGGGAAAAAACCACCATGGGGAGAGCCGTGTCCTGAAGGTGGTATGCCAGATAGCTCCTGGCTGGGATAGCAAACTTTCTGAGCGTCAGAGGCAGTATCCAAAACCAGCCCAATACGATCGTCGGAATCATTGTCCCGATGGCTACTCCCAGCACGCCTATTTGATAGGCCAGAATAACACTCAGCACCACGTTGACCGTTGCTTCTGCTATTGATATGAGCAGTAAGCGCCTTTCCTCTCCACACATCATCAATACTCTTTTTGAGCTGCCGCTGGTGATTTGGGAGCTATACACAGCCAATAAGAGCACCTGGCCTATCCACCAGATGGTTGACGGCACGGTCGCCATACCCGTGACCAAATGAATCAATGGATTCAGATACACGGCGGAAAGCATGTAAGCCGGGGTCACAAGGAAAAACGAGAGTCGGGAGTTCCGGAGCAGCAGATGCCTCAGTCCTTCGTCATCACCTTTCGCATGCATCGCCGCAGCGGCTGGGGAGATCATCTGCTGAAACTGGTAACTAAATGATCCTAGCATGTCGCCCATCTTGAATCCAGCTTGGTAGATTGTCACTGCTGCCACTCCGAGTGTCAGCGAAATCACTAGTTGATCGCTCTTGGACATGAGCATGTTGCTGAAGGTGATCAAATACGCCGCGATCGAAAATCCCAGTTGTGCCCTCACTGCGCGCCATTCAAACAGCCTTGGTGAAAACGAAATTCCGGGCAGGTGCCGTAGCACGAAGCCCGCAGCCACCAAGTTAGGCAAGGCGCTGGTTGTGACGCTCACTCCCATCAATACAGGTAGTCCCCAGTGCGCTGTCAGCCCCCAGAATAAGAAACCGAAGTTCAGCACTGTTGATAAAGTGCCTACCCAGTTGGCAATATCAATGCGTTGTAAACCGCGCAGAATCTCGCTGAATAATCCCATGGGAAACAAAATTGCCAAACCTATGAAAAACACGACATAGGCCCGTCCGAACTCCTCTTGATCGACAACAACCACACCCATGCTGGACAGGAAATACCCCCGGATTGATAGGAATACCACGAGGAGCAAGACCCCCATCCCGATATAAGTCCATATAATCGTCGCCAGCAATTTACTCAGACCGGCGATATCACCGGTGGCGGTTTTTTGCGCCACCGCTCTTTGGGCCGTGAAACCAAAGCCGAAATCCAGCAGGATTCCGTATCCGAAGAGGGACCATAATAATGCCCAAAACCCAAATTCGGCCTGGGTAAGTTGCTGGAACATGGTTCGAAACAGAACCAATCCCAGCAGAATGCGAAGGATCATCCCCGCGTATCCACTTGCGGCGGTACTCCAAAACCTGCGTTGCCATTCAGCCATTGTGATTGATTTCTAACTGCGATTCAAGGATTCCAGTGTTTCTCGATAAATTACTGCTGCAGCGGCGGCGTGTGCGGACCATGTGAAGCGTGTAGCCCATGCCATGCCCTCGCTCTCAAGCCGCTGGCGCTCATCGTCCCCCATGGTCACGAGACGCTCCATGGCTGCCGCTATGGCTGCGGTATCGTGTCCGTTGAAAAGAATGCCGGCCGGGCCGATGACTTCTGGCAGACTGGTGGCGTCTGCACTGGCTACCCGGGTGCCACATGCCTGCGCTTCCAACAGAGGCAGGCCGAATCCCTCCATCAGTGATGGGAAAATCAACGCTTCCGCCGCCGCATACCACAATGGCAAGTCCGCATTCTCCACAAAACCCTCCAAGCGGATGCGCTCGCGGAACGGACTGGCCGCCACCGCCTGTTCCACCACTTCGGAGCCGTGCCATGGGGAACCAGGCAAGACCAAGTGCCCGGAAAATACCCCGGATCGAGCCAGAATTTCGAATGCCTGAATCAGGCGTAGATGGTTTTTGGCCGGATGTTCGAGGCGTGCCACATAGAGGAAAAACGGCTGAGTCAAAAGCTTGCGCTGCCGGAACTCCTCTATCTTCTCCGCGCTTGGCGGAGAAAACATCCGATGATCAAGCCCGTTTGGAACCACCGTGACTTTTTCAGCCGACACACCCATGTAACGCACTACATCCTTGGCTGTGGTCTCGCTCACAGCGATGATGCGTGGCACGCGGCGTGCCAACAGGGGGACAATCACCCGACCAAAAAATCCGCGCGCCATGTCATATTTCTGCCTAAGAACAAAGGGCGCACAGTCGTGAATTGTCACCACCTGTGGCACCGAGCTATGCCACATCACGCGCCGGTAACTGGGAATGTGCACGAGATCGATCCGTAAATTCTTGAGCACCTTGTTGAGACTCGTTTGGTGCCACACCAGATTGGCTGCTCCGCCAGTCATGCTAGCAGGAATCGAAACCCACCGATCATCGCGAAGCCAGGGAAACAATCTGCGGTCGGCATCCAAGCCCGCTATGGTTAGGTCTACCGATGTCTGCTCGCGGACCAAAGCCTCGCCCAAAGCAATGACATATCGCCCGACCCCTGAGCGTCCTCCCTGGATCATGCCCGCCGAAAGCAGCACTTTCATTCCGCAGAGTCTCCTTTCCACTCGGCCAGGATCTTGTCAAGACGCAGCAGGGCGATGACATCGCGCACAATCGGCTGGGCATCCGCATAGAACATGGCCCCCCCCTTGGCTGCCATCAATTTCCATACCCTGATCAATCCACCTACTGCCCGGCTATCAATGAAATCCACCTCCTTCAAATCCACCACCAGCACCTTAATCTCCGCTGTGTCCTGAATCACAGACTCCAGGATCGACATCATTTCATCATGATAGAGCGCATCCAGCGGGCGGTTGAAGGCTATCCGGACTACCCCGCCGTCAATCACCTTGTGGAGCAAGCCGCTTGTCTCATGAGCGGATAACACCTGCATAGCGTCCGATTCAGAATCCACCATCTGGAAGAAGGAATTCATTTGTACCTTCGTGACCGCTATCCTGAATGCCTCCGAGGGCTTGACCACCACTAACATCTGTCCCGCCGTCCGGCAAATCCGGATCAACGAAGCTAGCCTCCCGAGGCTGGAACTATCCATGGAAGTCACCTTGGACGTATACAGCAGTACTGGGGTCTCAACTATTGCGGGAACCGGTACCTCCGCCAGATCGCTTTGCCGCAAGTCACCCTGCCATTCGAGGTTAAGCACCGGGTGTTCCTGCTGCAGTGTCAGTGGGTGCACATCGCCAACGGACTCGCCCAAGATTTTTCGCAGTCGTTGCGAGGAGGCCTGTTGTGAAGCTGCCTTTAACAGATAAACCAGATCCTTGCAGTAGCGCGAGAACAGGCGCGTGGGACTGCCAGACATCCGCCAGAACCACTCCATGCCTGTTTTCTGCATCCACCGTGGTGCCCGCTTTTGCTTGCCAGTGATGAAATCCAAACTGGCTCCCACCCCTATGCTCAGAGGAATGCCCGTCTTCTGGTAATTCGCGAAGATCCATCTCTCCTGCTTGGGACACCCCAGACAAACCAGTAATAACCGCGCTCCGCTTGCGCGCATTTTCTCGCAAAGCGCCTCGTTATCCCACTCGATCACAGCTCCCACAGGGGGCGAGTCAAGCCCCGCCACATGAAGCCCGGGATAACGCTCCTCCACGATCTCTTTCGCCGCTTCCAAGGTCTTGAGATCACTGCCGAAAAAATACACCGAGTATTTTAGGTGGGCACATATTTCTAATAAACGAGGAGCCATATCCGATCCCGCGACGCGCTCTCGCAAGGGCACGCCAAACCACCGCGATAGCCAAACCAGCGGCATACCATCACAAACCACCCTGTCGGCGAAAAATACTATCTTTTTTAAGTCCGGATCCCCATAAGCCTGCGCCGTAAAATCGACATTGGCCGTCACCAGATAGCGGCTTTGTTCACCCGCCATTGCGGTGACACAATAATCTAGAGTCTCACCCAGCGTGAGATCATGAAATGGCAATCCTAACAGGACGGTCAGCGGGGGTTCTTGTGTCATCGTGTTCAGGGTTTGGTTAAGGTTGGTTTCTGTCGGTGTTTCAATGGTTCACGCGTAATACGCCCACCACTTGGCATAAACTAGCTGCCAAGTCTGAGGGAGCGACGGGTCACCAGAAGCTTGAGGCAGAAAAAACCGGGCTTGGTTCACGCCCCCCGATGTCAGCCCTAATAAACATGGCAGTGCCCGCATCAAGCCGGCGCGCGGATAATCGCCGATTGGACGGATGCAACCACCGCGCTTGAGTCGGTCTCGCAGGGCCAGGGCCAGATTCTTCGGGAACGACGGACTGTGTAGCAAGCGTGGTAGAGCCAGATATTCCGAGAATCCTGCCAGAGACCGCTGCAAGCGCTGACTCTCGACGATCAGGTAGAGTCGCCCCCATGCCTCTATCAGTTGTTTGGATTCCGCCTCGATTTGTTGCCATGTCTGCCCCCCGGTAAAAGGCTGGAACTTGAATGCCACGCCCGCCGCATGCCACACACGTAAGTCCGCGAGGGGTTCCGGTAACTCAGCCATCGCCAGGCGTGCGGCTCGTTCTCTACAATTGGAGGTGTAAAGCCCGTGCAAACTGAGCCATGCGTCTCCCAACGCGAGCTTTACCTTTGCGTGATTGCGAATCACGAATGCCATCTCCTCATCACACCCGGTCCGGCAGCGGGAAAAAAACAGTCCCGTCCCGCGGTTCCACAACAAACGGGTTGTCTCTTCGGGTTCGATCAGGGAGAAGTCCAGCCTCTCGCGTAATCTCGCCAAAAACCCCCCATTTCCCGCCACTACCACATGCCCAGCCACCAGATCCGCAAACATCATTGAGCGGCTCGGATCACCGAGCGAATCCGCCCGCAGGCACTTGATCTCCACATCTATGCCCATTGTTGCGCTTTCCGTGCGTTCCATTTGGCGGCACCATGCCTGCAAGTGTGGGTTCCCCGGGTTATCATCAAACAGGAAATAATCGAGATCGTTGGAGAAGCCCTCACCCTCAGGTCCCTGCATCACTCCGCCTTCGCCTCGGCCGTATCCGCCGCCCAATACCAAGGAGCCGGGCCAGTCATGTTCGTCGAACGCATGGCGCATCCTTGCCATGTGATTATCCAGCCGACGCTCCAAATCAGGATGGTCGCCTTCAAAATAGCGTCCGCTCATTTCCTCGGGGGGTTCTATTTCTTGGGTTCAAGTGCGAATTGACGATGCACACGCATCAACTCCAAAGATGCCAGAAGTTTCTTTCCCACGCCTACGAGACGGACCGGTCGCCGGTCTGTCGGCATCAGGCTGTTCACGTGCAGCAAGGCCCCCACGCCGGAACTGTCGATAAACTCCACCCCCGAGCAATCCACCACTATTTCACCGGAAGAGGCTTCTATTTCCGGTTTCGCCAGCTCTCTGAATTCCGTAGCGTTGGCGTTCGTCAGGCTTCTTTCCGTGATGGTCAAGACCACAGATCCATCATCTTCCATTCTTGTATTAATGATCATTAGGTTTGCTAGGGTTGAAAATTCACTGACAAAGCACAATGAGGCGGACTCTGTAGTCCGGCCACGCTGCGGCTAGATTAAATTATGGTGACACGATGCAAGAGAGTGATGGAGGTTCCTTGATGTTAAATCAAGGATGAAGTGGGATGAGTCTCATATTCGAGCTCCCGTGGAGCCAGATGCAGCGCGCCACAAAACGATGAGGGAAGGGGGCTCGGTGTGGAGGTTTTCAAATTTCCACGCCCCGAAGGGCCATTCACACACCCGGATAACGAGTGTGCGTCCCCAAACGCATCAGAGGCGGACCTAGTCGCTGGAAGACCCGGAGGTAACTCGGTTTCCAGCTTTTTCTCCCAAAGTGGGCCCCCGGAGGATTAGCTGGCCGTACAGACAGGACTCTTTTCGATAGGAGTTTCGCGGTATCTACGGATTGCCAGAAGTTATTGCCGTAAAGGAGTGTGACAGGGTTTTAATTTGGACCCGAAATTGTGTCGCAGTGCGGGATCTTGATTCCGATACCAGTATGTAACCGAACACCGCAAGTCAGGCCTTGCTCTCCTTTGCCCTTGTCAGGCTCCCATCCGCTCCCTAATAGGTAGAAGTGTCTGAGCGATACGGAGAAGCTGCCTTCCGAGGTTCGGTTTGCCCTGGAAGACGAGCGGGCTCAGGAATAAAAGTTTTCGACCCCCATAATGAAGTCCAGACGCAGCGCACTACTTATCCTTGTGATCGCGTTATTGCCTTCTACTGCATTTGCCGATGCCGGAACGCCACTCATGTGGGCATCAATGCTGCATCTGGTATTCGGCAATGCCATCGTTGGTATCATTGAGGGGATTCTGCTGGCTCGAATTTTTAAGTGTCCGGTGTGGAGATCCATACTGACTCTCATTCCGGCTAACTACGCATCTGCGTGGGTGGGTTTACTTCTGTTCTCTGGGGTGCTCAAACCGCTTCCAGACATCACCATTGAGAATATCCGCTTCTGGTTCTGTTTTTTCGTGGTGTTCTCTTTCCTCGTTACTCTCGTAATCGAGTATCCATTCTTTTGGTTTGTGATGCGCTCCCAAGAGCGGCGTCTTGTGCGAGCTGTCAAGGCCACTGCGCTCGTTAATGCGATCAGCTATGTCCTTCTTTTTGGATGGTATTGGATGGCCAGTGGCACCTCGATGATGACCCAGCTGCAGGTGGTTTCACCGGGTAGTCTTTCGCATCAACCTAAGGCGTAAGGCACTAAAAACGAGCGACTTCTGAAAAAATATTTTCGGTTTTTTCCTTGACGCGCCAATGGCGCGGCCAAAATCGGAATGTTAGAGACACTTCATTCCAACAAATCCGTCGGTCTATGGGCATCACTCGCCGCCAAGCTCAACTCTTTTGCCAAGGAGTCCGGGCTGGTTCAGCGCATCA
>Ga0209697_10002475_pt1 | contig 26549 bp, 28 predicted proteins | sample AliMusrvi5mmetaG_FD_184115 | JGI IMG/M metagenome (GOLD analysis project Ga0209697, IMG submission 184115) | Freshwater lake bacterial and archeal communities from Alinen Mustajarvi, Finland, to study Microbial Dark Matter (Phase II) - Alinen... | ecosystem: Environmental > Aquatic > Freshwater...
GGTTTGGAGGGGCAGGGGCATTGGGGGGCTCTTGGTGGCAGAATGGTCAACCGCATCATACGGGAGTCCCCTTGTCTTCAGCTGCCCCGAACCTTTCGGCCCGCGACCGCCTGGTGGTGGCCCTGGATGTGCCTACGGCCAAGGAGGCCCTGGCCATGGCCGCCCGGCTGTCCGGCCGGGTGGGCATGCTCAAGGTGGGCCTTGAACTCTTTTGCGCTGAGGGCCCAGCCTTCGTGAAGGAGCTCCAGGCCCAGGTGCCCGTCTTCCTTGACCTCAAGCTGCATGACATCCCCACGACCGTGCGACGGGCCCTGGAAGCGGTCCTGAGGCTGGATCCCCGGCTTGTGAACGTCCACGTGCAGGGCGGTCCAGCCATGCTGGAGGCCGCCGTGGAGGCCACGCGGGCCCACCAGGCCGCCGGAGGCCGCACGGAGCTGCTGGCCGTCACGGTGCTGACCAGCCTGGACCGGGAGGCCCTGGCCGCCCTGGGCCATGCGGACAGCCCCCAGGAGCTGGCCCTGGCCTACGCCAAGCTGGCCCACCAGGCAGGTTGCGCAGGGGTGGTCTGCTCCGCCTGGGAGGCCGCCAGCATCCGCGATGCCTGCGGCGAAGGATTCCACCGCCTGACCCCAGGCATCCGCCCTGCGGGCGTGGCCACCCAGGACCAGGCCCGGGTCATGACCCCTGCCCAGGCTCTGCAGAACGGCTCCACCTGGCTGGTGGTGGGGCGTCCCATCACTCACGCGGCAGACCCCGCCGCCGCCGCCGAAGCCATCGTGGCTGAGATGCAGGCCTGATGTCCGCTGGCTCCCCCCTCGTCTTCCGCCCCTCCTTCGCCCAGCGGGCCATGGCCATGCTGCTCTTTGCCGGCTCATGGCTGGTGGGGGTCCGGGCCCTGGCCCAGATCATGGAGCGGCTGCCCCACCTGCGGGCCACCCTCCACGTGGCGGAAACCGCCGGGGATCCCACCTGGTCCTACTGGGTGGCCATCGCCGCGGCCCTGGGGGCCGTGGTGGCAGGCAGCCTGCTTCTGGTGGGCACCCTGATGGGCCTGCTCATGGTCGAGGGCTCCCAGGTGCTGGTGGACGACCTGGGGCTTTCGGTGGAGCACAACGCCCTGCCGACGCCCCTGGCCCGTCGCCTGGGGGCTGGCCGCCTGCTCTGGAAACAGATCGCACGCCTGCAGCGGGTGGGGCCCTTCTTCGTTCTGCGGGGTGGGGGGGATCCGGGCCGCGGCGGCAATCCGGACCCCGACTTGCGCTTCCTGCTGGTGGAGGAGCTGGAACGCCTGGTCCTCACGGTCCTGGAGCGCAGCCCCAACCTGAAGCACGACGAATGATGCCCTCCTGGATCGAACTCTTCGGCTTCGTGACCGGCGCCGCCTGCGTGGCCCTGCTGGTGCGCCAGAACATCTGGAACTGGCCCCTGGGCATCCTCAACAACGTGGCCTTCACCCTGCTGTTCTACCGGACGGGCCTCTACGCAGATGTGGGCCTCCAGGGCTTCTACATCGCCATCTCCGCCTATGGCTGGTGGAGCTGGCTCCACGGCGGGAAGGATCACGGGGCCCTGAAGGTGAGCCGCGTGAAGCCCATGCTGGGCCTGGGACTGCTGGCGGCCGTGGGCCTCATCACGGCCCTGCTGACGTGGCTGTTGCGCCGCTACACCAACAGCACCGTGCCGGTGTTGGACTCCCTCATCACGGCCCTGAGCCTCGTGGCCCAGTTCATGATGACCCGCAAGTGGATCGAGAACTGGGCCCTGTGGATCACGGCCAACTGTCTCTCCGTGGGCCTGCTCATCTACAAGCGGCTCTACGTCACTGCGGGGCTGTACCTGGTGTATCAGGTGCTCTGCACCCTGGGTTGGCTGGAGTGGCGCCGGGCGCTGCGGGGCGAGCCGGAGGGCGCCGTCAGCCCTGAGCTTTCGGCCGGCTGAGGTAGCTCTCGGCTCCCTTCATCTCAGCGGTGGGCCCATGGGCGGGCTTTCGGCTGCGGTTGCGGCCGGGCTTCAGGCCCCAGGCTGCAGCCAACTGCGTTGCCTCGGGGTTGCCGGGGGCCAAGGCCAGCACCTCGGCCAGATCGGCGCGAGCCTTGTCCAGCTGGCCCAATTGCTCACGCAGCAGGGCCCGCTTGTGGAAGCCCCAGGGGTTGGCGGGCTCCCGGAGGATGATTTCGGCATACTCGGCCTCGGCCTCCACCCAGCGCCCCTCCTGCTCGGCCGCATCGCCGAAGAGCAGGTTTGTGACGGCGCAGAAGCCCAGCCAGGCCTTCTGCTGAGCGAATTCCCGGGGACTGAAGCGCGATCGGGTCTTGGCTTTCTGGCTTGCCTGGTCCAAGTGGCGCAGGGCCTTTTCCGTGTGGGCATCCACCCGGGCGAAGATCTCGGCATCGCCACTGCTGCGGTAGAAGTCTTTTTGGATTCGGCCCTCGGCCCGGTATTGGTCAAACATGCGGGTGCCGGGGTAGAGGGCCAGGGGGCTGATCTGGCAGTCGCTGGGCCGGGTGTCGCGGATGAAGGCGGCGCTCTCCTCCACGTCGGCCCAGGTCTCGCCAGGGATGCCCGTGATGAGGTAGATCCCCACGTTCATGCCCACCTTGCGCACCAGGTCCAGGGCGCGGCGGGCATGGCGGAGGTCCGTGCCCTTGTCCAGCAGGGCCAGAACCCGCTCGCTGCCATGTTCCACGCCGAACTGCATGAACTCGCAACCGGCCCGCTTCATGGCCACCAGGCGGTCCTCGTCCACCAGGTTCACGCGGCTCTGGCAGTTCCAGAGGGGGTGGAGGCCGCTGGCCTGGATGCCGTCCATCAGCTCGAGCACGCGGCCCCGGTTGGCGGTGAAGGTGTCGTCCCGGAAACTGAAATACGTGAGGCCATGGATTTCGCGCAGCAGGCGCATCTCGCGCAGTACGGAGGCTGCACTGCGGAAGCGGATGGAGGTACCCCAGAATTCGGGTGTGTTGCAGAAGTTGCAGGTGGCGGGGCAGCCCCGGCTGCTGCTGAGGTAGGCCAGCTGTCCCACGTCGTTCAGGAAGTCCGCCTCCAGGTGGTCCACTGGAATTCCGACGCTGTCCAGGTTTTCCAGGGGGGGCTGGGGCGGGGTGCGTCCCTCCCGGAGGATGAGTCCCGGTGTGCGCTTCCATAAGTCCGAGCCCGGCGCGGCTTCCAAGCGCTCCACGAGACCCAGGAGGACGCTCTCTCCCTCCCCCTGCACGATGGCGTCCAGGGCGGGGCAGTCCTCGAAGACCTCCTCGGCCAGGTGGGTGGGATGGGGGCCTCCGGCCAGGAGAATGGCCGTCGGGCAGGCCTCCCGGGCCCAGCTGAGTAATTCGGAAGAGCGCTTCCGGTTGAAGGTGAACATGGAGACGCCCAGCACATCGGGGTTCTGGGCCCGGAAGTAGGCCATGACCTCTTTTCGGCCCTTGCCGCTGAGGTTGGCCACCCGGCAGGCCTGGGCACGGGACTTCAGCATGGCCTGGAGGTAGCCCAGGCCAATGGGGAGAAAGGTCATCCACTCGTCCCCGAAACCGCTTCGAGGGGCACTATAGGCAAGAAGGGTCCGAATTTTTGGCATGAGTTGAGCGTTCCAAAGGACTATCCAGTCTACGTGACCCTCTGCATGATGGTAATGGAACACCCCTGGAGGCGCCTTGACGGGCAACCTGATTCGAAATCCGGAGACCATCACCGAGATCTTCAAGCGTGCTTGCGAGCGGCGCGAGCTGATCATCCTGGTGACACCCTACCTGCGTTTCGAGTCCTCCTTCCTCCGACACGAGGGCGCCGAGTTCCACGCTGCCGCCACCATGGGGCGCGAAGATGCCATGTACGGCCTGCGCAGCTCGGACCTCAGGATGCGGTTCCCCCACGGGGTCAGCTTCCTTGAAGCGCCCACGGCCCTGAAAGGCTTCGGCATTGCCGACGGTCGCAAGACCCTGCGCCTGGCCGTGCCCGAGGTGCTGCATGAGGAAGATCACCGCGGCGCCTATCGCGTGGATCGGGTGGGCCGCGTGCCAGTCACGTTCAGCACGCCCAAATACGACCTGGTCACCGGAACCCTGGTGGATCTCAGCACCACCGGGGCTCGCATCTACAGCACGCGCGATTTCGCCGAGGGGGAGTTCCAGCCCGGCGACGACATGGCCGTCACCATCCAGCTCAACGAGACCATCCGCATCAACACCAAGGTGAAATTGCGGCACATCCAGAACCGCACTTTTGGTGTGGAATACCGACCCCAGCTTGACGAGCGCATCCTCCATCCCCTCTCACGCTGGATCTTCGAGCGGCGTGAGGAGGACATGGAGCGGATCTCCCGCCGCGGTGTGGAGACTGGTGTGCCGGGAACTGGCCGCCTGGTGACCGTCCACCCCACTGGCCTGGTGCTGGTCTCGGGGGATGCGACCCTGGAAGCCAGCCTGCAGGAGTTGCTGGGAGGCATGCAGCCCCTGCGGCGGGTGGCCCCTACCATGTCAGCCCTGAAGGAGGCCTACAACTCGAAGCCCTCCCTGGTGCTCTACCACGTGCCGGAGATGAGCCTGGACCAGCGCCGCCGCCTCAAGCCCCTGGTGGAGACCTTTCAGGGCAAGGTGCCCTTCCTGTTGCTGGGCACGGGTGTCGAGAGCGGGGCCCTCCAGGAGCTGGGCAGCGAGCTGAAGGCTGCGGTGTCCATCGTGTTCAACCCTGAGCGGGCCACCTTCTTCCAGCGTCTGGTGCAGGGCGTCCTCCGGCGCAACTACGAAGGCGGGGAGTCCCCCATGGCGCCCATGGAAGTCGATCAATCCTGAGCGTTCCTAAGGCGGTGCCAACAGTCAAGCCTCGTTCCTGCGCCCTGGGGCCGCTAGAATCAAGGCTTCCGGAGCCCACATGTCCGCTGCGCACGAACCGGCCGTCACCGAATCCCTGGCCCTGGAGCTGGGCCTCTCAAAGGATGAGTGGCAGGTCATCCTGCGCCTCCTGGACGGCCGCCTGCCCAGCTACCCGGAACTGGGGGTATTCAGTGCCATGTGGAGTGAGCACTGCTCCTACAAGTCCAGCCGCATCCACCTGAAGAACCTGCCCACAGAGGGGCCCCGCGTCATCGAGGGCCCCGGCGAGAACGCCGGTGTGGTGGACATCGGGGACGGTTGGGCCGTCTGCTTCAAGATGGAGAGCCACAACCACCCCAGCTTCATCGAGCCCTACCAGGGCGCTGCCACGGGGGTGGGCGGCATCCTGCGGGACGTGTTCACCATGGGTGCGCGGCCCCTGGCCAACCTCAACAGCCTGCGCTTCGGCAGCCTGGATGCACCCCGCATGAAGAGCCTGGTGAAGGGCGTGGCGGCGGGCATCTCAGGCTACGGCAACTGCATGGGCATCCCCATGCTGGGCGGGGATGCGGCCTTTGACCCCAGCTACAACGGCAACATCCTGGTGAATGCCTTCACCTTGGGTGTGCTGCGCTCGGACAAGGTCTTCAAGGGCTTCGCCTCGGGTGTGGGCAACAAGATGATGTACATCGGCTCCAAGACCGGCCGGGATGGCATCCACGGCGCCAGCATGGCCTCGGCGGAGTTCGGTGAGGGCAGCGAGGAGAAGCGACCCACGGTGCAGGTGGGCGATCCCTTCACGGAGAAGCTGCTGCTGGAGGCCTGCCTGGAGATCTTCCAGACCGACTGGGTCATCGGCATCCAGGACATGGGCGCTGCGGGCCTCACTTCCAGCAGCTTCGAAATGGCCAGCCGTGCGGGCACAGGCCTGGAGATCCGCCTGGACCAGGTCCCCATGCGCGAAGAGGGGATGACCCCCTTCGAGCTGATGCTTAGCGAGAGCCAGGAGCGCATGCTCCTGGTAGCCCGGCCCGGTTGCGAGCAGAACATCATCACGGTGCTGCACAAGTGGGGTCTGGACGCCTGCGTGGTGGGCGAAGTCACTGACAGCGGCCGCTTCATCGGCAGCTGGCATGGCACTCCCGTCATCAACCTCCCCATTCAGCCCCTGGTGGATGCCGCTCCCAAGTACGACCGGCCCCGCCAGCGCCCTGCCTACCTGGATGGCGCCGCCGCCGCGCCTCTGCCGACAGACCTGAAGCCCACGGAGGTCGAGCGCACCCTGCGCCAGCTCCTCCAGGCGCCTACCGTGGCCAGCAAGCGCTGGATCTTCGAGCAGTACGACGGCACCGTGCGCAGCAACACCCTGCTGGGCATGGGACGGGGCGACGCGGGCATCATCCGCGTGAAGGACGAGGCGGGCCAGGACACAGGCAAGGCCGTGGCCATGAGCAGCGATTGCAACAACCGTTTCTGCTACCTGGATCCCTTCTGGGGCGCGGCTCACGCTGTGGCAGAGGCCTGCCGCAATCTGGCCTGCGTGGGGGCCGAGCCCATCGGCCTCACGGACTGCCTCAACTACGGCAATCCCGAGAAGCCCGAGAACATGTGGACCTTCGAGCAGGGCTGCCTGGGCATCCGTCAGGCCTGCCTGGCCCTGGACGTGCCCATCGTCAGTGGCAACGTGAGCCTCTACAACGACACCGAGGGGCAGAGCATCCAGCCCACCCCCATGATCGCCGCCGTTGGGCTGGTGGAGGACTGCGCGGGCCCCGTGGCCGTGGCCGGCCCCGATGCAACGGCCCTCTCAAAAGTGGGTAACCGCATCTGCGGCTCCGGCTTCCGGGCCATTCACGACGGCATCTTCCTGCTGGGCGAGACCCGGGACGAGCTGGGCGGCAGCGAGTACCTCATGCTGCGCACAGGCCGCACGGAGGGCGCATGTCCCGAGTTGCGCCTGGACGAGGAGCTTCGGCTCCAGGCCTGTGTGCGGGAGGGCATCCGCCTGGGCCTCATCCGCAGCGCCCACGACACCAGCGAAGGTGGCCTCCTGGTGGCGGCCCTGGAAAGCGCCTTCGGGGGCGACATGGGCTGCCAACTCCTCCTCAGCCGTGGCGGACTCCGCCTCGACGGCCTCCTCTTTGGGGAAACGGCGGGCCGCATTGTGGTCTCTGTGAGTGCTGAGGGCGAGGGCAGTCTGGCCACCCTCTGCGCCACCCATCGGGTTCCCTGCGCCAAGATCGGCAGCACGGGCGGCTCTCGCATCACCCTGGCCGTGGACGGGCAGCCCCTATTCGACGCCGAAGCTGCAGACCTCAAGCGCCTCCATGCGGAGGCTCTGGAGAAAGCCCTGCTCTAGCCTACGGTCTCAGATGCCGATGGCTTGCGGCGCCTTCACCTTGGCCAGGATGCCGGCAAGCAGGGCCTCGTCGGTCTTGAGCTCCGCACGGTAGCTACGACTGTCCGTGTGATGGATTGCCCGTTGGAGATCCTCCAGCCGCTGAGCAAGCAGGTGCTGGAGCAGCTCCATTTCCTTCGGTTCAAGATAGAGATCCATGGAGACCTCCCCCGGGCGGTCCGGAACCGGATGGTTGCGGAGCATGCCCAGGTGCAATATCGGTCCACCAAGGAGTGGCCGCCAGCGGATCAGCTTCTGCGTCCAGAGCCTAACGTCCCAGGATCCGCCCGGGCAGCAGGAAGAGCCCGCGCACAAGGCCGAAGGCGCCCTCCACTGCGAAACCCAGAAGCCGGAAGGGCAGGAGCAGCAGCCAGATCAGGGGATACAGCACCAGGGCCACCAGGGCCAGGGGCCAGCAGAAGACCAGCAGGATGAGCCAGAGCAGGAATGAAGCCATGGTTGCCTCCGGAACCAGCATGGGGCGGCCCTGGCGACTTGGCAGGGCCGCATCGGCGAAACAGCGGCCCGGATCGGCCAAGGTCCGGCACTATGGTCCCAACCCTTCCATTCCGGAGTTGCCATGCCGACCCCTGCGATCCTTCCCCTCGACCGCCGCACCTTCCTGGGGCTGGGCCTGGCGGCGGGCGCCGCGACCCTGGGCGCGGCCGAAGCCAAAGCCAAAGCCGGTCCCCGCGGGCTGGAGCTGGAGGAGGCCACCGTGGCGGGGTTGCAGGCGGGCATGGCGGCGGGGCACTGGACCGCCGTGGATCTGGTGCGCGGCTATCAGGCCCGCATCCAGGCCCTGGATCAGGCCGGGCCGAAGCTGAATTCGGTCATCGAATTGAATCCCGAGGCCCTGGCCCTGGCTCGCAGCCTTGATGCGGAGCGCCGCGCCGGCAAGCTGCGGGGCCCCCTCCACGGCATCCCAGTGCTCATCAAGGACAACATCGAGACCGCGGATCGCATGAAGACCACGGCGGGCTCCCTGGCGCTGGCGGACGCGCCTGCGCCCAGGCAGGACGCCTTCATCGTGCAGCGGCTCCGCGAGGCCGGGGCCATCCTCCTGGGCAAGACCAACCTCAGCGAGTGGGCCAACATGCGCTCCACGCGCAGCAGCAGCGGCTGGAGCGGGCGCGGGGGCCAGACTCGGAATCCCTACGCCCTGGATCGCAGTCCCAGCGGCTCCAGCTCGGGATCCGGCACGGCTGCGTCAGCCAACCTCTGTGCCGTGGCCGTGGGTACCGAGACTGACGGCTCCGTGGTGAGTCCTGCCAACGCCTGCGGTCTGGTGGGCTTGAAGCCCACGGTGGGTCTCCTCAGCCGCAGCGGCATCATCCCCCTCTCCCACACCCAGGACACTGCTGGGCCCATGACCCGCACGGTGCGCGATGCGGCCCTGTTGCTGGGCGCCCTGGCGGGTGTGGACCCGCACGACCCCGCCACGGCCGTGGCCCAGGTCCAGGCGGACTACACCCGCTTTCTGGATCCCACGGCACTGAAAGGCGCGCGGCTCGGCTTGGTGAAGAACTTCATGGGCGTGCATGCCCACGTGGATGGCGTGATGCAGGGCGCCCTGGCAGCCCTGCGGGCCCAGGGTGCGGTGCTGGTGGAGGTGGAGCTGAAGACTGCCGCCTACGATGATGCGGAGTTCGAGGTGCTGCTCTATGAGTTCAAAGCAGGCCTCAACGCCTACCTTGCGGTACGCGGCGGCGCTGTGAGGGACATGGCCGGCCTTATCACCTTCAACGAAGCCCATCGGGACCGGGAGTTGCCGTTCTTCGGTCAGGAACTGCTCACCCAGGCGCAGGCCAAGGGCCCCCTCACGGAGTCCGCTTACCAGAAGGCCCTGGGCAGCTGCGCCCAGGCGCGTCGGGACATCCTCGGTCTGCTGGAGCAGCATCAGCTCAAGGCCCTGGTGGCGCCCACGGGCAGCCCGGCCTGGCTCATCGACCACCTGAACGGCGATGCTTCTGGGGCCAGCTTCTCCAGTCCCGCCGCCGTGGCGGGCTGCCCACACCTCACCGTGCCCGCCGGCTTCGCCTTCGGTCTGCCGGTGGGGCTCTCCTTCGTGGCGGGTCCGTGGCAGGAAGGCACCCTGCTGGGGCTGGGCTGTGCCTTTGAGCAGGCGACGCACGCAAGGCACAAGGCAAAATTTGCCAAAACCGCGCCAATTCCGGGTTGACGCCCATCCGTGCGCAGGTACCATGACCTGAACTCACAAGGAGATTCCATGAATCGCGCCCTCTTTGCCCTGCTCTTCGCCGCCTCCCTGGTGGCTCAAGCTCCCGCCCCCAAGGCGGCACCCGCCGCGAAGCCTGCGCCGGCCGCACCTACCGCCAAGCCCGCCCCGGCCGCCACGGGCATCGTGGCCAACAAGGATTCCAAGATCTTCCACAAGGCCGATTGCAAGGGCATCGCCAAGATGAAGGCCGAGAACAAGGTCTCCTTCACCTCCTCGGCCGAGGCCACCAAGGCCGGCTACAAGCCCTGCAAGACCTGCAAGCCCTGAGACCCCGCCGCATTCCGTATTCGTCTTTTATCAGGAGTGACCTATGAAGTTGCTGTTCCCCGTCCTGCTCGGTGTGTCCATGGCCCTCTCGGCCCAGATCCCCTCCAAGGCTGACCTCAAGGGCCAGGCTGATGCCCTGGTCGACAAAGGCAAGGCCAAAGCTGACGAGAAGACCGATCAGACCAAGGCCAAGGCCGATAAGAAGGCCTCAGACGCCAAGGGCAAGGTCGACGCCAAGGCTGGCGCTGTGCCCATGGCCGGCGACAAGGTGAAGGCCGCCACCGCCAAGGGTGAAACGGCCGCCAAGTCCGGGTCCGAAAAGGCCAAGACCAAGACCAAGTCCGACGCCGCCAAGGGCGCCACCAAGGCCAAGACCGTTACGGAAAAAGCTGCCAAGTAGGCTTTTCCAACCAAGCACAAAAAAAGGGCGCCCTCGGCGCCCTTTTTTTGTAATGCAGACAACTACTTCTTCGGGAACTGACGCTCGTAGGCTTCCTGCGCGTATTCGCTGGGGGGGACGCCGAAGCGACGCTTGAAGGCGCGGGTGAAGGCACTGGCATCGTAGAAGCCCAGGATCTTCGCCACATCGCTGGGGCGCTCACCATTCGCCAGCAGGGTCACGGCGCGCTGGAGGCGACGCTCAATGAGGTATTGGTGGGGTGTGGTGCTGGTGGCTTCGCGGAAGAGGCGGATGAAGTGGTCCGGCGTGCAGCGGGCCATGGTCGCCAGTTCAGGCACGCTGTTCTTGGCGCCGATGTGGACTTCCATGTGGTCCAGCACCAGCTGCAGGGTGGAGCGGTTGAGGCGGTAGGGGAAGCGGCCCCGATCCTCCTTCTCGGTCAGGCGGGCCAACTCGGCGCCCAGCAGGATGAGGAAGAGCTCGCGGGTCATGAGCTGCACGCCGTCCGGATTGGACAGTTCCTGGCTGAAGATGCTGAACAGCTGCTTCAGGCTGAGGCTGCGCAGCACGGCGAAACTGGACTCCTGCCACTTGCGGGGCGGGTGCTGCAGCGACGAGAGGAGCGGCTCCGGGAAGGGGCCTTCCATGAAGAGCGCCGTGAAGCCGAAGGGCGTGTTGGCGTGATGCCGCTTCAGGGTGTGGCCGAAGCCGGGCAGCAGCAGGGCCAAATCGCCGGAGCGGATGACGCCCTCTTCGCGATCCTCGCCGGTGCACACGCGCACAGCATGGGTGGGTTGCAGGAGGGTCCACGCATCCCTAGCGGGCAACAATTTCCCAGGTACGGGATCTCGTTTCAGCACGGAGAGGCGGAGTGGGCCGCTTGTGAAGGTTTGGAGGTTTTTGGTTTCGGATTCGATCATGGCCCAGGAAGAAACAGTTATGCCTATCGAGGCGTTCCGGAAGGATGACAGGAAAACATCCTCAGTTACTTCCGTTTTTCATACTGTAAGTAAATGTGATATTTATCAGGCCCGAGAAAAGCTGTCCGCAAGGCTGAGGAACATGCCTAACCCGCCTGTTGGTCCTAGTTTGGGATCTACCGCGCGCTCTGGGTGGGGCATCATGCCGAGCACATTGCCCTTCAGGTTCACGATGCCGGCGATGCCGTTCATGGCCCCATTGGGCACGTGGGATTCGCCAATCTCCCCCCGCTCGGAGCAGTACCGGAAGGCCACACCACCCCGAGCCTCCAGATCGGCCAGTTCCATAGGATCCAGTGTGTAGTTCCCTTCGGCGTGGGCGATGGGCACACGGAATACTTCGCCAGCTTTCAGCGCGCGGGTGAAGGGCAGGTCCGCGCGCTCCACACGCAGGTGGACGTCTGTGTGAATGAAGCGCAGCGACTCGTTGCGCAACAGGGCGCCGGGCAGCAGCTGAGCCTCGCAGAGGATCTGGAAGCCGTTGCAGACGCCCAGCACCAGGCCACCATTGTCTGCGTGTCGCTTGACATCCGCCATGATGGGCGCCAGGGCGGCGATGGCACCGCAGCGCAGGTAGTCGCCGTAGCTGAAACCCCCGGGCACGAAGACCAACTCCGTGCCCTCGGGCAGGCGGGTCTCCTGATGCCAGACAGGAATGGTCTCCCAGCCCATGATGGTGCCGCAGGCGTGAAGTGCGTCGTGATCGCAGTTCGAGCCAGGGAAGACCGGCACAGCCACCCGCATCAGAGCACCTCGATGGAGGCCTTCTCCATCACAGGATTGACCAGCAGCTTCTCGCACATGGCCAGGGCTCGGGCCTTCACTTCCTCGGGATCGGTGCCGGGCACGTCCATCTCGATGAGGCGGCCGATGCGCACGTGGTCCACGGCAAAGCCGAAGCCATGGAGGCCCTGTTCCACGGCCTTGCCCTGGGGATCCAGGATGCCGGGCTTCAACTGTACGGACACGCGAACCTTCATGGGGCCCTCCTGCTCCAGTGTACCTGAGCGGCCCGCCAAGCGGTCTCGCAAGGTCCATGACCGCATGGGGTCAGCCTTTGCGCGGTTTCCGCGCCTTGACGGAACCGTCCCAGCGGTGGGCTTCCAGATCCAGGTTGCCCAGGTCGTCCACCGCGATGCCCTCGTCCCGCAGGCGTCCGATCTGCTCGAAGGCACCCCACCAGCGGCCCCGGCTGGGCACGTAACCCCGAGTGTTCACCACGCGATGCCAGGGCAGCATGGTGCCCTCGGGCAGGCCCGACAGCACCATGCCCACCTGACGGGGGCGTTGCGGGAATCCCGCCAGCGCCGCCACCTGCCCATAGGACGCCAGCTTCCCCTTCGGGATGCGCGCCACGATGGCCAGCACCGTCTCCCGGAAGGCCACGACGGATGGCTCAGCGGACTTGGACAACGCTGCTACCTCAGGCCTGCACGCCCGGCCGCTGAGCTGCGGGGATCCGCGAACGGAAGCCCCCTTCGTAGCTGTGCCAGTGGTTCAGCTCTTCCTCGGGATAGGCCCAGCACCAGTAGCCGTCGCCAGAGTCGAAGTCCACGAGCCAGAGGCCCTTCACATCGGCCTCCAAGTCCTGCATGCTCTGCTGCCAGCTCTGCACCAGGGTCTGCAGGCGCTCCCGCAGGTCCTCGGCAAGGGTCTCGTCGTTGGCCTCTTCGGCCTGACTCAGTTCTTCGGCCAGGCTCGCGGCCAGGGTGTAGACCGGCAGGGTGGTGCCCTTCACCTGCGGCATCAGGGCCTGGGCTTCAGCGAGGGTGAAAATGCGGCCCATGGCTCCTCCAATGCTCCATGATAAACCCATGCGGTTCGTTCCCCTGCTTCTGTCCAGTTCTGACCCCGCCCCTTGGCAATTCCTGGGCCCCCTCGCGCTGCAGTGGGAGGGGGGGCTGCACCCTGGATGGTCCCGGCTGGTGGCTCGGGGAACGGCGATCCACGCTGTGCACCTCACTGGGGAAAACCCCACGGAAGAAGCCCTGGATGTGCTTCGCCACGGTTTGGGTGCGGATTTCCTGGTGTTGCTCGCGGAGCGCCCCGAGAACCGGGAGGCGGGCTTCCGGCTCCTGGGCAGTCTGGCTACCCTCCTGGAGGCCACGCATGGCCGGGGTGTGAAGCTGGCCCTGCGCCTGGAGTCGGGCGCCGAGGCTCCCGTCCTCGATCTGCTCAAGCAGGCCCATGGCGAGGCCGTGGGCTTCTGCTGGCACCCGGGCATCGTGGATCCCGAGCCCCTGGCGGACCGGCTCTGGTGTGCCGTGGGCGAGCCGGGCTCGGATCTGCGCGCCCTGCAGGCTCTGGGCTACCGCTGGGACCTGGCCCTGCCGGCCACGGATCCTGACCAGTTCCGTCAGCAGGCCACGGCTCTGGAAGCGACCTATCCGGGCGTGCTCTTCCCCGCAGAAATGCCCACCACGGCCCTGGGTCGTCCCGTGGTGCCCGATGACAGCCTGGTCTTCGGCAAACACTGGGAGCGTTCATGACCCAGACCCTGCTCGTGGTGGCTGGAGAGGACTCCGGCGACCTGCATGGTGCGGAGTTGCTGCGGGAGCTGAAGGCCCGCCGCCCCGAGCTGCGCATCATCGGCGTGGGCGGGCCGCGCATGAGCCCCCTGCTGGATCGCAAACTGGCGGATGTGAAGGATCTGGCCGTGGTGGGCTTCGTGGAGGTGCTCAAGCACCTGCCCAGCCTGAACCGCCTCTTCAAGCAGATCCTCGCTGCGGCGCGGGAGGAACACATCGCTGGGGCCCTCCTCATCGACTACCCGGGCTTCAACCTGCGTCTGGCCAAGGCCCTGCGCAAGCAGATGCCGGGGGTGGGCTTGCACCAGTACGTGTGTCCCCAGGTCTGGGCCTGGAAGCAGGGGCGCATCCCCGAGTTGGGCACAGTGCTGGACACGCTCTACTGCCTCTTCGACTTCGAGCCGGAGTTGTTCCGGGACTATCCCGTGGATGCGAAGTTCGTGGGCCATCCCCTGGTCGAAGTGGTAAAGGCTGAGTGCACCCGAGAGGCCTTCTTCGCGGAGACGGGGCTGGATCCCATGCGCCCATTGGTGGCCCTGCTGCCCGGAAGCCGCAAGGGCGAGATCGAGCGCCTCCTACCGCCCCTGGCGGAGCTGGCACAGGCCTGGCAGAGCACCCACGCTGACGTGCAGTGGGTCCTGCCTGTGGCGCCCACGCTGGACCCGGCCTTCGTGCGTGCCCACCTGGGCGGGGCGCCGGTGTGCCTCGTGGAGGACCGCACCTACGCGGCCCGCGCCTACGCGGACGCGGCCCTGGTGGCTTCGGGTACAGCCACCCTGGAGACGGCCCTCCTGGGTACGCCCTTCGCCATCGTCTACAAACTGAACGCGCTCACCTACCAGGTGGCCAGACGCATCGTGAAGGTGCCCCACTTCGGCCTCGCCAACGTCGTGGCCCGCCGTGAAGTGGCCACCGAGCTGCTGCAGCACGAGGTGAACCCCGAGCGCCTGGGCGTGGAACTGAGCCGCCTGCTGAATCCCACCGTGGCACCGGGCCTGCGGGCTGGGCTGGCCGAGGTGCGCGGCCACCTGGGCGAATCCGGTGCCGCCGGGCGTGTGGCTGAGGACCTGCTGGCGAAGCTGGAGCGTCCAGCCTAGGCTCTGCTGCCGACCATGGGCAGCCGCACGACAAACGTCGAACCCAACCCCACGCTGGAACGGAGCGTGATGCTGCCGCCCATGAGGGCCACCAGACGCTGCGTGATGGTGAGACCCAGGCCCGTGCCGCCGAACTTGCGATGGATCTGGTCGTTGGCCTGCTCGAAGGCCTGGAAGACCCGTTCCTGCTCCGCGGGGCTCATGCCCTGGCCGGTGTCCCGCACCTCCAGCACCAGGTCCTGCGCCTCCAGGTGGGCGGCCAGGGTCACGGTGCCCTGGCTGGTGAACTTGCAGGCATTGCCGCCCAGGTTCAGGAGCACCTGCATGAGCTTGGTGTGGTCCACCTGCTGGGGGGGCATCGTCTTGAGGACTTCCACCAAGATGGTGTTGCCGTTCTGGTCGGCGATGGGGCGCAGGGTCTGGGAGACTTCCCAGAGCAGGCGGTGGATATCCTGATCGCCCAGGTCGAGGCTCATCATGCCCGCTTCGATCTTGGAGAGGTCGAGGATCCCGTTGATCATGGCGAAGAGGTGCTGGCCCGCAGAGCGGATCTTGGTGAGATCCTCCCGTGAGGTCATGTCGCCCCGCTCCCGGGCATCCTCCTCCATGAGTTCGCTGTAGAGCAGGATGGCGTTGAGCGGTGTGCGCAGCTCGTGGCTCATGCTGGCCAGGAAGAGGCTCTTGGCCTTGGAACCCTGGTTCAGGAGCTGATTGGCCTCCTTCAGCTCCCGGGTCCGGGCGGTCACTTCCTGCTGCAGAACCTCGTTCCGGGCTTCCAGCACGCGGCTGCGGAGCCGCAGGAGCACCCAGAGGCCCGTGCCCAGGAGCAGCACCCAGAGCGCCAGGGCCCACCAGGAGAACCACCAAGGAGGCCGCACCTTGAAGGTGAGCAGCAGGGGCGGGCCGAACTGGGTCTGGTGGCGATGGCCGCGAACCTCCAGCTTGTAGTTGCCCCAGGGGAGGTTGGGGAAGCGGGTGCGGAATTCATCCATGGGTTCCCAGCCCTTGGTCCCCGAAAGCCGGAACTCCAGACCCAGCCCCCCGGGCAGGCTGAAGGCGTTGAGGGCGAAGCGGGCTTCCAGAGACCGACCAGGCGCCAGGACCGGCGGATCCGGAGAGAAGGGCAGGGCGGTGTCACCGCTGGACCAGCCCGTGAGCAGCGGTGCGGGGATGGGCGGGGCCGGTTGTTCGTCCTGGGTGCGGTAGGCGCCGATGCCCTCCGTGGTGCCGTACCAGAGAGTGCCGTCCTGCTCCAGGGTCAAGCCCTGGTTGTTGGCGTCGGCGCCGGGAATCCCTTCACCGGGGGCCAGCCACAGCTCCACCTGATGGGCCGCCAGGTTCAGGCGACCCAGACCCTGGCTGGTGCCGACCCAGAGCCGGCCCTTGGCATCCAGGGCATGGGAGAAGATGACCCGGCCCTCCACGCCCGGAAAGGGCTCCCACAGCTCGGAGCGTTCCCAGCCCGTGGCGCTCCGCTGGTGGCGGGTGAGCATGGGGCGGTCGTAGTAGTACACCCAGATGCTGCCGTCTGGGGCCTTGAGGGCCGAGAATGGATTTTCGGGCAGAGTGCCGCCCACCAGAACCCAGGTGCCATGCTCCAGCACATAGATCGCAGTGCGGGTGGACACGAAGATGGCACCACCCTGATCCTGGGTCACCTGCCAGACCCGCGAAAAGGGCTTTCCGTCCAGCTGGGCCCGGCTCCATTCCCAGGTGCGTCCCTTGGGCACGCCCCGCACGAAGCCGTCCTGGAAGTCCGAGATCCACACCGTGCCGTCCGCCTCCAGGGCCAGTCCGCGGGCGACGGCGGAGAGCGTGAGCAGGGGCACCCGGATGACTTCCACCGAGAGGTGCCGCGTGTCGATGCGGTAGAGCACGCCACCGGGGCTCCCCACGGCCAGCAGGTTGCCATCAGGCAACAGGCGCAGACGCGAGAACTGTCCTTTCCGGATGAGCTTCCAGCCGCCCGGCACACCCATGACAAGCCCCGCGTCCGTGGCCAGCCAGGGGCGCCCCTGCCGGTCCCGGATCACGTGCCAGACGACACTGCTGGGCAGGCCGTTCTCCTGGGTGTAGATCTGCCACAGCCCCTTGCCAAGGATGTGCACGACCCCGATGGAACCCAGCCACAGGGAGCCTTCGCGGTCCACCACACCCGCGACCGGAATGAAGCCCTTGGGGCCGCCCCGGATGGGGAAGATCTGCTCGCTCCGGGCCCGGAACATGCCTTCCCGGGCGTTCATCCAGACCCAGCCAGCTTGATCCCGCCGCATCTGCAGGTTGTCCGGGGGGCTGCCGCCCAGGTGCTCTGGGAGGCGGGCCCACTGGCCCCGATCCGGGGAGCGGCGATAGAGCGCGAGGTCACTGCGCAGCCAGAGCTCCCCATCGCCGTCCACAGCCATGGCCAGGGTGGACTCGCCCCGCTGGCGGAAGGGTAGGGGTTCTCGGAACCATTGGAAGCCCTCCAGGGGGCGGTGCCAGAGCATGCCGCCGCTGGCGATCTGCACCTCGCGACTGTCCGGGTGGGCAAAGAGGGCATCGGCCGGGGTGGCCTCGGGCCAGCCCTCGACCGGGTGGAAGGCGCCCCGTCCATCAGAGAGGTGCGGCTTGAGGCCCGAGGGCAGAACCCAGATCTGGCCACGGGCATCCCGTCCCAGGTCGTTGATCCGCACCTCCGGCAGGCCTGCGGCCGTCCTGAAGGTCAGGGAGGGGAATTCCAGAAAGCCCAGGCCGTTGTGGGTGCCCACCCAGATGCCGTGGGCCTCGGGAATCAGGTGGGTGACATAACGGAAGGCGCGGGGCAGTTGGACTTCCTCGAAGCGGTGACCGCCATAGCGGAAGAGGCCCGACTCCGTGCCTGCCCACAGAAAGCCCTCTGGATCCTCGGCGAGCACGTTCACGGAGAGGTTCGTGAGCCCCTGCTGGAAGCCGAAGACCTGGGTGGGGTACATACCAGGGGCCTGGGCCCGGGCTGGGGCTGCGCCCAGGACCATCAGGAGGCCCAGGATCAAGCCCAGGAGGGCTCCAGCGACACGCCTCCGGTGTCCGGTCTCTGCGTCTCCGGCTGTGGGCATTCCCCGGTTCCCTTCCTTTCCCATGGCCAACCTATCGGCCTGAAGGTCGCCCTGGCTGAGAACAGGGCGGATAACCGCGCTGAATCGATGCGATAGTCGCTCAACCCCAGGTCCCTTCATGGCATCTGATGGGTGGAGGTGCCCATGAACCCGACCTTCCTGCTCCTGCCCCTGATCCTGCAAGTGCCCCAGGCCCCACTCCCCGTATTGGAGGCCAAAGATCTGCCAAAGGCGGTCCGGGGCCCCCTGCCTCCCAGCCTTCCGGATCTGGGTGCCGACCGCAGCATGATGGGGCGGATGCGCCACCAGGCCCGCAAGGGCCCCGGCCTCACCGCGCTCCAGTTGCCTGCGGGCAATGTCCATGTGACGGACAAGATTCCCGACATCAGTGGCTGGAAGGCCTACGCCATCGAGGTGCCCGGCGGGGGGTCCGTGAAGGTGCACCTGGTGGAGGGTCGCAAGGCCTGGTTCCGCGTCCTGGGCGTCAACGCCTGGGGAAGGCAGGAGCCCGGATTGCTGCAGAACCGCATCCCCGTCGGTGAACCCCAGGCCACCTACTTCAACCCCACCAAGGAAGTCCGCACCGTCTACTTCATTGTGGACACCCTGGACGTGGACATGGTGGGCGAGCCCTACGGCTTCGACGTCATTCGCGGCTAGCTATCTTTTCGGGGCCGACGGGCATGCGCTGGGGCAGGGCGTCCTTGTATGTCTTTCGCAGAGCCTCCGGGGCGCTGCGCCAGGCTTTGGCTGCAGCGGCCCAGTTGGGGTAGGTGCCGAAGCAGCCCTGCCAGAAGCGGAGGCCGTCCCGCCGGACGAAGGGGAGGATGAGGATCTCCTGGGCCTTGGGCCCGGCGGCCCGGGCCACCTGGCGGAGGCCGTCAGCCCGCCCCGAGACCACCAATCGCAGGGTCCAGGAGCCTGCGGGTGCCGCGGCCCGGAGCGTTTCGCCGCGGGCCAGGGCTTCGGCCAGGTCCTGGCGCTCCAGGGGCCGTGTGACCTCCTCGGGGTGTGACTCCAGATCCTTTTCCGACAGCACGATGCGGGGCTCCTCCACACGCACTTCCAGGCTGCGGGAGGAGCCACCCAGCAGGTTGCTCACGCTGAGGGTGTAGACCGTGGTCTTGTCGGGTACCACGGCGATGCTCGATTTTCCGTCCAGCTCCAGGCCGCCGGGCTCCAGGCGCACCTTGGCGTCCCCCTGGCAGAACCACCGCAGATCCACCTGCTCGCCACGCCTGACCACGGTCTTGTTGGCCTCGAAGGTGCACACGGCGGCGGGTGTGGCCGCGGCAGGGCTGAGGTGCCCCAGCACGGAGACCTCCAGCGTGCGGCTCTGGCCCCCAGCGGCATTGTTGGCGGTGATGGTGTAGCGGGTGTTCTCGAGGGGGGTGACCGTCACCTCGCTCTTGCCGTCCAGTTCCAGGCCACCGGGCTCCAGGCGCACCTTGGCGCTACCGGCGCACTCCCAGCGCAGCACCACGGGCTCGCCGGGCAGGATGGCCCGGGCGCTGGCGTCGAAGGCGCAGATGCGGGCGGGCTCGCCCAGGGGCAGGCCCGGGGTCACGCGGACTTCCGCCAGGCCCAGCTGCGGGCCATTGGGGGCTGCGTCGAAGACCCGGTACGTGGTCGTGTAGCCTGGGCGCAGGGTCACTTGATACTTGCCCGAGAGGATCATGCCACCGGGCTCCAGGCGAACGCGGGGGGTGGCAGGGCAGCTCCAGGTGAGCAGCACCGAGTCTCCGGGGCGGATCTCCTTGGGCTCAAGCGTCAGGGCACAGGGGCTCTGAGCCTGGAGCAGGCAGGCGGTTGCAGCCAGAGCGATCGAACGAAGCATGGAGTGAGTGTAATCGGCTGAGTGGGCTTTCCGGCCCCGGGAAGGTGAGCGGTTGGTAGAGGTGTCCATTGGGAGGGCATGGACAGCTAGAAGAAAATGCATATCTTTACTTTACTTGCCGTTAATTTACGAAAGGAAGGGCCTCTCGCCAAGGTGATCTGGCTCCCAGTGCGGGTGTCCCACCCCGACTCCATGGCTACCCAGACAGACACTGCGATCCGACCGGGTGACGTGGTTGGCCGTTACCGGGTGGAGGCCTTCGTGGCTGCCGGCGGCATGGGGCAGGTGTTCCGGGCCTGGGACACCAGGCTGGAACGCCCGGTGGCCCTCAAGACGGTCAAGACCGAGCGGGCCTCTGATGGGGTGGCCCTGGGCCGCCTCCAGCGGGAGGCCCAGATCCTGGCCCGGTTGGACCATCCGGGCATCTGCCATGTCTACGACTGGCTGGATCATGGTGGAACCCTGGTCATGGCCATGGAGTGGGTGGAGGGAACGCCCTTGTCGACCCTTCTGGAGCAGGGGCCCCTGCCGCTCCCCAAGGCCATCCGACTCATCAAGGAGGTGGCCATCGCGCTGGCCGCCGCCCATGCCAAGGGCATCATCCATCGGGATCTGAAACCGTCGAACATCCTGATCACACCGCAGGACACGGCGAAGGTCCTGGATTTCGGCCTGGCCAAGACGTTTGCCTCGGGCTCGACGGACACGGACCAAATCTGGATCGAACCCGCCGGGACCGAGGATTCCACCCGCACCCTCTCCAGCCAGGATGGCTCCCTCACCGAACCCGGCACGGTCATGGGCACTCGGGGCTTTATCGCCCCAGAGCTGCTGATGGGAGAGCTAGCCAGCGCCGCCACGGATCTCTATGCCCTCGGGTTGATCGGCTTCCTGGTGCTCACTGGGGATCCGCCGCCGGGTCTGGCCGGAAGTAAGCTGCCCTGGACCCGGCGGGTGCTGAAGTGGCGCTCCGGGTCCGGGAGCCATCCCGCTGGGCCCCATGCCCTCTGGCATCTGGTGGACCGCCTGCTGTCGCCGGACCCCAGCGCCCGTCCTGGAGCCCAAGAGGTGGTGGCCACGCTGGAGCACCTGGAGGCGCCCACCTCCCCGGTCTGGTGGGCCAGCCTCACGGCGATCCTGACCCTGGTATTGGCCGGCACCGGAGTCTGGGCCTATGGTCGCGGCGTGATCCCGGAATACTCTGCCAGCCGCACCGCCCGGGTGGTGGTGGTGCCCGTGCGCAACCTCACGCACAGGGGCGAACGGGAGCCTGAGACCGCCGTCGCCACCACAGACCTGCTTGAGAACATGCTGCGGACCTTCCCGCAGGTGAGGGTGGTGCAGGACCGGGATCCAGGGGAGCCCCGTCCCCGGCTGGACACGGCCACCGGCGCGGTCGAACGGGATTTCGTGCGCCAGTTGGTGGCGCGCACGGGTGCCGACCTGGTGCTGCTGGCGGAACTCATCCAGCCCTCTGAAGGGGAGCGACCCAGGCTGCGTGCACGGCTGCTGGATCGCAAGGGCGAGGAGCGGGCGAGCCGAGAGGTCCAGGCCCGCACAGCGGACTTCGAACCCCAGGTGCTGGTGCCAGCGCTGCTTCAGGAACTCGGCCACAAGCTGGCCCCCCTGGAGCGCTCGCTGGCGCTCCCCCCAGTCCCCTCCCGAGAGGCCCTGGAGGCCTACGGGTTGGGCCTGGAACTCAGCCTTCGGGGGGATCATGGCCGGGCCCTCCCCTACCTGGAGCGCGCAGCCATGCTGGCACCGCGTTTTGCGCCAGGAGTCATGAGCTATGGGTTTGCCCTGTTCAGCTGCGGAGACTCCAAGGCCCTGCCGACCCTGATGTGGGCCCGGACCACCGCCCGCGAGTCCAGGGACCGGTATTCGGAGGCTGAGGCCCTGATCGGTCTGGCCCTGCACGCCCGGAGGGGAACCAGCAACTCTGAGGAGGAAGTGCCCCTCCTCCGGGAGGCCCTCGAACTGGGCAGAGTGTCTGCGGATGAGGACCTCCAGGCCCAGGTGTTGAACGAACTCGGAGTGCACTGGATCGGCAGGGAGGAGTGGCAGGCGGCCGAAGGAGCGCTGCAGCCCGCTTTGGCACTGGCCACAGCCAAGGGCAACCACCGCCTGAGAACCCACATCCTGGTGAACCTGGCCAACCGGGCTAAATACCTGGGCCACAGCACCGAGGCCCAGGATCTCTACCGCCAGGCTGCCACCGATGCGGGGATCACCGGGAATCCCCTCCACCTGGCGCTCGCTCAGAACAACCTCGCCATTCTGGACCTCGAAGAGGGGCGGGCCGCCGCTGCGGAAAGAACCTTCCTGGAGGTGTTGCGGCTCCGCCAGCAGCTGGGCGATGTTGAGGGTGAGGGCCGGGTGCTCCTGCTCCTGGGCATCGCCGCCCACATGCAGGGGGCTTTCCCGGGGGCCATCTCCCGCTTTGAGGCGGCCCTGGCTCTGGCGCAGCAACATGAGCTGACCCTGATTCAGGGGCGGGCTCTCTACCGATGGGGAGACACCCTCCGGGCCCAGGGCCGGGTCGGCGCTGCCACGCCCCGGCTCCGGGAGGCGGTGGTCCTGCTCCGCAGCAAAGGTACCAAGCAGAATCAGGCGGAAGCCCTGTCGGCCCTTGCTGAGTGCCGGGCCCGACAAGCTGATACGGCCGAAGCCGAACGCCTGCTAGTGGCAGCGCGGGGCTTGGCTGGGGATCGCCCCCAGATCTGGCGGGCCCAGGCCTGGGTGGAACACCAACTTGGCCATCCCAGGGCCGCCATGGATGCTCTCGTGCTCGCCCTTGCCTTTCCCCAGAACGAAGACCCAGAACACCGGGATGAGCTCCGGGCCCTGGCGTCGGCCTGGGTGAAACAGCCCTGAGTCCCTTCACGGGCCGGCCCGTCTGGCCCTACTTCCATCACCCCTTCCTCCCCGGAGGCCCAACGATGAGCCCTCGTTATTTCCACAAGATCGACCGATCCACCCGCAACAAGATCACCCTTGATGCGGACGGGCCCTGGGCCCTGCAGGCACCCGGCATGCCTCTGATCTCGGGCACTGGCGGCCCCATCGTCCTCACCTTCGACCCGGCGCCCTCGAGTGGCGGCCTCTCCACCCTGAAGTCCATGGTCATCGACCCCGACCCAGGATCAGGCAACCTCGGTTGAGGTCGGCTCAGCCGCCCAGGTAGGTGAACCAGAACCGCACGCCCAGGTATTGCCCCTCATAGCCGTCGGGCAGGTGCTGAAGCGGGGCCGAGCGCAGCACAGCCATGCGGGCGCTTTCGTCCATGGCGGCGTTGCCGCTGGGGATCTCGACCCGCACCCGGTCCACGCTGCCGTCTCGGGCGATTCGGAAGTAGATCTGCACCCGGCCCTGGGTGCTCGAGACCCGGTTCCAGTTGGTGGTGATTCGGCTCTGCACCTGCTGCAGGTACCACACGAAGGGGAAGTTGCCATCCACGCCCCCAACCAGGCCCACGCCGCCCTGCATGCCAGAGGTGGGGTTCAGGCCTGGGATGCCGCTGCCGGCACCGAAGGTGGCCCCGTTGCCGGTGCCAACGGCTCCCGCCAGGGGATTGGGGGCCGCGGTCTTGCCCTTGGCCGAGGTGGTACCTGTGCCCTGGCTGGCGGCGTCCTTGTTGTCCCCCTTGGCGGCGGCCTTGGTGGTCTTCAGGGCGAAGGGATCCGGGGCCGTGGCCGAGGGCGCGGTTTCCCGCACCGGGGCCACGTCCTCCACCCGCCGCAGGCGCTCGCCGTTCTTGCCCACCTCCATGGCCTCCGAGCCGCCGGAGGCACCGGCCATGGCTGCAGGGAGGTTCACCCAGGTGACCTTCACATCCTCGGGGGTCTGCCCGGGCCCGCCCCGGGGCCAGAAGAACGCCACGCCGATGGCCAGGTGCAGGCCCAGGCTCAGGGCCAGACCCCGGCTCCAGTTCAGCTCGCCCAGGTGGCTGCGGCTTCGGAGGTAGGCCTGGAGATCCTGGCTCATGGCTGCTCAGTCGATGGAATGGGAGGGGCGGCCGGGGCGGCGGCAGTGACGAAGCCCACTTGGGTGAAGCCCGCCTCCCGGATGGCGTCCACCACTTGGATGACGCGGCCATAGGGCACGTTGTGATCCGCCCGCACCAGCACCGGGCGCTTGCCACCCGTCTGGGCCTTGGCCTTGAGCTGGTTGGCCAGGACTGGCAGGGCCATGTAGGCCTGGTCCAGCTGGAGCCGCCCATCAAAGGTCACGGAAACAGTGATGGCTTCGCTCTCCAGATTCCGCCCCGTGCGGCTCTCGGGCAGCTTCACGTCCACCCCCGTGGTCATCATGGGGGCGGCGATCATGAAGATGATGAGCAGCACCAGCATCACGTCGATGAGCGGGGTCATGTTGATGTCCGCCATGGCGCCGCGTCGAGATCCTGGAGTGAAGGCCATGGGGCTCCTGGGCTGAGGGCTCTAGTCTAACCGCAAGGGGATAGCGGGGTTGCTGTGGCCCACGCCGAATGCAAAGTTGGACTTGCTAATTACAATAGATATGATAAATTTTTGTCTGCGACAAAAATTTTTTGTTTATTCTGTTAACCATAACCATTCAGGGGGTGCCCCGACATTCGGCCAACCAGAGGCAATTCGACTCACTTTGTCCCTCCTACCGTTCAGCGCTTTGGTTCTTTATTGTTCCTACCTAAATAACTTCTGATTAAAAGGGGAATGTTGTCATGAGTGGCTATAACGCAGTATTGGCAAGAAACACAAAAAATGCTCCGATTGGCATCGGTCCATACTCACAAACGGTAGCTTTTTCTCACTATAACAACCTTTCAGCTCAATTACCTATCGATCCGAAATCTGGCAAAGTGGTGACTGGAGGTGTGAGAGAGCAGGCTGAACAGTGCTTTAATAATATAAAGGCAATTTTACATGGCATCGACCATGTTATGAGTGACATTGTTAGAATAACTGTGTTCGTTAAGAATATAAAGGATGTTGACACGGTTGATGAAGTTTATAAATCGTTCTTTCCAACTTATGTGCCTACGCGAACAACGGTCGCCGTCGCCGCTTTGCCCATGGATGCATTGGTTCTAATTGAAGCACTTGTATCACATGGTGAAGGTACCATTCCAAACGCACCCCAGGCTGGTGACCTTATAAAGCTTACAAATAACACAGCAAATGCACCAATAAGTTCTCTATCTACACAAACTGTAGCTTTTTCGCATTACAATAATATTTCCGCACAATTACCTATCGACCCAGGTTCTGGTCGGTTGGTGGCTGGTGGTGTAAAAGAGCAGACTGGACAGTGCTTAAAAAATATCAAGGCAATTTTAGAAAGCATCGACGTACCTATTGACGATATTGTTAAGGTTAATATTTTCATTAAAAATATTTTGGATATTGAACTTGTAAATGAAGTTTATGCAACCTTTTTCCCTGACTCGGCTATCGCTAGGGCTGCAGGCTACGTCCCTGCACGGACCATCGTCCCGGTTTCAGCTTTACCTATGGATGCTTTGGTACAAATTGAAGCGGTTGTGTCACATGGAGATGGTACACCCCCACAGGTTGTTGAAGACCGGCATAAACTCGTCATGAAACCAAACAATACAAAAAATGCACCTAAAAATAATCTATCGACACAAACTGTGGCTTTTTCTCATTACAATCATCTTTCAGCTCAACTACCTGTAGATCCAATGACGGGTGTGATAGTGACCGGTGGTGCAAAAGAGCAAACGGGACAGTGCTTAAAAAATATCAAGGCAATTGTGGAAAGCATCGACCATGTTCTGGGGGATGTAGTTAAAGTAAATATTTTCCTTAAAAATATCTCAGATATCGATGCTGTAGACGAAGTTTATACAACCTACTTCCCAGGCGGTATTCCCGCACGTAGAACAGTTGGTGTGTCTGTTTTACCAGAAGGTGCATTGGTTCAAATCGATGTGGTTTTATCAAACGCTGAAAGTACCTCTCCACACGCATAATGGGCATTTTGGATATGCGGGCCAACTGGGTTTCTTACCTTCGGAAAAGTTAACCTTCCACATCCCCCCCGATGGGGGCTATGTTTCTTGCGTTTCAGGAGGTTTCCATGAAGCCAAGGCAGAACCTTGATGCTCTGATCGAAAAACACCCGGAGATCTACGAGGCCTACGCCCGCTTTGGCAAGGCGGTGCATGACCAGGGTGGGCCCCTGGACGAGAAGACCCGCTGGCTCGTGAAGGTGGCCGTGTCCGCTACGGTGGGCGTCGCGAAGGCCCAACTCACTCACATGATCAAGGCCCGGGAGGCGGGCTGCACCCCGGATGAGGTTGAGCACGCACTCCTGCTCATCGCGCCCACAGCGGGCTTTCCGCGCATGATGGAGGCCATGGAGCGGTTCCGGGACTACCTAAAAGAGGCCTGAGGCGCTCAGTTCCTCGGCAGGGCCACCCAGAACGTGGCCCCATGGCCGGGGACACTTTCCACACCCACTTTGCCACCCATGCCCTCGATCAGGCGCTTGACCTGGGAAAGGTCCAAGCCCATGGAGGTCCCGCCCTCCGTGGGGTGGGCGCTCAGGCGGGTGAATTGGCCAAAGGCCGCTCCCCTGGCCTCCTCCGTGAGGCCGGGCCACTGGTCCTGTACCAGGATGCGGCCCTGGTCGTTGTCATCCGCCAGGAGTATGGTCACCACCGCACCTGGCGGGGAGCACTTCAAGGCATGGCTGAGAAGCTGGTCCAGGGCCCGGCCCACCTGCGCAGGGGCTGCCTGTACCTCCAGGGAGACGGGATAGGGGAAGGCCAGCGCGACGCCCTTCTCATACCAACTAGCGTTCAAACGTTAATGTTGGCATAACCAAAATCACAGAGACTTTGGATCATGGGGGCGTCGAGTTCGGCCTCTCGGAGGGACTTGGAGAGCTGGTCGGTGACGGCCTTCATGGAGG
>Ga0209697_10002476_pt1 | contig 26549 bp, 26 predicted proteins | sample AliMusrvi5mmetaG_FD_184115 | JGI IMG/M metagenome (GOLD analysis project Ga0209697, IMG submission 184115) | Freshwater lake bacterial and archeal communities from Alinen Mustajarvi, Finland, to study Microbial Dark Matter (Phase II) - Alinen... | ecosystem: Environmental > Aquatic > Freshwater...
GATTTCTACTGCGAACGGATTGCTCCGCTCATAAACTTTTGGTTCAACAGGAGAAGGTGAATGGAGTTTATAAATCTTGTGTATGCGCGCGGTGTGGCACTGCGCTGGGGTGTCACCACTACAAAAAGGCAAAAGCTTTAAATAGATTCGAGCCTTTATTGTGGGGTATCAGCACACCGAAAAGAGGCACGTTTCTTTACGTACCAATACGTGTACCTATAGGTAGGTAATACTGATCGCTTAGGAATATGCGGAATACCTCACCCGAAAAAATCATCATGATTGGCTCATGTAGAGTCTCAATATTCAGGAATCTGGTATGGATAGATGGAAAGGAAATCGAGATCCCAAAACTGGTTCTGGAAGTCCGGTACAAGGACAAGCATGGCCGCTGGTGTGGTACCCCGGCTATTAGTCTCAGGGAATTGCCCAAGGCCATTCTGGCGCTACAGAAGGCGTTTGAGTATCTGACGGATGGCGCATCCGCCCAAGAATGAGAAAGCACTGCCCCACACTGCATTGAGTCTCAATCGACGGATTAAGGTGCCGTGTGCCAGTACCGAAAGCGATATCGTCCCGCTTCATTGGCCCACAAGTATAGTGTAGCGGCGAGTTCGCTTGGATCTATCTGAGGCCGCGCATTTGTCAAAGCTTCCCAGTGTGGCTGGAATTGCTTGCGGCGCTCTTTGTAGCTCGTCGCTGCGGCCTGTGTTGGGTTCAGCAGCCCGTGGACGGCGCATAACTGCCACAGGTTTTCGTCGGTGATCGGCCAGCCCTGTCGAAAGCCGAACACACCAATCGCGTCCGACCGCTCCTCTCCAACACCGGGGATCTTCGGCAGTGGATATGAGATCACATCAGGGGGGGTGCATAGGAGTTGTGCTACGCCGATGACGCCCATGGGTGCGTACTTGCTGGTGACTTTCAATAATGGCGCGACTACGTCCTGAGGTGCGCTTGCGGCAAGAGATTGAAGACCTACATCGCTCCAGTCCGTCCGAACGAGGGGATTCTTTGTGAACCGATCTCGGTAGAAGAGAAGCGAAGCAATCGCGCTTTGCCTCTCCTCTTCGGTAGCCGCTGGGTTCCTACAGAGATTAACCAGCCGGGGTCCTCCAATACACCGATCCTTCCGGTTGCGATATGCCCAATCCAGAAGATCCTCTTCGGGTATGAGTTTCTGAGAGTCCTTGAATTCGGGGTCGAACTTCAGCTTGAGCCAAACCAATGCTGCCGTGGCGACTTCTCTGGGTGTCTTCACGATTAACGGCGCCTCGAGACACCGATCGCGGCTTCCTTGGTTTTCCCGCCAGGCACGTTGCAGACGAGCATCCGCCTCGAGTGACGAGTAGAGGTCAATGATCGTCGACATTTGTTTCTTCTCTCGTTGCCACGCCAATGCGGAGACAGTGACCGCACGAAGTCAGAGATACTTCTCGAGTTCCTCACTGAGGGCCGGTTGATCGCCTAGGAAGAGCCAAGCAGCCTGGGCCAGCACTTCCCCGAGGTAGTACTTCATCTCGTCTGGATTGCCCGCATCTTGCTCGATAGTCTGTAACGCCAGAGCGAGGCCGCTGCAGAACCCCTCATAAAACGCGGGTGCCTCTCCGTCGGACACAGCCTGATTCGCAGCCCGTGTGACAAACGGATCGTATCCCTTCTTGGCATTCTCACGTACCAACGCTATTGCTGCCTCTTTACTTATTTTCTTCACTCCTAATCCTCCTCATTGAAATCTGGCTCGTCTATATACTATCGCATTGGGTGATACCTGATCTGCAAGTATGCCGCAATGGGACATTATGGGATTTACTGGGTCTATTCACAAGCCTCGTAGGCGGCACCCACGGCCTCGTCGCTTGGATTGAGGTAAACGCTTGTGGCCCTGAGCGTCCTATGGCCGACCTGTTTCTGAACGATCGGCAGGGGCAGCTTGAAGTTGTGAATGTGATGCATTACGTGTGAGTGGCGGGTCGAGTGGATCGTAATCTGGTGCAGTGTCCGGCCCATGGCGTCCTTACCGTACTCCCGGTTGAATCCTGCCTTGATAACGTAGCGCTGGAAGATCTGTCGGATGCGGTTCTCGCTGTAGCGTCGCCCGGTACGCTTGGCAGCCCGGAATAGATATTCTTCCGGATTGCTCACACTTTCCGTCCGCTTCAACATCCGGCCTTCCCTCCTAAGCATGCTCTTGATCTCATTCATGACACCAGTCGGCAGGTGGCTGGTCCGCATGTGCCTGGTCTTGGTGTTTTCAGCCGGGATGAATACGCTGTTGCGCCCGAAATCCAAGTGCTTGATCTGAATCCTCACAAACTCGCCGACACGGCAGCCCAGGTGGTAGATCACGCGGAACATCAGCTTGTGTGTGTAATTCTCCACGCAATCGAGGAGTTTTTGCCATTCAGCCAAAGTCAGATACCGAATAGTCTCCCCAAAACGCTCGTATTTCTTCGTATGCTTCACATTTGACGCTTTTGCACCTATTTCCGCCTGTTTCACGCTTGGGAATGATTCGTTTTCTGCCATTTTCCGCACATATCCGACCAAATGTGAAACCAGGCCAGTATTTATATCTGCCGGTGGAAGCACGAAAAGTGAGTGGTATTGATTCCTGCCAAGTTATTGTCACCAACTAGTGTAACAATGGGACCCATAAGCTTAAATAGCCTGGAAACGTTGCCCTTTCAGAATGACAACACCAAACACAAAATACAACGACACCTCGAAGCTGTACCGTATGCTTGAAGGCATGGGCAGGGATATGAAGGAGATCGGCGCCACCGTGAGAGGCATGAACGACACTGTCAGCGATCTGTTGGCTAGGACCGACTGCATCTACGACGCCGTCACCCGACATCCCGAAAGCCGATACGATGGCATGAACGCCGATAGTTTCTTGGATGAAATGGAAGAGTAGAAATTCAACGTGCGAGCAGGGAATGGAACGCCGTTCTTAGCAACGGACGTATCTAATCAGGGAGGAAGGCCAAAACTGGCATCCCTCCCTACGCTTCTGGCACGGTCTGTAACGATCTTAACCATAGGATGATAAACCACGCCGTAACAAGCGTATTGCCACCAGCGAAACTCGAGCCCCACGGTGGTAAATGCTCCTTTACCTGTGGAAACACTTCGGTAGTGGCATGGGATCGCTTACGTGAGGACCGCAACAGCTTATGAGCATTACCCAAAACGCCGCTTTCAATCCATTCTCACTAGTCACAAGAAACTCCTAATGACTACACTGATGCCCTTCCGCATGGTGATGACAACCAGCCCCTGAATCCTTGATTGTTCCAGCCAAATACGCTTCGACAACTTTCTGAACATCACCGGAACAACCCCTGTAAACAGTAATCCCGTGGGTGTCCAATACATTCAATGCTCCGGCGCCCATATTCCCGGCAAGCATCACCGTTACCCCCTGCTGCTTAAATACCGAAGCAATGTTGCTTTTACAGCCGCACCCACTGGGTGATGGAAGTGTCTCTCTGGCCTCAATTTTGCCTTCATCCCCAATCGTAAATATCGTGTACATTTCACAGTGACCAAAATGGTCATCCACAACACTATCCCTGGTCGGGATTGCTATCTTTTTCATGATTTGCTCTTTCTGGTTATCCTAGTTATTTCGAATTATGGAATATTCTGACCGAGGAAGTCAGCAATAAAGCCAGCCCCAATGCACAAACAATAGCCGCTCCAGTAGGAAGATCGAGGCGATAGGAAGCATATAGGCCCGCCACACTCGCTAATGTCGCCACGATCCATCCCACCGCGAGGCGTGCGCGCATCGTTGTTGCGAAAATATTGGCACATACCGCCGGGATGATGAGATACGAGAAAACCAGCAATACTCCGCCCATCCTGACGAAGCTCGTGACAGCGATTCCAAAAAGAACATAGAACAGGAAATCCCATAACCAAAGACGAATGCCTTCTGATTTACCTTGTTCCGGTGCAAACGAGAGCAGCCAGAACTTGCGGCGGAATATCAAGTGAACAATCCCGATGGCGGTAAACATGGCGAATGTACGCAGAACCTCACCCGGTTGGACCAGCAGGATTTCACCAACCAATGTCCGGCGCAATTCCTCGTTGCCTTCTGGGCTACGGCTCAAGAGCAGGAAACTCGCGGCCGCCGCCACAACGTACACGATACCGATCAAAGCCTCCTGAGGCACCCGCTTGCCACTTGGACGTGTCAACGTCAGGAGGGCCGCCCCCACAAATGTGAACCCACCAGACCAGGCGGTGGTCTGCCAATCGTGTGCGTCATGCCCTAAAAGAATCGCCATGCAGATACCCAGAGCCGCGACCTGGGCCAGCGCAAGATCAACAAAGATGATCTCTCGCCGCACAATGTGAAGTCCCAAGTACACTAGGAGACCAGGCAACAACAGACAGGCCAACAAAGGCCACATCATAATTTGAAAAGCTTCACTCATTTTGGTTACTCCTTTGAGGTTCCACCAGTTTTTAATGCCGTAACCAGTGAGTTGACGAGAGTGTCAATCAGTTCAATATAGCTATCCGTGCCTTTGATGCCGCCAGGATATTGAGAGAAGTTCACGAGGCTGGCACCGGTTTTAGCGGAGACCGCTTCAGCGGTCTTCCGGTTCTCATAAGGCTCAATGATAATCACCCTGATATTCTCAGTTTTCATTGTGGTCATGACTTCAGCAAGGTGCGCGGGTGTTGGAGGAATGCCCGGTTTCGGCTCGAGAAATAGATCAATCTTCACACCAAAGCGGTTGGCAAAATAAGGCCACGAGTTGTGATACGCAACCACTCTGCGGCCCTGAAAGGGTTCCATTTGCTTCTTCCACTCAGGGAGTTTCATGTCCAAACGCTGGAGGAAGGCCGCCAGATTCTTCTGGTACAAGATACTATTCTGTGTGTCTGCCGCGCCAAGGGCGGCGGTGATGCGTTGGGCGGCATAGCGGGCATTCAGGGGATCCGTCATGAAATGAGGATTACCCATTGCATGGATATCGCCTTGAGAACGATCCAACGTGGTTGGGACTTCCAGCAAGGCCAGGCCTTCGGCGCACATGACATGTCCGGGCTTCCCGGATTCGATTTTGGTATTGCGGGAGCCGTCAATCAGTGGCGGCAACCAACCCGTTTCGAGCTCCGCTCCACCTTCAATAAGCACGTCTGCCCGGGCAAGCTTGGAAATATAACTCGGCTTGGCATCGACGAAATGAGGATCCTCTGTCGGTTTGGCAAGAACGCTAATTGCGACCAGATCGCCGCCAATGTCACGGGCGATAGCTCCGAAATCCGCTGTTGTCGCGACGACATTGAGTTTCGCATAAGTATTCGATGAGATCCCGAAGAAAAAGATTCCTGCCAGAATTGTCATGTTGATTAAAGTTGTAGTTTTCATTTGCATAACGTTCGCGTGTTTTTACTGATATTTCAGTTGTTACATGATGGATGAAATGTGGTTAAGTTGTTGTGTCGACCTGTCTCCAAACAGCAAAGAACCGAAGCCGGATTCATAGAGCATTTTTCTGCATGCCGACATGTCCAAACCACGGTGGCCTGTTGTATCTGCGGCAGTGTCACGGGGATTCGCGCCGGTTTCCGCATAAACCGTGTTCGCCCCGGCCACAAGCCCAAGCAGATTTGGTTCATGCACCGCAATACTTTGCGTCTCCTTGACTTCCAATGATGCGAGAGACACAACGGCCACGATTTGCGCCAGTCGCCGCTCGGTAATCTGCCCGAAATGCGCAAGAGGAGATGACGGAACATATACGCGTCGCATTGCGGCGTGCTGAAAACACCCCATCTCAATTCCGACGAATATCTGATCCACCAATTCCTTCGTGGTATGTTCCGGACCGATTGGCTCACAGCAGTAGTAGAAGTCCAGACCTGCGTCCCGAATGATCCTCATTGTAGCGACACGTGCCTCGGGATTGAGTTTCGTATCAATGCCTTCACGCAGGCGCAAGACATGATAAGCACCATGGACCCCGGCAGCCCTTAACTCATCCGCTTTAACTCGATCAAAGTCGCCGATATTGACTACAATCTGCACCTGTTTCGGAATTACTTTCTTGACCAGGGTTAACACACGCAAAAGGTGCTCGAAGTTGAACTCGTGCATCGTCATCAAGAATAGAGCGAATAAATCTCCTCTACCTGTAAACTCCACAGCTCTGCGCAGTATTTCGTCATCAGGCATTTGATATTTTGGGAAGTTTGTATTGTCTTCTCCAAATGAGCAGAACTTGCATCCGCCTGGACAGGGCGAAGTCTCAACTCCGATCTGTCCCAAAAGAATCCCTTGATTCCCGAACTTCTCGCGCGAGATAGCATCAGCTGCGATTTTAAGAAATCCTGCCTCAATAGAAGCTTCTGGGAGATCCAGTAGAAACGAAGATTCTTCTTTCGTTGGAGCTGAGCCTTCCTGTGCGCGGAACACAATCCTCATTACTTCCTGTTGGATGTTCATGTTTTTCTCCTTATTCAAATCAAAACTTATGTGCAGCATGGGCGCCAAGCATGAATTCAAACTGAAGCCACAGGGCGTCCTCATCCTCGACGTCTTCCCGCCACGTGTGATTGTACTGCAATCGCCATTTGCTGAATTCAGATGGGTACCAGGTGACATTCGGGGAAACTCGCTCTTCTGTTGGCCGCGCCAATGTGGCATCCTCACTCACGCTTTCGTCTCCGGTCACATATTCCCCTCGCAAGCCCGCGGCCCAACGTTGGATGAATCCCCATTGCACTTGGGAATACACGCCCCAGTCGTGCAGGGTCTCGGCTGGCAAACCGGCCGTTGCGTCAGCACCTGCTTCAAAGTCGCGGCCTATTGCTTCGGTTTGCCATGTCACAAACGGCCAACCGCCAGCAGCATTCGCTGGCTTCCATTTCCAGAATGCGTCAACGCCATAAATGAGTGTGCGTGTGTCTTCGCCTGTATCGTTGGGGCCAAGTGCTGCGGACGTGCCAAGAACCAGGGTTTGCGAATCGGTCAGATCGAAGGACGTGGCAAGACGCGGCACGATCAGGAAATCTCCGGCACTGCTGAGATTGCGGGCCGTCGTTGCCCGACCATAGAGACGGTCAACGCCATCAGGACCGGTAACGCCCGCGTAGCGGAAACTGTAAGCGTCGCTCCCCTGACCGTTGAATATGCCCAATGTAAATTCCGTGTAGTGTTCCGTTGGCGCAAGCCAGGATAGCCTTGCTCCGTTCTGGCGAAGGCCATCCTCTCCAAACATCCGGTTTAGAACTAGTGTCTCATCCACAAACGCCCAGGAGTGCGGGTGCTGATTGTTCTGCCGACCAAACTCGGCAAAAAACCGGCCTACCTTGAGTTGCAAACCACCCGGCAAACTGCTGGAGAGTGCATACGCTTCTTCCAGTTCTATGGCGGTTTCCTCCTCGGCATCCGTCATGAGAACAATATTGGCGAACCCTTTGAAGTAAGGATCAACGGCGCCATCGAGTGCGAGTTCGGCATTTCGGAGAGAAAAACCCCTTTGCGAGGGATCATGACCGCCGGGTTGGATCGACTCCACATCCGGCGTTGACGTCCAGCCGGCATTCGCCAGAACGTCAAAACTCAGGTTCATATACGAAGAACCCGCACGCCCCATAGTAGCTGCGGGAGTAGTTGGGGGTGCCTCGGCTATTTTCTTCTCAAGTGCCTCCATACGCAAGCGCAGTTGCTGGAGCTCTTGCATGGTGTTGGTTGACGTGACCTCTTCTGCCGCAAAGCATATGAAGGGTGCCAAAATGGCAGTCATCGCTAAAAATCGAAATAATCGGTTCATGAGTCCTCCTGTATCGGATCTATTGGTTAGTGATTGAATGCGAAGTGGGTGGACAACCCAGCATCACGAGATATCTGACGAAAAAGAAAAGTTGGCGTCAGACTACAGGAGGAGCGCGAGCTTGGGAGGGATTGCAAAGCGTAGCGGTGACAAAAATCGAGGCGTCAATTTTAACGATACCAACAAAAAAGTGCTCAGCGATAAGCGTGATAGGTGAATGTGTGGTGATGAAGGGGGTATTGATGACGTGGCAAATTGTGCAATGGGTGTCGCCTCCGGCAGCCGCCTGCTCATCACAATGCACCCGATGGAAGACGGAAATAAGGAAAGACCCACTGATAAACAGCAGCAACAGAAACAGGCCAATAGTTTTTGTTAGTCCTTTGAACACCTCTTCCTATTACGAAATACCATTCATCATCGCAAGGCTATTAAGCACGAAAGCAGATAAGGAATCCGGGCGCAACGATCATTATTGATGGTTCAAAAACCAAAAAGGTTTTCTGGTTCTTTAGGGAGCATCCAGTTTCTTGTGAACTTTATTGCGGGATGGAGCGTTTGTCATAATACAAGGTGGGTCCGGGTTTACCGGTCTGGTGTGCGCTTGAAATTCGTAAGTGAAGGAGTTGCTGATATGCGGTATTGCAATGCTACGGGCAATGTTCAGATAGCGATGGGAGTGGTGGCGGGTTTGATGTGGAGCTGGCAGGGACAGGCGCATGAAGCCACGACCACGAATGAAAATGCGGTCGTCTCATCCAACACGGTCGTGATCACAGCCTCACGAATTGAGGAAAGCCCGGCGAAGATAGCGCGATCTGTAACCACAGTCACGGCAGCGGACATTCGCCAACAGCAGCCCTCCCAGCCGGTCGAGGCATTGCGGGATCTGCCCGGGGTGTGGATCCAGAAGACGGGAACAGGTGGAGGAACACCTATCGTACGTGGTATGATGGGGAATCAGGTGCTCTACCTGGTTGACGGGATTCGAATTAATAATGGCAGGTTATTTTCCGGGCCGAATGCCTTTTTTAACCAGGTAGATGTCGGCTCCATAGACCAGATCGAAGTTCTGAAGGGACCCGGCTCGGTTCAATACGGAAGCGACGCGCTGGGTGGGATCATCAACACACGGACCAAGAGCCTGGACTATTTTCCGACACAGGCCCAGTACGGCGGGCGGCTGGCGGGGCACTACACGACCGTGGATCAGGGATCTTTAGGCCATGCGGAAGGCTATGTCGCTAACTCGAACTTCAACGCCCTTGTCGGGGTGACGATGCAGAAGGCGAACGACTACCAAGGGGGATCCGGCGAAGGGGAACTGGATAACACCTCGTATGAGGCTCGTGGGTTAACAGGGAAATTTCAGTACAAGGTCAGGGAAGGTCATGTGGTAAATTTCGGATATTTGGAAGAGACACGCGAGGATGTTGAGCGGTATGACCAATCCAAGCGCAATGCCAGCGGAATACCTCGATTTTTTAGCCCCGAGGAAACCCGCCGTCTCGGATATATTCGCGATGTCGTGGATCTTGATTCCGAGTTTATCTCGAAACTGGAAACCTATGCATACGGCGAGCGTTACACCTCGCTGTCGGACGACACCTCCGAGAGTACTGCGAAGATCACAAAAAAGGTGACTGACAGCACTCAATCCCAGTTCGGTGGCGGTATCCAGGCGCTTACCGAATTCTCTGATTCGGTGAAGCTGATCTATGGGGCTGACGGCCGCTACGAGACCTCGGAGGATTCGGTCATGCAATACATTACCGACAAGACAAGTGGCAAGGTCAAGTCAACCAGACCTTACGGCAAAGCCCCCGATGGCAGTTACGATGTCGAGGATGCCTTTGCCATGGTCAACTGGGATGTGACCCGGAAGCTTCGCGTCAACGCGGGAGCGCGGTATGAGAGTGCGCACCTGAATTCCGATCCGGATGTCTATGACACCTCCCCGGGGTTCTCCGTTGCCGACCTGGATCTCGATAAACGGTGGGATGCGGTCACCTATGATGTCGGGGCGATCTATTGGATGTCGGATCACCTCGCCATGGCGTCCGACGTGAGCACTGGGTTCCGTTCCCCGACCTATTCGGATGTGTTGAGCTTCGGGGCCTTCACCTACGGGGTCAATACTCCGAGCCCCGATGTGGATCCGGAAAAATGTACCACCTGGGAGATCGGCCCGCGCTTTGAGTCCACTCGTCTGCATGCACGGGTGACCGGCTTTTACACGTGGCTGTCCGATTTGATGACGAGCGAGCCTGTCGGCGGGTATGTGGACCTGAACGGGAATGGAATGGAGGACGCCGGCGAGGCCTCCTATGCCAAGGAAAACTCCAGCCGCGGATGGATTCAGGGGATCGAGGCGTCTGCTGACTGGCAATGCCTGGATGCCTGGTCGATTTTCGGGGATGTGACAGCGACGGACAGCCGAAACGAGGAGGCGGACGAGCCGTTGCGGTTCACTCCTCCCCTGAATGGTCGTCTCGGCTTCAAATTTGCCCCGACTCCACACTCCTGGTGGATCGAGGTTTACGCCCGCATGGTGGCGGCCGCAGACAAGGTTGCGGCGGCCGACAAGAGTGATCCGGCGCGCGCAAGCGATCCCGCCTACACCTATCCGTCCTCCTCCAATCCACCTCTGCGTAGCGACTTCTCAATCCCCGGCTACACAACCTACCATGCCCGGATGGGCATACCGATCCGCAAGTCCACCACGCTTTTCCTGGGCGGCGACAATCTGCTGAACAAGAAATACCGTGAGGCTTTCAGCCGCCAGGATGCGCCGGGCATCAATTTCACTATTGGTGCTGAGATGAAATTCTAGATAATGAAAGAAATGTTTAAACACCATATTGTATTGATACTTCTCCTTACTGGCGTCATCTTCGTTCTGGCAGGGCCTGCTCCCGCCAGAACGGGAGAAGTATCAGTCCCCCCCGTGTCGTCCCGCAGGCTGACCTTCGGGTTTGTCGGTCTGCATGGCGGCATGTTCGACAGTTTGCGGTCCTTCGAGCAGGCGACGGGCGTCAAGGTGGTCTACCTGACAGATGAGGCTCTCTCAAAAAAGGACCAGGATCTATCCTCCCTGGATCTCATATTCCTCCAGCATCTGCCGGCGGAAATGAAAGAGCGCCTGCTGGCATTGCTGACCGCCGCGAGGGCCCATAATCCGGGGTTCCTTGCGCTGACGTGCTCGTCTCTTCCGGCGAACATGCTTCCCGAACTCGTCAAGCAAGGCATCGTCGTCAGCGATCCCGAGATCCATCGCTACTACAGCACGACCAAGGACAACTTGAGGCGCCTTTTGGTCTATTCGGCCGTCAAATACTGTGGACGGAAGGGGGTGATCGAGCCGCCTCTGGATCCTCCTCCCCTGCTGGTCTATCATCCGGACTTTCCGGCTGGCTTCCCCGACATCCCCTCATTCCTGAACTGGTCAGTCTCGCGGGGGGCGGCGGCGGGCACGCGAACAAACCGTGTCTTGATTGTGGCTCATCCATTGCATTTAGCCTTCCAGCAAACGCAGGTGGTGGACGCACTCATCCGCGAATGCGAAAAGCAGGGACTCCTGGCGGTCGGCATTACGGATGGAACCCCCGGCTGGGAACTGCGGGAGTCTGAATTCAAGCCGGATGTGATCATCCACACCTGCCATGGCAGCGAGGATTTAAAGAACCGGGAGAAAATGGGCATCCCTCATGTGTCCTCGTTGTACACGAAATCCACCTCACAGGACTCCTATCTGCAATCGCAACTGGGATTGTCGTCGGGTGAACTCCAGCATCAGGTTACGTCGCAGGAACTTCTCGGCACCGTGGAGCCGCTCTTCGTGGGGGCAACCCTGCAGGGGGGCGGGAGCGATGAAGCCATCGTTCCCGTCGCTGACCGGGTTGAACATCTAGTGGAAAGGGTGACGGCAAGGATCCGACTCCAGAATGAACCCGCAGCCCGGAAAAAGGTCGCCATTGTTTACTACGACCGTTCCATGGGAAAAAGCGAACTCATGCGCGGCACAGCGACTGGCATGTTCCTGAACAGTCCCAGAAGCCTGCTGCGAGTCCTCCAGCGGTTGGGTCGCGATGGATACGGTCTCGTGAATCCGCCCGAGACCGAGGATGATCTCCTTGATCGCATGAAGGATCATGGACGACAGGTCGGAGTCTGGATCCCGGATGTGCTGGACATACTGGCCGCCAGCGGCAAGGCGATCCTGGTCCCGCAGGAAACCTATCAGCAGTGGTTTGAAACGAAGATTCCCCAGGCTCAGCGCGAGCAGGTGATCAAGCAGTGGGGGCCGCCCCCCGGGAAATTCATGGTCTGGGAGAAGGAGGGGCGAAAGTTCATCGTAATCCCCCGCGTTGACCTCGGGAATGTGATCCTTGTGCCCCAGCCGCTGCGAGGAGAGGCCCAGACCGTCTCGGCCCTCTCCACTCAGACCCATGACAAGCTGACGCCGCCGCCCCACAATTACCTGGCGACTTATTTCTGGCTCCAGGAAGGGTTTGGGGCTGATGCCCTCGTCCATTTTGGAACCCATGGATCCGAGTTCCTTCTTCCCGGAAAGCCCGAGGCGCTGGTGGCGGGAGACTGGTGCGACATCATCTTCGGGCACATGCCCAACATCACCCTCTGGATTATCAACAACGTTGGCGAATCCACGCCGGTTCGTCGTCGCTCCTATGCCACTATCGTGGATCATCTGACGCCGCCGCTGGTGGAGGCGGAACTGTCGGATGAACTCAAGAACCTCCACTCCGACATCCAAAAGTGGGAGACTGTGGAAGAGGGTGCGCTTAAAAACAAGTTCCTTGAGTCCATCGCCAAACAGATCCGAACCCTGAAGTTGGACCGGGAACTACACCTCGCGGAGCCCTTTACACCTCAAGTGATCGAACAGATCCTGACGTATCTGGAAACAATCTCCAATGAGATGACGCCCACCAGCCTGCACGTCCTGGGACAAGTCCCGCCACGCGAACTGTTGACGCCTTATCTCGTGCGGTGCGCCGGGCGTAAGTTCCTGACGGAATTCGGCAAGCTTCCCAGACCGGGTGCCGGGAAGGCCGTCCCTCCGGTGGAATTGGACCTCCGGAAAAAGGCGGAAGAGACGTTTGATTTGGTTTTGTCCCGGAAACTCACGGTTGCCGAGGCCTTGAAGTCGCAGGGATTCACGGTCGCAGGGGATCTCCCGAAACCGGTGAAGGAAGGATTTGATCTGATGATCCAGATGGACTCCGATTTCCAGAAGACCGGGCAGGAAATCGATAACCTCATGCTGGCCCTCAACGGGCGCTTTGTTCCACCGGGTCCGGCCAATAGCCCTGACCGAAACCCCGGCGCCATTCCCACGGGACGGAACATGTTCGTGGTCAATCCCGAGGAAATCCCTACGCCCCAATCGTGGGAAATCGGAAAACAACTGATCGACGAGTTGCTCAAGGAAAACCTGAAGAAGAAGGGGGGCTATCCCAATAAAGTGGCCTTCAGCCTCAGTCCATTCGCCTCTTATCGCGATTACGGGGTGATCGAGTCACAGATCCTCTACCTCATGGGGGTTCGCCCGGTTTGGAACGTGAAGCGGCAGGTCAACGAGGTGGAGATCATTCCCGCCGGCGAGCTGAAGCGGCCGCGCATTGATGTATTCCTGTCCGCGCGCAGCTATTACCGGGACCAACTCCCGACACGGATGACGTTGATCGACAAGGCGGTGAGAAAAGTGGCGGCCCTCGATGAGCCGGATAACACCGTGCGTCAAAATACGCTTCGGGTAAAGGGCGAACTGGAACAACGCGGAATGAGTCCGGAGCGGGCTGGCACGCTATCCCAGGCGCGGATGTTCGGTTGGCCGCCGGGTCAGAACGGATCGGCCTGGTACTACTACCTTGCGGAGAAGACCGGCGAGTGGAACGGTCGTGAGGATCTGATGCGAACCTATCTGGAGCAGTGCAAGTACGTCTATACGGAGAATGCCTGGGGCGAAAACGCTCCCGAGGCCTTTGACCGCACGATACAGGGTTCCGAGATGGTAATCCGCAGCTGGGCTGACAGCGTGCGTAGTCCGCTATCGGATAAATACACCTGGTTTATCGATGGTAGCCTCGCCCTCGCCATCAAGCACCTTACGGGAAAGGAGCCGGACTTCTACCTTGCGGATGTTCGTGACTCGGACACGACCAGGATGGTCCGGGCGGAAGATGCGTTACAGGCCGATTTCCGGGTTCGACTCTTTAACCGGAAGTGGATCGACGGAATGATGAAGGAAGGCTATGCGGGGGCTGACCAGGTTGCTGTCCATGTCTCAAACATGCTCGGCTGGACGGTAATGAGGGAGAATAGCGTGACGGCCGAGAACTGGCAGGAGGTCACCGATGTCTATGTGCGTGACACCAAAAACCTCCATATCCGCGAGTGGTTCGACAAAGAGAATCCCTTCGCTTTCCAGGGTATGACCCAGACGTTGCTGGAAACGGTTCGGAAGGGATATTGGAAGGCTGATCCGAAGACCATCCGCGAGATCGCCACGGCGCATGCGAAATCCGTGATCCGGTATGGAAAGAATGGCGGGCTCCGCGGGGGGGGGAACCGCGCATTCCAGGACTTCCTTGAGTCGGCGCTGGATGTTGCCGAAGATCCCAAGGCCCAGGCGTTACTGAAGGACTACAAGGAGGCCCGCCAGGCCACGGCGCCAGCACCCGCCGTGAAGTCAGGGGGCGCGAAACCAAATGAGGCCAAGCCCAATAATTCGCGTGTTGTGCAACAGGTTACAGGGCAAAAAATGGAGGCCGTCAAGCCCTCGACACCCCTGTCCCGTTTCCCCTGGCTGGGGCTGGCGGCGGGCGGCCTGTTCCTGGTTCTTCTGGGAGTCGGCTTCCTGCGCCGGAAAGGTTCGGATCTATGAGCCTTCTCGTCAAATTCCTGTTCGCCTTATGCAATGTCCTGCTCGTTCCCGTGATTATTGTCCTGTTGATGTTCTTGGGTTGGCTGGTGATTCTGGCCGGCGGCTTCTTCCGGGAGTGCGTGGCGCGGTCTTCGACCCGGAAAACCCTGGACCTCTGTCTGGCCGCCGCGAAAGAAGGACGGGGAAAAGCGAAGGTATGGGCCATGGTGCGGACGAGTCGGTCAGGCGTGTTGGCGGCGTTTTCCAAACGGGTGGTGTGCGATGCCGCCTCATCCGTGTTGCTGGAGCATACCATCTCGGAACTTGAGCACAAAATCGCCGATTCCATGGCGCGCCTGGCGCTGGTGACGCGCGTGGGGCCGATGCTCGGGCTCATGGGGACGCTGATCCCACTCGGCCCCGCCCTTGCCGGACTAGCTTCTGGTGATATGCAGGTCATGGCGGGCAACCTCATCGTGGCGTTCACCACCACCGTCATCGGCGTGCTGGTCGGTTCGGTTGCCTACGGAATAGGGTTGATGCGGCGGACTTGGTATGCCCGTGACCTGACTGATCTTGAGTTCATATGCCAGTATCTTGCGGGAGAAGACTGACATGGCCCGGAAATCACGGCGCTGGGATGCGGTCTGTGAAGATGAGCCGGGCAGCGGTCTCATCAACCTGTTCGATGTGTGGATTGCCTTCTCCGTGGCTTTGTTGTTGGCGTTGTTCGGCTATATGAAAAACAACCCACCGCGTCCCCCGACAGCAACCGATCAATCCGGCGCCCCGGCCGCGCTGACCGAGGTGCTGAAAAACCCGCAAAAAACGCCCCGTTTCCGACCCGTAAACGCTCCCCTATCAGGACAGGGTACGCGTTTGGGGACAGCCTATCAGCTCGAGAACGGCGAAGTCGTGTATGTCCCGGATGGAGAATCTCCGCCACCCTGACGGTGGATTCAGCCACACCCCTTGATCACCTCCGCCGCATGGCGAAGCATACTCTCAGTTGTTTTCCAGCCGACACATTCGTCAGTGACCGAAATGCCGTATTTTAGTGCTGATGAATTCTCTGAAATCTTCTGGTTTCCTTCGAACAGGTTGCTCTCCAGCAACATTCCGATAAGCGCCTGGTTGCCGGTGTGTCGCTGCTCAAGGATGGTATTCCATGCAAGTTCCTGCTTTTCGAACCGCTTGTTGGCGTTGCCGTGGCTGCAGTCAACCAGAATGCAGGGTCGTAGCCCTGACGCCTGCATGCGATCTGCCGCTAGCGCAACACTTTGATTGTCAAAATTGGTCTTGTTGCGGGCGCCACGTAGAATCATATGCCCTCCAGCGTTGCCAGCAGTGCGAACGATGACGGTACGTCCGTCTCCGTCAATTCCGAGGAAACTCTGGGGATGCCGGGCCGCTTGTATGGCATCTACCGCCACCTGCACATCGCCGTCGGTCCGATTTTTGAATCCCACCGGCATGGAGAGTCCGCTGGCCATTTGGCGGTGTGTCTGCGACTCGCTGGTACGAGCGCCGATGGCTGTCCAGGCCACAAGATCGGCGACGTACTGCGGAACAATCGGATCCAGCATCTCTGTACCCGCAGGAAGTCCAAGTGTGTTGATGTTCAGGAGCAGTTCGCGTGCCGCTCTTAATCCAGAGGCGATGTCGGCCGAACCATCCATATGGGGATCATAAATTAATCCTTTCCAGCCGACGGTTGTGCGGGGTTTTTCGAAATACACACGCATGATGACAAACAGTGTGTCTGCCACTTCATCAGACAGTGCCTTCAGTCGTCTTGCGTAGTCTATCGCTGCGACGGGATCGTGGATCGAGCAAGGCCCCACAATGACCATGAGGCGCTTGTCATCGCCAGCAAGAATGCGTCGAATCACGGCACGAGCATCGATTACAGTCTTCAGGATGTCGGGCGATGCAGGGCATTGACGTTTCAGTTCTCCGGGCGTCACAAGCGGCACCAACTCAAGAACGTTGAGATTCTCTGTTATAATCGATTCAAAAGTTGTGTTCATTAAGATCCTTTTTGAATTCGCGAGAAATTACGTACTGCACAGAAGTCCTTTCCACACATGGAACAATACTCTTCTTCCTGATTGCAGCGGCCCAGTTGATATCGCGAACGTGCCGTTTCACCATCCAATGCAAGTTCGAACTGCTTATTCCAGTCAAAATTCTTGCGGGCGTGCGAGATCGCATCATCGCGCTCCCTCGCGCCAGGCAGTTTTTTCGCAACATCTGCGGCGTGGGCTGCGATGCGATACGCCATAATCCCCGCCTTGACATCATCGGCTGTTGGTAGCCCCAAATGTTCAGCGGGAGTTACATAACAAAGCAGGGAAGCCCCATGGAATGCGGCCATGGTGGCACCAATGCAGGAAGTGATATGATCATATCCGGGCGCAATGTCTGTCACGACAGGGCCAAGCACATAAAACGGCGCACCGTGGCATACGCGTTGCTGCCTCTCTACGTTCATCTGGATTTCGTCGAAAGGGATGTGGCCGGGGCCTTCCACGAGCACCTGGACTCCTTGACTTCGGCACCGCGAAACAAGCAGTCCCAACTTGTCCAATTCAGCGAACTGGGCGGCATCACTGGCATCGGCTAGGCAGCCAGGGCGAAGTCCATCACCCAATGAGATGGTTACGTCATGGGCGCGACAGATCTGCATGATGTCGTTCCAACGCGAGTACAAGGGATTCTCGCGATTGTGATGCACCATCCACTTCGCCAGTAATGCCCCGCCCCTGCTCACAATGCCCATGACGCGTTTGGCCGCCAATGGAAGATGGGCGTTGCGCAAGCCTGCATGAATTGTCATGAAGTCCACGCCTTGCTCCGCCTGTTCGGTAATGACATCCAACAGAACCTCCTCCGTCAAGGCGTCAATATCTCCCTCAACTCTCGAGAACGCTTCATAGAGCGGTACTGTGCCAAACGGAACTGGGCATTGCCCCAGCAAAACGCGACGTAAAAGATCCAGATTGGCTCCAACACTGAGATCCATCAAAGCGTCGGTACCTGCGGTTATGGCCACGAACAATTTCTCGAGCTCCGCCTCTGTTTCGGATTTCTCTGTCGAACGGCCAATGTTGGCATTGACCTTGGTCGTAAAGGCGCGCCCGATGACGACCGGCTGAAGGCCTCGGTGCGCGGGATTGGCCGGGAGAACGGCAGTTCCATCGGCTAAGCGATCACGGACGAATTCCGGGGCAACGTGTTCACGCTGGGCAGCCGCTACCATAGCGGGGCTAATTTCACCACATAGAGCAGTCTGGTACTGTGTCATTGGGATAATAGTTTCACGGCTTGTTCGTGTGACAGATGCGATAGGCTTTACAGAAAGGACAAGACCGTTCCACCCTGTGGATGAAACGCGCCCAGGCACTATCCGGCCAGCGCCGTGCCGCGATGCAGAACGGGCATATTGTGCAAATCAATGCAAGTATCCGTGTGATCATTTGGATTTCTCCGTGTTAAATCGGGAGTCTGCATGTGTGCGATTCACCCGCAGTTGGTCAAACCAGCCAGCCATTGCGTCTGGATACGAATCGAACTCCGGTACGTAGGGTTTGATGTCCAATAGAGGTGTGCCCTCCAGCATGTCCACACCACTTACGCGCAAAGTCTGGCCCTCGATCCCCAAAAGCCGGACACATGAGAGACCGATGGGGTTTGGGCGGCATGGGGACCTCGTGGCAAAGATGCCGTGCTCCCGGTTATCGCGGAAGGGAACGACGCGCATTTTGCCTGGAGGAGCACAGTGAAGAAAATAGACCAGCCAGATCCGGTCAAAGCCGTCGAGATCCTGAATTCCGTCCGCATACTTGGTAAACAGTGCCACAGTTCCCACATGCTCTTGAGCATAAACAGGTTGAATGGGTGTCCCCTCGCATTTGTCGTGTGGGGTGTGAATGACGCCCATTGCCTGAAATTCAAAGGTCATTTCTTTATGCATTTTTGTCTCGCCGAGTTCCATTGTTCTTTCATTCCTTTCCCAAGGTCTTTTTGCTTATGCGGCTTAACCAACCTTCGATGCCGAGATGACAACAAAGGCGCCTGTGCCGTGCCCATCCAGAACGGGATCGGGTTTACTCATGGCCTCTGGCGCAGAGAAGATGGTCTGGCAATAGTAGCAAACCTCGAATCCCCCTTGTTTCAGCAACTCTGTGACTTCAGCGGTGGAGTAAAACCGGGCATGCAGATAAAAGCGGCTGGTCTGTTTGTGAGCTTCATACCCGGCCCCTAACGGACTGGTCTTGTCAATAATGGCGACTACAATATGGCCATGAGGCCTGAGGATGCGGCGTGCTTCACGCAGGACGGTCAACGGGTCGGCGAGGAAACACAAAACATTGATCATGACCGCGAAGTCAAAAGCCTGTTCCGGAAACGGTAAATGCTCGGACTCAGACTGGACAACTTGAGCTCCACGGCTCCGTGCAATGGCTGCCATACGGGGTGACGGCTCAACCGCGAGTGCCAAATTCAAAGGCACGCAAAAGCGGCCAGTCCCCGCGCCGATCTCAATTCCGCTACCCTGGCTCGGAATCAATCGACGAATGGCGGCCAGTTCCGACTGGTAGGCAAATTGATGGGCGTCAAACCATTGGTCATACTCCGGCGCGAACCGGTCAAAAACATCTATGGACGAATCTGTCATATCGCATAGTAGCATGGCTGGCCCGACAACGGGGCCAGCCATGCGGAATTGGAACGTCTATTTCTTTGGGCATTTCTTCAGGCACATGAACCAATCCAGACATTTTACGTCCGGATCGGGCTTGGTCATGCGGTCCTTGGCTACGCCGCAGGAACCGGGAGGTGGGACGATCACATCGTCGCCGGGCTGCCAGTTGGCGGGTGTCGCGATTTTGAACTGGTCCGAGTACTGCATGGCAATCAACAACCGTTTGACCTCCTGCATGTTCCTTCCGTTACTGAGTGGATAGTATAGCAGGGCGCGAACCTTGCTGTCCGGGTCAATGATGAACACGGCCCGCACGGCCTGGGTGTTGCTGGCACCAGGCTGAAGCATGCCAAAGGCTTTCGACACTTCCATGGTCAGGTCGCTGATCACGGGGAAAGTCACTTCCACATTCTTCATGCCCTTGTAGTCGATTTTCTCCTTGATCGTCCGCAACCACGCGATGTGGCTGTAGGTGCTGTCAATCGAGAGCCCAAGCAACTTGCAGTTGAGCGCCTCGAACTCCGGCTGCATCGTGGCAAAGGTCATGAACTCCGTCGTGCAGACCGGCGTAAAGTCCGCCGGGTGCGAGAAGAAGACCACCCATTTGCCTTTGTAGTCGTCCGGAAAGTTTAGCGGACCCTGTGTGGTCTCCGCCTTAAAAGATGGCGCCAGTTCTCCAATTAACGGCAATCTGATGTTTTGTTCACTCATACTCGTGTCTCCCTGTTTGCTTGTTTCTGTTCGATTTCATCCAGCACTTCTTTCATTGACCTTTGGGTTGATGACCTCCTTTCGCATAGTTCTTTCCATAAAACGCGCGGTTGCGCGCGCCACAATACGTCCATTCTGCCTCATGCTGGCCTCCATACGATGCAAAGGCGGAATCGATGCCTTAATGTTAGCCCGAATGGCCGCGACGTCAATCAATAGAACCGGCTGCAAAAAACGCACTGTCAATTCGCCTGTCACGGCGACAATGCCATGGGCAAAGAGGCAATTCGTCATGGCGCTGTCCAGGACGGCGGAGATTACCCCGCCGTGCACAAGACCGTCATAGCCTTGAAGCAGGCGGTGGCAGGGGAATTTGCCCTCAATACTGCCATCCGGGCGAGTCTGAAAAGAGAGCTTAAGCCCCTGCTTGTTTCGGCTCCCGCACACGATGCACCCGGCATGGTGTACGTGCCGTAATCGTGTCAGGTTTCGTTGTTTCTGTTCAGTGGTCACACACGTTGGCTCCGGTCTGGAGTGTGCCTGCAAGATAGGCAGCGATAAGGGCTTCTGGCGTTTCGCTCGGAGCGCCCACCGTGACCTTGATTCCATTTTCAGCGAACAGGGCCTGCGCACGACTACCCATACCGCCGGCAATGATGACATTCACCCCCTGCTCATGCAGCCAACGGGGAAGAACACCAGGCTCGTGGGGAGGTGGCGTGAGGCTTTGCTTGCCTGTTATGGTTTTTTTATGGGTATCGACATCAACCACGGCAAATTCGGCGCAATGTCCGAAATGCATGGCCAATTTACCTTCGGCAATCGGAATGGCAATCTTCATAGTAATCTCCTCTTTTGGGTTTTGCTGTTGGTGTTCTTTCATAACGGAGAGCGCCAGAATAGGTGCGATGACCCGCTCGAACGCCTTGGCGGTTTCCGTCTTACTGTAATGATAAACAAACGGTGTGCCAGCATCACAAGCCTGGCCAACGTGCGGGTCGATAGGAATTTTCCCCAGAAAGGGCACTTCCATTTCAGTCGCCATGCGCTCGCCACCGCCTGTTGTGAAGATATCGGTTACCTCTCCGCATTTAGGACAGGCAAACCCGCTCATATTCTCGACCACCCCCAGAACCGGCAGCTGGAGTTGTTTGCAGAACTTGATGGATTTGCGTACATCCGACGTGGCAATAGCCTGAGGGGTGGTGACCACGACGGCCCCATCCACTGGCTCGGCTAGTTGAACGACTGACAGCGGCTCATCCCCCGTACCTGGCGGTGAATCAATGATCAGATAATCCAGATCACCCCAGTCCACATCTTTGAGGAATTGCTTGATCACGCTGGCCTTCATCGGGCCGCGCCAGATGACGGCATCATCACGGTCTTTCAGCAGGAAGCCAACAGACATGACCTTGATCCCGGCGTGTTCAACCGGCTGAATGGCACCGTCTTTCATCTGGACATTGGCGGTATCGAGGTGAAGCATCTTCGGGATGCTGGGCCCATGGATGTCCACATCCAGCAGCCCTACGCGCTTGCCCGCCAATGACAGGGAAACTGCCATATTTGCAGCGACAGTGCTCTTGCCAACGCCACCTTTTCCGGACATTACCAGAATTTTATGCCGTATTCGCTGGAGTCGCTCCTGAAGTTCCTGTTGTTCCAGCCAGCCATCAAATTGATCAGGAGTCTGTCCATGTCCGCCACCACAAGCAGTCTGCTTGCTAGAGTCGCCACAGCCACATTCATTTTTATCTGTCATCCTATTTCCTTTTTTTTCGAACCTTCAAAAATCAAAACTCACTCCAGTACCGCTTGGAACACAAACACCGGGAAAGGCATTCCAAAGTGCAGCGGTTGCCTGTGGCCCGGTGCAATGCATGGCAGCCAAGCGATGCAGGTTGAAGAATTTCAGTTCTTCCAACGTCCAGGCGATGCGGCTTTGTGGAGCTGACCGCAGATGAGTACCTCCGAGCACCGTATGGATAGGGCGACCTTTCGTCAGCCGCTGAATGTGATCCAGTGTGTTGATCAATCCGGAATGGGCGCAACCCAGAAGGACAACCGTTCCCTGAAGCGTATCAATGAAAAGAGCCTGATCGTCCAGCAACTGATCATCTTGAAGACCTTGGGGGTCAACGCAGAACCCTTCAGTGGCTTTTTCTTCCGGGTGGCTCCGGGGGATTTCACCTGTGGACCAAACGCCTGGGACAACCTCCATGGCCAAGCGAGTGCTTACCGGCGGGTTTGTCAGACCTGACAGGATATCACGCGACGAGACGGACATACCGATGTCACGGGTGCCAGTACCAGTGCGTCTATACTTGGGCAGGAATGCATCCGGATGGGCGATTACCCGAATATCCGCTCCGGCGCGGTGAACAAGCGATGGTAAGCCCCCCGTATGGTCGTAGTGCCCATGACTCAAGACTACGGTGTCCACGGCATCCAAATCAAGATCCAGTGCCCGTGCGTTGTCTTCCAGTACAAGTCCCTGGCCCGCGTCGAACAGGAGACAATGTTCATCGGTTTCAACCCAGAATGCCAAACCATGCTCGGCCCGTGTATTGCGGGTTTCCACGTTATTGTCCGACAGAATGACGATGCGAATTCTCATTCTTGAAGCGCCCTTCTTGTTTCGGGGTTGATTTTTCTAACGCTCGCTACAATGGTTTCCCCAGCCCGGACCGAATCGCCCTGCTTCACGAGGACGTCTACGTCCGCTTTTGGAAAATACATATCGAGGCGCGACCCAAATTTCATCATCCCGATTCTTTCACCCTTGGCAACTGCCACGCCTCGGTCATGATCCAACCAATACACAACACGCCGACAAACCGGTCCGACGATCTGGCAAACCAGGCACTGTGTTTGCTGATTCACGATGAGGATCTTGTTGTGCTGATTCACATCGGAGGACTTCTCTTGGAAGGTAAACAGACGTTTGCCGGGGAAGTAACCCAAAAAGGTGGAATGTCCGGAGATCGGCGACCGGTTGACATGGACATCAAAAAGACTGAGAAAAATACTGATTCGAACACAGTCGGCGTGCAGGTACTTACCCTCGTGGATATCGGTAATGGCGGCCACTGTACCGTCTGCGGCCGCTACGATCAGATCGTCACCCAAGGGGATTATCCGTTCAGGGTCCCGGAAGAAATACACGAGGTAGGCAATACATACGAGCGCGGGAATGCCACATAACCCGATGACCCTTTGCCCAGGAATGCCTTTCCAGAGCATTATGACGGCTAGCATGCCAAACAATAAGGCAACTGCGATCACAAACGGAACAACTTCCAGCCTAATGGTCATGGATTCACACTCCCGGAGTTGGCTTGTTCAAAGTGGCTAATAGTATTCCATACTGTCCGGATATCTGCGGCGAGCGGCCCCGAATCGACTTCGACAACAGCCCGCCCCAACAACTGGGCCGCAGTGACGCCCCGGTCGTATCGCACGCGCCCAGCCAACGTAGCCCCGGCTCTGTGGACTTTGGCCTCAATCCTCTCAGTCATCTCCACATTCAAATCCCACTTGTTGACGCACACGGCGGTCAGAATGTGGAAGTGGCGGGTCAATTCCAAAACCCGCGCCATATCATGCTCTCCAGACAGGGACGGTTCGGTCACGATCAAAACCCGTGTGGCACCGCTGATGGAGGCAATCACCGCGCAACCGACACCAGGCGGGCCATCCACAAGAAGGAACTCCGCTTTGTTTGATAAGGCCAGTGCCCGAGCGGACTCTTTGACCTTGCTGACGAGCTTTCCAGAGTTTTCGCCGCCAGGGATGAGTCGGGCATGAACCATCGGGCCATGCCGTGTATCTGACACATACCACTCGCCGCTGAGCCGTTCAGAAAAATCAATCGCTTTCACGGGACACGACCAGACACACACACCGCACCCCTCGCAGGCGGTAGGCTCAATCGAAAATACAGGGAATGTAGGGGAGCACCCATCACTGTCCGACATTCTTACTGCATCGAACCTGCACCGCGCCAGGCAAGCCCCACATTGAATGCAATCATTCTGGCGTATGACCGCCTCGTGACCACACCAGAAGTCCTCACGTTTCTGGAGAGTTGGCGCCATGAGTAGATGTAAATCAGCGGCATCCACATCGCAGTCTGCCAGCACGGCATTCCCGGCTAGTGCCGCAAAGGACGCCACCAAGCTGGTTTTACCCGTCCCGCCCTTACCGCTAATGACAACGAGTTCTTTCATGGAAGCATATGGTTCATTATTTCAGTTTACCATCAACGATGAGGTGGGCGGCGAGCCGGACACATTCAACACAGGGAACCCGACCGGCACGTCGGATCTCCCGGCACTTATCAGATCCCGTTTCAGCCACAAACGCATCTCGCAACCGCTGACGGGCCGTAGGTTCGTCGGTTAACCGGAGGGCCGAATAAAGTGCGCCGCACAACCCTTCTTCAGCGCGCCCCCCGCCCAGGTGCTTGGCATGAAGGATGTCCGCATCGGTTATATCCGGGTGCGGCTGGAAGGCACGAAGGACACTCTGGGCGCAGTTCAATCGTTCCGTCTTATAAGCATTGAGAGCACGGTCTACCGGCATATATTCTCCTCCATACTGTTCCATAAAGTTGAAAAGACGGTTTGCCACTCCGGCAGGGCTTGCGCGGCCATTTCACCGCGGGAATACGCCTCCGCCACACGCCGGTCGTCGGGAAGTTCAGCTAGAACGGGAATTCCCGCCTTCGCGCAGTAATCCCGCACGCGTTGGTCTCCGCTTTCAGCCCGGTTAATGACCACCCCATGCCGAACGCCAAGTTTTCGAATCATCTCTACGGCCAGTGTCAAATCGTTCAGTCCGAACGGAGTGGGTTCCGTGACCAATACGATGTAATCGGTATCTCGCACCGTTGTAACGACGGGGCATGATGTGCCCGGTGGGGCATCAAAAATGGCGACTCCCGAGGGTATCGCTTTCTTTTTAACGGCCCGAATTAAAGGTGGCGCCATGGGTTCGCCAACATTCATACGGCCTTGGACAAATGCTACCCCGGAACTCTGCCCAGTCTCGACCACACCGATTGTTCGTTTCTGTTCCCGGAGAGCCCCGCTGGGACAAGCCAAGGTGCAGCCACCGCACCCATGGCAGAGTTCGGGAAAGACGAGCGCTTTTTCGAGCACTGCAATGGCATGGAACTCGCATACTTCAGAGCATTTTCTGCACCCTGTGCAGGTGCCTTCCTCGACGACGGGCACCAGAATACCTACTGCTTCACTCGCTGTAATCGTCGGCTTCAGGAAAATATGACCATTTGGCTCTTCCACATCGCAATCAAGGTATTGCACAGGACGTCCCAGCCCGGCAAGTGTCCAAGCCAGGTTAACCGCCACGGTGGTTTTCCCCGTACCGCCTTTCCCGCTGGCAATCGCAAGTGTGATGGATTTCTTCATGTGTCTGGTGTCAGGCTTGTGTCAATTCACCCACTTCGAAGCCGGCGGCGGTCAGCAACGCCATATCCGTCGCATAGCCCTGCCCGGAGGTGGTGAGATAACCTTCAGTAAACATTGAATTTGCCGCATAGAGTGACAGTGCCTGCATGGGGCCTAAACAGGCCTCCCGCCCGCCCGCAATGCGGATTTCCGTAGTTGGATGCACAAACCGGAACATGGCCAGGGCGCGCAAGGCATCACAAGGATTCAGTCTCGAGTAGGCTTGGAAAGGCGTTCCCGGCCGTGGATCAAGGAAGTTAATGGGAATGGAGTCGGCACTGACTGCTTTTAGCGCGAATGCCAGATCCACCCGGTCTTCTAGTGTTTCTGCCGCTCCCAAAAGGCCGCCGCAACACAATTCGAGCCCTGCGGCCTTGACAATACGGGCTGTGGATACTCGGTCTCCGTAGGAATGCGTGGTACACAGGTGCGGGAAATGCTGCTCGGAAGTCTCCAGGTTATGGTTGTAGCGATCCAGTCCCGCCGCCTTGAGTTGGGATGCCTGAGCAGGGGTGAGCAAGCCCATCGATAAACAGACCTGAATGGGCACTTCCGCCTTTATTTGGCGGATGGTGTCGCAGATTTCATCCAAATCCGGATTGGACAGCGTTCGGCCGCTGGAAACCACGCAGTACCGGATGGCTTTCATTTTATGGGCATCGTGGGCTCCGGATACAATTTCTGCGCGTGATTGAAGGGGATAACCGGGTGCGGCTCCCTTGCTTGCCCGCGCGGACTGGCTGCAATAACCGCAATCTTCCGTACACCCCCCGCTCCGGGCATTCCGGAGCACATGGAGCCGCATTTGAAACCCGAAATAGTTCCGCCTGATGGCAAAGGCGGCATCCAGAACGGACAACAATTCAGCTGCGGGCGACTGGAGTATCCGCAATGCCTGTTCGCGGGTAATGGGCTTTCCCTCCATCACCTGCCTGGCCAGATCACTCCAGATCACTCCAGTCCCAACC
>Ga0209697_10002478_pt1 | contig 26542 bp, 17 predicted proteins | sample AliMusrvi5mmetaG_FD_184115 | JGI IMG/M metagenome (GOLD analysis project Ga0209697, IMG submission 184115) | Freshwater lake bacterial and archeal communities from Alinen Mustajarvi, Finland, to study Microbial Dark Matter (Phase II) - Alinen... | ecosystem: Environmental > Aquatic > Freshwater...
CTTCAAAATGACTTCATAATGCCCAGCCTGTTTAAACTCGAATGAAAGACCGCACGCCGCATCGGGCGTCACCCTGCACCCGTCAAGCTGGCAGGCCGGATGCTCCGGCTGTATTGCAAAAAACGCTATCATAGTCAGATTCAGATGATTTTCAGTATTGGAGCTCAGTCAGGGTGAAAGACTGATCAAACGACGAGCAAAAAGGTTGGCAACGGGATTCGTGTCGGTTCGGCCAGCCAAGGTGACCTGACAGATACGGTAAAGACCTTTCCCATCGCGCTTTTCCGCCGCCGCCAAGGCGGGACCCCATTCACCACCCCAGCCGCCATTACCGGTAACCAGAATAGGTGTCCATCCTTCAACCTGGAAACATGTTTCCAGCAAAGGGGCAATGCGATCAACGGCAGGATCATGCCAAAGCCGAAAATCCTCTGATTGAAATCCCGCCATCAGGGGATGGCCTGTGTTGCGCGAAACAAAATGTCGTGCGCCCATACCGCAGGGATCCACCTTCACCTTCGAACAGCCCAGCACATGCTCGCCCGCCGGCATCTCCAGGAATATCGCAGTGGCCCCTTTTTGCACGGCGCTTTCAATTTCCGCGCGTTGTTTTTCAAACCGGGCCAAATCATCCACCAAATAAAGATTGCCCGTTTTGGCTTTGCGCAAACCAAGTTGTTGCGCAAGCCGGGCGGCCTTACCATTCGCCGCTCCCACAATCACGGCACGTTGCGGAGCGATGACCGGAAACGACGGGAACAGCTCAACCGCCACGGAGGTATCATGAAGAATCTTCCCGCCCGGTAACGCCAGCGCCAGACGCACCACAGCGGTGGTACGCTTGGTCACCGACGGCGCAGCCAGTTTCAGGAAACCCTGAAAGGTACTGCGGCAGAGTTCAATCCGGGCCTTCGCCTGCTGGGCAAATACCACTTTGCCCTCTACCTCAAGCTGGTATCGCAACTGCGCCTGCTCCGGGATTTCATGGGTGTCATTACAAACCCAGCCCTCAAACTTCATGGACTCCCCAGCGGTGAAAGCCAACCGATCGGTCCGGAGATTGACCATCAGCGGCGTCAGCGCCTCACGGTAGGCAAAGTAGGCCGGCTTGGGACGCCTCTCCGCATCCATAATGGCTTTCATCCATCCTGCCGGCCAGGCATCAATGAATAAGTGAATCGCAATCGAATTCATCCGACTATCCCGACGGAAGGCCTCGGTCATGATTCGCGTGGCCCAACTTTGATGGTGCTGACTAGCAGCCACCCATCCATCGAGAGTGCACTGGGTATCGAAAAACAGGTAATGAAACTTTCCGGTTTGCGCCTCCTTGATACGGCCGGGGGACCAGGTTGCTTCCTCCGCAGATGAAGCGGGTAACCATGCCTTTGGGTAGTATTTGCGCATCACGCCAACGGGATCGAGCCCCTCGGCGCCGAACTCGCCGCAGCCATAAAACCATTCGGGTTTCACGGCTTGCCAGTAGCCTTTGTGCAATTTGCCAAGTTCCACGCCATGCCCGTTGTACCAGCAGGTATAGCAGTGATTATCCGGCAGACCCACTGCGGGCGGATCATAATCCCCATCCACCGGCTTAATGACACGGTCAGGGTTTGCGAGTAAAACGGCATGGCTGGCCGCTTCAAAAAAACGATCCAATTCCGGGCGAGTGCACTGGCGGTGCGATTTATCACCCCATGTAACAGGAAAGGGCTCATTGATGTAACTGACCACAATATTGCAGGGATGGCACCGCACCAGCCGTTCCATTTCATCGGCCTGACGCACCGCCTCACAGAACTGGCGGCGGGGAAGATAACCGAAAAGGGGTAAATCCGTCTGAGTCATGAGTCCGAGTTGGTCGCATAGCTCATAGACTTCCGACTGCACCGGTCGCTGTGTCAGGCGCCAGAAGTTCATATTACAGATTTTAGCCAGCAGAATGTCGTCACGCAATTGATCAAAGTTACCTTTAATCACATCCTGCTGCTCAAATCCCATCGTGTTGGCGCCACGCAAGCGGATCTCGCGGCCATTAAGGTAGTACCGCCCCTTTCGAGCTGCTTCAGCCCCTATTCCTCGCTCCGCACTCCGTACGCCGTACTCGTCACCACCCATGCGGAACGAGCGCATGCCAAACTGACGCTTGAGCGTATCGCCATTGGGTAATGAAATCTGGATCTGATACAGCCATGGCGAGTCAAGATCCCACACCCGTGGCTTTAATAACGGCATGGTAAAACGGAAACTGTTCAGCCGCGGCCCTGCCTTTTGTGTGGGCTCGAAAACGCGGTCACGAAAAACAGTCGCCTGAAAATTCTGGCCAAAAACCGAGACCGACAGCGTCACCTTCTCCGGCAGAAGCGTGGCGTTGAACACCTCAATCCACACGTCAATACGCTGCTCGTCAAGCAAAGGCCGGACAAATATATCGGCAAGATGAACCGTAGGACGCGCTTCCACAGTCACCGCCTGATAAATCCCCATGCCAGGCGGACAATGATGCCACCCCAACTCGGAGTCGTCCCAGCCGGGCCCGGTGGCGGCGTAAATCTTGTCACCATCCACCGCCATACCCCAGGAGCCGCCATCCGAAATGGGCACCGCATCATTCTCCACTTTCACCACCAATACGTTCTCACCTTCGCGCGCCACGGCCGTGAATTCGAATTCAAACGGCGCAAAGAAACCCTCATGCGAGCCAAGGAAAGCGCCATTCAGGAAAACATGCGCCTTGTAGTCCACTCCTTTGAAACAGACGAACAGAGCCCCCTTGGCCAGCATGGCCTTGCTCACCTGGATCACCGTGCGGTAGTAAGCAACGGCGCGCCCCACTGGACCGCCATAATGGGGAATCTGCACGGATTCCCAGTCACCGGCGCCATTGAGTGTGGCACCAAAATCCTGCCTGTCGATATCACTTTCCATCCGCCAGTCAAACGACTTTACCGGCACAGTAATGCGGGTGACAGAGATCGGCGGCGCAAGCTGTCGGAGGAAAGGCACGTGGCGCTTCCGCTGCCGCTCCAACTCACTCTGCAACTTTTCGATCGTGTCGAGCTTGGCCATCGGACGAAACGCCGCTTTCGGATTAGAACGTGCTGCCGGCAAATCGCAAGACGCTAACTCCGGCGGCTGCGGTTCCATCAACTGGCCGCGATTCACAGTCGCCACCTGGCTGGCAATTTGCGCGAACACGTCCTTCTTCTTCTTATCAGATATTTTACTCATAAGTCTCTGTGCCATAACTGATGAAATTTGTAATACAATTCAATTTGAAACCTGAAACTATCATCACAAATCAGTATTTTTGAAAGGATATTTGTATGGATGTTGTTTCACTATTGACGCCAAGCCCCCTCAAGGCAAAGATCCCTGCTTTTCTTGAACACGAAAGGGAACAGTATAATGAATCCCAAAAATGAAAATGGTGTGATCATCGAGTCCGGGGCCACGGACTGGCAAATCTTCCAACAAAACACGGATGGCAAAACGATGCTCTCCCTGGCGGGGCGTTATGTCTTGGCGGAAGGCCAGAAACCTAAAACAATGGATGTCCAAGTTCGACTGGTTCGTGAAGATGGATATACAGCCGTCACCGCCAGACTGGACTGGCAGCCGGCGACGATGCATCAGGACGGAACCTGGCAAGCCACTCTGCGTAACGTGCCGCGCGGGGGACTTTATCGCATCGAAACCTGCCTGCAAATGGATGGCAGCCCTGTTGAATGGTCCTGCCGTGGCGATATGGTGCATCACATCGGGGTTGGTGATATCTGGGTCATTACAGGCCAAAGTAACGCGGCCGGATATGGCAAGAGCCCCGTGGAAGATGGCCCGGAACTGGGGATTCACCTGTTTGCCGCCGATGGCCGATGGAAGCTGGCCACGCATCCCCTGGGCGATTCCACAGGCACGCTCTATCCTGCCAATCGCGAAGGCGCCAACGCCTCACACAGTCCCTGGCTTTCCTTCGCCCGACGATTGAAGCAGGCATTAGGCTATCCGATCGGCCTTGTTCCCGCCAGCCTGGGCGGGTCCGCCGTATCGCAATGGGATCGTCAAACCCAGGGCGGTCTTTTCGAAAATATGCTGCGCTATATTAAGGATTGCGGGTCTTCCGTAAAAGGAGCGGTCTGGTATCAGGGCGAAAGTGATACCGGAGAAGCGGAACGCACGGTCTACAAGCAACGCTTTGCCAACTTTGTAAGCGACCTGCGTCAGACCATGAAAGACGCCCGCCTACCGGTCATCACCGTACAACTCAACCGTTATGTGGGTGAAGAGCTCACGGCGCCTGTACATGCAAACTGGGAGGCCATGAGGGAAATCCAACGCCAATTGAGCCATGAACTCGAGGGGATTTATATCTTCCCGATTTTCGAGGCCACCCTGTCAGATGGAATTCACAATGATTCGCGGGGCAATTTGCTGATTGGCCAGCGTGCAGCCACGACGGCGCTGGGTGCTGTTTACGGACAGGACATTGCTTGGCGGCACCCGGAATGCGTGGCGGCCCGACAACTCGCCCCCAATGTAATCGAACTGACTTTCGAAAATGTCACCGGCAGACTACATGGTGAAAACAAGATCCGACGCGACGCCCCATTTTCCGTCCGAGACAATCAGGGAGACGTACCGCTTGATCACTACCACCTCCCCGCAAATGACAAGATCAGTCTCACTTTGTCACGACCGCTTGCGGGCTCCGCAAGCGTGACCGGTGCGCCGACAGCCAATCCCCCTCACGACATCCCCTTCGATATCCCCGGCTACCGCTGCATGTTGGGTTTCACGGTACCAGTGAGATAAAAAGTCAAAAGTTGAGAGTCCAAAGTCCAAAGTCGGAAAAATTTAACTTTGGACTCGGGACTTTAGACTCAAGACTCTCTTCTCAGCTAGTTACTCATCAAAGGTCACAAGGCCGCTCTCTCGGAGACTGAGAAAGTCTTTGGCTTTTCCACTCTGTTTGCGGCCTACAATGATATGGTCGAGGACCTTGATACCGATCACCTGCCCCGCCTGAACCAATTGGCGCGTCAGCTTGATATCCTCGGCAGAAGGCGAGGGATCGCCGGATGGATGGTTGTGAACGAGCACCAGGGCAGCCCCGCCTAATTGAATGGCGCCTTTGAACACCTCCCGGGCATGGACCAGACTCGCATCCAGAATTCCTTTCGAGATTTCACGAGGGATGCCTTTCAGCCGGTTGCGGGTATCCAAATTCAACGTCCAGAACCGTTCATGGTCAAGCCCCCTCGCCTGTTCCCTCATCAGGTCCGCCGCATCTTCCGGGGTTCTCACAAACACCCCGCGTTCATCTCGGGTTTCTTCGGCAATACGGCGGGCAAGATCCAACGCCGATCGCAGGATCTGCGCTTTTACCCGGCCCAGTCCCTTGAAGGATTTCTCTTGTGCCAACTCCTCGATCGGTGCCCTGGCGAGCGCTGTCAGGCTGCCGTACTTGAAAAGGATGCGCTCTGCTAAATCGACTACATTCAGCCCACGCGATCCCGTCCTGAGAAGAATGGCAAGAATCACCTGATCCGGAACATTTTCAACGCCTTGGCGCTCAATGGCTTCACGGGGTCGCAACCGGGCGGGCATGTCACAAATCCGGTAACATAAAGCCCCTCCCCCCGCTTCCGGCAGGGAATAAATCGCAGTCCTATGATCACTCTCTTCATTCATGGAAAGAAATATAGTAATTTGTAGCTATAATTAAAGATATTTTAGCATATCACAGGTTGAGTCCCGTGCCGCTTCCAATCGGCGGCCACCGCAGTGGCCACGGAAGTGTAGTCGGTTCCGGTCAGGGGAACCCATGAAACATTGATCTGGTGTCGGAACCACGTCATCTGCCGCTTGGCCAACTGCCGCGTGCGTTGGATGGTAAGCTGGATGGCTGCCGCCCTTGATACAGTCCCCTGCAAACAATTTATGGCCTCGGCATAACCGATGGCCCCGGAAGCGGTTTCGGATAATTCCCCGAACTGAGCCATCAGCGCCCGGGTTTCATCTAATATCCCGGCGACATACATCTCGTGAACCCGGCGTTCAATCCGTTTCACCAACACCTCTCTGGGAACTTCGAGTCCCGTCACCCATGCGTCCCGGGAGCGGGTCCCCCAGGACCGGGGCGGCTCAGGAAATCCGGATTCAATGAGCTCAAGAGCCCTCATCAACCGCCGACTGTTGGAAGGGTCAGCCAAGGCCTGCAGCCAGGCCGGATTTTTAGCTGCCAAAGCCGACCGCAGTCCCTCAATTCCCTCCCGTTCCAAAACCGTCTGCCACCGTGCCCGCACCTCGGGAGAAGGGTCGGGCAGTTCATCCAACCCATCCAGCAGCGCCTTGATGTAGAGTCCTGTTCCCCCGGCGATGATGACGGAGACCCCGCGTTCCCGGGCCGACTCAAAACAACGGCGAGCTTCCCGGATAAATTTCGCCACACTGAATGCTTCGGAAGGGTCCACCAAATCCAAGCCCCAATAGCGAATCCGGCGCCGTTCATCCGGAGAGGGTTTGGCGGTACCAATATTCATGCCACGATACACAAGCATGGAATCCGCCGAGAGGATATCTGCGCCCATGGATTCAGCTAATTGGTGCGCCACGGCTGTCTTTCCCGCCGCCGTTGGCCCAACCAAAAAATAGGCCTGAGCGTTACAGACGGATGGCTTCATCAGCGCCGGACCTGATCATCATGGGCAAGGAATGACGTGATCATATAGAGGCCAACCCCGATACAAATGGACGAGTCCGCCACATTAAATGCCGGGAAATGATGATTTCGCCAATAGAAATCGAGAAAATCAACGACGTACTGCAACCGGACCCGGTCCAATAAATTTCCGACAATCCCCCCCAGCATCAATCCAAGGCAGATTCGGTGAACCAAGCTGTCGGTCAGAAACGAGCGCCGTAAAAAGATCAGCAGTAACAGTACAACCACAGACAAAGTGACCAGAATGCCGTTCCAGCCCCCCAGCATTCCCCAGGCCGCCCCAATATTGCGTACATAGGTGAGACTGAAATATCCGGGGATAAGCTCAATGCTATCGCTAACGTGGAATTTAAGCGTGATCAGATACTTGGTGATCTGGTCGAGCAGAACAATCGCAATACTCAGCAATAGCACCTGCATAATGCGCCTTATCGTTTGCCACCACGCAGAAAGAAATCAACGGGAAACCCGTTATTCCACTTCCTCAGACTCCGTTACTTCGGGAGTTTGCTCCACGCCCTGCGCAATGGTATCGCCAAACGGACGGAACCGGGTACGCCCCTTTTCCTGTTCGGACTGGCAGCGAATGCACATCCTGGCAAACGGCAAGGCATGCAGGCGGGGCTTTTCAATCGCGCAGCCGCAACCATCACAAATGCCATAGGTTCCTTCAGCAATCCGACGCAGGGCATTATTGATTTCAAAAACTGAATCATGCTCACTGCTAACAAGGTTCAAGGCAAATTCCCGGTCAAAATCATCCGTCCGGTCTTCAGATGAAGTATCATCCACATACTTGAGCGAATCATCTGACTGAGAAGAAATCTGGCCGGTTAGACGATCCCGCATCTTGATCAGGGCGTCCTTCAACTGTTGGAGAACCTTCTCTTCGATGGGCGACTTCGGCTTTGGTTGAGGGCGGGTTGCCGCAGGCTTGTCACTCACCGTGATTTTCTTGGTCACCTTGCCTTCGACAGGTTTGACAGGCTTCGTCTTGGAGACCGATTTCGCCGGTATTTTCTTCGAACTGGCAACGGGCTTTACAGCAGACTTGACCGGCTTCTTTACCGGTTTAGCCTTTGCCTCGTTCTTGTTTTTCAAGCCTTTACTTTTCTTAGCCGTATTATTTGCCATAAGTAATTCATGCCTTTCACACCAACTCAAACTCCAATTCCCTCAGGGAAAAAGCACGCCTAGATATCAAACGCACTCCCTGCTGTCAATCTCGCCATCAGGTTCCCTTCGCCCATTCGACTATATCCGAAGAAAGGGCAAGGACCTCGATGATTCGACATTTCTCCTGGCTCTTGTCTCCGGGAATTTCAAGTTCATCCCCGGGCCGGTGACCTGTAAGCACCTTCCCCAGTTTACTGCTGCAGGAAATGATCCCTTTTTCAGTATCCTGATCCCATTCACCCAGAATGTTGAAGGTGTGCTTCTGTCCATTTTCCATCTGAAGAACCACCGTTGTTCCCATTCCCGCCACATCCGTCGTGCACGTGGTAAAATCGGTGCCATGTACGGTTTTAAGGTCCAGTTCAAGCTCGGCACTGCGGTGCATTAGGATTCCCTGCTGTTCCTTGGCCGTCTTGTATTCAAAATTTTCGCGCAAGTCACCGTAACTGCGGGCCACCCCGATATCGCGGCTATTCTTTGGAATATCCTCGTTAACGATTTTCTCCAGTAATTTCTGACGCTGGCGGTAGGAACGCCACGATGTCAGGCCGTTTTTAAGAGCTGCGGCCTCTTCCGCCTCGGAACGTTTGTCGGTCAACAAGGAGACCAAGTCAGGATAGACTCGGACAATACGCCCAATCATAGCCTGGGTATCCACGGGAATCTTACCCATGACAGCCCGTAAATAGCGGATAAAGCTGGTGCGCTGGACGTCGTTCATCGCTTTCGCAGCCACTTCCAGGAATTCGCGTTGTTGAACCAGTTCGCCCAATTGATTGGCGGCACGCAGCCGTTCACCATTATATGTCTTCTCCATGGCCGGCAGAATATGGAACAGCAAGTCGCCGGTGTTCCCCAACCCCCACGCTTCAAGACGATCGGGACGTTTGGCCAACCACAGCAGGATTTCCACTCCGGCTTTGCGCATCCCCACCAGTTCTTTGAAGACTGCCGCACAGGCCGCCTCCTGTCCGACGTCAATCATGAAGGACACACAGGTATTCAGGACATTCATAATCATGGCGGGAATGGCGCCGAGGATGGTGTCATATAAACGCGCACTATCCCGGTCCGACAATAATTTCAAAAGAGCCTCAAGGCGTTTGGAGCTGATCGCCGTCGCGGCTGCCATGAAATTAACCGGTTCAATCAGGCTATCGGCTTCCCGCATCCAGTCCACTTGTTCAGCGGGCACGTTCCACTGTCTTGCCGCCACCACAATCTGAACCCGGATATTCATATCCTTGTCGCCAAAACCCAGCATCAAGAAAGCCAGGCGCTCCCCTACCACACGCAGACCGGTGGCGTCGAGTTCCCCGGGTTTCGTATTATCCGCCAATTCGGCAATACGCGAAAAAATCCCCTCCGCCGTCCGCTCGCTGGCAAGAGAGGCAAACCAGGAACCATCATAAGCCTGCGCCTTTTCCAGCAACGTGATGGGCTCACTTCGTTTCGAGGGAATCACCACCAGCGAATCGGCTTTCAAGACTTTGCGGGCGGAATCCCAGAATGTCTTCCAGGCATCGGGCTTGACAATGCCATCCGACAAAATCTCCTGCAACCGCACCACCGTCAGAGGCCCGTAGCTGCGGAGTGCAATACGCACCAATTCCGCCGCCTCGGTCTCGGCCAGCGCCGCCAATGCAACGGCATCGCGATATTTCCTGGCCAGTAAATGTTCATCGCCCACCGGCTGAAGCGTTTCAGCGGCATAGGCGAAGGACATCTCATGGCCCATCTTCCGGGTAAAATCAATGGTCACCCGTTCATAAAAGGAATCGACATTCTTAACCGCACCCACACCCCACGTTTTATCCACGCAAAGCAGACCGGGCTTGAGATACTGAAGCGTGGCCAGACGCCGGAAACATTCGCTCAACCCAATCCCTTTCTCCAGCCCGAGATTGGTAATGAACTTTTTCCGGACGGGATCATTTCGGTAAATGTGAGCGAGGCGCTTGATGCAAACATCCCGGAATGCCGGGACCCCGTTATTCCAGTGGGCACGCATTCCCAGCACTTTGACAGCGTCCTCCAGTTTGCCCTGTTCGAGCAGGGCATCTTCCATGAGTTCGGCCCAACTGCTAGTTTTGGCCCCCATCCCGCCCCGATTCAATTCCCGCAATGCATTCTGCATATCCTCAACGGGCATATTGTCACTGGACACTTTGGCTAGGAACCACTCCTCAAACTGGTCTTCCCCCATGGGGATATGTGCTAATGCTTGCATACTTCGCTTTTCCCTCTCATTAAAGGGCGGCATTTTTACCACATCGCACCCACCCGCACAAGACACAATGAAAAAGAGTTCATCCGCCTATCTGTACCCCGAGCAGACGACCGATCCCGTAAGTAATGAAGGCGGCCGCCAATCCGAAAACAACCTGGCGGAAACCGGAACTCCAGACACTGCGGCCGGTAACCAGAGTAATGGCCGCCCCGATGACGAATAGACCTATCCCGCTAAGCCCGCCGCTCCACAGAACCGCCTTCATGCCACCGGCAAAAAAGAAGGGAATGATGGGAATAATCGCCCCTACGGTAAAAAGCAGGAAAGAGGTGAAGGCCGCCTCCCACGCCGAACCACCCAAATCATCGGGATCCATCCCTAACTCTTCCCGACTCAAGGTATCCAACGCATGCACGGGGTCTGAGAGGAGATGATCGGCCAACTGCCGGGCCTGCTCAGGCGCCACACCTTTGGCCTGATAAATCAAAGCCAGCTCCTCCCGCTCAGCTTCGGGCGCCTCGGCAAGTTCCTGACGTTCAATATCCAGCTGCTTCTCATAGAGCTCCCGTGAACTTTGCACAGAGAGCCATTCACCCAATGCCATGGAAATGGCACCGGCCAACATACCAGCCAGGCCGGTAATCAGGATCAGGTGCGAATTCATCGCCGCCCCGGCAACCCCCATGACCAGACTCAGAATGGAAACAAGCCCATCATTGGCACCCAGCACCCCGGCGCGCAGGGCATTCCCTCCCATTGACCGATGCCGGCCTTCCAACCGCGCCACCGCACTACCCGCCAAGCCATTCCCCTGCCCCGCCAACATTTTAAAAATCCGGGCATGTGACCGTTCCTCATTCGGCATCCCCGTCTGGTTTACTTCCGGCTGACGGTCATATCGGGTCCCCGCCCCCTGTTCAATTCCCGCAATTGTGGGGAGGACAAATTTCACACCGAACTGTTTGGCCAGCCAGCCGAGCACACGCGTTCGCCAATCAACGGATATGGGTGGAACAGGCACCCCGGCTTCCTTCAGCCGCCGCGCCCAGACCTCAGCGTGCTTACGTTCCGATTCTGCCAGCTTACGATAAAGGTGCGCCAGATCCGGATTGAGCTCGATTTTCGCCAACTGCTCATAGAGCGTAGCGGCATTACGCTCATCCTTAAGATTGTCCCGATACCGTGAAATGTCCGATTGTGTTGTCATAATAATCTTTGCCCTGATGTCAACTGATTGAATAAATTACCCTGAATCAGATAACAACCGCAAGCTTGCCGGTAAGAGACGAAAAACTGGACACGTCCCACTCCCCTCGACATAATCCGCGCATGATCTTGTGTTTAAAGGACAATCTATGACGTTGACTCGGCAATCCATTCCCCAGCTGACCCCACGCTCCTTGCCAAAAGGTGAGGCGGGTATCATCCATCGGTCTTTTCCGTTCGGGCAGAAAAACTTCTTCCGCCTTTTCCATGATGAACCACTCAATCTGACCATAACCCTGAAACAGCGTAATTCTCATCCTCCCCAGGTAATTCTGCACAGCGATATCGGAACCGCAGCGCCGGGGGAATGGCTGGACATTCCCTTCTCCACTACGGATGAGCAGGAATTTCACCTTTCGCTCACCTTTCCACGCTGCGGCCTGTACCGGTTCAGGATCAAATACTCATTGGATGGCGGGGATCAATGGTTCTGGGACCGGGTCCCCCATTCGTATGTCATGGTCGATCCGCCGTCTATCCGCACTGTGCGGCTCTATACTCTTATCCCCAGCGCCTCGGGCAATATCACCGACTGGAAAAAACTCCTCCCCTCCATTCGCGATATGGGGTTCGACTCCATCCACCTGCTCCCCATCACCCAGATGGGATATTCCAATAGTCCTTATGCCGCCAATGATCTTTTCGACGTGGATTCCCGCTACCGGGATCCCTCCGATCCCCGCAGCACGCTTGAACAGTTTGAAAACTTCGTTCAAGCCTGTCGGGATCAAGGCATTCGACTGTGCCTTGATCTCGTCTTAAATCACATCTGCGTCGATAGCCGGATGGTGGCGTCCTGCCCCGACTGGATTATCCCCGATGATGCTGAACGGGACGGCTTTAAACGCGCCGGTTGCTGGCATATGCAAAACTGGATCCGCTGGGAAGATCTCGTCCTGCTGAATTATGACCACCCCAACACCTTCATCCGCCATGACATCCGCGACTACATGAAGCAATACGCAAAGTTCTGGGCCAGTTATGCCGCCTACACGGGGGGAATGGTTCGTTTCGACAACCTCCATAGCAGCAATAATGATTTTGTGGCCGACCTGAGCGCCTCCCTGCACAACGCGTTCCCGAATCTTTCGATTTTGGGTGAATATTTCACAGATGAAGTCACACTGGAGCGAACAGTGCCGGAATGGGGTATTAATATGCTGCTGGCCAACAGCTGGGAATATCCTTTTGGACCCCAGTTGCGGCATTACATCAGTTACCTGCACAATGTCGCCGGACGCCTGCGCCACCTCTGCGCCATTACCACCCACGATACCGGGGTGCCCTCTCAGCTTTTCGGTTCCGAGCTTTCAGCCATTCCCCGCTACGCCATCTGTGCCCTGTATACCCTCGGCCAAACGGGAATGGTACAAGGCGTGGAATCTGGGATCAAAGAGCGGATCCCTTTCATCGGGTCGGCCCGGAAGTTTGATTTTCAACCCGTTCCCGAAATCCGGGATTTTATCACCCGGATTAACGGACTCATGACAGAACGCAACGTCTTCAAACAAAAGAGTAATCTTATCTTTGTGGATAATGGGCATGAGGCCATTCTGGGCGCCTATCGCTGGGATCTCACCCACCAGCAACCCGGGATGCTACTCTTTTCCAACCTCGACATCTATAATGACCAAACCCTTGTCGCCAACCTGTCCGGGTGCAACCTGACTTTCCCATTAACACTGAAAGAGGTCTTTACCGGCGAATTGCTCACCGTAAGTGGACCGGTATTTTCCATTACGGTCAAACCCTGTGACGCAAAGGTATACGAACTATGATCAGACCCCTGATAGCGGCGCTCTTCACCTTGATTTTGATTACCACTCCGGCGCTCGCCCGGCTGGGCGATACCCCTGAGCAATGCAACCAACGTTACAGAGGAAAATATACGGAAAAAGGAGGAGAAGGATTCTGGACGGCTGAACGGGTATACGAAATTAACGGGATCCGACTCACCCTGCGGTTTCTCCCTGCCACCGATGGGACCACCAAAGCCGCTTATATTGACTATCACCCCATCAATGGCAAGATGTCCGAAGTTCAGATTCAAACCTTGCTCGCAACCGTTTCAAAAGAATGGACCCCTCTGACCGAACTCCATGATGAAGTAAAAGTTGAAAGCAAAACAGCAGTGGAGGCGGAAAAAACCAAAAAACTCCAAAGCACGCGAAAAATCGTCACCATCGAATCCAGCAGTGGCTCGGATAAGCGCAAGAAAGAAGCGGAAGAGAAGTCCCGGCAGGAGTATCTTGCCGCCTTGGCCGCCAAAAACAAAATGATTAATGAGACCAAAGACCGGGTCAAGAGTGCAGCGGATTGGTACGAGACGCGCACCGGCGAAACCATGAACTACTGGACAGCGCCCTCCGCCTTCGCCGGCAGCAGCCCACAGCGGGTTGTCATTTTCTCCAATGAATATCTGCGTCAACACGAAAAAGGAGTGGAGATTAATCCCAAAGACAAAAGCACCGTTCCCCGGAAGGACACCCCTGTATTTAAAGGATTTTGAATGGTAAGATGGCACCCCCTAGGAGAGTCGAACTCCTCTTAACAGGTTGAGAACCTGCTGTCCTAACCGATAGACGAAGGGGGCACATACTCAAACAGAAGGTGCGTAATCTATACGGCGATGTCGCCACCGTCAACCGCTTTTTCAATCGCATCCGAGTCATTATTATGAACGAACTTACCACATTTCAATGGGTTATCATGGCTTGCGCGGCCATGATCATCGGGCTCTCGAAAAGCGGGCTTCCCGGGATGGGTATTCTCGCCATTCCCATGGTGGCGGCCGTCATCCCGGCCAAAGTATCCACAGGGTTTATCCTGCCCATGCTCATTGCAGGCGACGTGATTGGCGTCTTCTATTACCGACGTCACGCCGACTGGCCTCGATTGCTGAAACTCTTCCCCTGGACGGTCATCGGAATTTTCGCGGGCTGGTTTTCAATGGATCGGCTGAATGATGCCCAGATCCGCCCGCTGATCGGAGGCATCGTCCTGGCTATGTTGGCACTGAATTTATGGCGGCAACGTTTTGCGGATCCCGCAAGCCGGCTTCAGCACCATCATGGAGCGGCCATCATGATCGGCCTTCTTGCCGGGTTTACGACCATGATGGCCAACGCGGCCGGCCCGGTCATGAGCATCTACCTACTGGCGATGAATCTGCCAACGACCGCATTTATCGGAACCAGCGCCTGGTTTTTCCTGCTCGTCAACACCTTTAAAGTCCCCTTTAGCGCCCAATTGGGACTGATTACCTCATCCTCACTGACGTTCAATGCCATGCTGCTTCCTTTCATTGCCCTGGGTGCCTGGGTGGGGATCCGGTTTGCCCGCCATATCCCACGGATTATCTTTGAACGTTTGGTCCAAATCTTTGCCGCCATCGGTGCAATTAAACTATTTTTTTGAGCCCCACCCACATACCATGTTTGTGACATTGACATTAAATCCGGCGATAGATCAGACGCTGTCGATCGAAGGTGATTTGATATTGAATCACCTGCATACGATTAAAGCCGAGGCCTTTACCCCCGGCGGCAAAGGAGTCAATGTGGCTAAAATGCTGGCCGCTAACGGCCGGCCTGTGACCGCCGCCGGCATTCTGGGCGAAGACCGGCTTTCATTCTACGAAGCCACTCTCAGCCCTGTAGGGATTACTTGCCGCTTTCTCGCCGTTCCCCATCCCACAAGGATCAATCTCATGATTTCAAATGGGCAAGGCCGGGAGATGAAATTCAATCGTCCGGGTTTTCCTGAGCTCGTTTTCGATGAGGCCGCCGTGCGCTCCTACGCCCTTTCGATCATTGAACCAGGCTCTGTAATCATCCTGAGCGGATCGCTTCCGGCACAATTCCCCCCGGACACCTACGCTTTCCTGATCCGTCTTTTCCGTGACTCAGGATGTCCAACTGTAGTGGACACATCCGGACCAGCGCTGGTTGCCGCTTTGGCTGAAAAACCAGATATCATCAAGCCAAACCGGCATGAGCTGGAAACCATTCTCGGCGAGTCACTGGTATCGGAAACATCCATACGTCAGGCGTTACGCACGCTCATGAAAAATCATGAGGTCATCATTGTTTCCGATGGCAAACGTGGCGCCTGGTTCGCAGGACAGGACCAAATCCAGTTTGCGGCCTCACCTGCCGTCACTTGCGTGGACACCACCGGCGCCGGAGATACTCTGCTTGGCCAATTCTGCGCAGACTATTTCCCCAAACGCCGCCTCACTCCCGAAATCATGGCGCGCGCTGTCGCCGCTGGTGCCGCGTCAGTAGAAAAGAATGGAACCCCGGTAATCTCGCTTGCCAGGGTTATTGAACTTGCGGCGTTAGTGAGGCATAAGGGATTATTTGCCAGCGGCACCCAGATCGCGGGACATTAAGGCAGCGATGCGGGCGGCAAAAACTGCCGGATTGTCCACTTTAGACCCTTCGGCCACATGAGCAAGGTCACGCAGTAATTCGACACTTTCGCCCAGCTTCGGGTTTTCTTTGTCGACTTCATACATTGACTGCACCGCTCTAACAACCGGATGGACCGGATTCAGTTCAAGTACACGCGCCATTTGAGGTACGGGCTGCCCCATACGGCGCATCATGGCTTCAATGTGCGGGCTCATGCTGTACTCGTCGCCGACCAGACATGCCGGACTTTCCTTCAACCGGGTGGAAAGGCGAACTTCTTTCACGCCGGCCAGTTTTTCACCGACAAACCCGAGAAATCCTTCAAACTTTTTCTTTTCGTCCTTCAGCGAATCGGCATCACTAAGGTCTCCTTTATTGGCCGCTTTAAACTTTTTACCTTTGTATTCCCCAAGTTGCGGCAACACGAATTCATCGATCGGATCAAGCATGAAAAGGACCTCCTGTCCGCCCGCCTTGAACCCTTCCAGAAATGGCGAATTTTCGGCGATGCCGCGATGTTCAGCCGCGAGATAGATGATCTCTTTCTGCTCTTCTTTCATGTTTCCGACATAGTCGGCCAGCGAGCGCATTTTACCAGCGTCAGTGGCGGTCGATTCGAACAGCAGCAAATCAGCAATTTTTTCGCGATTTTCAAAGTCGCTCTGCAACCCCTCTTTCAGCACGGGGCCGAATTCGGCATAGAACCCCAGATACTTGTCGTAGCGCTGCGCCTTCATGTCGCCTAATGTTTTAAGAATCCGCGAGGCCAGATTCCGGCGGATTTTATCCAGTTGCGGGTTTTCCTGCAGAATTTCGCGCGACACGTTCAGCGGCAGGTCGGCGGCATCCACAACACCTTTCACAAAACGCAGGTAGGACGGCAGCAGGTTTTCAAATTCATTGCTGATAAAGACCCGTTGGACATACAAATTCAGTCGGGCCTTGTGCTCATTGGCCGTCATCATGTCGAAGGGCTTTTTCTCAGGGATAAAAAGTAGTGCTTTAAACTCAATGGCGCCTTCAGCGTTGTAATGGATCACTTCTGCCGGTTCACTGAAGTCATGCGAGATGTGCTTGTAAAATTCGCTGTATTCTTCCGCCGTGACGTCGCTCTTAGACCGCAGCCAGATCGCCTTACGGGTGTTGATGGTTTCCTCGCCCATTACCACCGGATGCTCCACAAAGTCCGAGAATTTTTTGACCAGCGAACGAATCCGGAATTCTTCGAGATACTCCGCCGCATCGTCCTTGAGAAACAGCGTCACCATCGTGCCGCGTTTTTCACGGGTGCCTTCGGATACCGTGAACGAGCCCATTCCTTCGGAGGTCCAGCAGACCGCGGGTGCACCGTGCATGCGGGATTCGACCATGACACGATTCGCCACCATAAAGGAGGAATAAAACCCGACGCCGAACTGACCGATTAACTCCGGATTATCCTTGGCGCCGGACTCCTTGAGCCGCGCCAGAAACGCTTTGGTGCCCGAATGCGCAATGGTGCCCAGGTTCCGGATCAGCGAGGCCTCATCCATCCCGATACCGTTGTCGGATACCGTCAACGTTTTTGCCTCCTTATCCACTGAAATCGATATCTTCCAGTCGCTGTCGCCATCGAGCAGGTTGGTATCCGTCAGCGCTTCAAATCGGATTTTATCGATGGCATCGCAGGCGTTGCTGATCAGTTCGCGGAGGAACACCTCGCGATGGGAATAGAGCGAATGCGTAATCAGATGGAGCAGTTGCGAAAGTTCGGTTTTAAATTCCATGGTTTTTTCAGTCATTTACATATCTCCTATCCAAGAATGGGTTAAATCAACAGCCCAGCAGAATAAGGAAATCCAACCAGAAATCCAGCACTTCTTAAGATGACGTGCTGGCAATCATGAAAAACGCCCGGGCAGATATTACGCGTTCTGAACTCAGCGTACTATTCAGGCACAGGGATCACAAAAACTACAAGTCCTGCGGGGATCAATTTCCAAGAAACTTCATCATGGGGTTGAAGGACCGCTATATACGTCCACGCCTGACCCCCGCTCCCGTTCTCCACCACCGGCGGCTGATAGCTCCCCAGATTGCCAATCGGCGTGTAGGCCTGAAGATGCTCATCCCGCCCCTGTTGTCCCCCGACTCATCCAATCATTGATCTTTCCATACAATCTTGAACTGCCCAAAAATATTCCTCGCCACCCATTTACCCCCCCATCAAAGAAATAGTGTTTCTCTATGACACCGCCCTCATGGGCGGTTTCAACGACTACCCATTTCATCGAGAAGCCGAGCCCCACTCCCGCAACCACACACAAAACGCAGACACACAGAAAAGCCTCTGCAACCATGCGTCCAAACATCATTGCGATGCCCCAACAGGAAACACAATAGGCAGGAACAATGATGGCCAACGCCAACGCCCAAGTATACCATTTGAATCGCTGGCGCCCTATGTAAACTTTACAATTCTTGTTAAATGCAACCTCTATGCTGTCTCCAAAAAAGACCATCTTTCGATCTTCTAATTGGATGAAACCCTTTGCGTCATATGCACATAGAACTGATGAGCTTAAGACACGTAATTGATTTGCGTACCAGACATCTTTGATTATTTCCTTCATTACCCATCCGCTACCTTTCCAGAAAATATTGACCGAGCCAACCCCTGCCGATGTGTAAGAATAGATTTCCTCAGTTCCACAGAACGTCAGTAAGTTGAAATTCTCTATTATTTGCCAGAACCAGTGCCTGCGCCTCCAGTGCCGGTTCCACCACCACCGGGCCACAGTTCATGAGCTAACCATCCACCCGCACAAGCACCACCTAGAGTAAATGGAACAAGTAGTAATGAGGCACCGCCTGTTTCCGGAGCCAATATAAGTAGAAGAACTGTTCCTCCGAGACACACCTCCGTGCCTTCAATCGCTCCAGCCTCCCCGAGTACACTACCTGCCGTATCCATTCCATCAAGACCTGCAGGATCCACAAAGTTCACCGGATCATTGCGGCAGTACACATACAAATTCTCCTGTCCGCTCTTGAAGAGGATCGGATCCCGGGCAGTCCAGCGTCCGGTTTCAGGATCATAGTCACGCGCTCCGAACCGGACCAGCCCCGTATCGGCATCATACATTCCGCCAGCAAACCCGAACGGCTGGAACCCTGGGTTCGTATCCTGGATCACCCGGCCCCATTCATCGTAGTCCATACGCTGGACGATCATGCCCGTCTGCGCATTGACCACCAGCCGCACACTTCCCAGATGATCACGGATCACCCGATATTGGACTCCCGCTTTCACCAGATAGTCCGGCGTCAGCCCGCTCGTACCATACACGAACACACTCACCACGTTGTTTGAGCCATCCAGTTCCGCCACCGGTTTCAGGCTATTCGCATACAGCCAGCCCTTGACCCGAACCCCGTCCATCTTCTTGCCCACCCGCCGTCCCACCGGATCAAGCACATAGTCCACCACAGGGCTATCCTGCCGAGCCACACCCAGCAACACACCCCGCGCATCATACCGCAGCGCCGTCGCCCTCCCGGCCCCATCCACCTTGTTCGTCAACGTGCCAGTGGCTCCATATTGATATGTCACCCCGCCAAAACTCAGCAGGCGGTCCTGACCATCCACCACGCCCACAGACGTTACGCCCCGTACCACCGACTGGGTACGGTTCCCGTTTGCGTCATAATTGTAAACATTGGCATAGCTCCCCTGAAAATCGGTTCCGGACACTCCCACGAGCCGCCCTGCTGAATCGTACTGGTAGGCTACCCAATTCGTTTCGCCGCCCACCGTTTCCGTCTTGTTCGTCACACGCCCAAGCCGATCAAATCCATAATCCACCGCATAGAGCCCCGTATCACCAGCCTTCGTTTCGCGATGCACAACCTCGCCAAAGCCGTCCACCGCCATCGTCTCAGAAATGGCTCCCAGCAAGCTATTGGTTATGAAGCCGGTCTGATGATCACGATTCACCATCATATCGCCCACCCGGCTCACCGCGCCGTCAAGGTCATATTGATACCCGGTCGTCAGTTCACTTCCAACCGTCAAGGTTACCGTCCTGAACTGGTTGTCATACGTCCGCGATACCGTCCCCGAAACCGCACCCGACCAACTTTCCGCCAGTGGCAGGAACCCATCCCATGAATATGACATCCGGCTCCCATCACCCGCCTGAACGGCCACGACACGGCGGGATGCATCCCGGACAAACCCGACCGACCCTTCCGGCCATGTCACCCGGCTCAACTGGCCGGTCTTATCATACAAACAGGTTATCGCACTGCCATCCCCACGCACCATGCCTGCAACTTGACGATCACGGGTATACGTCCAGGTCTCTCCGCCGCTCCCGTTCGTGATTGACGGCGGCTGATAACTTCCCATGTTTCCAACCGCCGTATAGGCCTGCACATGCTCATCACGCCCCGGCGGCGTTACCCCTACCACATGTTCTGACCGCTCATACCTCAAACCAATACACTGCCCATCCGGCAGTACCACATTCGTCGAGCGTCCAACCGAATCCCTTTCCATACGAACCCGTTCGCCCATTCCATTGGTCACCGACTGCAAATAACCGCTTGCGGCATACCCCATATCAATTACCCGGCTCACCGCCCCCGTTCCCTGCACAACCCGGTTGGGCCGTCCTTCACAATCATAACTGATCGATACGGGGAAAATCCCGGGTCGCTCCACACGCACCACACGCCCGGACGCATCCAGCGTGGTTTTCGACTGATAGCCTTCCGGCAAAGTCGTGGTAATCATCCGTGTCGAAGCTTCATAAGCTGCCGTATAGACTTCCTCTCCATTGACCGACACCTGCCCACTCAGATTGCCGCCTGCTGCAGTCCGCACCATCTTGGTTACACACGTCAGGCCAGACGGCGTACTCACTACACTTTGCGTCACCACAGGCGCCTGCCAGCCATAGACCGGGTCAGGACCGGTCGCTACCGTCACTACAGATCCATTTTCAAACACGTTCGTACTAATCTGGCGCGGCCCTATCACCCTGCTCGCGGCCAACGGCGGAACAACATTAGTGTACGTCCCCAACACCCATTTCCAATCGGATTTGTCCCACTGCCGGAACTGAACCTGCCCATTCCCGGAAACATCCATCCCGTATTCATTCATTACACCCTCACCGGTCGTGACTCGCACACGATAATTATTCGGATCGCCCCGCCGCTTCGGCTGGACGACAAACGGCGCATCCCATACCCCGAACGTGGACTCCACCGCCGGGTCATCCAGAGTCATCACGATTTTGGACAGCGTTTTCACCCCTTCCCCGGGAACCCGCACCTCGGATAATCGCCCTTCACCGTCATAGGCCATCAGGAATTCATAACCACGTCGGCTGCGGATGGATGTCATCAATCCCCCTGACGTATATGCCATCGTATTCGTTTCCCCAGCTGGGTTTATTACCCGCGCCAGAAGTTCAAGTCCAGTACTGCCATCCACCACCAACTCAGTCCGTTGTCCGTGGGGTGCCACAATCGCCAGCGCCAATCCTTCGGGGGTCCGCTCAATCACCGTCGTATTCCCGTTCACATCGATCACCCGGCTTAACCGCCCATTTTCTTCATATTCAAAACGGCACCGCGACACCCCGGTCATCCGGTCAATCGTCTGTTCATGCCGCTGGCCACCATGCGAGAAAACATAGATTTCATCGCCCCCCTGCGACACTACCCGATATTCACCGTTGGAGTCTGGTTGCACTCCCACATCCATCTTGATCATCTGCCCGCCGCCGGTATAGAGCGTATGATTGCTTGGGCAATAGACGTGCTGGATCCCAGGACTCCATCCCCCCATCCCTGATGACTGGGTCCCCGCGGTACCAAGGGTCACTTGCTGATAGACCGTCCGGCTCATTGGCATTGGCTTAATTACCGCATACCCTCCAGGCACTCCTGCCGATGATTCACTTACAAAAATTTCCCAATAGTAGTGAATCACCTCTGTTACCGACTTTGGCCACATCAAGCCATCCTTCGCGCGAATGACATACGACAAACTACGGACGTCTGCCACAGTCTCCACCATTGCCAAACCACCCGGCAAAACCGTCTCATCGGTCGGCACGGCAATAGATTCCGGGATCAGCGCAATCGATACCGATTTCATCGTGGTGCCATCCCCGACGGCATTTACACAAATCGACTGGCCCGGCCCATACCCGGGCAGACGACGACTGCTATAATGCAAACCGAATGGCACCCCCACCACCGCCAGATCTTCATGAAAAACTTGAGTTTCAGTATCATAGTACCCACCACCTGGGCCAGTCGTCGTACCAGGCGGACCAACAGGGGGCATCACTACGGGAGGGGTGGTGGCGATTACAGGATTAACGGCCCACACCATGCCGACAAATCCCAGATTAATCAAAACCATCAGGCCCAGTCGCTTCATAATCTTTAAGTTTCCCATTGTGATGCGCCCTCCTTGATGGGTCCGGCAGAGGCATAAACTTCTCTTGGCGCACACGATACTAATGTACGTGGCGACAGTAATTTTAAAAATATTCCTGTCGCGCTAAATTTAAGTTTTATTTCTTCGCGTGCCAGTGAAAATAATGATAAATCCGAACACCAGTAAAAATACCCCATAAATCCGAGCTTGTGTTCCCGTAATTGCATGGGGCCACCACGATGATCCGGCATCTCCCATAATGATGGCAAACATTCCCGACAAGATTGACAGAGACCCAGCAAACACCGCAGAAATTGGTAAAGATTTATTTTTCACTATGCACCTGTTTTGCTGATAGTTTAAGTCACTGTGACAACAAGTAGAGCAATAATTTTGCCGCCAGAAAACTACTTAACTCCACATAATTAAAAAGAATTGCGGGTCCCGGAACTACCTCACCCAACACGCCAGATATCGTGGACAACCCCGCTTGGCCTGTTGCCGAGGAAACTGCATTTAATAAAAGATTTGGCCCGAATATTAGGATTTGAGACCCAATCAAACCCGCGGGCACACCTGCCGTTATCCCGGGCAAACCAGTGAGAGTGACAAGGTCGACATTACCAGAGAACCCATACGACGTATTTCCACCAAGCGACATAATCAAATTATCTGCAGTATTGTTAAGCCAGATATCACCGGGACTATTTACTGGAGAAACATTCCCTGACGGCATTGTGTAATAAGCAGTCGGAACAAACGATGGTTGGTATGGAATTTGACCTGTTACTCCACTGACGGTATTCCACCCCCCACTATAAGCCGCCCAAGTTGGAATTGTTTCGCACAGTCCCAGTGGATCTCGGAAGTTAACCGGGTTATTGGCGCAGTAGACGTACAGATTCGCCTGCCCACCGCCGAACAGGATCGGATCTTTTGCAGTCCATCGCCCAGTTTCAGGATCATAATCCCTCGCTCCGAACCGTACCAGCCCCGTATCGGCATCATACATCCCGCCGGCAAAACCGAACGGCTGAAATCCAGGGTTCGTGTCCTGCGTTACACGCCCCCATTCATCGTAATCCATCCGCTGGGCAATCACGCCCGTCTGCGCATTGACCACCAACCGAACACTCCCCAAGTGATCCCGAATCAACCGGTACTGAACTCCCGCCTTCACCAGATAGTCCGGGGTTATTCCGCTCGTCCCGTACACGAACACGCTCACCACATTGTTCGAGCCATCCAGTTCTGCCACCGGTTTCAGACTATTCGCATACAACCAGCCCTTGACACGCACCCCATCCGTCTTCTTTCCTATCCGCCGTCCCAACGGATCAATCACATAGTCAATCACCGGGTTATCCTGCCGCGCCACACCCAACAGCACGCCCCGTGCATCATACCGGAACCCTGTCGCACGCCCTGCCCCATCCACTTTGTTTGTCAGCGTGCCGGTGGCCCCATATTGATAGGTCACCCCGCCAGAACTCAGAAGGCGGTCTTGACCATCCACCACACCCACAGACGTTATACCTCGAACGACCGACTGGGTGCGGTTCCCGTTCGCGTCATAATTATAAGCATTGGCATAGTTCCCTTGGAAATCCGTTCCGGTTGCCCCGACCAATCGTCCCTCCAAATCGTACTGGTAGGCTACCCAATTCGTTTCGCCACCCACCGCTTCCATCTTGTTCGTCACACGCCCCTGTCGATCAAAACCATAATCCACCGCGTAGAGCCCCGCATCCACAGCCTTCACTTCACGATGCGTCACTTCTCCGAATCCATCAACCACCACTGATTCCGAGATGGTTCCCAGTACGCTATTACTCACAAAGCCGGTCTGTTTGTTGCGATTCACCATCAGGTCGCCCGCACGGCTCACCACTCCGTCAAGGTCATATTGATATCCCGTCGTCAGCCCGCCACCAACCGTCAAGGCCGTCGTCCTGAACCGGTTGTCGTACGTCCGCGACACCGTCCCCGAAACCACGCCCGACCAGCTTTCCGACAATGGCAGGAAGCCATCCCACGTATACGACAGCCTGCTCCCGCCCCCCGCCTGAACCGCCACCACACGGTGTGATACATCCCGAACAAGGTCGGCAGACCCTTCCGGCCACGTCACCCGGCTCAACCGGCCCGTCGCGTCATAAACATTCGTGATCACGCCGCCATCCGCTCGCACCATGCCTGAAACCTGACGATCCCGGTTATACGTCCACGTCTCCCCGCCGCTCCCGTTCGTTATTGACGGCGGCTGGTAGCTCCCCATGTAACCAATCGCCGTGTAGGACTGGACATGCTCATCCCGGCCTGGCGGCGTCACCCCCACCGGTAATCCCGATCGATCATATCGCAAACCAATGCACCGGCCATCCGGCAACACCAAATTCGTCGACCGTCCAACCAAATCCGCATCAATCCGTATCCGCTCACCCAGTCCATTGGTCACCGTCTGCAAAAAGCCGCTTGAGGCATAGCCCAAATCAATTACCCGGCTCACCTCGCCGGTCCCCTGTTCAAGGTGGATGGGACGACCTTCGCCATTATAACTGACTGACACGGGATATAGCCCGGGCCGTTCCACCCGCGCCACACGCCCGGACGCATCCAGCGTGGCTTTCGCCTGATAGCCTCCCGGCAAGGTCGTCGTGATCATCCGGGTCGAGGCCTCATAAGCTGCCGTATAGGCTGCCTCTCCATTGACGGCCACCTGCTCACTCAGATTGCCGCCAGCCGCCGTCCGAACCACCTTGGTCACACACGTCAGCCCTGACGGCGTACTCACCACGCTCTGCGTCGCCACAGGGGCTTGCCAGCCGTAGACCGGATCAGGCCCGGTTGCTACCGCCACAACAGATCCATTATCAAACCAGTTGGTACTTACCAGGCGCGGCGCAATCACCCTCCGCGCCACCTCTGGCGGAGCAACATTGGTGTATGTCCCCAAAACCCATCGCCAGTCGAATTTCTCCCAATGCCGGAATTGAACCTGTCCATCGGAGGAAACATCCATCCCGTATTCCCTCACCACTCCCTCACCCGTAGTGACCCTCACACGATAAGAGTTCGGGTCACCTTGCCTCTTTGGCTGTACCACAAACAGCGCCTCCCAAACCCCAAACGTGGACTCAACTGCCGGATCATCCTGCGTCATTACAATTTTCGTTATCGTTTTCACCCCTTCGCCAGGAACCCGTACCTCGGACAACCGCCCTTCCCCGTCATACGCCATCAGAAATTCATAGCCACGCCGACTGTGGATGGATGTCATCAGCCCATCGGCAGTATACACCATCGAATTCGTCTCCCCAGCAGGATTGACAACCTGCGCCAGCAATTCAAGACCTGTACTGCCATCCACCACCAGTTCCGTTCGCTGTCCATGGGGCGCCACAATCGCCTGCGCCAATCCCTCCGAAGAACGCTCAATCACCGTCGCATTCCCGTTCCCATCGACCACCTGGATAAGCCGCCCATTATCATCATATTTAAACTGAAATCTCACCACCCCCGTCAGCCGGTCAAGCGTCTGTTCATGCTGCTGGCCCCCATGCGTAAAAACATAGATCTCATCCCCCGCCTGGGACACCACCCGATATTCACCATTGGAGGCAGGCTGCACCGCTGCATCCATCTTGATCATCAACCCGTTTCCAGTATAGAGCGTCCGGTTGCTGGGACAATACGCGTGCTGAATACTCGGACTCCACCCGCCCAACCCCGACGACTGGGTCCCCGCCGTACCAATCTCCACTTGCTGATAGACCGTCCGGTGCATCGGGATCCGCGTCTTGACCCCAGACAAACCCGGCAGAAATGACTCCATTGTGCCGCCAGCTATTTCCCAGTAATATTGGATCACCGCTGTCACCGACTTCGGCCACATGAGGCTAGCCTTCGACCGGATGACATAGGACAGACTATGGCTCTGGGGCGCCCCCTCCACCATCGCCAGCCCCTCTGGCAAAACCGTCTGATCAGACGGTACACCAATAATCTCGGGAATCAGCGCCACGGACACCGACGTCATCGTGTTGCCTTCCTCAACCGCATTCACACAAACCGACTGGCCAGGCCCATACCCCGGCTGGCGCCGACTGCTATAATGCAACCCGAAGGGAGCCCCCACCACCGCCAGGTCTTCATGAAAAACCTGCGTCTCAGTATCATAATAGCCCCCGCCACCACCAGGCGTCGTGCCAGGCGGACTAACAGGAGGGGTCACTGACGGCGGAGCACTAGTCACTGCGGGATTAACTGCCCACACCATCCCAGCATATCCC
>Ga0209697_10002482_pt1 | contig 26525 bp, 10 predicted proteins | sample AliMusrvi5mmetaG_FD_184115 | JGI IMG/M metagenome (GOLD analysis project Ga0209697, IMG submission 184115) | Freshwater lake bacterial and archeal communities from Alinen Mustajarvi, Finland, to study Microbial Dark Matter (Phase II) - Alinen... | ecosystem: Environmental > Aquatic > Freshwater...
CTACTGCGGCAACCAGCCAACGGTGAACACCGATCCCAGCGGCCTGTGCAATCTGGGCAGCGTTTTCACGGCGTCCAGCAGTTATCTGCCCGAGAGCAGCACATACAGCGGATTGAGTTTCGATTCATCGGGATTCGCAACGCCTATATTCTCCAGTGGTTCGAGGGGTAGTGCCTTTGGACCGTTGCAAGACCCACCGCACTTGGTTCTCGGCGACTCGGGGTTTGGAAACGCTTTCGCAAATACACCGACCAATATAAACCTTGGAATGAACGCCTACGATTCCCTCGGTTCTCTGTCGGGCGACTCATTGTTTGGGCAGTCAAACTTGGTTTACGTTCAGGAAGAGGACCCCCGGAACTTCTTGATGGATTCCATCGAGACAAATGTAGGCCCAGTTGGGCTAATGTTTAACGGGAAGGTTGTAACTCCCGACGGGACCATCGGTCACCTTGAACATTACAATATCGGCTCGCCTCCAAAGTTCATTTCCGATGACCCAAGCGTCCATGTACTTGGGGCGCCTTCCACTCGTGACTTGGCGGTAAGCCGTGAACAGTGGGTGCAAGACTCCGGCAATTTCGGTGCAATTGCGTGGGAGGCGTATGCGGCCCTCAATCGGGTGTTTGGTCCGGACGATCTCCCCATTCCGGAGGGCGAAACGCAATTTGCGCATAACTTGCGTGCCCTTGGCGATGCCGGCCTTATCATTGGGTCTGGACCAGTTATCAAGCGAGTAATAGGCGGATCGGTCCGGTCAGGTGCCCCAAGTACGTCTGTGACTCGCACAGGGATCTATACGGAAGGACGGAGTCTGCCCGGCATTTACGGCCAAGATATTCCAACAACGGAAGTACCGTTGAGCGAACTCGAAAACGGACATCCGGTCGGAGATTTTAATGGGAAGACTTATTCGTCACATGCAGAGTTGGCTTCCCAGATTAAGGTTAACGGAATTAACACTGGCTCTGCAATTAGACTATCCGACGGGCGCGTTATCGTGACGGGAGGAAACAACCGTCTATCGGCTATGACGTTGCTCGGTGAAGAAACGATGCCCTTAAAGGTCATTCAATGGGATTCGTTAGAGCCGGACCTGCAAGAGTTTCTCAGAGATTGGTACCCAACATTGAAAGATGCCCCATGAGACCTTGGTTCTCTCGTACCGACGCACGCCAAGAGAAGTTGACGTGTGTGCGCTGTCACAACCAGATAGAGGTTTATCCTCCTTTTGCGAATCATCATTCTACCCGTTGTCCGTTTTGCGGGATTGAGTGCGTACTTATTTCTCCCCCCGGTTTTCATGTTCAGATCGTATTGGAGGACGCGCCCCCGGTTTTTACCTCTGTAATACGATTTCTGCAAAGTGATCTGGACGTTCTGAGCTTTGCACACATTGTGCTCTGTATTTGCCAAATTGCTGAACCGAACAGGACAAGGTGGGGATATGGCCCAGGAGAGTTCGCAGCATACGTGAATTACCTGCGAGGAAAGGACAAAGCAACCCGCGACACTTACAATCTCGGTGCCCCCGATGATCCAAAACTCGTAATTCCTTATCCGCGGCCAAGAGATTTTGTGTGGCCGCTACCCGCTACGCAGCCACACGAATGACAGACGTTGGAAAATTCCGGGGCTACAGTACCAATTTCGTGAAATCATGTCGCAATTGATCGTTTACGACCCGGTGAATCGCATTACTTCCACCCGCTATAATGCCATGAGCCAAACCAACTGGGTAGCCACGGGCACTTTATCCTACGGCATGGGCCGGCTGACGGCCATGCAGCAACTCTTCGGCGCGACCACGCGATCCTACACCTGGCAATACGATGCCGCCAGCAACATTACGCAGGAGACGTCCTCCTATCCGGGCGAGAACACCGATACGTACACGCTCGACAACGCGAACCAACTCACCGGCGCGAACCTCACGGGCGAAAGTTATTCTTACGACCAGAACGGCAACCGTACGAATAATGGCTATCAGACCGGGGTCGACAACCGCCTGCTCTTCGACGGCACGTACACGTACCAATATGACAAGGAGGGCAACCGGACGGCGCGGTTCGTCAGCAGCACTGGGGCATTGGACTCCACGGCCACCGACATCACCGTCTATGCCTGGGACTATGAGAATCGCCTGGCGATGGAGACGCACTACTCGACCTACGCCAACTATCAAAGCGGCTCGTCCAATCAGATCGTCACGTACACCTATGACTTTGCAGGCAGGATGATCCGCCGCGGACTGGACGACGACGGCTCCGCCGGCTCGGACGCGATGACCTACACCTACACGGTTTACGATGGCCAGAACGTCTATCTGGTAGTTACCGACCCCAATGCCCTGGCGAATCCGGGCAGCAACAACTCTGCCGCGGTTTCACAACGAGACCTCTACGCGCAGGCGGTCGACCAAATCCTGGCCACGGACGATTGCTCGGGCATGGTGGCCGGCGTCTTGTGGGGGCTCGGCGATAACCAAGGGACGCCCCGCGACGTGGTGAAGTACGATACGACCCAGGCCGAAGGCGTGCTGGTGAACCACGTCCAATTCGACAGCTTTGGCGCGATGATCGGCAACACGAACATCAACGCCGCTTTCGCCTTCGGCGAGGGTGGCATGCGTTATGACTTGTCGACCAAAGAGTATGTGACCGCCGGACGTCGCTATGATCCGTCCATCGGCCGCTTCGAGAGTGCGGACCCGATCGGGTTCGCTTCCGGCACGACGAACCTCTTCGCCTACTGCGGCAACCAGCCAACGGTGAACACCGATCCCAGCGGCCTGTGCAATCTGGGCAGCGTTTATAACGAGCCAGTCGGTTATCTCAATGGAAGTAGTGCCCCGCCTATGGGGTCTACGGATTGGATCGGCCAGGGGTTGGATTCAGCCACTACGCAACCCCAGTTTCGCCAGTTCATTTCAGAGTTCGCGTCATGGAGAGGCAGCAATGGTCCGAGTGAGACTGTTGAAGGCATGCCGTTCGTGCCCAACCCGGTTCTTTACAACAACGGCGCCGATTTTCTCGACGCCAGGAAGCAACTGGTATCGTCGGAGCAGTTTGAAGCGGACAAGAAGAGCGGTGCCAATACAGCGATCCTCGACTGGTGGTACGCTAATCATTGCCAGCAGCAGATTGCCCTTGCGAACGTCTATTCGGCGGTGAACACGGTGGAAGGGGCACCGATTCGAGCGGCGTTGCAGGAGGCACAAGTTGCGGCCACCTTCATGGAGGGCTATCGGCAGATCGAGGAGGCGAACCCGGACACCTCGCTCTTCGGTGTAGCCACGATGATGGGGTTGCAGGATCTCAGGAAATACAATTACGCCATTGATAACGGGTATACGCAAGAGCAAGCGGGCACCTACTTTGACCGAGCAATGGTGAACGGTGCGATTTTCGTCGGCACAACGGCCCTTGCTGAAGTAGGTGGCCGGTTGTTGGGAGCGGCACTGCGGCCGGCAGCATTGGAGGTGCAAGCGGCCAGCACCGGGGTTCGCTTTGCGGGCACGGAAGCGGCCAGAATCGCCCCAAGCGCAACTCTCCGGCTATCCACAGGAGTCCCTGGCGCATCGGTGAACAGTTCCGTAACGAGAAGCGGCCTTGTCAATGGGCTTAATGGAGTTACGTCGCAGAGCAGCCGTGTCGCTGCCGCCATGAAGTCAGGCGACCTGAGCGTTAATGTTCTCGGCGACACGATGTTTGAAAAAGCTTACGTAATAAGGGGAGGCACGGGCGCGGCTCCACTGGCGTTTGCCTACGGCGACCGACTCTACCTACGGAGTAGTTCCCCGAGTCTGCTCAGCGACGCGCTTCACGAAGGGACGCATGGCCTTGATTATTTGAACCGCGTTCCAGGTTCCAACTGGATGTCGGAAGCCAGGGCTTACTACTATGAGCGTCAGTTTCAGGGTGCCACTGGTGCGCCGCTTGACTTCCCAACGAATCGTGAAATGTGGGATCATATCTACCAAAACTACAACCCCCAGTGAGGTCGTGCGATGAAATCTGTGAATGACTTGCTTGACTATGTGGAGAAGGGGCACGTAGCCGACTGGCTCGTTGCCATCGAACGGAACATTGGGCGTGAACGGCTCCGAGTTTTGTGTATCAAGGTTCTCGGCTGGCTGAAGTCGCAGAACCACCTTCGGACGAAACGGGCGCTCGATTTGAACATGGCATATCCGTGGTGCGCAGAGCTAGCCGGTGTGCTGGCCCAGGATGCTCACTTGGCCGCCATTTTTGCGGTCGCCGAGAATACCTTCGATTTCCGTGAAGATGTTAGTGACGAATTGCGGAACGAGATTCGCGCAATGGTGGACAAGGACTACGAGCCACGGCTAATGACGGTAAAGTGAAAATTAGGAATGGAACGCCCACCCGTTCCCACAGGCTTCGTGGATTGACAGTACCATCCCAGCCAACGGCCCAATGAAGCCTGAACGTGGTCTACATCAGTCCCGTGGGGACGACGCAGGTGTCCATTCGCAAGTTGGACGAGATCCACGCGGCCACGCATCGTGCCAGGCTCAAGCATTCCACGGAGGGCGGGCAAGAGGTATAATGGGTGCCATCAGCCTATTGGGAAGCGATCGAGACATGAAAGTCCAGCTATGAATAGCATCTATCAACACCCTCAGATTGGGCATCCTTCTCTTCACAACCATGCTCTTCACTTTGATCGAAGATGCCAGCACAAGAGAACCAAGAGTATTTGCATGCAGATTCGCTGCGTGACAAACGTAGCACTCGTGCTAATGCTGACTGCGGTGTCCCTTCCGTCGTCTGCCCAGACCACGAAGGCAACTCGCGATTCGTTTGCCACCGCCAACGAACTCTTGCGCGCCGGTAACTTCGCCGGGGCCATTTCTGCGTATAGCGACGCGATTCGGGCGAACCCCAACAACGCTTTTGCGTACTACGGTCGTGGCTTGGCCTACGGAGCGACCGGCAAGCCTGACGAAGCCATTGCCGACTATACGGAGGCTATTCGCCGGGACGCAAAATGTGCCCCGGCATATCAGGCCAGGGCAAAGGTGCTGCTGGGAAAACGGGATCTCGACAAGGCCATAGCTGACTGCAACATCTTAATCCAACTGTTGCCCAACTCCGTGGAGGCTTACGGCTGCCGTGCGAGAGCCTACGAGAACAAAGGGGACCACTCCAAGGCCATCGCCGATTATACACGGCTGATTCAACTGGACCCTACAAATCCTGAATGGCACGCGAATCGGGCCTTTGACTACCTCAAGATCGCCAACGTCGACGCGGCAATTGCCGAATGCGAAAGTACGATTAAGCTCGATCCAGATAACGCTTTAGCCTTTTTCGTCCGAGGTGCCGCTTACCGTACCAAAGGCGACCTCGCCAAGGCTGACGCGGACACGAAGAAGGGCGACAGTCTGCTTGTGGCGAAGATGACCAAGGACGCCAACGTGCCGCTCCGAAAAGGCAATGCCCTCTTTGAAAAAGGCGACTACGACAAGGCGATCTCCGCCTACAGCGAGGTCATACGGATTTACCCGACATATCACTTTGGACATTACGGGCGTGGCTTGGCCCGTCAAGCGGCGGGGAAGCTAGACGAAGCCATTGCTGACTTCACAGAGGCCATCCGACTCAACCCGAAGAATCCGGCAATTTACTCTCTTCGTAGCATCACTTACGCCAGGAAGGGAGAATACGACAGATCCATCGCCGACTGCACGGAGGCCATCCGCCTTGATCCGAAATCCAGCGATTTCTACTATCGCCGCGGATGGGTCTACAACAACAGGGGCGAATACGAAAATGCTATTGCTGATTACTCGGAGGCCATCCGGCTCAACCCAAAGAACGCCATCGCCTATTACGATCGCGCCCTCCTTTTTGGGAAGAAGAAACAAGACGACAAGGCCATTGGCGATTTCACCGAGGCCGTACGCCTAAATCCCAAGAATACCAAAGCGTTTTACTACCGTGGGCTAATCTATGGGCAACGGGGCGACGACGACAAAGCAATTGCGGACTTGACCGAGGCCATCCCACTCAGGCCGGAAGGGGCTAAGGCCCATTACTTCCGCGGTCTCAGCTACCTGCGAAAGCACGATCACGACAAGTCCATTGCTGACTTCAGCGAGGCCATCATTCTCGATCCAAGAATGGCTTGCGCGTATGAAATGCGAGGTCTCGCCTACAAAACGAAGGGTGACAAGGCCAATGCGGATGAGGACTTTGCCCAAGCCAAGAAGCTTGGGTACAACGGCCCATAAAGCACCTCGTTCCCGCCAAAAGGGCCTCCTGTCCTTTTGCCCTCGGCAGCAGATGGAAGCGGTTTGCCGACGACAATGGTGTATCAGCCGGCCGTCTAATCAGCCAGGTAGGTCGGCCACCGGTGGGGAGCAGGTCCGCCACATTGCTGTTTGCTGACTCGGCTAAACCGCTGTCTGAGGAGTCCTGCGGCTTGGCCGCACGCCGCCCACTGACAGCGTATCATGGCAATTACCAAAATGCGACATTTCCTCACCTGTCTGGGCTGGAAGGCATTCGACGAAGGACTGAGAGGGGACGGTCGCTGGGGCCTCTGTGCCAAGAGTTGTGGCCACACCATTGTCGCCCTTGGTGACACGCGCGAGGAAGTTTGGTCAGCAGTCTGCTCGATGGCGATGAAGTTGACAGCACCCGGCCTGGGGAATCACCGGGAGTGACCACCGCCCGCCAGATTCAGTTGTCGATCTTGCGACGGTGCTATCTACAAGCCGCTGGCGGGTTGACCGCGTCGATTCATCGACGGATCGCTCGAAGTGGGCGAGATTGGAATGTTGACAGCAGATCGTGTCCTCCATGCATCGCACGACGCGGCTCCCAGCATCCTCTGTCTCGTCGGCCAAGGCTGAAAGGCTGGGCCGCTGACAATTCTCCCGCAAGCGATTAGAATGGACGTCGCTCCACTCTGCCCTGTTGTCGGAGTCGTTTGCCCGTGGGAGGATGCCTTGCCTGTCGAAGCCAAACCGCTGTTCCGCCCTGACGCTTTGCGCCCGCACCTGAAGGCGTTTCAACTGCCACGGCCTTTGGAAACGTACCGGGCCATCCTGGGCAAATGGGCCGAGATGCTCGCCTCCGGCAAGGCCGACCGCTTCAAAGAGCAGGAAATCCTGGGCGACTTCCTCAACGATGTCTTCTGCGGCGTGCTTGACTACGCCCGTCCGGCCGACGATCCCGACCGCCACACCATCTCCCGCGAGAAGCACGTCCAGGTGGACGGCAAGTTCGCCGACGCCGTGCTGGGCGACTTCCGGGCAAGTAAAGAGCAGTTCATCGTGGCACTGGAAGGCAAAGGCCCCAAAGACCCGCTGGACCGGCCGTTCGCCGGCCGGCACATGTCGGCCGTTGACCAAGGCTACCGCTACGCCATCAACCTGCCCTGCGATTGGATCGTCGTCACCTCCATGCGCCAGACCCGGCTCTACTACAAGGGCTGCGACCAGCGGACCTTGGAGCGGTTCGATACGGAACGGCTGGCCGACGATGAGGCGCTGCTCAAGAAGTTTGTCTTTCTGCTGGGGGCAGCCCGCGTTGTGCCGCTGGTCGGGCGGTGCCACCTCTACGCCTTGCGGGAAGCCTCGGAAACCGCTGGCCGCGAACTGACCAAGAAGTTCTACGTCGAGTACGCCAATCTGCGACAGGACGGCTTCACTCGGCTCTGCCATGACAATCCCGGCGTCGCGCCGCCAATCGTGCTGGCGTGTACGCAGAAGCTCTTGGACCGGGTATTGTTCTGCGCGTTCTGCGAGGACCGGGGCCTCTTGCCCCACGACACCCTGGCCAAGGCGTACCAGCATCGCGACCCCTATCATCCCCGGCCGATCTGGGACAATTTTCGCGGGCTTTTCCAGGCCATCAACAGCGGCAACGACGACCTGGAGATCCCGGCCTACAACGGAGGCTTGTTTGCCCCGGACGCCGATCTGGAGCGGCTCTGCGTGCCCGACGCGGTGTGCGGCTACTTTCGCGATCTTGGCCTCTACGACTATCGCCCACTCTCGGAAGCCACCGACGAGGAATCCACTGGCAGCCTTGTCGACGTGGACATCCTGGGGCACATCTTCGAGCAGTCGATCACCGACCTGGAGAAGATTCGTAGCGAACTGGAAAGTGGCACCGCGCCCGCTGCCTTGGAAGCACAGAAGTCGCGGCGGAAGCGAGAAGGGGCTTTTTATACCCCGGCCTTCATCACCCGTTACAACGTCAGCCAGGCCCTCGGCGGCGTGCTGCGGGACCGCTTCGAGCGGCTGCGGTTGGAACACCACGAGGCAGCCAAGGCGACGGCGCGGGCGGTATTGGAGAACCCCAACGTCTATCAGCTTGACGAGTTGAGCAAGCCGCAGCGCGACGCCCTGGTGCGGTTCTGGGAGTGCTGGCAGGACGAGTTGGCCGACGTGAAGTTGATCGACCCTGCTTGCGGCAGTGGGGCGTTCCTGATCGAAGCCTTCGATCAACTGCACGCTGCCTACGAGGCCAGCAACGACCGCCTGCAAGAGCTGCGCGGCCAGCGGACGCTCTTCGACCTTGATAGGCAGATATTGCAGAACAACCTCTACGGCGTGGACCTGAATGGGGAAGCCGTGGAAATCTGTCGCCTGAGCCTGTGGATCAAGACCGCCCAGCGGGGCAAGGTGCTCACCAGCCTCGATCACAACATCCTCGTGGGCAACAGCGTGGTGGACGATATGGCGGTAGACCTCAAAGCATTCGATTGGCAAAAAGCCTTCCCGGAGGTCTTTGACCGTGGCGGGTTCGATGTGGTGGTGGCCAATCCGCCCTACGTCCGCCAGGAGCTTTTGGGTGCGATCAAGCCGCACCTCCAGTCCCATTTCCAGAGCTACCACGGAATGGCCGATTTGTACGTCTATTTCTACGAGTTGGGCGTGAAGCTCCTGCGGCCCGGCGGACGGCTATCGTTCATCGTCACCAACAAGTGGATGAAGGCCGGCTATGGCGAGCCATTGCGGCGGTTCCTGGCCGAGAACGCCTGGCTGGAATCGGTCGTGGATTTCGGCCATGCCAAGCAGATATTCGAGGATGCCGACGTGTTTCCCTGCATCCTCGTGGCGCGGAAGCCGGACGACCGTCCTAAGCCGGCGGCCCGCGTCTGTGTCATCCCGCGGGAGCAGTTGCGGATCGACGACCTGGCTACGCAGATCGAGCAGGAGGGCTTTGAGGTCGATGCCGGCCAGTTGAACGGCGAGCCGTGGCAGCTTGAGCCGACCGGCGTGACGGAGCTACTGGCGAAGGTTCGGACCAACAGTGTGCCGCTTGCGGAGTTTGCGGGCGTGAAGCCGCTCATGGGCATCAAGACCGGCTTCAACGACGCCTTCCTGATCGACACGGTAACGAAGAACGCCCTGGTTTCCGCGGATCCGAATTGCGCCGCAATCATCAAACCCTATCTTCGCGGGCAGGACATATCCCGTTGGCATGCCGATTGGGCGGGCCTGTGGATGATCGCCTTGAAGTCCAGCGAGAACCACCCCTGGCCGTGGGCCGACGCGGGTGACCAGGCCGATGCGGTCTTCGCCAAGACCTATCCAAGCCTGCACGTCCACATGAATCAGTTCCGTGAACCGCTCATCAAGCGGCAGGACCAGGGCCGGTACTGGTGGGAACTGCGATCCTGCGCCTACTGGCGGGAATTTGACCGGCCCAAAGTCGTGTATCAGGAAATCCAGTTCCATCCGAGCTACGCCTTGGACACGACGGGCCAGCTTGGCAACAACAAGACGTTCTTCATTGCCTGCGGTGACTTATATCTGGCGGCCGTGCTGAATTCGCCGTTGATGTGGTGGCACAACTGGCGGTACTTGCCGCACATGAAGGACGAGGCCCTGACGCCGGTTGCCTTCCTCATGGAATCGCTTCCTATTGCTCGCCCGACAGACTCGATTAGAGCCCAGATCGAAACCGCCGTCCGCCGCTTGATCGAGATAGTGGGCCAAGAGCGGTCTACCTGCCGTGACCTGCTTGATTGGCTTCGCGTCGAGCATGGCATCGAGAAGCCGAGCATGAAACTGCAATCGCCCACGGCGCTGGACTCCGACGCTTTCGTGGCCGAAGTCAAGAAGTTGCGGGGCAAGAAGAACCCGCTCAGCGCGGCGGCGCTGAAGGGCTTGCGGGAGGAGTATGTCCGTTCGATCGAGCCAGCCAAGGCGATGGCTGCTGAGGCCGGGGGCATTGAGCAGGATATCGGCCGTTTGGTCAACGAGGCTTACGGCCTGACGCCCGAGGAGGTCAATCTCATGTGGCGGACAGCACCGCCACGAATGCCCGTACCGCCGGAAGCCGCGTGCCTCAGTCCCAGGTGACACATCCCATATAGGCATCTGACGAAATTGGGCGCGGGCGCGGTTGTTGGCCAGGGCGGGTATCGAGGCCGCCAGCGGCGTTTCTGGGGGCTGTGGTGGGCTTCCTCCCGCCTTCATTCCACGTCAGTCCACTTCTCCCCAAGGACGATCTTATGGGCAGCCAGGGTCATGCGCAGACCGTCGTCCATCGAGGGGGCGTCGAAAACCATTGCCGGAACGTGATCCACGGAAGCGCCGTAGCCGCCGACCAGCTTGACGCTGGTTTGCGGGCTGAGCATCGCCGGCGTGGCCTGGGGAACCGCGTATCGGGGATCGTCTTGGGCTGCGAAATGGATGCCTCGGAAGCCTGCATCGGGCTGATGATCGCCGTGAACCTGCAACGAGCTTGAGGCCAAAACTGCTAAGAACGCCGATAGAATGGCAGAAACGGAGGATCGGGAGGATCGGGCATTGCCCGAGAGCATGTTCTGGATTGTGAGCATCTCTGCCGGCGGCAACTCCTACGGCGCGCTGCCCATCCCCGAGGCACCCACGAGCCAGTAGCAGGGGCGGCCGCACCAATTTTCCGACTGGGGCCGGGCTTCATGGGCCACAGCGGCGTCTTGAGAGCCGTGGCTGGCTCCCGGGCCGCCGTCATTCCACGGCAGGCCGCGTCGAACTCCGCAACTTCGGTGTCTTTGAGGTGAAGAAGCGGAAGCCCCGGCAGGCACGCAACCCAAGGACCGGCGAGAAGGTCATGGTGGGCGAGCGGTTTACGGTCAAATTCAAGCCTGGCTGGGTGATAAAGGGGCTCGCGATGGAGAATGGCGATAGAACTCTGCCCGATGAATTGCCTTAATCGGCCCGGGCATCGAGGGGTTCGGTCGGCATTGCGATCCACGCGAACAAGTTTTCCACCGCCGATCACGATTCCCTGTCGACGGGCCCGGAATTCCCTCTCGCCCTTAATCCATGTGCCCGTGCAACTTGCGCAATCGAAAAATTCTTTTGCGGAAAGGGATTGAACTGGCGGCGAACCGGACTATACTGGACATAGGTCTATTACCAGGACAGAAGTCTTCCAGGGCCCGGCTGCACCGGGCAGCTACTAGGTTTCTATTGGAGGACTTAATGGAATATTCGGTCGTTATCGTATTTCGGCCGTTGGGGTGGAACCCCTCCGATTTGCTCGATGCTCCTTTGGTAATCGAGCGGATCGACATTCTTCTGCCGGCAGCAGCAGAAGACCTTGCGGAGGCAGTTGCCCTCGCATACAACCAACATGCACCCACTGGAAGGTGGGCGATGTTGGCAGCTAACCCATCGCGGAAATAGCCTGGGCGGCGGCCACAAGGTCCCGCTCAGCGTAGATCTCCGTGGCTGACATCCGGGCATGGCCCAAGATGATCCGCGCAACCTCGATTCCGTAGGTTGCGCGGATTTTTGTTGCTGCATTGTGCCTGAGTTGATGCGGGTGCCAGTAGCAGCCTTTGTGCTCGCGTCGCCACGCCCTGGCGGCCGTAATCGCGGCCGCCCGCTCAGCGCCCTTCAGCCGCCGGGGGACCTCGATCAGGTTCGAAGGCATGCCGGCAGCCCGTTCGCAGGCACGGCGAATGGCGCGGGCGTAGGACCAGACTGTGTAGTGCGAACCTGCGATTTGGCGAGCAGGAGCCGATCCTGCCTTCGTAAGATTTGGCCGTGCGTTTTTCTTGCGTTTCCGATCGGCCCACTTCCTCGCCTCGACCGGGTTGAACAAATACGCCTCAGGCTCTGCCGGCCGCAGCCAGGGCTCGATGATCGCCTGGGCGTGGGGACCAAGCAGAATGATTCGTTCGTGATCATGGTGCTCGGTCTTGTGGCTGCCCGGCCGGTAGGTCCAGCATAGCGATCGCACCTCTGCCGGCAGGAAGGGGTCGTCGGCTATGATGTCGCAGGTGCGGATCGCCATCGCCTCGCCCGGCCGGCAGGCGGCCCATTGCTGAAACTGGATGGCGGCCCAGATCGGTGGAGTGACGAGCGGTTCGACGACAGCGATCAGGGCTTCATCGGCGGGCCTGACTCTTACTTTCTCTTTGCCACCTTCGCCCTTCCGTAAGCCTTCCAGTGCCGTCAAGGTGCGCCACACCGATTCCGGCACGATCCCCTCGGCCACGCCCCAGCGGAACATCCGCCGAATCCGTTGCACGTGCCCGTTGATGCGGATTCTGGTGTACTTGGCACGGACAAGCTGATCGCGGCAGGTGCGAAGGTTTCGCGGCGTGAAGTCTGCCGCCGGGGTAGTGCCGTAAAGCTCGACGACTGGCCGCAGGGCGACACGGTAGCTGCCGACTTCGGACGTGGGACGGCCACACTTGCGGAAGCGAGGCTCGACGAACTGTTCCATGAACGTCAGGGCCAGCACTTCGATTGTAGCGCCGCGCTTGAAATCCAGCGGAGCGGCGGCCAGATACTCGGCCAGCCAACGCTGGTAGGCGAGCAGCGATTCAGGCGAGTTGAATTCGCCAGGAAAATAGACCGGACGACCGCACACGACCGCTTTTCCGCGATCGCGTGGGGTGTCTCTCCGATAGGTCGGAATTTCGTTACGTGGTCGGGCCATAGTGTTTCTCCTGAGTTATCGTCTACTTGTAGACCGAAACCAGAAGTCGCACTCGTCACTGACGAGGCCCGCAAGTCGTTGCTGCGTATCGACTTAAGTCAGCTCCCCGGGTAGGACTCGAACCTACGACCCAGCGGTTAACAGCCGCTTGCTCTACCAACTGAGCTACCGAGGAATATATTGGTATCCCTATGTTAATGACCAACCGAAGACTTGGCAAGACCCATCCGTTGGAGAATCCGTTGGAGAACTAGCCGATTCTGCCGATATTTCAAACAATAACGCCTGTGAGAAAAGTGTTTTTTTGGTAAAGTTTGACCCATCAACCCCCCGATGAGACTGGCGATAAGCGAATTTGACCAACTTGCCCGTGACACGCCGGACTTGTCACGCTAGAATCCGGCACTCCATTCTGGGAACCGCCCGGAGGAAAGGTCGGAAAGACTCGTGGCACTACATCTATACAATCCAGGCGAGGATGCCTTGGTAGCCGAGCCGAAGAATGCGATTGATCCGGCTACGGAGGGACGGAGTCCCATCGTGCCTAAAATCATGGCTCTGCCGGCCGATGAAGCCCAATCTGCCGCCGAACTGGTGCGATGGCCCCACCGGCTGGGGCGAGAATCGTTCTATCGGGTTGCCTATCCCCTGATGTTCCTCTCCCGCCGTCTGGATGAACGGTTCCTGGAACTGTTCCAAAAAGGATACGCCAAAGGCACCGTCACCGTCGGCATTGGCAATGAGGCCACGACGATCGGCATGTCGATGCCGTTACGGCCTGGCCGCGATGTGCTGTCGCTGCTGCACCGCGACTTGGGTGCCCACCTGCTACAGGGTTCCACTCCCTATCAACTCCTTTGCCAATACCTGGCCAATGCCGATAGCCCGACCCATGCCTGCGAGGGGAATGTCCATCATGGCGACGCGGCGTCACGGCGGTTTCCCATGATCAGCCACCTGGGCAAGATGCTCAGTCTGGTCGTCGGCGGAACCTGGGCAGCGCGCCGCCAGGGCGAGCAGGTCTTCGGTCTGGCGGTCATCGGCGACGGCGGCACGAGCACGGGAGAGTTCCACGAATCCCTCAATATCGCCTCGGTCCATAAGATCCCGGTCCTGTTCCTGGTCGAAAACAATCATTATGCCTTCTCCACGCCCACCAGCGTGCAGTACAACTGCCGGCAACTCTCCGACCGGGCCGTCGGCTACGGCATCTCCGGCCGCACGATCGATGGCACCGATCCGTGGATGGTCTACTCGACGGTCTGCGAAGTAATCGACGCCATGGAAGAGTCGTCGTTGCCCGTCTTGCTGGAATGTGACACGCGTCGCTTATGCGGTCATGCCGCCTACGACAAGGGGCTTTACGTTCCGGCTGAGTTGATGGAGCGATGGAAGAAGGACGATCCTGTTCTCCACGCCCGACATCGCCTGGCCGAATTTTGCGGCCTTGCCGAATCGTCGATTGCCGCCATGGAAGAGGCCGTCGAGACGGAGGTCCGCGACGCGGTGGCGCGCGCCTTGGCCGTTGGCCGGCCGCGGGTGCCGCGGCAGTGGCCGGTGTATGCCGACGCGGCACTATTGGCCAATGACGTCGGAGTGCTCGTCGATCGCGAGGCGGTGATCGAGTCGATTCCGTTCCGGAGGCTTTCCCCACGGCTGAAGCGATTTCAGGCGAAGGGAGTCAAGAATGGCGACGCCGTCAACATGGCTCTCGATTTTCTGCTGGCAAACCAGCCAAATGCATTCCTGGCCGGCATGGACGTTGGCGTTTATGGCTCCGCTTTCAAGACCTGCAAGGGCCTGGTCGACCGCTACGGCGCCGATCGCGTGATCGACATGCCGCTGGCCGAGTCGGCCATCATGGGCTTTGCGCTAGGCGCCTCGCAGATTGGGGCCGAGCCGATCATCGAATTCCAGTTCGCCGATTTCTCGACCGAAGCCGTGACCCAACTTGGCCTGAACGCTGGCACCTGGTATTTCCGCACCGGCTGTGCGGCACCGATGCTCGTGCGGATGCCGTGCGGCGGCGGTATGACGGTGGGCGCGTTCCACTCGGGCGAGTTTGAAGGATTGTGGTCCCGCTTCCCAGGGCTGAAGTTGCTCTATCCGGCCACTCCGCAGGAAACCTACGAAGCCCTGCTGGCCGGATTTTACGATCCCAATCCATGTCTTGTTTTTGAACACAAGCTGCTCTACTGGAGCCGAGGCGGCGACATTGATTTTGACGGCGACCTGGCGGCCGTCTGGCGGTCGCGACGCTATACGGAAGGAACCGATCTGACGCTTGTTGCCCTGGGCGCCATGGTCCATTCCTCATTGGCCGCGGTGACCCAGTCGGGCTATTCGGTCGAGGTCTGGAACCCGATGGTCTTGCAACCGCTCGATCTGGGGCCAATTGCCGAATCGGTCAATAAGACGGGTCGGCTGCTGGTCGTGCAGGAATCGGGCGAGACGCAAGGACTGGGTGACCGGCTCATTTCGCTACTCACGCGCGAGTGCTTCACGTCGCTGAAGGCAGCGCCGGAACTGATTTCCACACCTGACACTCCGATCCCCTTTGCCCCTGAACTGGAGACCGTGTGCCGCCCCAGCCAGGAGAAGATCCGCAAGGCGATTACGATGATTTTATCCACGGAGCGGTTGCGAAAGGTTGCCTGAACGTCTATAACACAGCCCATGGAAACGATCCCCTTTCGCATGCCGCTTTGCTTGCCTGCCCAGGGGGCAAGCGAGACCGAGGCCACCATCATTGAATGGCGCGTTGCCGCGGGGGATCATTTTCAGCGCGGGCAAATTCTGGCCCAAATCGACAGCGCCAAGTCGGTTTTCGACTTTGAAGCGCCTTGCTCCGGGCGCGTCATTTGTATCATGCGGCAGGAGGGCGAAACCATGCCTCTGGTGGAACCGGTGCTGGAAATTGAGACCAGTGATGCGGCCATGCGGGAGTGGATTCCGCCTGCTGCCAGCCGTGGCGAGGCCATGGCGGCTGCCGCGGACTCGGCCGCCGCGAATCGCGATCGCGGCGAGGGCGTGGTCATCCAGGGCGTGGGCGGATATCTGCCGTCACGCGTGGTCACCAATGCCGAACTGGTGAAGGGTTTCCCCGAACTGACCGATCAATACGTCTATGAAGTGACCGGCATTCGCCAGCGACGTTGGGCCGACGACGACGAGCGGCCTTCCGGCATGGCCTTCAAGGCATCGCTGGAGGCCATTCGCAGTTCGGGACTGGACACCCGCGATATCGACGCGATCATCGTGGCCACGACCACGCCCGACATGGCCATCCCCTCCACCGCGGCCATCCTCCAGGAACGCCTCAGTCTGCCGACCGTGCCGGCCTTCGATCTCAACGCCGCCTGTAGCGGCTGGCTGTATGCCGTGGCAACCGCCCGGGGGATGATCGTCTCGGGCCTGGCTCGGCACGTGCTGACGGTGGGCGTGGAGATGCAATCGCGGCTTTTGGACGCCTCCGATCGGAATGCCTATTTCCTCTTCGGTGACGGCGCGGGCGCGGCGATCATTTCGGCTGGCAGCACCGGTCATCGCATCCGTCACGTGCAGATCGGCGGTGACAGCCGAGGCATCCACACGGCCCGCCGCGAGGCCCCCGGCTACCTCTTGCCCAACGGGCATGGCGATCCCTGGATCCGCATCGACGGCCACGCCTTGTTCCGTTTTGCCACGGAGAGTTTTTCCACGCTGATTCGCGAGGCCGTGACCCGCAGCGGCTGGAAGCCGGAAGAGACCCGCTGGGTCATTCCGCACCAGGCCAACGGCCGCATCTTGAAGGCCGCGGCGAAGCGAAGCGGCATTCCCTTCGACCGCTTCTTCGTCAACATGGAAAACGTCGGCAACACCTCCAGCGCCAGCATTCCCCTGGCCTTGACCGACGTGCAACGCAGCCTGCGGCCCGACGACAAGGTCGTGCTCTGTTCCGTCGGTGCCGGGCTAACCACGGCCGCGATCTCGGTCGAGTGGTAGCATTGCTTACCAAGACCTCATGGATTGGCTGCTCCCACTCCTAAGAAGACTTTTGACAGAAAAATAAGGGACAGGAAAATAAATGGAAAGAAGTCTCTCTTATCCACGTTGAAAAGCAGGCATGGCATCCTGATTTTCACCTCCGTGATCTGCGTGGCAAATCAATACAACTGCCTCATCTCCCCGCCTTTTATCGTTGTCTGTGGTCAACTGCGAAACCGCAAGCGGCCAGCACCAACTCCCCCCGTCTTATCTTTCTGTCCTTTATTTTTCTGTCAAAATTTTGTCTTCCCTTTTCGACCCCTTCGTGGTTCCCAACACAAGTTATATACATCCGTTCATGCTGTAAAACTGTCCTCCCCGCCCCCATTCTCAACTTGCAATTTGCAATTCCCTTTCCCCCACTCTTTCTCACCCTTCTCACCAATTTGCACCCCCTCAGGAAAACTACTTTTTGAAAATCTTTGAAACTTTTTCACAAATTGCTAGCATAATCGGAAAATCCGTGTATAGTGAGGAGAACTGGGTAAAGGGGAAGGATTCTTGCGCGCGGTTCAATCCGTACTTTCAGCCGCCTTGAAGGTTGCGGTCGTCTCTTCCCCAAACCACACAAACCACAAACCGTTCCGTCCAGCTAAGAGAGGTTGCTTTCATGTCGTCCCAACTGAATCTCGTGTCCGGCGTTCGTAAGGAAAGTTCCCGCAAAGGCCGTAATCCAGCAAGCCGTCTCCTCGCGGCGTTCCTCATCCTGGTGGGGGTGGTGGCAGTCAGTGCTAGTCCGGCAGATGCCTCTATCGTCACCTGGACCGGCGGCAGCAGCGGGGTATGGAACACTTCAACGAACTGGAACGCCACTTCGGGACCGATACCGGCTGCCGGCGACACGGCCCAGTTCAACTCCACCAGCGGCACCACAACGATCGACCTCACCGGCGTCGCGACTGACAACTCGGTTCTCTTCGACTTGGCCAGTGCTGCCGCTTATACGATCGGCAGCGGGGTGGTCAACAGCCAGACGTTCGCGCTCAGCAACGCCGGCGCGGTTACCATGAACAGTACCGTCGCAGCCAACCAGACGTTTAACGCCAACGTCCTCCTCGGTACGGCTACGGCCAGCAGCTACACGTTTACGAACGACAGCACGACGAATACCCTGACATTCGCCGGTAACGTGCAGGGCGGCACGGGCGGCACAGGTGCGGCCAAGACGCTCACGGTCACCGGTTCGGGTAACACAACCTTGAGCGGTCTTGTCGCCAATGGCGGCGCATCTGCTCTTGCCCTGACCAAATCGGGCACAGGCACCGTGGTGCTCGGCGGCCGTAACACCTACACCGGCGCGACCACGGTCAACGCTGGCGCGCTGAATGTCCAAACCTCGACCGCCTTGGGTGCTACCAGCGGTGTGACGGTTGTCAGCGGCGCTGCCTTGCAGATCCAGGGCACATACACGATCGACCGTACACTCACCCTGAACGGCATGGGTGTCAGTAATGACGGTGCCTTGCGGAATATCTCGGGCGTTGGGAAATATAGCGGTAACATCACGCTCGGAAGTGCCGCTCGCATCAATTCGGACGCGGACATCCTGCGGACTTTCGGCACGATCAACAACGCCGGGTTTGGCCTGACCGTGGGCGGCGCAAGCGACACCTCAATATGGGGTATTCTCAGCGGAGCTGGTACCCTGGTCATGGACGGCACCGGCAATTTGAGACTCGGTGCCGCCAACACTTACACCGGCGTCACGTATATCAACAGCGGCACTGTCTTCCTCAACGCGGGGGAGAATGTCAATGCCAGCGGGCCGCTGGGCAAGCAACTCGCCAATGCCGCGGGTTCCATCGTTTTCGGCGGTGGCACCCTGCAATTCTCCGCCGGCAATGTGAACGACTACTCCGGCCGTTTCAGCATCGCCGCCAACCAGGCGATCAAAATCGATACCAGCAGTTCAAGCATCCTCTTCGCTACCCCGCTGACCAGCTCCGGCGGCAGCCTGACGGTCTCGGGCCTTGGCACGCTGACCTTGACGGCCCTCAACACCTACTCGGGTAAGACGACGGTCAAAGACACTGCCACTCTGGCACTCAACCTTAATACGGCGGCGGGTGACAATGTCGTCTCTTCCTCGTCGGCTCTGGTGCTGGGCGGCAACTTGAATGTAATTGGAGCCGGTGGTATCACGGCGCGTTTGCAGACCTTTAACGGCACGACCTTCAATGCGGGAAACGCCGCCATCACCCCCACGCTCAACGCGGCGTCCGCGACGGGCAACGTGCTGACAGTCAATCTGGGCGCGCTGGCCCGCAACGCTGGCGGCACGGGAACCATTGTTTTGGGTACGGGCAACACGAGCACGACCAACACGCAGATCAACACCACGGGCACCGCCAGTTCGCTCATTACCGATTCCAACGGCGTCGCCTTCTTGACCTTTGGCACCACCGCAACGAGTATCCGCGACTGGGCGGTGATGGATTCCGGCAACACCAAGATCGTCCAGGCCCCAGCAAGCGGCTTCTACACTGCGGCGACGGCCACCACGATCCCGGGCAATGCCGACATCGGCGCGCTGAGCCCCTCCATCACGGGTTCTATCGGTGATAACGCCGTCGCCAGCATTCGCTTCGACAATGCTGGTGCCAGCACTCTGACCCTCAATAATAACGGTGGTGGAGGGTCCACCTTCTCGGTCGGCGGCATTCTCGTGAGCAGCAACGTCGGCAATAACCCCACGCTCATTACCGGCTCAGGAACCCTTCAGGGACCAAATGCCGGGACCGGCGATCTCGTCATCCATAACTGGGATACGTCTAGCAACGCGACGATCAGCATACCCATTGGTGGCACCGGCGGCTTCACCAAAGCCGGCACCGGGTTAGTGATTCTTTCTGTAGCTAATAGCTACACTGGCCCCACCACAATTGGCGGCGGTATCTTGCAAGTCGGCAACAGCGGTATCACGGGCGACCTCGGCGGTACCACGGGCACGATCACCAATAACGGCACACTGACCTTCAACCGCAGCAGTGCCAGCAGTGCCTTGATCATTACCAACGCCATCACCGGCAGCGGAGCACTTAACCAAAACGGCACGGGGACCACGATCCTGACCGGCATCAGCAGCTATCGTGGTCTGACCACCGTCAACGCCGGCACCCTCACCTTCGACACCGGCAGTGTACGGAAATGGACCAGTAGAGGAAATGTCAGTACCCGTTCCATTGACGGTAATGGCGTCCAGGTCAACAACGGCACGCTCAATGTGGCCGGTTTGATGGATGTCGAGAACGTCTATATCACCGGCGGCGTAGTTAACGTGCTGCCCGGCGGTGAACTCTTGAATCGTAATTCCATCGGCAACGGATTCTTCGGTCTCTGTGTCGGTGGCAATGAAGCTGTCGGTGCCACCTACGGCATGCTGAATATGACCGGCGGAACGGTCTCCAACATCAACGACATTATCAGTGGGCAGAGTCCACGCTTCGGCGTAGGCATTAGGGGTACCGCTGCGGGCCTCATCCGCGTCTCGAACGGATCCCTGAACGCAATCACCTTGTTGGCCGATAAAGCCGAGATCACCATGCTGGGAGGCAATATCCGCACGGCTGGCGGGAACGCTCCTTTCCTCAACACCGAGGAGGGCAACAACAATACTGGCGCCGGAACCTGTGTGGTCAACGTCGCTGGCGGGTTGTTCGACAACGGAACTTTGGGAATCAATTTTGGTGGCGGCACCGCAGGATCGAGCAAGACCATCGTCAATCTGAATGCGGGCACGCTTTGGACCCAGGCGGCGACGCAGCTCAACGGCAATCAAGCGAGTATGAACTTTAACGGTGGCACGCTCAAGGCGGGTGCCGCTTCCACGACGTTTACGCCAACCCCGGCCGCAACCAGCAGCTTCATGACCTATGTTAATGGGGCCTTCGGCAGTTACACGGGCGGAGTGGTAATCGACTCGAATAATTTTAACATTACCATTCCCAACGCCCTTCTGGCTCCCACTGGCAGCGGTGTGACCGCGATTGCCTTGCCTGGCGGCGGTGGCGGTGCAGGCTATGCCGGAGCGCCCACGGTGACGATCAGCGATACGGGAACAGGACTTACAGGCACGACAAGCAACGTCACGAACACAACAACGATCGCGATGGCGAGTACGATAGGTGTGTTTGTGGGGCAATCTATTTCCGGAACCGGAATTCCCCTTGGTGCGATTGTCACAAGTGTCACGCCTAATACCCAGATCACGATCTCGCAAGCCGCGACAGTCGCCGGATCATCCACCCTGACCTTCAAAGGCCAAGGTGCCACCGCCTACGCCACCTACTCCGGCGGCGCGGTAACCGGTTATGTTGTCACCAATCCCGGCGTTGGTTACGTCGGAACGCTCAGTGCTACGCTTAGTGGCGGCACTGTCATCGGCGGCACGGCAGCCACAAACCCCGTCAACGCCGACTTCACCACCGCCGCCAACAGCAGCGGCGGTCTGACCAAAAATGGCTTGGGCACGCTGACCCTTTCCGGCTCGACCACCTTCACGGGCAATACCGTGGTCAACGTCGGCACGCTGGCTTTCGGCCAGACCATCGTCAACACCTACGCCAGTGCCATTTCCGGACTTGGCGCAGTCAGCCAAACAGGTGCCGGCACCACGGTCTTCAGCGTTAATAACACCTACACAGGCGTGACCACGCTCACCTCCGGCGTGTTGGAACTCACCAGCGCAAACGCACTGCCCGGCGGCATCGGCAGTACGGGTGGAACGAGCGACTTGATCTTCAGCGGTGGCGTGCTCGGCCTGGGCACCGGCAACTTTACCCGTAATCTGGGTGCCGTGGGAACGGGTGCCAACGCCAACTTCACGGGGGCGGGCGGATGGGCGGCCTACGGGGCGGATCGCACCGTGAATATCGGCGGCGCATCGGCCCAAATCACCTGGGCGACTGCCAACACGGGCTTCAACGGCCAGACGCTAATCCTGAGCAATACGAGTGCTACGAATCTGATCGATCTACAGAACCCGATCGACCTCGGTACGGCCGCCCGCACCATCCAAGTGGATAATGGCACAGCCATCGTGGACGGCAAGCTAAGCGGCATCATCACCGGGGCGGCCGGCGGAACGCTCACCAAGACCGGTGCCGGCACACTGGAACTCTCTAACGACGAGACTTATAGTGCAGCGACGACTGTCAGCGCAGGCAAGCTGATTCTCTCGGGCGACAATAGCGGGTCGGCCAGTTCCCTGACCGTCTCCGCCAACGCCATCGCCCAGTTCAATGCCCTCCTTTCCATCCCCAGCACGCTGCGCACCGTGACGGACACGGGCACGGTGATGTTTGGTACGGCCTTTACCGCCGGCAATATACCAGCCGGATTACTGAGGATAACGACCGCCTCCGCGGGCGCCATCGCCGCCGACAACTATCTCGACACGAACTTCGACCTCAACACTGCCGGCCTCACCGCCGCCTCGCTGGGCGTGGTTGGCAATTCGACCTACATCGGCACTTATACGCCAAACGTCACGGCCGGCTACAAGCTGGGCGGTGCTGGCGGTACGATGACCTTGAGCAACGCCAACGCCCTCACCGGCGCGCTCGCATTGTCGGTCAGCGGCAACGTAATCCTGACAGCCGCCAATAATCTCACCGGCGTCACGACGATCTACGCCAGCAGCACGCTGCAATTGGGCAACGGCGTGACCGGTCAGAACGGTTCCGTCGCAAGTTCCAGTATCGTGGACACCGGCACGCTGCTCTTCGACAACTTTGACAACCAAACCTATGCCGGCATTATCAGCGGAGCAGGCGCGGTGACCAAGATCGGCGCTGGCCAACTGATCCTCACTGCGCAGGAGACCTACAGCGGGCAGACCACCGTCAGCGGTGGCACCTTGACGCTGGCTGGCGGCGACCACACTTTGGCGGTCAACAAGGCTATGGTGGTAAATACCGGTGGCACGCTTGATATCGGTGCTAACAAGCAGTACGTCGGGCAGTTCAGCGGCACCGGTGGCAGCGTCATTGGCTCGGGTATCCTTACGACCAACCTGACCGGGGCCGGCACCTATGCCGGTTCGATCGGCAGCTCCGTCAACCTGGTCAAGGTCGGCGCACAAACCCTGACCTTGTCTTCGGACAACACCACCAACGGCACGGTCAAGGTGATTGGTGGCGGGTTGACACTCAAAGACAGCGGCATGTTGTCCGCGAACAGTGGAATTACGGTCACCGGCAACGCCACGCTGACCATCGACAATACGGGGGCGGCGAACATCAACGGCCGCGTCAACTCCACCAGCCTCAGCCTCGACTCCGGCGTGATCGCATATAACGGTGCCAACAGCACCGCCTCGACCGAAACATTCGGCGCGGTGACCGCCAATGCAGGCGTCTCGCTCATCACGGCCACGCCGGGAACAGGCACCGCCAGTGCCGTGTTGACGCTTACCAGCCTGACCCGCAGCACGGGTGCAGTGCTGAATGTCAACCAAGGGAACTCCTCAAACCTCGGGACGAACACCATTCCCTACGGAAATGTTAAGGTCACCACCTTCTTAGGCAGCAATCTTACCGCGGTCAACGGGGTCATTCCCGGCGTTTTTAGTGCGCAGCAAGATAACTGGAACCTCGTAGGCTATGACTCTGCCAAAGGCTTTGGTGTTTTGGGGACAGCCGGCTTCCCGGCCAATTACACCGGCACCTTTGCGGCGGCATTGCCCACCAGCAACCTGAACAGTGTTACAGGAGCGGTTACGGCCAACATGTCTGTCAATTCCATCAATCAAGGTACCATCACCTTTACCAACGGAACCCCGGCCGGCGGCCCCGACCTTCTGACTATAAATAGCGGTATGGTCATTATGGGTACTCAGACGTTTGGCACCACGACACAACGCGGCATGGTCACTTCTGGAACGCAGGAACTCTTCATCGGGCACCGAGACGGCAACGCCACCCCCAGCCCCATCATCAATTCGGTAATCGTGGACAACGGGAATCCGGTAAGCCTCGCCGTTTACTCCAAGAAGGGTGACCGCGGCCCATATCTGGAACTGACCGCCGCCAACCAGTACAGTGGCGGGACATTTGTTACCGGTGGAAATGCGCAAGGCGGCATTTTGCTCAACGCCACCGTTGCGGGCGTGACGATTCCCGCCGGCGGCCTGACCATCAACAACCTTGGTATCGTGGACGAGTGTGCCTTCCAAGGCCAGATCAACTCGACCAACGTCGTCACCATCAACGGCGGAGGTATGCTGCGACTGATGGGCACCAATACGCTGGCTGGCATCACCTTCAATAGCGACGGAGGCTCGACCACGCCGTCGGTCATCCCCTACAACACGATAACTCGGGACTCGAATACCAATAATTATTGCGGTTTTGGGTCGAAGACCGGAACACTGATCATTACCGGCAACATCAGTTCCACGCCGACCAACGTGGCGGTGACCCCACTATTCGACTCGGGCACCCTGGATCTCAACGCCTCGACCGCGCACGACATCACAATCGCGGCACTGCCCCAAGGCAACTTCGTCAATACCAATACCCCGCTGAACGGCCTGACCATCAGTTCCATCATCCAGAACGGCGGCTTCACCAAGACCGGCGGCGGCGTGTTGAACCTCACGGGCAACAACACGTTCAGCACCGGGAACCTGACCGTGGCACAGGGCGTTTTGAATGTCGCTACGTTCAACGAGGCCAGCACCGCCGGCCCGCTGGGCCAGACTACGCTCTCGACGATCCTCGGCAAGTCCGACGGCTCGACCGGGACCATCGAGTACACGGGTGGAAACTTCACCAGCACCAGGCTTTTCACGATGGCCAGCGGCGGCACCGGCGCGTTCCAAGTCGATGTGGTCGGAACTACGCTGACCCTCAGCGGCCTGATTGATGGCAGCGGCGGCTTGTCCAAGACCGGCTTGGGTATGCTGACGCTCACGTCACCGAACACCTACCTCGGTGATACCCTTGTCAGCCAGGGAACGCTGAGCATTACGAATACCTTCCTGGCAGATGCGTCAAGTGTCAGAATATACTCAGCCTTGGGCGGCATCCTCAATTTGAACACCAGCAGCGGAACCGACACCATCGCATCGCTCTATATCGACGGCGTTCAACAAGCAACCGGGCTATGGGGCCGTATCGGTAGCGGTGCAACGCACGAAACTTCGTACATCACGGGTTCTGGCGAGCTTCTCGTGATCCCCACCAGCGTCACCGGTGTTTGGTCGGCAAATTCCGGTGCCGGGCATTGGGCCGACTCGATCAATTGGAGTGGAGGCGCGCCGACCAAGAAGGGTGATACTGCCACCTTTGGCACCGGTAGCCTGGCCGTCATTGATCTCGCCGGGGCCACGCCGATCGTGTCGGCATTGACCTTTAACAACGGCAGCGTGAACTACGAGATCAAAGGCGCAACCGGCAGCCTCACGCTTCAGGGCACATCGACAACTTTGCCTGTAAGCGTGACCGTTACCACCGGCTCGGATACGATCAGCGCACATCTTGTGCTGGCGAGCAACCTCGAGGTCAGCGGTAGCGGGAAACTGACCCTTAGCGGCAGCATCACCGAAACTGGCAGTCGCACGTTGACCATGAGCGGTACGAACGGCACCTTGATCCTCAGCGGCACCGGCCTCTATAGCGGCGGCACCTTCGTGAATGCCGGCATTCTGGCCGTAACTTCCAGCAGTGCCCTACCGGACAATGGAAGTTTGACCGTCGGCGCTGGCGGGACGTTGATCTTTGATCCTTCGTTCAGCGGTTCGCCGATCGTGGCCTCAGCGGCCTCGTCCGCGGCCATGAGTTCGCCGGTCAGTCCGGTTCCGGAACCGAGCACTCTGGTTCTCTTGATGGCCGGCCTGATGGTTGGGTTTGGAGCGTGGTGGAAGGGGAGGAAGAAAGTAGAGATTGCAAATTGAGAATTGCAAAATGAGAAACGAGGCAGGCGAGACGCCTGCACCACAAAAATTCGAGGCAGGCAAGACGGAGGGCAAGTTCCCCGCGTACTAGGTTTGGGAGACCTTCGGTCGGCAGAGTGGCTTGGTCAGAGACCGGCCACAACAGGCGGAGTATTATGTAATGGTGGGATGACGATCTATTCTCCCTGTTTTCGTGGGTATCATACACTCGTACGAACTATACTTGCCACACCAATGGTGGCAAAAATGGGCAAATAACTCAGAAAATCGACATCGCCTGGCACGCCCTTGGTGGCACAAAAGTCCTTACTTCTGAGAAAATGTTTGCGGAATCGGAAGATTCGTGTATAGTGAAGACTTGAGTTAAGGGGAAAAATCTCCCGCGAGCGGGCCAATCCACGCTTTCAGCCGTTTTCCCGGGCCTCGATCGCCCCTCCCCCTTAAAACTAATTAAAACAGTCCTACCATCCCATTCATAGAGGTTGCGTTCATGCCGTCCCAACTGAATCTCGTGTCCGGCGTTCGTGGCCTTCAAAAGGTAAGTTCCTGCAAAGGCCGCAATCCGGCACGCTGCCACCTCGCGCTTCTTCTAATCCTGGGGGGGTGGTGCCTCTGTGCTAGTCCGGCAGATGCCGCAACCGCCTACACGTGGAATAATGCGGGCACTGGAATCTGGG
>Ga0209697_10002484_pt1 | contig 26504 bp, 6 predicted proteins | sample AliMusrvi5mmetaG_FD_184115 | JGI IMG/M metagenome (GOLD analysis project Ga0209697, IMG submission 184115) | Freshwater lake bacterial and archeal communities from Alinen Mustajarvi, Finland, to study Microbial Dark Matter (Phase II) - Alinen... | ecosystem: Environmental > Aquatic > Freshwater...
CATTCAATTAACGCGATGAGCACCGTTGAATACGACGGCGCGGCCCAGAGCGTGGCGCTCCCCAACAGCTCGCAGAACTACGGCACCCTGGTCCTTTCCGGCAGCGGCGCCAAGACCCTGCCGGCGCTGGCCACCATTTCCAGCAACCTGACGCTCAGCGGCACCGCGAGCGCGGCCACGGTCGCCGCCCTGGCGGTCGGCGGCAACCTGAACATCGGCGACGGCGCGGCCTTGACGGTCCCCGGCTATACGATTGGCGTCACCGGCTCCACGACGGTCGGCGGCGGCGCCAGCGGCGCGCTCTCCATCACCTCCGCCACCGGCGCCAAGACCTTCACCGGCCCGGTCACGATCAATAACGGCGCCTCGTTGGCCGAGACGTCGGGCTCCGCGGCGGCGCTGACGTTCGGCAGCAACGTGACGGTCAACGCCGGCGGCACGCTGACGGAGGACGGCGCGGCGGTGGTCGGCATCGCGGGCAGCCTGCAGGTTGACGGAACCTACAACGCCAGCACGGGCGTGCACACGTTTTCGGGCGCGGCCACCAAGACCATCAGCGGGGCCACCGCGCTGGCGATCCCGAGCGTGACGGTCACCGGCGTGTACCAGAACAACGGCACGCTGACCGTCAATACGGCGCTGGCCGGTGCGGGCAGCCTGGCGAACACCGCCACGGGCACGCTGAACCTCGGCGGGACGGTCGGGATCACCACGCTGACGGCCACGGCCGTCGGCAACACGGTCAATTACACCGGCAGCAGCCAGACGCTGAAAGTGGTCGCCTACCACCACCTGATCCTGAGCGGCGGCGCCGAGACCTTCGGCGCGATCACCACGGTTGCCGGCAACCTGACGCTGACGAACACGGCGACCGCGAGCGCGGGCGCCAACCTGGCGGTCACCGGCAACCTGAATATTAATGACGGCACGACCTTGACGGTGCCCAGCACGTTTACGCTGGCCGTGACCGGCGCCACCACGATCGGCAACGGCGTGAGCGGCACGCTGGCCAGCACCGGCACCGGTGCCAGGACCTTCACCGGCGCGCTCCTGATCAGGAACGGCGCCGCATTGACCGAGTCGGCCATTGCCGCGTTGACGTTTGGCGCCGGGGGCGTGACGGTCAACAGCGGTGGCACGCTGACGGAGTACTCCTCGTCCACGGTCGGCTTTGCGGGAGGCCTGCAGGTTGACGGCGCCTACACCGCCAGCACGGGTGCGCATACCTTCACCGGGACCTCCAAGGTCATCGGCGGTGCCACCCCGATTTCGATCCCGAGCTTCACCATGACCGGGTCGTGGACGAACAACGGCACGCTGACGATCACCACCACGGGCGCCGGCGCCGGCACGCTGACCCAGGCCGCCAACGCCACCTTGAATATCGCGGCGGCGCCGACCACCGCGTTCACCCTCGTGGCCACGGCCACCGGCAACACGGTCAACTACACGGGTGTGGCGCAGACCGTCAAGAACGTGAATTACTACAACCTCGGGCTGGGCGGCAGCGGCGTCAAGACCCTGCAGACCGGCACCACCGCGATCGGTGGGAACCTGGTCTTCAGCGGCACGGCCACGGCCACGACCGTGGTCGGCCTGTCGGTCTCCGGCAATATGAATGTGGCCGCCAACACGGCCTTGACGGTGGGCGCGTTCAACATGTCCGTCAGCGGGGTGGCGACGATGAACGGCACGGTCACGGTCAACGCCGGCGGCGTGCTGCACCTCTACCAGAGCAACGGCTCGGATGCCGGGACCCTCAAGATCCTGACCACCGGCAATGTGCAGCTCGAATCCGGCGTCACGCAGAGCGTCATGGGGCTGCTCATCAATGGCATTCCCCAGGAGTCGGGCCTGTGGGGCAGCACCTCCAGCGCCGCGCCGGCGTCGCATCAGGACAATACCCATTTCTCGCTTTCGGGCGTGGTCAGCGTGGGGCGGGGCATCGCGGGCGGCGCCTATCTGGTCAATCCGGACGCCACGGCCACGCCGCACGACGGCTTGACGTGGAATAGCGGCTTCCTGACGCTGGACGCGGCGCTGGCGGTGCCGCCGGCCAGCGGCGCGCAGGTCTGGGTCAAGGGCGCGGTCGGCGCCGGCAAGACCTATGTGTCGGCCACCACGAACACCGTCCCGTCGGGCGTCGGCCTGTATGGCGGCTTTGCCGGCACGGAGGCCACCACGGCCGACCGCGACGCCCGGCCCTTCAGGACGTATATCTCGATCCTCAGCGGCGACGTGGGCGGCAATGACACCGCGCACAACCTCACCCTCAATAAGGGTGACAACCGGGCCCGCATCGTCACGCTCGCGGGGAGCACCGTGCTGGACGGCTTCCGCATCAAGGGCGCCAATCTTACCACGCAGGATGGCGCTGTGAACGTCAATGGCGCCGGCGTCACGGTGCGGCATTGCGTGTTCATCGACAACAAGAACACCGGCGGCTATGGCACCGGCGGCATCTATGCCGGCGCCAACACGCCCGTCATCGACAGTTGCGCCTTTTACTACAACTTCGCGGAAGGGGCATCTGTCGGTGGCGGCGGTGCGGTCTCCATGGTGTATACGGCGGGCGGGTCCGTCAGCATCACCAACTGCCTGTTTTCCGGAAACTCCGGTTATTGCGGCGCCGTCGGCGGCCGGGGAATCAACGTCAAGCTCATGAACTGCACCTTCAACAATAACAGTTCCGGCGTGTACGGCGCCAACAATGATATCGTCGGGACATGGGCGAACCCCAGTATTGTAAACGCGTGCAACTGCATCTTCTGGGGGGCCACCGCGCCGGCCATTTCGGCAAAACCCCAGGATTCCGGGAGCTCCATATCTGTGCAGTACTGCGACATAAAAGGCGGGATCGCCAGCGGTGTATATTCATATGCGACCAATGATCTCGGGCACAACATCTCGGGTGACCCGCTGTTTGTGAACGCCCTTGGCGCCGACGGCCTTGCAGGCACGCTGGACGACGATCTGCTGATCTCCAGTTCGAGTCCGAGCATCGATGCGGGCACCGATGTGGGCGCGCCGGCCATTGACTACGCGGGCGCGTCGCGTCCGCTCGACGGCAACGGCGACGGAAACAGTTATTATGACATCGGCGCCTACGAGCGCCTCTTCACCTGGGATTGCCTCGCCACGGTCGGCGACAACGGCGGCACGGTGGACAGCGTTCCGGCCGACGGCAGCGTGCTGCCCGGCAATTCGATCACCTTCACCGCGCATCCCCATCCGGGCCTCGTGGTGGACCGGTGGGAGGATCCTGTGGGCTCCGTCGCCCAGTCCGGCGGCGCCACCTACACCATCAACAACGTCCTGGCCTCCCATGCGGTCGTCGTGTTCTTCAAGGCCGATACGGGCAATGCCAGGATCAGCGTGCAGACAGCTCCCGCAGGCGTCGGCCTGGCCTTCATGGCCGGGGCTGACCTGGGCAACCTGGTCACCTATAACGGGGCCTACGATTTCGGCTGGGCCACCGGCTCCTCACATGCGCTGAAGGTGGATGATTCGACGCCCCAGATGATCTCGGGCAGCCAGTACAACTTCACCGGCTGGTCGAGCGGCGCCAATCCCCAGACCTACATCGCGTCCGGCGACGCGACGCTGACGGCGAACTTCGCCGTGGCGTACGGCCTCTCCTTGTCGGTCAATTCGGCCTTTGGAACGGTCTCCTCGACCTACAGCGGCACGACGCTGCCGGGTCCGGGCCCGAACTATTATCCCCCCAGCCAGGATGTGACGATCACCGCGACCCCCGTGGCGGGTTCAGTGTTTACCGGCTGGTCCGGCGATACCGTGGCCAATGCGACCAATGCCACCACGCTCATCAATATGGGCACCGGCCCGAAGTCGGTCACGGCCAACTTCACGAAGGTCATCCGGGTGGATGCCGCGCAGGCCAGCGATGGCGACGGCACGGGCTGGGGGACGTCCGCCTACAAGTATCTGGCGAACGCCCTGGCGGCCGCCTCGGACGGCGATGAGGTCTGGGTCAGGGCTGGCACCTACTACCCCGCCACTTCCGACACGCTGAGCATTCCCGCCAACGTCGATGTGTATGGCGGATTCTCCGGTGACGAGCTGAAGCGCGACCAGCGCCACGACCCCACGGACGCCAGCTACCAGACCATCCTGAGCGGCGATATTGACGGTGATACCGTGGTGAATTCGGGCAACTCCCGCAAGATCGTCCTCATGGCTGGCGACGGCGCCACGCTCGACGGGTTCATCGTCGAGAAGGCTTATGACAGCACCGGTGACGCCACGCTGACCGGCAAGGGCGTGGACTTGGCCGCCAACAACCTGACTGTGCGCAACTGCATCATCCGGAACTGCACCGCCGAGCGCGGCGCGCTCATCGGCGGTGCTCCGGGCTCGCTCAAGACGGGCATCCTGGTCGAGAACTGCATCCTCACCGGCGCCCGCAAATACAGCAGCGGCAATGACACCGCGGCTTATTTGTATAACCTGACCATGACGATCAATAACTGCGTGTTCTACGACAATGACGCCGGCACCGCCCATGACGGCGCGTCTTGGGAATTTCGCCATTATGGCGATCTGACCCTCCAGAACACGATCCTGTGGGATGTCACCTCCAGCACCAGCTGGCATGGCGGCTTCAAGCGCAATGATGCGGATAGTCCGGGGCTCACGGTCAATGCGTATAACTGCGATGTCAAGGACGGCTGGGTGGAAGGCACGGCCGCCTTCTATCAGGGCACCAGCCATGGTGGCATGCTGAGCGGCGATCCGATGTTCAAGAACGCGGCCGCGGCCGACTTCCGTCTCACCGGCGCCAGCCCGTGCCTGGAGGCCGCCTCCAACACCCTCGCCGCCGCCACGGACATCCGCGGGATTGCGCGGCCGCAGCCGGCTGGCATGCTGTCGGACATCGGCGCGTACGAAATGGTCCTGCCGGTTATTTCCAACACGCCCGCCACGGCGGTCACGGCCGCCGGCGCCACGCTGAACGGGCACCTGTACTCCACCGGCGGCGGTTCGCCCGCCGTGGAGGTGTACTACGGCACGATCGACCGCGGCATGACCACGCTGGTGGACAGCGATGTCAGCGGCTGGCTGGGCAAGGTCACCTTGTCCGGCGGCCAGTCCGTCGGCGACAAGTCGGCCGCGGTCAGCCTCGCGGTGGCCACCAACTACTACTACCGCTATTTCGCCACCAATGCCGCCTCCGGCGACGTCTACTGGAGCCGTCCGGCTATGTACTTTGTGATGCCGGGCACATATTCCAGGGGGTATAACCTCGACTTCGAGCTGGGCACCGGCGCCGGCTGGGTCAACGATGGTGGCAAGGGCACGTTTGGCGTCAATCAGCTCCAGGGTTGGGGCGGGCCCCCATACGTGACGGCGATCTCGGACAACGGGCATCAGTACATGTTTAACCCGTACGCGCCTAATGGGAGCAGCGTCTCGCATAACTATACGACATCGGACAACATGGACTTCTCGGTGTTCGCATATCAGGTGCAGCAGGGCGCGAGTTACCGGTTCAGCGGCTACTACAACCGCGTGACGAGCGATTCACACACCGATAACCCCATTAACTACTTGCGGGTCAGATTCTATGACAGCGCCGGGGTCCTGTGTTCGGGTGGGCCGGCGGACCTGACGAGCATCGTGGTGGACGCCGACGAAAGCACATGGGAGCCATTCACCTTCGCGGGAAGCATACCTGTCAATGCCGTGCGGGCGGTGTTCGAGTTCGAGTGGCAGACGGACTCCAGTAGCGGCCGGTGGGTTCGTGGTGCGATCGACGACTGCAGCTTCACCGTCACCGCATACCGGTCGGACGCGCAGGCCTTCACATGGAGCGCAAGCCCCTCGGCGGCCGGATCGGTCACCGTGAATGGGAACGCCGTGTCCCAGACCGGGACGCGGCAGGGTGGCGATATCGTTGTGAATGCGGCGCCCATCGACGGGTACCGTTTCGTGAGCTGGTCGGGCGACGTGCCGGCCGCGCACACCAACGACCAGTCCTTCACGCTCACCATGGACAGCGCCAAGAATATTGCGGCGACCTTCGCGCTCGATGTGGCCAACAAGAAGACCTGGCATGTCGACGGCAGCGTCTCGTCGAGCGGCGACGGGTACACCTCGTGGGCCACGGCCTTCAAGACCTTGCAGGAGGCTCTGACGGCCTCCCGGCCGGGCGATGACATCCTGGTGGCCGCGGGCACCTACAAGCCGGCGAGCCAGGTCGTCCCGTTCCAGATGGCGAAGCCCTATGTCAATATCTACGGTGGCTATCCCGTCGGTGGCGGCACGCGTGATTCGGCCGCCAATCTGACCATCCTCAGCGGCGACCTCAATAATGACGATGCGGCCGGCCACGCGAGCAGCGGGACCCGCGCCGAAAACGCGGACACCATCGTGTATGTGAATGCCCCGGTCACGCTGGACGGATTTGTCATCAGCGGCGGCGGCTACAATGAGAACAATACCGACTCCACCGGCGGCGGCGGCATGATCGTGGACAGTGCCGCGGGCACGCCGGTCATCCGCAACTGTATGTTTGTTGACAACATCGCGGGGACGTATGCCGGCGCGGTGCTGGTCAACACCCCGGCCGAGCCGGACTTTGTCAATTGCCAGTTCCTGGACAACTGCCAGGAGCGTGTTTCGACGGCCCCGATGGCCGGGGCCGCCGTCTATGTCGCGTCAGGCTCCACCGTGGGTACGATTTTTGACCGGTGCACGTTTGCCGGCAACAATTCGAGTGGCGATAATGGCGGTTCGGGCGTGTATGTCCTCTCGGGCCTGGCCAGCTTCACGAATTGTCTGGTTGTGGGCAACCTGAGCGGTTCCGGGTCCGGCGGCGGCATCAAGGTGGCTGCCGGCACCGTGAACATCGTGAACAGCACCTTGGGCGGCAATAGCGGGGTGACATCGGGCGGCGCCATCCAGAACGCCGGCACGATGACCGTGAAAAACAGCATCCTGTGGGGTGACACCACGGAGATCGGCGGCACCGCGCCGACCGTCAGCTACAGCGACGTCAGCGGCGGCTACGCGGGCACGGCGAACCTCAATGCGGATCCCCTGTTTGCGTACAAACTGTCCGGCACCTACTCTTCCGGGTCCACCTATATCCGCAGCCCGCGCCAGACGACCTACACGGTCGGCAACACCCTGGTGCCGAATGCGTACAAGGGGATGCTCCTGAATCCGAACACCGCGCAGAACCGCAGGTTCCTGGTCGCGAGCAACGGCGTCAACACCATCACCATCTGGGGTGATGCGGCCGCCAATAGCGGTACCGCGTTCCGGATCGACGACTACAAGCTGGTCAGCGGCAGCCCGTGTGTGGACGCGGCTACCACCTCCGGCGCGCCGGGCGTTGACCTGGCCGGGACCACGCGGACGGCACCGTACGACATGGGCGCCTATGAGGGCGCAGTGTCCAAGTTCACGGGCGCGACCATGTATGTCAAGACGACCGGCACGGGCAGCGGCGCCTCCTGGGCGGATGCCGCCAGCCTCCAGTCGGCGCTGGCCGCGTCCGCGACCCATCCGCAGGAAATCTGGGTGGCCGCGGGCACCTACAAGCCCGGCGCCGCCAATACGGACACCTTCACCCTGCCGGCGTCGGCCGAGTTGTACGGCGGCTTCGCCGGCACGGAAAGCGCGCGCACGTCGCGTAATCCGGCGGTGAATTTCACGATCCTCAGCGGCGACCTGAACCGGCTCGACACCGTCGGCTGGGGCAACCGGTCTGAAAACGTCGTGCACGTCGTCTCCGTCAGTGCCGCCTACGTCGGGCTGGACGGGTTCGTGATCAGCGGCGGCTACGGGGTCGGTTGCGCCTTGAATATCGTCGGCGTCTCACCGACGGTGAAAAACACCGTTATCTGCAACAACTACAATTATGGCACCGGCGGTGATGGTGGTGCGGTCGAAATCACGGGCGGTTCGCCGGTCTTCGACCATTGTGTGTTTGCGGACAACAAGACCAAGACGACCGCGGGTGCGGTGCACACGACGGCGGGTTCCACGACCGCGGCCGTGTTCAGCAACTGCGTCTTCTGCGCCGATGCGGCCGCCTGGAAAGGTGGTGCCTGCTACTTTGAGGGCAACAGCACCCCGTATATTGTCAACTGCCTCTTTGCGGGCAACGGGGCCTACAGTCCCGCCTACGGTGGTGCCATTGCGTGCGAAGCCGGCAACGGAATGACCATCAATGCCCAGATCGTCAACTCGACCTTCAGCGGCAACGCGGGTGATGGCGCGGTGCATGCCTATAATAACACGGGGTCGGCCAACGCGAACCTCCTGAACTGCATCGTGTGGACCAACGATTCCTCGATAGTTCAGCGGACCGGGGGGAATGTGACGGCCGCCTATTCCGACGTGCAGGGCGGCTGGGCGGGCGGCGCCGGTATGAAGAACGCCGATCCGTTGTTCGTCACCATCGGCTCGTGGACTGGTGCCGGCACCTACGATGGCAACACCCGGCAGACCCGGCTGACCGTCAGCGGCGTCAACTGGACGCCGAATGCGTATGCGGGCAAGCTGCTCAGGGTGACTTCGTCGGCCCTGCAGTACTACATTGTGACCAATGACGCCACCAGCGTGACGGTCTGGGGCGATGCCGCGGCCGGCGCGTTCCAGGTGTATGATTACCGCCTGAAGGGCGGTAGCCCCGGCATCGATGCGGGCAGCAACAGCGGTGCGCCGGCGACCGATATACGCGGCGCCACGCGGTCTGGAACCGTCGATATGGGTGCCTATGAGGGCTCGGTCTACAAGGTGACGGTCACCCCGAGCATCGCGGGTCGTGCGATTGTGTTTGATGGCCTGGCCGTTACGGCCGCGACCGACATCTATAAGGAGTCGGGCGCCTCTTATACGGCATCGGCGAGCGCGACCGAGTCTGCGGGTTCCGGATCGCAGTATGTGTTTAAACATTGGAACCTGGATGGCGGTTCGGATGTGTTGACGACGAGCATCAGTGTCTCGGTCGGTTCGGCCAACCGCACGCTGACGGGCACGTTCGGGGCCCAGTATCAGCTCTCGCTGGCCACGAGCGGCAGCGGCACCGTGAGCGGCGGTGTCGATGGCAGCTGGTACGACAGCGGCACGACCCTGACCCTGACGCCTTCGGGGATCGGTGGTTGGCAGTTCGTCGGCTGGAGCGGTGATTTGACCGGTACGACTCGTCCGGCCGGCTTGCTGATGGATGCGGCCAAGAGCGTGACGGCCACGTTCTCGCTGGACTTGCCCGGCACCTCGGTTATATTCCAGTAAGGTTGTGATTGGAAACCGCAACGGGGCATGGCCGCAACGCCATGCCCCGTTTGTTTTCAACCGCTCCGCGGCTCAGGGTCTTTGAAATCTTAAATCTTAATTTAAAAATGTGGGGAGAGACCTCCGGGCGCGCCGTGGCCAATCTTTTCGTAATCCTGTCCATCCTGTATATCCATGTGAAATGCCTCGCCCTGTTATTTCCTGATATTTAATGCGCGATTTCGGCATAAAAATCTGTTGATGAACATGATACATCTGAAAACGCATCATCGGAAAACCGGCAAAAACCCCGGAAAAACCCTCGAAAACGCCTGTTATGCAGGGTCTTTTCCATTGTTAATTCCCCGGGTTTCCCTGCCGGTTGACGTGGATAGTCTGTAGTCTGTTAGCCTGTAGGTGAAACTCGGCGCCCACATTCCGGTGCCTTGCCTTTCAGTTTTGGGTAGGGCGAACTCTCCGAGTGAGCCGTCTGCCTGACAGTCTAATAGCCTTTCCTTTTGGCGCGATTTTATCTCTTTTACCGCTGTTTTTTTTCAGGGGTTATGGTAAAAATCAAACGTCGACAATATGAAAACATACAAGAGGATAGCCAGCCGCGTTTGTTGTCCTGATTTGATTTTTCAAATTCAGTCAGTATGGAAACTCGTCAAAGGAGCCGTGTCGTGAAACTTGTCAGGTCTTCATTCCTGTGGCCGGTTATTCTCTCCGCGCTTCTGCCATTTGCCGCGCAGGCGGCCACTTACACCTGGACCAACCAGATGGTGGTGGGCGGCGCTTTTGCGGAAACTTCGGGCTGGACCAACGGCATTGCGCCCACGAACACGGCCGATGGCGACATCCTCGATTTCAGCACCCGTGACATCTCATCCGGCAGGCTGATCACCAACGACATATCAGGCGTCATCGCCGGCGCCATCAGGTTCGGTGATACGGTGGCCACGGCGGCGAGCAAATGGACGATCCTGGGCCTGCCCGTCACGCTGGCCAATAGCGGTGCGCCGGCGGAAATTGATGCGACGATCAACTCGCAGATGAACTGCGGGCTGGCGGGGGCCAACGGGCTCAGGAAAACAGGTGCCAGCGGGCTTGTCCTGCTGGGAACCAACACGTTCACCGGCGGGCTGGAGATCAATGCGGGCACGGTCTCGGTGGCGCGGGCAACGGGTCTTGGCGCACCGGACAACACGGTCACCTTCAGCGGCGGCGCCACCTTGGCTGAAAGCGCGGCCATGACCATCACCAATCCGGTCGTCATCGGCAATAGCGCGACCGTCACCAATGAAAATGCTGCCGCGGTGCTGCTGGCGGGGACGGTCAGCGGCGATGGCAGCCTGGTCAAAATCGGCGCGGGCCTGCTGACCCTGACGAATGCCAACACCTATGGCGGCACGCTGCTGGTCAGCGGCGGGCCGGTCCGCGCGGACGACGGCATGGGGATCGCGGCGGGCAATGTCATGCTGACCAACGCGGTGTGGGAATTTGGTCTGGATACCGGACGAACCCGCATCATCCGTGCGCCCGGCACGGACAGCAACCAGGTCAGCCTGGCCGGCGCTTCGCCCGGCTTTAGCGCCTGTACCAATGACGTGACGGTGAATCTGGGTGATGACGGCAGGACGCTGGTCTGGGGTTCGGACTTTACCGCCACCACCGCGCTGGTCTTGAAATCCGCCACCACGACCAACCGGCTGACGCTTGCGAACGGGCTTGATTTGAACAATGCGTCGCGCGCCATCGCCGTCAATGGCAATCCGGTGGACGCGGCGGCGGTGACCCTCTCCGGTCGGATCACCGGCAGCGGGACAAACCTGACTTTCACTGGTGGCGGCCTGCTGGTGCTCACCGGCACGAACGACTATAATGCGCAGACGATTGTCAACACTGTCGGCGCGATCCTCCGTGCGGATGAGGGTGTCGGGATGCCGGCGTCGGGCAATCTTTTCCTGTCCAACGGTGTCTGGGAGGCGGGCATGGACGGATCGCTGACCAACATCACCCGCACGCCGGGGACAGCGGGCGCGGGCACGGTCCAGCTGACAAACAATGCCGGGTTCAGCGCCCATGGCCATGATGTGACCGTCAGCCTCGGCGGCGACCCGCCCACCGCGCTGGTCTGGGGCGCCGGTTCGTTCGGCCCGACCAACTTTATCCTGAATGCGGCCACCGCGGACAGCAGGATCACCTTCCGCAATCCGCTGACCCTGGGCAATCTGGCCCGGACGATCAGCGTCAACGCGGATGTGGCGGAGCTTGCCGGCACGCTTTATGGCGCCACCAATTCGCTGACCAAGGCGGGCGCGGGCACGCTGGTCATCAGCGCCGACAATTCGGCCACGGCTACCAACAAAGTCATCATCAGCGCGGGCACGCTGCAGTTCAACAGCCAGGCGGCGCTTGGTGCGCCTCTGCCGGCCGTGTCTGCGGCGCATGTGACGCTGGCCGGCGGCACGTTCAGGGCCGCCGGCGACCTCGCCATCGAGACGAACCGCGGCGTCACCCTTACCGCAGGCAGCACGCTGGATGTGGCGGAGGGCGTGACGCTGGCGGTTGACAGCAAGATCACGGGCGGCGCTTTCATCCTTTACAAGCAGGGGCCCGGCACGCTGGCGCTGGACAATCCGGCGAACACCAATGCCAACGGTCTTTACATTTACCAGGGCACGGTTGCCGCGGGCGCGAACGGGGCGCTCTGCTCGGTGGCGCCCGGCGTCTATTTCATGGGGGACGCGGAACTGCATGTGACGAACAGCTTTTCCACCGCGCGCATCTTCCCGGTCAACAACGGCCGGACCGCCACCATTAATGTGGATGCCGGCAGCACGCTGACGGCCACCGCTGCGTTCGGCTATACCCCCACCTATTACGGCGCGGTGACCAAGACGGGCGGCGGCACGCTGATCATGGGCGGGGCCAACACCTATACGGGTGCCACCACGGTGGCCGGCGGCCTGCTGCAGATCAGCGCATCCGAGCGCATTGTCAACACCACGCCGCTGGTGGTCGACAGCAATGCCACATTCGACCTCCAGGCGTTCAATGAAACCGTGGGCGCGGTGACGCTGGCCAACGGCACGATCACCAGCACCACCGGCGTGTTGAGCGGCGCAGTCTATCATGTGGAAAATGGCCTGGTCAGCGCCAGACTGGGAGGCGTTGCGGCATTGGACAAAGCCACGCCCGGCACGGTGGTTCTGTCCGGCTCCAACACCTATTCCGGTGCCACCCTCATCAATAATGGCACATTGCGGATCGGCGCATCCGACCGCATCGCCAACACCAGCCCGCTGACAATTGACAACGGCGCCACGTTTGACATGCAGGGTTACAACGAGACGGTGGCAACCGTCTCGCTGACCAACGGCACGATCAGAGGCACCGGCGTCCTGACCGGCACGGGATACAATGTGAAGAACGGGGTGGTCTTTGTGGGCTTGGCCGGCACCGGTGCAGTGAATCTGGTCAAGGATACCAGCGGCTGGGTGACGTTGAACGGCGTCAGCACCTATACCGGCGCCACCACGGTGGCGGCCGGCCTGCTGGTGGTGAACGGATCCCTGCAGAGCGCCGTCACGGTGGCGGCCGGCACGCTGTCGGGCACCGGGACGGTGGCGAACACGGTGATGGTGCAGGCGGGCGCGGCCTTGTCGCCCGGCGATCCGTACGGCCTGGCGATCAGCGTGCTGGCGGTGAGCAACCTGGTCCTGAATACCGGGGCCGGCCTGCTCTTTGAATGCGATCCGGCGGGCGGGACGAATGATTACATCGCGGTTCAGAAGACCTTGACGATGACCGGGCGGGTCGACGTGACGGTGCGGGATGTCAACACCGGCACGGGCGTCACGAACACCGGCACCTATTATTTTATGAAGTACGGCAGCCTGGCGGGGTCGGTGACCAACCTGACGGCGGCCGCGCCGGCCAATGTGTCCTATCAGTTCGATGTGGCGGGCGACCAGATTGTGCTGTACGTGGGCGGAACCCAGGCCTTGGAATGGGTGGGCACGGATGCGGACCACAGCACCTGGGGCGTGGCGGGGAACTGGAGCCCGCCGGAAACGCCCGCCAGCGGCGCCACCCTGCTTTTCGGCGCCGGCACCAGCGCCATGGCCACCAATGATGGCGCGCCCGGCCTCGATTTGTCCGGCATCACCTTTGCCAACAATGATGTGGCCTTCACGCTGGCGGGCGCGGACATCACATTGCGCGGCCCGGTGGTCAACAGCAGCACGCAGGCGCACACCCTGGCGCTGCCGCTGGTCCTGGGCATCCAGACCAATGAATTCAGCGCGCGCAATGGCGACCTGGTGGCGGAAGGCGTCATCAGTGATGCGGGCAATGCGCGCAGCCTGGTCAAAACCGGCGGATACACGCTGGCCTTGCGCAATGCCAATACCTATGGCGGCGCGACCACCATCAGCGGGGGGGCGCTGGCGGTTGAAAACAGCACCGCGCTGGGATCTGCGGCGGGTGGCGTCACCGTGGCGGATGGCGCGTCGCTGCAGCTCGCCAACAATATTGCCGTGGGCGCGGCGGCATTGTCAGTGGCGGGATCCGGCGTCGGCGGATCGGGCGCGCTGCGCAGCCTGAGCGGCACCAACAGCTATGCCGGTGCGGTTGCGATGATGGCGAACACGGTGATCGGCGTGGATGCGGATGCGGGACTGGTTCTGCCCGGTGCGGTGGCAGGCGGTTTTGCCCTGGCCAAAAAAGGCGCGGGCACGCTGACGTTGAGCGCTTCAAACACCTATAGCGGTGCGACCGCCGTCAATGAGGGTGCCTTGTTGATCAAAGACCGCGCGGCGTTGGGGTCTGTGGCTGGCGGCGTCACTGTGGCGGATGGCGCGTCGCTGCAGCTTGCCGGCAATATTGCCGTGGGTGCGGAATCGTTGTCCGTGGCGGGTTCCGGCATCGGCGGCTTGGGCGCGCTGCGCAGCCTGGACGGCGCCAACAGCTATGCCGGCACGGTTGCGCTGGCCGGCCCTGCCACCATGGGGGTGGATGCAGGTTCGATGCTGACCCTGACCAATGTGATCACGGGCGTGGCTTTCGATCTGACGAAGGATGGTGCCGGTCTCCTGGTGCTGGGCGCCAGCAATCTCTATTCCGGCGGCACCATCATCAGCAACGGCACGCTGAGGCTGGGGTCGCAGACCGCAGCCGGTCCTGCCACCAGCGCGAAGCTTTTGTTTGGCGCCAATGCGGGCAGCAAGACCCTCCAGTTGAACGGGTTTTCGCCGGTGTTCACGGCTTTGAACGGCGCCGGCGCGGAATCGGTGGTTGAGAACGGTGCCGCCGTTCCCGGCACGTTGACGGTCAGCAATTCGGCGGGCATGAGCGAGTTTGACGGTGTCCTGCGGGATGGCGCGGCCAACGCCCTGGCGCTGGTGAAGCTGGGTGCAGGCACGCTGCGCATAGGCGGCACAAACACCTTTACGGGCGTCACCGCCATCAACGGCGGCACGTTGACTGTCACGCACACCAATGCGCTGGGCTACGGCAACGCATGGACCAGCCGCACGGTCATTGCCGCGGCCACGCTGGTGGTGGATTTGGACAACCCGTCGGCCGGAGGGGATTTCATTGACGAGGCGCTGTCCTGCACCAATGCCGCAGCCACGCTGGTGGTGACCAACAACAACCGTATCATCTTCACTGGCACCAACCAGCTGTACGCGGCGGCCACCAATTATGCATGCACGGGCGCACTGCTTAGGTTCGCGCCGGCCGGCCTCACCGATGCGGCTTTCAGTGGCGCATTCGGCCTGACCTTTGACGGCGCCGGTACGAATGAGGTGTCCAGGCCCGTCAATACGGGCGTCGGTACCATCACCAAGAACGGCAGCGGCGTGCTGCTCCTGGCCGGCTCCAACAGCTATGGCGGCATTACCACGGTCAATGCGGGCACCCTGGTCGTCGCGCACAGCAATGCCTTGGGCGTGGTGGCGGGCAGGACCATCGTGACCAACAATGCTGAACTGTGGCTGCGCGGCGGCATGGTTTTTGCCGCCGAGCCGTTGGACCTGTACGGCGACGGAATGGGTGGCAACGGTGTCCTGCGCGGGGTGGGCGGCGCCAGCACGAACGGGGGTGCGATCGCCTTGAAAACGGCGGCCACGATCGGTGTGGATGCGGATTCCGACCTGATGCTGGCGGGCATCGTCAGCGGCGCCCTTAATCTGACTAAAACAGGTGGCGGGGTGTTGAGACTTTCCAATGCCAACACCTACGGCGGCATGACGGTCATCAGCAACGGCATGCTCAGCGTGTCCAATGCCACGGCGCTTGGGCCGGCCACAAGCGCAAAAGTCATGTTTGGGTCCGACAGCAATGCGGTGCTCCGGCTCAACGGTATCGGCGTCACGGTCATTGGCCTGAGTGGCGACACCAATTCCATCGTCGAGAATGCCACGGGTTCTGCGGCGTTGACCATCAACACAGCTGCGGGAACGACAAATATTTTCAACGGCGTGCTGAGGGATAACGGCGGCACGCTGGCGCTGACCAAGGGTGTTGCCGGCACGCTGGTGCTCGGTGGTTCCAACACCTATGGCGGTGCCACGACGGTTTCTCTCGGCACCTTGCGGCTGGGTGCGCCGGAGGTGATCCCGCACGGCACGGGCAGGGGCAATGTGGCCATCACCACGGCCGGCACATGCATCCTGGATATGAACGGGTTCGACGCGACCCTCAACGGCCTGGGCGGCGCGGGCACGGTGGACAATGTCAGTGCGGGGGGTAGTGTCATGTTGACGCTGGGTGACAACAACCAGGGCTCGACATTTGCCGGAACCATCAAGAACACGACCGGGGTGGTTTCCCTGACCAAGATCGGCAGCGGCACCTTCACGATGATTACGTTGGCCAGCACCTATGGCGGCCCGACCGCGATCCGGGACGGTGCGGTCAATATCCAGCTGGCGGACGAACTGCCGGTCGGCACCGTGCTCACGCTCGGCAATGACGTGACAAGCGGCAAGCTGATTCTCGGCGCTGCGGCCACGGGCCGCAACCAGACACTGGCGGGCTTGTACACATCCGGGACCGGCGCCACCAATGCCGTGGTGGGCGGCGCCACGGCGGTTTCAACGCTGACCCTGAATGTCGCTGGCGGTACGACGAATGTTTTTGACGGCATGCTGGGCGGTGCGGGAACCAATGAGAACATCCTCGGCCTCACCAAGGTCGGCGCGGGGATGCTGGTGCTGGCGGGTTCGAACACATACGGCAACGCCGCCGCCATCGGCATCACCAAAATCAGCGGCGGCACGCTCAGCATCGATGGCGAGTCGCGGTTGGGCACAACCCCCACATCGGCGGCGGATGTGGACCGCCTCACGCTGGACGGCGGCACGCTGCAGGCTACAGCCGATATGTCGCTTGACGCCATGCGCGGCGTGACAGTCACCACCAATGACGGCGCCTTCGATGTCGTGGAAACGAAAACGCTTGCCGTCAACGGGGTGGTCACCGCTCCGGTGGGGTGCGACCTGCATAAGGCGGGCAACGGCACGCTGGCTCTGAACGGCGCCGACACCACGGTGCTGGTTGGCGCGAAATACGTGGATGCGGGCACTTTGCGGTTGGGGCATGCCGCTGCGTTGGGCCCGGTCGCCAATCAGACCATGGTGGCCCCCGGCGCAACGCTGGACCTCAATGGGCAGACCGTGGTGCTGTTGGAGCCGGTCACCCTTAATGGCGCGGGTGTTTCGGGCAGCGGCGCTCTGATCAACAGCAGTATAGTGCCGGCGGTGTTTCCGGGACCCGTGACGCTGGCCGGCGACAGCAGCGTGGGCGGCGGCAATATGACGTTGAGCGGTGTCATCGGCGAAAGCGGCGGCAGCCGGACCCTGACCAAGGTGGGTTCGGGCACCTTGACGCTTGCGGGCGCGGCGGCCGACACCTACAGCGGCGTGACCTTTGTGAATGAGGGGACGCTGCTGCTGGGCGCGGCCAACAAACTGGCGGACACGAGCGATGTGACCGTGAACGGCGGGATATTCAGCATCCAGACCTTCAACGACACCGTGGACCGGGTCACGCTGATTGATGGCAGCATCACCGGTACGTCCGGCACGCTGATTGCCAACGGTTTTGATGTGCGCAAAGGCACGATCAGCGTCAACCTTGCCGGCGGCGCGGCGGTCCTGACAAAAACGACGCCGGATACGGTCACATTGACCAGTGTCGGCAGCACCTACAGGGGGGGAACCCTCGTCAGCGAAGGGATTTTGCGGATTGCTAATCCGACCGGCTCCAGCACGGGCACGGGCGGTATCACGATCGGCAACAGCGGGACGCTGGATGCCCGCGGTATGGTTTCGGGCACAACGCTGGATGTCCAGACGGGCGGCACCTTGACCGGCAACGGGAAGATCAATGTCTCCGGGGCCGTCACGGTGGACGGAACGATCGCGCCCGGAATCCCCGGTGCGGCGGGAGGGACTCTGACCCTGGGCAGCGCAGCCACTCTGACCCTCAAGGCCGGCAGCACGAGCGCCTTCAAGATCAACGGCAGTTTGCGCGACATGATCGTGGTCGGCAAGCGCGGCGGCTTGACGATTAACGGGACCCCGGGCGCCACGCTTGTGAATCTTTATGATGCATCAGGCGCCTCCTGGACGCCGGTGGAGGGTATCTATAATCTGATCACGTATGGCGGCGCGATCGGTGGCGCCGGAACTCCGGCGCTGGATGTGGGCAACAAAGCGCCGGGACAGAATTATTTGTTTGATACCGATGGCACCCATGTCCGCCTGATCACCAGCACCGCCCAGATTGTGTCCATCGGCAACGCCAGCGTGACCGAGGGCAATACCGGCGACACCCCGCAGCTGGTTTTCACCGTTACGGTGAGCCCCGCGCCCTCAACCGAGCTCACGGTGGACTTTGCCACGTCGGATGGCACCGCCAAGGCCGGTGCCCCTGACAGCGACTATGTGGCGGCCAACGGCACGCTGCATATTCCCGCCGGCAAAACATCCGGCCAGATTGTCGTCACGGTTCTGGGCGATGTGGTGCCTGAAGACACCGAGACGCTGACGGTCACCCTCAGCAACTGTTCCGCCGGCGGGTACATCAATGGCACGGGAACCGGATTCATCATTGACGATGACAGCCATGGCAATGTCTGGTACGTGCGCGCCGGCGCCACGGGGGTCAACAGCGGACTCAACTGGAGCGATGCATTCACCAGCCTGAAGGATGCGCTTGCCGCGGCGTCCGCCCCGTGGTCAATCTGGGTGGCCGCAGGGACCTATACGCCGGGGACGCAGCTGGGCGACACCTTCACGTTGAAGTCGGGAATCAATATCTACGGTGGTTTTGCGGGAACCGAGAGCCTTCTCAACGCGCGCAACACCGTGGCCAACCCGACCATTCTCAGCGGCGACCTGGGCGGTGACGACACGGGTGGCTGGAGCAACCGCGCGGATAATGCAACGCACGTGGTGACGGGCGCAGACAATGCCACCCTTGACGGTTTCATCATCAGTGGCGGATGCGGCCCCGGCGGCGGCATGACGATTAGCGCCGGATCCCCGGTCGTGCGCAACTGCGTCTTCTGCAATAACCTCAACCCGGTTGGATCGTCTGGTGGCGCGATTGAGAGCTCTGGTGGTGGCGCGCCGCTCTTTGAGGATTGCGTGTTCAGCGACAACCGCTCCATGGGGGGCGGGGGTGCGGTTCACATCGGAGATGCGTCGCCCACGTTCAGCCGGTGCGTGTTCTGCGGATCCTATGCCAGCTGGACCGGCGGAGGAATAGAAATAGATGTTCGCTCCTCGCCACAAGTCGTGAACTGCCTGTTCGTTGGCAACCATGCGGTGGCTCCCGGCGGCGGTGGTGGCGCCATACGCGTGGACGGGTCCGATTGGTGTACTCCCTCCATCATAAACACAACGTTCAGTGGCAATCAATCCGATGGGTTTTCGGGCGCCATCTGGGTGCGGCGGCCAAGTGCATCTTTGACGGCTAAGAACTGTATCTTCTGGGCTGATTTTCCTGACGAGCTCGGCACCGCCGATAATGGCATGCTCACCGCGACTTTCTGTGATATACAGGGCGGCTATGATGGGGTGTCCAACCTTGGCAGTGATCCGCTGTTTACCAACGCGCCCGCCGGAGTGTGGACCGCTGTCGGAACCTTCAATGCCGCCACGCGGCAGACCACACTGACCATCAGCAGTGCTAAATGGACGCCGAATGCGTATGCGGGGTTGACGGTCAATCCGGACATCCGGCAGTCTTTACAGTACTACATTGTGACCAACACTGCCACCAGTGTGACCGTATGGGGCGATGCCGTGGCTGCAGGTGCGGCGGTTGGCGCTTTGTTCCAGATTTATGACTATCGCCTGCAGGCGTTCAGCCCATGCATTGATGCGGGTACTGCTGATGGTGCGCCTGCAACCGATCTGGCTGGCGCGCCGAGGAAGCAGGGACTGGGTTTTGATATGGGCGCCTACGAATTCGGGGCGATCGCGGTGCCGCTGAGCGGGGGACTGTTCTTTATTGTGAAGTAGCACGCCATCGTCAGCCGCCTTTATCGCTGTTTTTTTCTGTGGGTTATGGTAAAAACAGTTTCCATGATGAAGGAGTTTTATGGCGCTTGTGGTTGATGCACATCTGCATGTCTATCCGCACTATCGGCTGGATGAGGGATTTGACCGGTTGCTGTTGAATCTTTCGCATTGGGCGCCGGCCGCCCGCATGGCGGCGATCTTGGCCGAGCGTGCGGATTGCCGGTTCTTCAAAGAGATGGCCGAAGGGCCGGCGCGGAAACTCGTCCACTGGGAAATTACGCCGGATGCCGGCGGGTTGACCGTCTTCTCAAACAAAGCCCAGTTGCTGCGGCTCCTGCCGGGCCACCAGATCGCAGCCCGTGAGCGGATAGAAGTCCTGTCTTTATTGACATCGGTCCGTCCCATTGAAGATGGCCGCCCGGCCCGGGATGTGGTCAAGGCAATATTGGATGCCGGCGGGTTGCCGTCTTTGGCTTGGGCGCCGGGCAAGTGGCTGTTCGGGCGTGGCCGTTTGGTGGGGACTTTGCTGGAGACATTCGGGCGGCAGGTGTTTTTATGCGATTCCTCATTGCGGCCCGGGGGAATGGCAGAGCCGCCGTTTTTCCAACTGGCGCGCCACTTGGGGTGCCGGATTTTGGCGGGATCGGATCCTTTGCCGTTCCATGGCGAGGAGCGGTGGATGGGGACATATGCCAGTCGGATTGAGGGCGTGGCGGATGGCTTGGCGACGCCTGAAATGGTCCGGCATGCACTGACCTCACCTGAAACGCGGGTGATGACGGTGGGCAGTCGCGCTTCGCCGGGCAAGGTGTTTTACCGGTTGGTGAAGAATGCGCTGGCCAGGCTTTCAGCCTGAGGCGGCATCGGATTTTTTAATGGAAACAGTTGATCAATTTTTGACGCGGCAAGGGGCGGCCGTGCATCTTATGGGGGTTGGCGGCGTCGGCATGGCGGGTTTGGCGTTTCTGCTGAAAGCGCGCGGGTTCCATGTCAACGGCTGTGATCTTGCGTCTGACACCGCGGTTGTCTGTTGGTTGGCAGAACATGGTGTTACGGTGCAGTCTGGCCATCATCCCTCGCATCTCGATGGATCCATGACGGCCTTGATCCGCAGTGCGGCGGTGCCGGCGACCCACCCGGAGGTTGTCGCGGCACAGGCGGCGGGCATTCCTGTTTTTGCGCGCGGCGAAGTGCTCCCGGCGCTTCTGGCCGGGCAGGCTTCCGTGGCAATTGGCGGCACGCATGGCAAAACCACCACTGCCACATTCATCACGTGTCTGTTGAAAACGGCCGGGCGCGACCCCTCGTGGTGTATTGGCGGGGAGTCGGAACGGCTGGGCGGTGTGGCCGGACAGGGCCGTGGCGGCTGCCTGGTGGTGGAGGCGGATGAGAGCGATGGTACGCTGGCTCTTTACCGTCCCGACATTGCGGTGATCACCAATATTGAATTTGACCACATGGAGCATTTTACGGATGTGGCGGCGTTTGAGCGCTGTTTTTGCACCTTCGCCGACGGTGCGCAGCGGCGCGTGATTGCCTGCGCAGATGATCCGCGCGCGTATAAATTACTAAAGGCTCATCCCCGCGCATTGTTCTACGGATTTTCCGAAGCCGCTGTGGTGCGGGGTGAAATGCGGGATGCAGCCGGTGGCGGGGTGTCTTTTACCGTCTGGTGGCAGGGGCGGCGCATGGGCGAGGTCGTCTTGGCTGTGCCGGGACGGCACAACGTGTTGAATGCGCTGGCGGCGGTGGCGGTTGGTCTGGAGATGGGTCTGGATTTTTCTGTCATTCAATCCGCGTTGGCGGAGGTCCGGTTGCCCCGGCGGCGTTTTGAACTGGTGGCGGAATGGCGCGGGGTGCGGGTGGTTTCAGATTATGCGCATCACCCTTCCGAAATTGCGGCGCTGGTGGCTGCGGCCCGGACGCGGCCGGCGCGGCGGCTGGCCGTTTTCCAGCCCCACCGCTATACGCGCACCCGGGCGCTGGGCGCGGATTTCCCGCTTTCATTCCGGGGCGTGGATGAGGTTGTGCTGGTGCCGGTTTATGCCGCATCCGAGGCCCCGCTTGCAGGCGGAAGCGTATGGGATCTGTATGCGCATTTCCGTGCTGCGCAAATAGCGGGCGACCGGCGCGTGCCGCTGTGCCGGGTGGCGGGTTCCCTGCGGCAGGCTTGGGAATATGCGTGCCGATGGTTGAAACCCGGCAGCGAGCTGCTGGTGGTGGGTGCGGGAAGCGTGGAGCAGCTTGCCTGTTGGGCGAAAGATGCCGCGATTGCGGAGGAAGGGGCGGATCCGGGAGTAAAGGCGCCTGCTATCGAGGGCTTGTCTGGCCAGACCGTGGTGCGTGTGGATGAGCCGCTGGCTGGTAAAACCACTTACAGGGTTGGCGGGTGTGCCGACCTGTGGGCAGACGTTGCCAGCGTGGCGGATTTGCAAGTCCTGTCCGACTGGACGAGGCGGCGCGGTTTGCCATTTATGCTGTTGGGTGGCGGAAGCAATCTGCTGGTCAGCGACCTTGGGGTGCGCGGCATGGTGGCGCGGCTGCGTGGCGGTGCCTTCACGCATATCGGTCCGGTTCGGGAGGGGGAGGTGGTTGTTGGCGCCGCCGTCGGCACGACGGCGCTGTTGAATTGCCTTGAGAAAAATGAATGGGGCGGAATGGAATTTCTGGAGGGGATTCCGGGAACGGTCGGAGGCTGTGTGCGGATGAATGCCGGCGCATGGGGCGATGAAATTGCGCGGCATGTTGTCTCCGTCCGGTGTCTTGATGCCGACGGACGGATGGTGACGCTGGCTGGTGATGATTTGCAGCCGCAGTACCGTTTATGCGGAGGATTGAAAAACTGCATTGTGATTGATGTGGTGTTGCGGTTGGAGCATCGGGCGGCGGCGGATATCCACGCACAGCGCGTGGCGGTGGCGGCGCGGCGCAAATGGATGCAGGGATTGCGTTGCGCAGGGTCGGTGTTTAAGAATCCCAACGGGGATTATGCGGGGCGTTTGATTGAGGCGGCCGGCTTGAAGGGGTTTGCCGTCGGCGGGGTGAGGGTTTCGGAACAGCACGCGAACATCTTTGTGGCGGAGGTTGATGCGGCGGCATCGGATGTGCGGGCGGTGATGGAATTGGTGCGGATAAAGGTGGCGGCTGATAGCGGGGTGATGCTGGAGCCGGAGATTGTGGTGTGGGGTGAGTAAGAGCCTATCCGAAAACCCATGGTCCCAATGGGTTTTCGGATAGGCTCTAAGCCTGAGTCTGTCCTGTTTTTAGGTGCCGGATTTGCGGAGATGCGGGGCGTGATCGGTTTTATTCTTCTTTCCCTGGCATTTTTTTTCTGGTTCGTCAAAGAATCCGGCGTAGACTGCTGGCATAAATAAAAAAGGCGCGGCACACCGGGAAAATCAATAAAAATGGAACAAAAGCGTTTTCAAAAGGTGGCGGTTTTAAAAGGCGGACCCTCGGCGGAGCGTGAAGTGTCGTTACGTTCAGGGGCGGCGGTGGCAAAAGGTCTTCGGGAGGCGGGATATACTGTGGCGGAGGTTGATGTCGGGGACCGGGTGTTGAGCATTCCCGCTGGTGTCGAAGCGGTGTTTGTGGCGTTGCATGGCGAATTTGGGGAGGATGGTCAGGTCCAGCAAATACTGGAGGCGCGTGGCATCCCTTATACCGGATCAGACCCGAAAGCCAGCCGGGCGTCATTCGACAAGGTGATCAGCAAGCGGATTTTCGAAGCGGCAGGGGTGCCGACACCGGAATATGAAGTTTTGCGCGCAGGCGCATCTCGGCGGTTGCCTTTGCCGGTGGTGGTGAAGCCGCCCCGGCAGGGGTCCAGCATCGGGGTCGGCATGGTGTTTGAAGAATCACAATGGATGCCTGCGCTGGCGGCTTCATGGGCTTATGATTCCGAGGCGCTGGTGGAGCGGTTTATACCAGGGCGTGAGTTGACGGTTGGCATTGTGACGGGTGAGGCATTGCCGGTGGTTGAAATTGTGACGGATGCCGGTTATTATGATTATGAGGCAAAATATACGCCGGGTGGTTCGCGGCATGTGGTGCCGGCCTTATTGCCGTCCGATGTGACCCGGCAGTGCCAGGCGGTGGCTTTGCAGACGTTCCATGTGCTGGGGTGCCGGGGTTTTGGGCGGGTGGATATCCGGATGACCCCGGAAGGCGAGCTTTTTGTGCTGGAAATGAACAATATTCCCGGGTTTACCGCCACCAGTTTGCTGCCGGATGCGGCGGCGGCGGCCGGAATCAGGTTCCCGGATCTTTGCATGCGGATTATGGAAGTAGCCCGGTGTTGAAAAATCATGGGAGGTTCTTAATTTCGGCTTGTCAGGCCGGATGTGGCGGGGTACTTTCCACATCAACAGCCTAAAGGAGTTTCCGGAACATGTGGTGGTTGCAACGACGAAGCAGGGCGGTGTCCAACCGTCCATACAACCGCGGGCCGCGACGGATGAATGTGCGTGTGTCCGTAGCGCGTAAATCCCGGGATGCATCATCGTGGTGGCTGTGGCTGTTGGCTGGGTTGGTGGTGATGGTTTTGATCTATGCCGGGATGATGAGCGCCGGCCGCGGGCTTTATGCGCGGAATCCGGTTTTCACCATTCAGGCCGTGAATATCAAGGGCGGTGATGATACAGCCCGCGCCTGCATCAAGGCGGGTGTCCGTGAGGGTATGAACCTGTTTGCGTTTGATTTGGAGAAGATGCGCGATGATTTTTTCAGCCGGCCGCTCGGGGCTGGGTACCGCGACCTGAAGTTGACGCGCAAACTGCCGGATAAGCTGCAGGTGGAATTCATGGAGCGGATTCCGGCCGCGTGTCTGGATCCGCAGATTAACCTGGTGGTGGACGGGGAGGGCAAGATTTTTCTTTCAGGTCGGCCGCAGAGTCTTCCGTTGCTGCAAGGCTTCCGTGGGTCCAGGCCAAAACCGGGCAGTGAGGCGGACGCGACGGTGCGTGAGGCCCTGCTGGTTCTTGAGGTGTGGGGAGAAGCTGGCGTGGCCCAGGAAGCGATCCTTTCGCGCGTGGATCTTACCGGTAATTTCGCAGGGTTTTCCAATGATATGTGCCTGATCCTCAATGAAGGGCAAACCGAGGTGTTGTTGTGGTGGCCGCGCAAGGGTATTGATGATCCGGTTGGCCGGGCAGATCTGAAAGGCCGGTTGGAGTACTTGCGGGGCGTTCTGGCCCGTTTACGCTTTAATGGACAGTTGCCGAAACGTATTAATCTGGCAATGGAAAAATATCGCGAGCATTGCACCGTGAGTCCATCGGTGGAAACAGTGAATTGACGGGGGGATGGAGTATGGCGGCTTTTCCCATCATTGCGGCGTTGGAAATGGGCACCTCCAAGGTGGTAGCCATGGTGGGTGAATTGCGTGATGATGGACATATCATGATCATCGGCAAGGGCGAGCAGGCTTCCTCCGGTATCCGCAAGGGGGAGATCACTGATCTTGAAAATGCCATGGCAGTCGTAAAGAGTGCGCTGAAAGAGGTGGAGGTGCAGAGCGATGTAGAGCTCGGCCAGCTCTGGGTGGCGGTGTCGGGCAGGCATATCGAATGTGTTTCGCATTCCGGGCTTGTTCCAATACGGTCGCCGGAGGCAGGTGTGACGCAAGAAGATATTGAAGATGTGAAGGAGATGGCCAGCCGCATGTCGCTGCCGGATAGCCGCTGGGTGCTGGATACCATTGCCGGCAATTTCCGCGTTGATGACCAGATCAATATCCTGCGGCCGCTGGGCATGTCCGGTTCACAGCTTGGATTGAATGTGCTGGTTGTCCATGGCGAAGCGAACCGGATTCAAAACATCAGGACCGTGGTTGAAAGCATTCCCATGGATGTGACGGGTCTGGCCTTTGGCGGGCTGTGTTCGGCGTTGGGGGCATTGACCCCGGCGCAAAAAGAAAGCGGAGTGGTGGTGATTGATCTTGGCGGCGGAACCACAGATTATGCGGTTTTCGCAAATCATGAAGTGGCGGCCGGCGGGTCCATCAGCGTCGGGGGCGACCATGTGACCAATGATATTGCCATGGCATTCTGCATACCCAACCGGCAGGCTGAAGCCCTGAAAAAGAGGTCGGGTAGCGCGGTGGTTCGTTCTGTCACTGGGCCGGCCACGGTTTCACTGCATCCGGAAGGTGGATTTTCCGGCCGCACGGTGTCTTTGCATGCCCTGCATACGATAGTGAATGCACGTTTGGACGAAAACGTTGAAGCTCGTGCGACAATCCTTGACCACTGCCGGAGTGATGAGGAATTTGAATGGCGGCATTGTATTGACGGGTGGCGGCGCCCGGATGGATGGAATCACCGAGTTGGCATCGCGGATTTTTGCGCGCCCCTGTGTTGTGGGGGCGCCTTTTGGCTTCGGAGCCCAGCCTGCGGCCATTGACGGACCGGAGTATGCCACCTGCTGCGGACTGGTGCGTTATGGGTTTATGCGGAGGATGGTCGCCACGCACGACAGGCCGGGGTGGTGGCCTAAAATCAAGTCAACCATATGGAAACGGTAACGCAGGGATAAGGATGAGGGATATGGAGCGTGAACCCGTGGCAAAAAATAAGGTAGCCGTTATTGGTGTGGGTGGTGGCGCCGGCCGGATTGTGACCGCATGGGAATCGCTGGGGGAACCGGGCGATCTGGTCAAAGCGGCGGTCAACACTGATCGGCGCGCGCTTGAGATGGTCCAGTGTCCGCACCGTATTCTAA